>Ga0075421_100012021_pt1 | contig 10738 bp, 7 predicted proteins | sample SoiMetdeltSBSDD5_FD_75292 | JGI IMG/M metagenome (GOLD analysis project Ga0075421, IMG submission 75292) | Bulk soil microbial communities from a Populus tree surrounding site in Tennessee, USA - Soil MetaG P. deltoides SBSDD5 | ecosystem: Environmental > Terrestrial > Soil > Tree plantation...
GAACCGCGCGCTGTCCTTGGGCGTCCGCTCCTGCGACTCGAAGTTCACGTGGACGATCCCGAACCGCTTGCTGTACCCGAGCGACCACTCGAGATTGTCCAGCAGCGACCACACCATGTACCCGCGGACGTCGGCGCCCTTCTGGATCGCCTCGTGGACCGCCAGGAGGTGTTTGCGCAGGTAGTCCACCCGCAGCGGGTCGCGCACCCGCCCGCCCTCCGCCACCGGCGGGTCGAAGAACGCCGCGCCATTCTCGGTGATGTAGATGGGGATGGACCCGTAGCGTTCCTTCAGCCGCAGCAGCGTGTCGGTGAGCCCCTGCGGGAACACCTCCCAGCTCGTCTCGGTGTACGTGGACTGCTTCTGCCGCACCGGCGACACCCGCAGTGGCCACGAGGCCGGATCCGCCCGCGACACGTTCCGCGTGTAGTAGTTGACCCCCACGAAGTCGATCTTCTGCCGGGCCAGCGCCAGGTCCTCGTCCGACCACGGCTGCCACGCCTCGCCGAAGATCTCCGCCAGCGCGTCCGGGTTGCGCCCGAGCAGGGCCGGGTCCAGGTACTGGTGATTCATGTACGCCTCGGCGCGCGCGGTGGCGGCGAGGTCCGCCTCGCTGGTCGAGGCCGGGTACTTGGGCTCGATGTTCACCACCAGGCCGATCTCGTGCTTCCCCGCGGCCCGGTAGGCCTGCACCGCCACGCCGTGCGCGCGCATCAGGTTCCGCGAGGCGATGGGCGCCTCGAACCGGTTCTTGTGCCCGGGCGCGAGCGCCCCGTGCAGGTAGCCGCCGTCCGTCACCACCCACGGCTCGTTCAGCGTCACCCACTTCTTCACCCGGTCGCCCAGCCGCCGGAACATCACGGTCCCGTAGTCCGCGAACCACGAGGCGGAGTCCGGGTTGAGCCAGCCGCCCAGGTCGTCCAGCGCCGCCGGCAGGTCCCAGTGGTAGAGCGTCACCAGCGGCTCGATCTCCGCCTGGAGCAGCGCGTCCACCAGCCGCTCGTAGAAGTCCAGCCCGGCCTGGTTCACCGCGCCCTTCCCGCGCGGGAGGATGCGGCTCCAGCCCACGCTGAAGCGGTACGCCTGCATCCCCAGCTCGCGCATCAGCGCCACGTCGCTCGCCCAGCGGCGGTAGTGGTCGCAGGCCACGTCCCCGGTGTCGCCGGCGGGCGCCAGCCCGGGCGTGTGGAGGAACCGGTGCCAGATGCTCGGGCCGGCGCCGTCCACGTGCGGCGACCCCTCGATCTGGTACGCCGCGGTGGCGGTGCCCCAGAGGAAGCCGCGCGGGAACTGGATGCTCCGGGTGGTGGTGGTCACGTCCTGGTCCTCATCCCTTCACGCTGCCGGCGAGCAGGCCGCGGATGTAGTAGCGCTGCAACAGCAGAAACAGTCCCAGCACCGGCAGCACGGTGATCACGGAGCCGGCCATCATCAGCTCGCTGTCCTGCACGTGCTCGCGGGTGAGCGAGGCCAGCGCCACCGGCAGCGTGTACAGGCGGTCGTCGGCCAGCACGATCAGCGGCCAGAGGAAGTCGTTCCACGAGCCCAGGAAGCTCAGGACCGCCAGCGTCACCAGGATGGGCGACAGCGACGGGAGGACGATGGACCAGAACACCCGCAGCTCGCCCGCGCCGTCGATCCGCGCCGCCTCCAGCAGCGTGTCCGGGATGGACACCGCGTACTGGCGCACCAGGAAGATGCCGGGCACGTTGGCCATCGCCGGCAGCAGCACCCCCGCGTAGGTGTTCACCAGCCCGGCGGACTTGAGCATCAGGAAGACCGGGATCATCGCCACCTGGCCGGGGATGACCAGCGCGCCCAGCAGCAGCCGGAAGAGGCGGTCCCGCCCGGTGAAGCGCAGCTTGGCGAACGCGTAGCCGGCGGTCACGTTGAACGCCAGCGAGAGCGCCGCCGCCAGGGTGGCCAGCAGCGCGCTGTTGGCGAACGACCGGCCCATCCCCGCCTGCGCGAGGAGCTGCCGGTAGTTGTCCAGCGTCGCCTCCCTCGGCAGCAGCGGCGGCGGCGAGGCGCTGGCCTCCCCCGGCGCCATGAACGACACCGACACCATCCACAGGATGGGCACCAGCGACAGCAGCGCGATCGCCGCCAGCGCGCCGTGCACCGCCAGGGAACGCGCGCGGATCCGCTTCACGGCTCGCTCCAGCGAAAGCGCCGCGAGGCCAGCGACTGCGCCGCGGTCACCGCCAGGATGATGGCGAAGAGGAGGAAGGCCACCGCGGAGGCGGAGCCCAGGTTCCACCACTTGAAGCCCTCGTCGTACATGAAATACAGGACGCTGGTGGTGCTCTGGAGCGGCCCACCCTGGGTCATCACGTACGGCTCGGCGAAGAGCTGGAAGTAGCCCGCCATGGTGAGCGTGCTCACCAGCACCAGCGTGGGGGCGATCAGCGGCAGCGTCACCAGCCGCGCCTGCTGCAGCGCCGAGGCGCCCTCCAGCCGCGAGGCCTCGTACAGCTCCTCCGGGATGGTCTGCAGCGCCGCCAGGAGGATGACCATGTTGTAGCCGAAGCTCTTCCACACCGCGAAGAGGATGATCGCCGGCATCGCCCAGCGCGGATCGCCCAGCCAGTCCACCGGGCTGATCCCCAGCAGCCCCAGCCCGTAGTTGATCAGCCCGTAGCGCGTGTGCAGCAGGTACCGCCAGATGACCGCCACCCCCACCAGCGTGGTCACCACCGGCGAGAAGAGCGCGGTGCGGAAGAAGCCCTGCAGCTTCGACGAGGCGGCGTCCAGCAGCAGCGCGGTGCCCAGCGAGGCGCCGATGGAGAGCGGCACGCCCGCCACCACGAACAGCGCGGTGTTCCCCAGCGCCTTCCAGAACAGCGGCGTCTGCAGCAGCCGCAGGTAGTTGCCCGCGCCGACGAAGCGGACGTTCTCGAGGCTGGCGACCGCGTAGATGTCGAAGTCGGTCAGGCTGAGCCCGAACGCCGCCAGCACCGGGACGAAGAAGAACACCGACAGCGCCAGCAGCGCGGGCCCGGCGAACACCCACCCCGCCAGGCGAGCCCTCACCGCCGCGCCTCCCGCGACAGCATCCAGCGCCGCTTCTCCAGGATCCGGTCCGCGCGCGCGTCCAGCTCCTCGGCGGCGGCGTCCACGGACAGCTTGCCGTGCACGGCCTGCTCGCCCACCAGCAGCAGCTGGGTGGCGATGCGCTCCCACTCCGGGACCTGCGGCAACGGCTTCACCCGCTCCAGCTGGTCGAGGAACGCGGCCGCGCGGGGGTCGTCCCGCAGCGCCGGGTCCTCCCAGCTGGTCCTCCGGGGCGGCAGGTTGCCGGTCAGCCCGTAGAAGCGCCGCTGCGCCTCCGGCGAGGAGAGCAGCTCGATCAGCTGCCACGCCGCGTCCTGGTGCTTCGACCGCTTGAACACCACCAGGCTGGAGCCGCCCGCGGAGGACGCGCCCGGCCCCTCCGGCCCCGGCATCGGCGCGGTGGCCCAGCTGTCCTGCAGCTCCGCCGGAAGCCGCCGCTTGAACTCACCGATCTGCCAGGGACCGGTGATGTAGAAGGAGAAGTAGCCGCGGGCGAACTCGTGGTGGGCGTTGGCGATCTGGGTGTTGGTGGCGCGCGGCGCCAGCCCCTCCTCGAACATCCGCAGGTAGAGCGCCAGCGAACGCCTGAAGCCCGGGCTCCGGAAGTTGCCCAGGCGCCCGCCCTCGCGCAGCAGCGGCTCCTCCGCCTGCAGCCCCAGCACCAGCAGCGGCTCGAACTCGTTGAGCGGGAGGAAGATGGAGTAGTGCTCCGGCCCGGGGAGGCGCTTGATCGCCTCCAGCATCGGCATCCACTCCCCCCAGCTCCGCGGCGGATGGTCGTACCCGGCCCGGGCGAGGAGATCCGTCCGGTAGAACAGCAGCCGGGCGTCCACGTACCAGGGGATGCCGTAGAGCGTCCCGTCGACGACGTTGGTGGCCCAGATGCCGGGGAAGTAGTCGTCGCGCGGGACCGCGCGCGACGAGGCCACGCGCCCGTCCAGCGGCGCCAGCGCGCCCAGCACCGCCAGCTCCGGGATCCAGGTGTTGCCCAGCTGGGCCACGTCCGGCGTCGCGTCGCCGACGAAGGCGGTGAGCAGCTTCTCGTGCGCGCTCTGGAAGGGGATCTGCTGCACGTGGACGCGGACCCCGGGGTGGGACGCCTCGAAGCCCGCGGTCAGCTCCGACACCACCTCGCCCTCGCGCCCCATGGCCCACAGCTCCAGCACGACCTTCTCGGACGGCGCCGAGCACGAGCACAGCAACCCCAGCATCACCGTCCACCGCGGGGTCATTGCGCCAGCCAGCCTCCCTGGAAGCCGGCGCGCTGCAGCCCGGCGCGGAGGTAGGGGTTCTTCTTCATCACCTTCCAGACCAGGCCGGTGCGGTGGTTCTCCAGCATGGCCACGATGGGGCCCTGGTCGATGCCCAGGTAGTCGATGTCCACCCAGCCGAAGCCCGGCACCACCCGCCCGTACGACAGCGAGCCCGGGTACTCGAAGCTGGGGTTGAAGGCGTCCAGGAAGCCGTACCTGGAATAGATGTGCTCGCCGTAGCGCCGGCGGAGCTCGACGAGGGCGGGGACGGCGATCTCCGGCGCGAACGGCACCGAGGACGCGGCGGCGGTGGGCGCCAGCGTGCCGTCGTCGAACTGCCCCGGCCCGCGCGCCGAGTAGCTCTTGAACTTGCGGAGGCGCCCGGCGCCGTCGGTGACCTCCTTGTCCGCCGGCCCGTCGCACGCGGTCAGCCCCCAGACGTCGCCGCCGTACCCCTTCCACCCTTCCGGGTTCTGCCCCGCGTAGGCCCGCTGCCAGAGGGTCGCGCGGCGGCTGTTCTCGAAGTAGTCGATGCCCTTCCCGCGCATGTACTCGTCCTGGATGCCGCGGAAGTCCACCCAGACGTGGCTGTACTGGTGGCCGAAGAGCGGCGGGAAGCGGAGGTGCTCGGGGCCGCCGAAGGAGGCGCCCCAGTGGCCCTGGTAGCCGGAGGTCCAGGCGCCCCAGGCGGAAGCGTCCACCGGGTACGTGGGCGAGCCGAGCGCCAGCAGGATGACCAGCATCGCCTCGTTGAAGCCGATCCAGTCGTACGAGTGCAGGCCGCCCTCCGGCGTCCAGCCCATGGAGATCGCCGGCGGCCGCGCCTGCGCCCAGCGCCAGTCCGCGCGCCGGTAGAGCTCGTCCGCCAGCCGCCGGATCTCCACCTCCTCCGGGTCCGCGCCGTCGAAGTAGGACTGCGCGAACAGCACCCCGCCGAAGAGCAGCGTGGTGTCCACGGTGGACAGCTCCACCTCCTTGAACCGCTGCCCCGTCCTCATGTCGAGGAAGTGGTAGAAGAACCCGCGGTAGCCGGTCATCCCGGTCGCGTCCGGCCCCTGCGGCGCGCCGTGGAAGAAGCGCAGCGTGGCCAGCGTCCGCGCGCGCGCCGCCTCGCGGGTGATGTAGCCGCGCTCCACGCCCACGCCGTACGCGGTCAGCCCGAAGCCGACCGCGGCGATGCTGCTGAACGACGGCGTCGGCCAGCGGTCCGGGACCAGCCCGTTCTCCGGGTTGGTGGTCTCCCAGAAGAAGCGGAACGACCGCTCCTCCAGGTCGTCCAGCACCTCGGCCTCCGTGGGCGGGGTGGCCCGCAGCCGCCCTCCGTCCGCGCAGCCCGCGACCATGCCGGCCAGCAGCGCCGGCACGGCCGCCATCCACAGCCCCCTCGGCGACGGGCCCACGCGGTCAGAACTTGTAGCTGACGCCGAGCTGGAAGCTGCGCGGCGGGCCGATGGTCTTGCTCGGCTTGCCGAAGTTCGGGTTCGGCGGGTCCGTGTCCGGCGGGATGAAGCCGTCGTAGCCGCCGAAGTTCGCCGCGTTGAAGAGGTTGAAGCACTCCGCGAAGGCGGTGGCCTTGTCGCCGCCCGGGGTGAGGGTGATCTCCTTGGTGAAGCGGAGATCCACCTGGCTGTACTGGATCGGATCGCTCAGCCGTCCGCCGTTGCGGAGGGGCCGGAAGTTGGCCCAGCCCGCGGACGCGTCGGAGATGTTGAACGGCAGGCCGCTGCCCAGGGTGACCAGCGTGGACGCCTTCACCTGCCAGGGCAGGCCCACCGTCCCGGCCAGCACCAGCCGGTGCGTCTCGTCGCTGCCGGTGGGCACGATCGGGCTGGCCGTCACGGTGGAGAAGTCGAAGTTGAAGAGGTCGCCCTGCTCCCGCGCCACGCCGAAGGTGTACGCCAGCATGCCACCCCACTGCACGCCGCCGATCGCCAGGTCGGCGTTGAACGGCTTCTCCGCCGAGATCTGCAGGCTGGTGTACCAGGTCTGCCGGTTGTTGTCGGAGACGAGGACGTTGCCGAAGCCAGGCACCGGGACGAAGTCCCGGGCCCCGGTGACCGGGTCGGGGGCCTTGCGGTTGGCCGGGTAGAAGCCGACGCCGTTCTCGCCGTGGATGTACGTGGCGGTGAGCGAGGTGCTCAGCGGCCCGAACAGCCGCCGCACGCCGGCCGAGAACTGGTCGGTGTGCATGGGCTTGAGGTCGTTCTGGATGAGGAAGATCTCCGGGTTCGGCGCCGTGCCGCTGGCGATGAGCCCGTCCAGCCCCTCCTTGCTCAGGTAGCTGTTCTGCCACTGGATGGTGGGGAGCCCGTCGCGCGGAGACCCGTCCGCGGAGAACCGGAACTTGCGGACCTGGTACTGGAGGCGGTACGGCTCGTCGACGACGGTGTTGTACAGGGTGCGGTCGTAGTAGCGCCCGGCCCCGCCGAAGACGATGGTGCTCCCGTCGCCCAGCAGGTCGAACGCCAGGCCGAGCCGCGGCTGGATGGCGCCCAGGAACGGCGGGCGCTGCGTCCCGTCGGTCAGGAACTTGTCCACCGGAAAGAAATCCGGTCCGTTGGCCATGATGTCGGGGTTCTGGGCCAGCAGCGTGACCGCGTCGCGGACGCTCTGCGGGGTGACGTAGCCGTTGTTCAGCGGCGCGGTCTCCACGTCCCAGCGGATGCCCACGTTCACGGTGAGCTGCTTGAACGGCTGCCAGTCGTCCTGGACGTAGAGGCCGATCTGGGTGTTGTTGGTGAAGATGGTGGGTTCGCCGGTGCCGTAGTCCGCTTCGTACGGGAAGCTGAAGTCGAGGTTGTTGGCGGAGTCGACCCGGTAGTGGAACAGCGGGTTGCCGAAGAGCTTCTTGATCTCGTGGTAGCGCTGGAAGGACAGCTTGGCGCCCGTCTTCACCACGTGCGGACCCATGGCATCGATCGCCGGGAAGGTCACGTCATCCCGCAGGGTGAACGCGCGCTGGGAGATGTCCTGGGTGGTGTCGCGCCCGCCGATGCGGACGACGTCCCGGTAGTTCTGGCCGATCAGCCCGTCGTTGAGCACCACCGGGTTGAAGTGGCTCTCCAGGAACTGGAAGGTGGCCTCGTTGGTGAGCATGGGCAGCCACCACTCGTGGCGCGCCGTCGCGGTCAGCACGTTGTTCTTCACGTTCTCCGCGGCCTGGTAGCTGGTGCGGTCGCCGAAGCCGCGGATGTCCGTCTCGGTGCGGTAGCTGGTGGTGACATCCACCGTCTGGCCGTCCGCGACGTGCCAGGTCAGCTTGCCGAAGGCCAGGTGCTCGCGGAACGGGCTGGGGAAGGCGCCCTCGAAGGCGCCGAACCGCTGCTGGTTCTCCGGCGTGGGGTTGCCGATGCTGACCCGGTTGGCGCGCTGCTCGTAGTTGCCCTCGTAGGTGGCGAAGAAGTGGATCTTGTCCTTCAGGATCGGCCCGCTCAGCGCCCCGGCGATCTGGAGCCGCCCGAGGTCCGCGGGCGGCTCGCCGCGCTTGAGCGAGAAGTAGTCCTGCTCCGCCAGGTACTGGTTCTGGAAGACGCCGAGCACCTCGCCGTGGAAGTCGTTGCCGCCGGACTTGGTGGTGGCGGCGACGATCGCCCCGCCGGCCTGCTCGTACTCCGCCTTGTAGTTCTGGGTGATGAGCCGGAAGCCGCTCAGCGCCAGCTGCGGGAAGGGGTTGCCGCGGCTGGCGTCCTGGCCCACCAGCCCACCGCTGATGACGTTCTGCTTCAGGCTGATCCCGTCCACGAACACGTTGATGGCGGTGGAGTCCGTCGCGCCGGAGCTGAAGTCCTTCCTGAACTCGTCGTTGTTGACGCGCACGCCCGGCGCCAGCCCGGCGAAGTTGACGAAGTTGCGGCTGAGCTGCGGCAGGCTGTCCATCGTCTCGCGGCTGATGTTCACCGCCACCTCGGAGGTGCTGGTCTCCACCAGGTGGCCCTTCACCACCACCGTCTCGACCTGCCCCTCCATCGCCATGTCCATCCTCACGTTCAGGTTCTGGCCGACCTGGACGGTGACGATCTGGAACACCTCCCGGCCGTCCGCCGCGGCGGTGAGCAGGTACTCGCCCGGCTCCAGGCCGGTGAGGATGTGAGACCCGTCCTTGCGCGGGGCGGCCTGGATCACCACGCCGCTGCTGGTGCTGGTGGCGGTGACCGACGAGCCTCCGCCTCCGCCCGCGTACGAGACCGGCGCGGCGGGGGCCTCGGTGGCCGGAGCGGCGGCGGCGGCGGCGGCGGTCGCGGCCGGGCTGGTGGCGGCCGGGGCGCCGGCCTCTCCGGACGGAGCGGCGGGCGCCTCGTCAGCCTTCACCGGGGCACCGGGGGCGGGCGCGGCCGCCGGAGCCGCCGCCGGCGCCGCGGCGGGGGCGCGTTGCGGGCGGACCAGCTCGACCACGATGGTGGCGGTGCGGTTCTGCGCCCATGCCGGCGACGCCGCGACCAGCGCGCACGCCGCCAGCAGTCTGCCTGTCCAGACGACCTTCCTGTTCATTCGCCTCACCTCGGGGTGTTCGGACGCCCTCGGCGTCGTGTGAAGTGCCTGGCGGTCCCGCAGGACTCGCGGACCACCACCTCCGGGGTCAGCCGGCGCGTGACCGGCCGGGTCCCCTTCGAGTCGATACCGGTCAGCAGGTGCTCCAGCGCGGACCTCCCCAGCTCCGCGATGTGCACGCGCACCGTGGTCAGCGCGGGCGAGACCAGCGACGCCAGCGGGATGTCGTCGAAGCCGGCCACCGCCACGTCCTCCGGCACCCTCAGGCCCTCCTCCCGGAAGGCCACCAGGCAGCCGATGGCGAGCACGTCGTTGGCGGCGAACACCGCGTCCGGACGCTCGCGCGCCTGCGCCAGCCGCCGGCCGGCCTCGTAGCCGGAGCGCTGGGTGAAGTCGCCGGGGAGGATCTCCAGCGGCGCCTTCGGCCGCGACCGCCTCATCTCGTCCCGGTAGCCGCGCAGGCGCTGCTCGGCGTCCGAGTTGCCCTCCGGCCCGGCGATGTGCGCGATCCGCCGGTGCCCGCGGCGCACCAGGTGCCGCACCATGGCCCGCGCGCCGCGGTAGCTGTCGATGGTGAAGGTGGAGCGCCCGGTCCCCTGGAGCGGGCTGTTGAGCAGCACCGTGGGCAGCGCGCTGGGCAGGTTCCGCTGCAGCAGGTCCGCGTCCACGTGCGGGGACATCACCACCAGGCCGTCCACCTTCCCGCGCAGCGCGCGCAGGGCGGCCGCCACCTCCTCCGCCTCGCCGCGGACGCTGGAGAGCAGCAGCTGCCGCCTCCGGTCCCGCGCCAGCCCGTCCAGGCCGCGGATCAGCTCGGAGAAGAACTCGCCGTGGAGGTCCGGGAGCAGCACCCCCACCACGTTGGTGCGCTGGGTGATCAGGCTCCGCGCGCCCACGTGCGGCACGTAGTTGAGCGTCTGCACCGCCTCCAGCACCCGGTTGCGCGTCTCCTCCCGCACCGTGGGCTGCCCGTTCATCACCCGCGAGACGGAGGCGATGGACACCTGCGCCCTCCGCGCCACGTCCTTGATGCTCGCTTCAGCTCGCTCGCCGCCGCGCATGGGCATCGCGGGACGGCACTGTAAACGTTTTCTTCCAAAAGTAAACGTTTTCCTGAAGTGTGCGGGCCCGCGCCGCGGGTGGAATCGTGCCGCGGCGCGGCGAGGGGGCGGGCGGCGAGCCTTCCCCCTCCGGACGGAAGCTTACGCCTTCCCGGGGACCTACGTCCCCTGGAGGCCGAAGGGCATGGTGCCGGCGGTGGCGACCTGGCCTCCCAGGGCCGCGGAGGAGAAGAAGACCAGCTCCGGGTAGCGCTGCCCGTCGATGATCAGGTCGAAGTAGACGGGCTCGAAGGTGACCGTCATGTCGAACCCGTCGACCCCCTCGGCGGTGTTGGCGTCGAAGTCCACGCGCTCCCCGCCGGTAATGGCGACCGGCGTCTTCACGGTGTCGTTGCCCTCCACCGCGCAGCCGCCGCCGATGCACCCGGCGGTGACCGTGTTGAAGCGGCCCGGGGTCCAGACGGAGCCCTGGAAGCTGCGGCGGACGCCGCTGGTGCCCGTGTCCCCGGTCCAGACCAGGCGGTACGACCCGCCGGTGTTGGCGGTGATGGCGTAGCCGGCCTGTCCGGGCGGGATGAGGGTCGAGGCGCCGGGGACGATGTCGTAGACGGTGGCGCCGGTCGGAATCGGGCCTCCGGTGTACGGCCCACACCCGGCGGCCACCACGGCGAGGGCCCCCACCATCACCACCGACAATGTCTTGTGCATGATTGTCTCCTCGCGAGCTCCCGGGCGGGCGCCGGCCGCGCCTGGTGCCGGGGATCTCGACGGCATCTGAACCCAGCGTCGCCAAGCTGGGGATCCGCCGTCAATGAGAAAGGACGCCGCGGCGCACGGTGACCTGCATCGAACGGATGGACCGTCACGCGGCCTGCTGGAGCA
>Ga0075421_100012024_pt1 | contig 10737 bp, 11 predicted proteins | sample SoiMetdeltSBSDD5_FD_75292 | JGI IMG/M metagenome (GOLD analysis project Ga0075421, IMG submission 75292) | Bulk soil microbial communities from a Populus tree surrounding site in Tennessee, USA - Soil MetaG P. deltoides SBSDD5 | ecosystem: Environmental > Terrestrial > Soil > Tree plantation...
CGGCCCGTATTGCTGACGATGGTGGCGGCCTTGACACCAGTCGCGGCGACGACGCCCCAGTCGAACGTGCTCGATCCGCTGACCGTGACCGTGCCGGTGAGCCCGGCCGCAAGGGGGTGCGACGGTGTCGCGATCGCGACTTGCGTCTGTTTCGTAGTCGTCCCGAAGTTCGTGCCGGACACGGTGCCGGTCATCTTCATATCGGCGAAGTTGCCCGACTCCCACGAGACCACCGGCACGCCCACATCGCGGAACTTGGTTCCGACCGACGCCGGCGTGACCGTCGATGAGATGACAACGACGGTCTTGTTGTTCGCCATGGCCGTCGTGCTATTTAAGTCTGTGACCACCGTGACCGTAAGCCCGAGGGTTTGACCCTGCAGCCGGTTCTTTACCGCCAGGTCGCCGCTTCCGAGGTTGGTGTTGCCGACGACGAACAGGGCAGTTCCAGAGAGGAGCAAACTCGCCTGAGAAGCGGCGGGACCGGACCCGAGTTGCAGAATCGAGCCATCGCTTTCGAGCACGGCCGTCGTCCCGTCGCCGGCGGCGATGGCCACTGCAGAAGAGCTGATCCGCCGGGGCGCGTCGAATTCCGGCTCTGCACCAGGCGCGATCTCTCCTCGATCGTTCGAGCCCCAAGCCCAAACACTCCCGTCCCTCAGCAGCGCAACGCTGTGGCTGCCGCCGGCGGCGATCGCGACGACGTCTTGGATCGCATCGACCCTCAGGGCCGAGTCATGTTGCGCGCGATCGGAGGACCCGAGCTGTCCTCGGTCGTTTGCGCCCCACGCCCACACGCTGCCGTCTTCCCGCAGGGCCAGGCTGTGCTCGTCGCCCGCGCTGACGTCGATGATTCGGTCCACGCCAGCCACGGAACGGGCGCTGCGGATTCGTCGACGCCTGGGCTGCCGAGCTGTCCGGCCCCGTTCGCGCCCCAAGCGAGGACGCGACCGTCAAGCGTCACGGCGAGGGTGTGATCTCGTCCGCCGGCCGCGCTGCGCAGCGGCGGAAGCTTGATTTCGGTAGGAGCGGCCGAGCTGGCGACGGAGCCATTGCCGAGCTGCCCGTGATCGTTCCGGCCCCACGTCCACGTCCGCCCATCAATGCGCCAGGCGACGCAATGATCCGCGCCGCAAGCGAGGCCGGAGACTCCCGCGAGCGGCCGCAGCGGCTCCGCGCGCAGTCGCTCCTTCTCCGGACCACCGCCCAATTGGCCCGTGTCGTTGTCGCCCCACGTCCACACTGACCCATCGGCCGCGAGGGCCGCCGCATGACGTGCGCCGGTGGCGATGCGGAGGACGCCCGAGAGGTCGTCGCGCCGGTGGAACTCGGACCGGCCCGTCGAGACTCCCCCATCAGGGCCAAGAATCACCACCTCGGTTCCAAGGATCGCGATCCGGCCGTTCGGCGCCGAGGAGGACCAGGCCGTGGCACCCATGGCCCCGACCGTCAGCATCAGGACGAGCCGGCGAGACAGGAGGTCGAGCTTGAGGAATTTCAACAGCGCTTCTCCTATCCGGCCACAGACGCGATTGGGGCCAGTGACGCGACGCGAGTCGCGCGCAAGCGGAGGCACACCTTGGCCATGTCGAGGGGGGTCATGCGTGTTTTCCTTGCGATGAGTGAGCGGGTTGCCGGTTGCTAGAGGGTTCTCAAGAGCCAGTCAAATCAACCCGCAGATCGATTTCGGTCGATCCGAGGCGAGAAGCTAACGTTTGTAAACTCGGCCTTCTGTGGGCGAATGTCAAGTTATTTTGGTTATGACAAGAACATGGATCCAGCACTGGCTACGCAGTGTGGATAATATACAATCGATTGGCTCTTCCTGAGCTCGAAGACTCGCCAGCCGTCCTGGGCCACGTTGTCGGCGGGCCCGACGATGACGACGCGGGGTTTCTGACCGCAGCCGGCGGCGTCGCGGACTGCCGGCAATCCTATTGCTGTCCTGATCGGGTCAACGTTCGTGAGTACTCTTGCCCAATCCGGCGCACGTGGCCGTCCGCCATTTCGTAGACATCCACTCTGAATCGCTGAGTTACCGGCGGATGCGCATCGCCATTGGCCCGGATGAGCTCTTGCCTCAGGCGTTCGGCCATTACTTGGTTGCTTTTTCGAGCCCGACACCGGACGTGCGCAGCGCAGCGATCGTATTTGACCGTCAATGAGTCTCCTGGATCGGTCATCCGCGGATTCGTAAGGATGCGCTTGATGTGTTCGCTTCGCGGATCGGCCAGATCATATTGGCACTCGACGTCGGACCACCTCGCGTCGTCGCGCATCTCCTCTACGTAGACCTCAAAGTAGAGCCGATCTTTTGAGTTGTTCCGTATCGTCGGTGTCACGACAGCGCAGGAGGGATATTGCGCCTCGATCCCCGCGATTGCGATGGACAAACGCTGATCGTTCACGTCTGACGCCTCGCCGAGCACAGCGAGAGGTAGAAACACCGCCACGATGGAGAGTAGCGGGGACCTCATTTCCCTCTCCGTCCTTCTACCGTCCACCGTCGCCTTCGCGACGCTCCGCTGTGCCTGTCATGAGCCCTATTGGGCAACCCACAGCAGCCCAACCGGTCACGTTAGCGAAGATCGGTCCGAAGAGGTCCGGGTACAAGAGCTGCTCCAGGGGAATACCCACAAGTCTGGCCGGCCAGTAAGCCGCGTAGACAAGCGGAGCCCTAACCCCACCGCGGCTCCAAGGAAACAGGAAAAGCCGATGCGTCGACTACTCCCCAAGCGAGTGCCTCAGTGTCCCGACGTGGTGTGCGAATCGGCGCGCCAGTGAGAGTAGAAGGCCGGCGTGCCTCCACGTCGGGACGAGGGCAATCTAGCACCGCGATCTCGAGCCTGGAGCACGAGAGCAGCGATTTCGGGGACGACGAGCAGAACACCTGAACGGATCCCCAAGCGGCGGCGAACGAGCGCGGCGGCGCGCGAAGTAAAATGCGCCTACGGCGTGACCGAGTGATGCCCACCGACGACGAGGTTCGCCTCAAGCTCCTCAGGCAGGTCCAGGCCCTCCGTGAGGACCTCGACAAGGTCGAGAACCGTGCGCAGGCACGAGCGCTGAAGGTGCGGCTCGTCGCCCTTCGCGAGGCCTCCATCGGCGAGGGCGTCGGGAGGATCGTCGGAAGCATCGTCGACGAGTTCTTCACCCTGGCCAAGGCCAGCATCGTGAAGAGCTACGGCAGCGCTGCCTGGGACGACCCGGAGACGATCGAGGAGGCGCAGGCGCGGACGGGGACGCTGACCGATCTCGAGCTCACCAAGCTGCGCGAGTTCTTCGAGCACCTGCCGGACAGGGAGCCGATCCCCGAGCAGAGGGCCAGGCAGGCGACGAGCGCCCTCGTCGAACTGCAGCGGCTGCGCGCTCAAGCGAGGAAGACACAATGATGGGGGGCTATAAATCGCGCGCGACGTACTCATATTTCATTCATCTAATTGGAGTGTAAGCGGTGTCATATCGCGGATGCGCGTGTTGTGGATAATATGCGGACGAACCGGTCATCGTGGATTCTGAGAAGCAGCAGGCGTGGATGGCTCTCCGCGGCGCGGTCCTCGGCGTGCCCATCATGCTGCGCGCGGCGCTGACGAGGCCCGAGGATCGCAGCGAGGCCGTCCGTGTGGCGCGGGTTGTCCGCAGGCTCCACGCGGATGCCATCGAGGAACTCGGCGAGATCGACGGCGAGGATCTGGTCGGCGCCACGCTCCAGTACGTTCGCGAGCGCGTCATCGCCATCTACGGTCAAACGGCGTGGGAGGAATCGTCAGGCGTTCACCTTACGTCGATCGCAGGTCCAGTGACTGGACAGGGGCCAACAAAAGGATGACAAAGGCCACGCTTGGGCGCACACATCGGTGGCCCCGCGATCCGTTACCATTCGTCGGGATGCCGCGAGCGACGTCGTCCGGCTGGACCTGTAGTGAGTGCGGAACGCAACGCATCCGCACGATGGAGGTGGACACCCTCCCCTCGCGTCGCAGCCGCGCGAAGGCGGTCACGACGAAGTGTCCCGCCTGCGGCCACGCCGAGAGCATCACGCCGTCTGACGGCGAGCGAATCATCAGCATCAGGTACGACCCGGCGTGATCGCGCCGCGGATCACGGGCGGACGTGCACTGGACAACGTCGCCGTGTCCGGATGATCATCTAGCCGCCGCCGTACAGAAATGCCCCAGACCCGCGTGAGCACAGAAAAGCAACAGGCGTGGATGGCCCTCCGGGGCGCGGTCCTCGGCATTCCCATCATGCTGCGTGCCGCGCTGACGCGGCCCGAGGATCGCAGCGAGGCCGTCCGCGTGGCGCGGGTCGTCCGCCGGCTCTACACGGACGCCATCGCAGAGCTCGGCCAGATTGACGGGGAGGATCTCGTCGGCGCCACGCTCCAGTACGTTCGCGACCGAATCATCGCCATCTACGGTCAGGCGGCGTGGGAGGAGTCGGCGGCGGAGTGACGGCGCGTCCACCCGCGCCCACGCCTCGCGTCCTTTCGAGGACGAGCTACTTCTCCCGCAGCCGATCCGTACCCGATATGACTCGGAAGGGCAGGCCGACGTTCACCGGCAAGACCATCCTTCGGATCGCGCGGCACTGCGGGCAGACGATCAGCTCGATGACGGGAGTCTCGACTCGCTCACGCCTCCGGCCCGCGACCGTGAACTTCTCCTTGCAGGTGCGGCACCAGAGGTACGAGACGGCACCGGGAAAGCGCCGCCGCTCGGTCGTCATTTCTTGGAGTCGCGGCTCCGGTGTGCCCAGAAGACGCGCTCCAGCTGGGCCGCGATCGTCTCGTAGTCGATGGGCTTGACGAGGTGGCCGTCGAACCCGGCCTCCCAGGTCCGCCTGAAGTCCGCCTCGCTTCCGAGTGCGGTCACGGCCAGGACGGCGGTTCGGCTCAGGTTCGGGTCGTGGCGCAGGCGGTCGATGAAGCCAAAGCCGTCGAGGACGGGCATGCGGAGGTCGCACAGGATGAGGTCCGGCCTCATCCAGGCCGCGATGCGAAAGGCTCCTCCGCCGTCAGCGGCGACGGCGACGGATGCGCCCAGCGACTCCACGACCTGCTTCAGCATGTCCCGCGAGTCCGGGTCGTCCTCGACGATGAGGACGTTCACGCCGCGGAGTTCGAGCCTCTGCGAGGCCAGTTGGGCCCTTGCCGCGTGCGCAGCGTGCTCGGCGGGCGTTCGGCCGTGGAGGCGGGCTCGTGCCGTCGGATACGCGGTGGTGAGAATCGCGCTGCGAGGCATGGACGCGCCGCCTTGCTCGAATCGTCTTGGAACCAGTCGCGGCCCAGGCGACGTCGCGCGTCCGCTTGTCTCGACGACCGGATGGTACCGCCAAAATCGTCGAAATGGGGTGTCCCGCCTGCCGAATTGGCGTAAGGCGTCAAGACGCAAACCGATACTCTGGATTACGCCTTCTGGTCGTCGCGTGTTGATTGAGAGTCACCCTTGCGAGCGGATCGTCAGCGTCGGTAACATCGAAGGTGACATGAGCGTGACGCTGGTCGTCAATCGCGGGGATGACGATTCGGGCATCTCGGCCATGGTCTGGACCGCCGGCGAGGACGACCCCAAGCTGCTGGAGTCGAGACGCTTCATCGGCGATGCCGCGCTGAAGGTCTGGTTGGCCGGCATTGCGACGCGTTATGGCCCGAGCAACATCACGGTGGACTGGAATACGTCGCTGACGTCGGATGACGTGCTCAGCGCCGCCGTACGCGAGTGCCTCGAACTGAGGTGAGCTCCGAGTAGCCGCCCTGAGGACCGGCAACGCGTCCAGCCAGGCCTCGATCTCCCTCCACGTCCCCTCGTCCCGGAGGGCGTCGTTGTGACCGCGGCCGGGCACCAGGAGCAGTCGTCGCGGTCCCCTGAGAGCATCGTAGATTCGCCGTGAGTGGGCGGCCGAAGTTTCGCGATCCTTCTCGCCGTGGATGAGCAGGACGGGGACGCGGATACGCGAGGCGGCCAGCCGGGGTGACACCTCGGCGATCCGGAAGTGCCCGTTCCTCTCCGCGATCGCGAGGGCTTCCGTGATCTCCGCCGACGTCGCCACAAAGGGGGCGCGCTCGCGGGCGATCGTCTCGAGGTCCGAGAAGGGCGATTGCGCGATCACGCCTCGGATGCGCGGATCCTCGGCCGCCGCCTGGAGAGCGACGGCGGCTCCGAGCGAGGACCCGAAGAGAATGGCCTCCTCGGCGTGGATCGCCTCCAGCGCCCCGCTGAGGTCGCGCTTCTCGTAGAAGCCGTACGTGCAGTCCTTCCCTTCCGACTCGCCGTGCGCCCGACTGTCGTACGTCAGGACGTCGTACCCCTTCGGCACGAAACGCTGGGCAATCCCCACGCCAGACCTTCGGTTGTCGGCCACCCCGTGGAGGTGGACGATCAGACCGCGTCGCACCCCGCTGGCACGGAAGAGCCAGCCCTTGAGGAGCAGCCCATCACTTCGAAAGACCACGTCCTCGTGCGGAAGATCGACCGCCCCCACGAGGGCTCGCCGCATCGGATGAAGCAGGCCGTTGGCGCCCCATTCCGGCGGCATGCAGGCCGCCGCGGCCAGGAGGGCGGCCGCCGTCGCGAGACCTCGAATCGCGCGCATCTGACTTCAGGTACGCACGCGGCCCCACCCGGAGTTCCAATTCCTCGCGCGTGACCAGATGGCCTCCCCCCCCGCCAAGAGTGAAGCGATCTGCACGCTGTTGCGTTCTAGTGCGGACCAGTTCGACGCCGCGGTTTACGGCCGCGTACCGGAAAACCCGGTCAGAATCCCGACGGCACACCCTTCGGTGCTCGTCACCAGACCCGCGAGTTGCCGGATCTGGCCACAGCTGCAGCCGCGTGTGTCATGGATGGTGAAATCCGGCAGCAAGCTCTTCGTACCGGGCACAGGGCCTGCGGCGTGCGGCGGACCCAGAGAGTACGAGACAAAGAAGGGGTGATACGCCCAGAGCGCGTATTTCTCGGGTGTGCTCGAGCCGCCCGCGGGCAACGGCTCCGGTATGACCGTGCCCGCGCATTGATCTACGACATCCGGAACTCCGTCACCGTCCGTGTCCGTGACCTCTGGATCGCCCGTCGCGGTGACCGTGACCTCAATGATCTCCGCCCAGACGCTGAACCGGGGCGCCGGGGAATGCGGCAACCTCTCGACCAGGCCCCCGGCGACGTAGAGGAGTCCGCTCCACTTCGATAGGTCCGGGGCGGCAGAGGGAGGTGCCTGGGACGGAAGAGCGTCGGCCTCTCGAGAGCGAAACCTGAGCTCTATGATATCGGTCTCTCCGTCGAGCCCTGGCAGTTCCGCACTGAAGCTCTGAAAGTCCAGCAAATCTGAGACGGCTTCGTCGAGGACAGTGATCGACATCTCGGGACGATCGACGTTCGTGCGGAAGAGGACATCAGGGCCATTGCTGACTGACACGCGATAAGGCGAGGCCAGGTACCAATAGGCGGAGGAAGAGCGCTGAGGGTCGTTCGCCTCCCAGTCGCGCGCCGTGGTGTCGTAGACGTAAGCGACATCGAGGATCGAACCAGCCGCCACTCGGTCTCCCAGGATGGCCTTTCCGTCGTCGTAGACCGTCTCCACGCGTGCGCGAGCCCGGAGCACGACGGGGGCGGCAGAAACGGACTGGACCACCGCCAAAAGCAGGCCCAGGCAGGTGAGAGTTCTCTTGACCATTTTCGCCTCATGCGAGGTCGCCTAGCGCTTCTGTGCGCGCCAGGAAGGGAGCGGCGACGAATCCTCGCCGGTAAGCGCGGGACCGATGGCGGCACCCGTTCGGAAGCGGCCGAACGTCGCCCCTGACGGCGCCGAAGGGATGCTGGTTCGGCGCGATCACCGCGCGGACTCTATGAGGGGGCCGGAGATTCGTCAACGCCAGCGAGCGCAAAGTGTGTCCAATCTCACCATTCCATCGCGAAGCGAACACGGACCCTGAGCGTGATCGAGGCGCAGCCCGTCTACAGCCAGAGGCACTCGCGCCGCGCCGCCGCTGGACTCAACGAAGCCACGACATGACCGATCGGAACTCAGGCTGTGCGTCGGCCACATGCTGTTTAACGGACGCCGCCCGAGATCCTGCTCATACGCTTACGTTCGCGGTGCCACCCTCTGCGGATCTCGCCCTTGCCTGAGGCATGGGAGGAAGACAATGCTGGCGGATACCTATGCGTGGAGACTTTCACCAACAAAGAATGTCTTCTTTAGATTTTGACTGTACTCAATTTGAGTACGATCGCCTCGCCGCGCGGCGCAACATCTTGGGGTGATGGCCAGGAGAGGTACGTTCAGGGGGGCAACGATCGTACGCGATTTGAGTACAGTAAACGAGCTCGTGCGAGACCATCACCGTCAAGGAGGTGGTTGGTTACCCGTTCCGGAACGGGTAACTGGAAGACAATCTCGCCACCATCGAGGAGACGGCTCGTCTTGCACGCGTGCTAGGCTGACCGCATGGTCCTCGACGCCCTCCTCGAGCGTCGCATCGTCATCCTTTCCGGCAAGGGCGGCGTCGGCAAGAGCGTGGTGGGCACCGCGCTGGCCATGGCCGCCCGGGCGCGCGGCAAGCGCATCTTATTTATAGAGGTCGATGCGCCCCTGCCCGCCAGCCGCTACCTGGGCGAGGCCCCGGTCGGAGGCAAGGAGACGGAGGTCCGCCCCGGCCTCTCCATGGTCAACCTCGTGCCCGCGCAGGTGATGGACGAATACGTCCGCGACACGATCCGCGTGGACATGCTCTCGCGCAAGGTCCTGGACAGCCCCGTCTACCGCCGGTTCTTCGCCGCCGCCCCCGGCCTGCCCGAGCTCATGGTGCTGGGCAAGATCATGGTCCTCGACGAAGAGCGCGTGGGCTGGCCGCGCCGTCCGAAGTACGACCTCATCGTGGTGGACGCGCCCGCGACCGGCCACGGCCTGGCCTTCCTGCGCGTGCCCCTCGTCGCATCCAACGCCGTTCCCGTCGGCCCCGTCGGGCACAACGCGCGGCGCATCCTCGCCATGCTGCGCGATCCCGCGCGCACCGCCCTCGCCATCGTGGCCCTGCCCGAGGAGATGGCGGTGGTGGAGGCCCTCGAGTTCCACCGCCTGATGCGCGCCGAGCTGGGCATCGAGGCCCGCGCCCTGATCCTGAACGGGTGCCACGAGCGGCGGTTCACGGGCGCGCAGGAGACGGAGATCCTGCGGCGCGTGGGTGAGGACGAGGACGGGCGGCTCGCGCCCGGCGTGACTTTGCAGGCGGCACTGGCCGCGGGCCGGCGGCACATCCGCCGGCGCAAGCTGACGCAGTTCTACCTGAAGCGCCTGAAGCAGGCGGTGGACGTCCCCGTCGTTCCCCTGCCCCTGCTCTTCACCGATCGCATCGACGAGACGGCGCTGGAGACGCTGGCCCGGCGCCTCGAGGCGGCGTGAGCGCTCCCCTGCAGGCGCTGTCGCGCGCCCTCGACGAGCGCCGCGTGCTCGTGGTGTGCGGATCGGGCGGCGTGGGCAAGACCACGACCGCGGCCGCTCTCGGCGTGCAGGCGGCCCTGCGCGGGCGGCGCGCGCTCGTGTGCACGATCGACCCCTCCCGCCGGCTCGCTACCAGCCTCGGGCTCGACCGCCTGCCCGACAAGCCGCGGGAGCTCGATCTCGACCGCGTCGCCCCCGATCGCGACCCCGCCGGCTCCCTCTGGGCCATGACCCTGGACACCAAGCGCACGTTCGACGCGCTCGTCGAGAAGCACGCGGAGGGCGCGGCGGCCCGGCGGCGCATCCTGGAGAATCGCTTCTACCAGCAGGTCTCCTCCGCCCTCGCGGGCAGCCACGAGTACATGGCCATGGAGAAGCTGCTCGAGCTGAGCGCGGACGAGCGGTTCGACCTCGTCATCCTGGACACGCCGCCCACGCGCCATGCCCTGGATTTCCTGGAGGCGCCGGAGCGGCTCATGGGGTTCCTCGACACCGGGATCCTGCGCTGGTTCCTCAAGCCCTACTTCGTGGCCGGCCGCCTGACCTTGAAGGTCGCGACGCGCACGGGCGCCTTCGCCCTGAAGCTGGCCGACAACGTGCTCGGGCTGCAGTTCCTCCAGGACCTCTCCGAGTTCTTCCTCGCCTTCGAGGGCATGTACGCGGGGTTCAAGGAGCGGGCGGCGCGCGTGCGCGATCTCCTGAAGAGCGAGGAGGCGGGCTTCGTGGTGGTGGCGAGCCCGTCCGCGCTGACCCTGGACGAGGCGCTCTACTTCCACCGGCGGCTCGAGGAGAACGAGATGCCGTTCGTGGCCTTCCTGGTGAACCGCGTGCATCCCGATCCTGCCCAGGGCTTCCCCGCCACGCGCTCCGCCGCCGACGTGGACGACGAGCTGGCGGAGGCGCTGGTCGACGTCTTCCAGGATCAGCGGCGGCTGGCCCGCGCGGACCGGCGCAGCGTGGACCGCCTGGAGGGCCTGACCGACGAGGGCGCGATCCTGGTGCCGGAGTTCGAGGCCGACGTGCACAACCTGGCCGAGCTGAAGGAGACGGGCGACGTGATCTTCGGAGTGGGAACCGGACGACGCGGGCGCGGGCGCACGTCGCCGCGCCGGCCCGCGGCGAGCGGAGCGCGGCGATGAGGATCATCCTCTACTCGGGCAAGGGCGGCGTCGGCAAGACCAGCCTGTCCGCCGCCACCGCCGTGCGCTCCGCGCAGCTCGGGCGGCGCACGCTGGTCGTCTCCACGGACGCCGCCCACAGCCTGGCCGACGCGCTGCAGGTGCCGGTGGGCAGCGCGCC
>Ga0075421_100012028_pt1 | contig 10734 bp, 8 predicted proteins | sample SoiMetdeltSBSDD5_FD_75292 | JGI IMG/M metagenome (GOLD analysis project Ga0075421, IMG submission 75292) | Bulk soil microbial communities from a Populus tree surrounding site in Tennessee, USA - Soil MetaG P. deltoides SBSDD5 | ecosystem: Environmental > Terrestrial > Soil > Tree plantation...
GGCGGGATGATCGAGATAGTCCCCTGCGCTGTGGTTGACGATGCGGCCGTTGCTCGCTCGGGCGAGCCGCTCGAACACGCCGCGGACGTGCGCTTCGGTGGCAGCCTGGCGCGAGAGCGTCGCCTCGTCGAAGCGGTGCTCGATCTTCGGCATCGGATCGCCGTAGCGGTTCTTCTTCGCCGCGTCGAGCGTCAGCCGGCTGTCTGCTGACGGGTGGACGTCGACATAGGCGCGCAGGCGCACCGAGCTCCCCCTGGTGCGCGAGCGCCAGTCGTCCAGCAGGTCGTCGCCGAACAGCAGCTTTCCATCCGCCGCCCGGAGCCGCGGCTCGCGGCCCGCCGAGCTCTCCCAGACGCGCGTGTCGTGCCGGACGAACGGCTTGTCCGTCGGGCAGCGGAAGAACTCGCGCGAGATCAGGCTGTGCGTCATGTTCTGCCCGGGGAACGTCTGATCGTCGATGTTCGCCGTCGCCTGCATGAAGCGATGCCCGTTCATGTAGCGGCCGACCAGCCCGGAGCTGTTCGCTAGGCCGTTCGGAAAGCGCGAGCTCGCCGACAACAGCAGCAGGTGCGAGCTCCAGCAGTAGCCCGACGCAACGACGAACGTCTTCGCGCGGTACTCGATCGACTCGTTCGGGCGGTCCTGGTGCACCGCCTGCGCGGCCGCGATCGTCGGCCGCTTCTCGTCGAGGACGAGGCGCCGCACCAGCGTGCGATCGTGCAGCGCGATCTTCTTCGGCGCCATCAGCTGGCGGAACGTGAAGTCGGGCGAGTAGCGTGCGCCCGACGGACACACCTCGCCGCAGGTGTCGTAGACGCAGCAGCCGTCGCGGCCGCCGAAGGGCGTCAGGTTCCGCGCCATCGGCAGCGGCGAAAACCTGAGCCCGCTCTTCTCGGCCCACCCCTTGAGGATCTGGAGGTTGTAGGACAGCGGGATCGGACCCTGCGGGTACGGCTGCGACCGCCGATCCTCAGGATGCGGGCTCGGCTCGCCGCTGACGTTCAAACGCTTCTCGGCCTCGCAGTAATAGCGCTCGAGCTCGGCCCATTCGATCGGCCAGTCGGTCGCGAGGCCATAGAGCGATTTCAACCTGAGGTCTTCCTCCGAGAAGCGGTTGCACGCGCCGCCCCAGTGCAGCGCCAGGCCGCCGACCGCCATCGTCAACGAGATGATGCCGTCGGCTTGTTGATCTTCGAGGTAGTCCTCCGGCCACGGGTGCTCGCCGTACTGCATCGCGCGCTCGCGGTAGCGGCCGCGGTTGCGGGTGTCGAAGATCGATCGACCGGCTTCGACGACGATGATGCGGATGCCGGGACGCAGTTCGGACAAACGTTCGGCGAGCATCGCGGAGGTGATGCCGCCGCCGATGATGCAGACGTCGGTTTCGTGGACGGTCATGGCACCTCGCTCGGCTGAAGCCTTCGCACTACGCGTTGCCGCAGGCCTTCGCACCACGCGTTGCCGCGGGCGTTCGCGCTACGGGTTGAGCGGCGCGGGCTTCCGCGTCGTGATCGACATCGGACGGCAGACCTCGCGGTTGATCAGCGCGTTGTAGGCGAGGTCGTTGGCTTCGCTGCTCCGGAAATAGAACGCCATCAGGTCGGCGACGACGTGCTGCCCCATCGGCCGCGGGGGCAGCGAGCGCACGCCGGCCTCCGCGAGCGCGGCGTCGAGGATCGCGCGGCGCGCCTCCAGATCGAGCGCCAGCCACCGTCCGCCCTTCGCGCCCGTCTGTCCAGAGCTGTGTCGAAGGGCCGCCGCGTCGAGTGCCGCAAGCTGACGCACGTAACCTGGCACCGGCGACGCACCCGATTTCACCAGCCGCGGGTGGCCGTAGCCGTGCGCCAGCGCCACGCCTTCACGGTAGCCGCGCGTCCAGGCGACAAACTTGTCGGACACGTCGCGGATCTTCGCGGCCCCGATCGAGGCCGGCAGCACAGTCGCAGCGACCGCGTGGAGCATCGCGACGGCTTCAGGCGTGAGCTCGCGCGGCTGCGCGAAGAGACGGACGCGACCGAGGGGCAAAGCCGCGACCACCGTTGCTAATCGCTGCAGGAGCGTGCGTCTTTTCATGTGCATCTCCCCGTCGGTTTGCCGGAATCCCGGGCAGAGCCTGATATAGTGAAGCGATGCAAGCGCTGCATGTCGTCCTACCCGCGTGGGGACGCATCCTCACCGGCTACGTGCCCGCCCTGTCCATCGAGATCACCAAGGAGTGCCCGCTGCGCTGCCCGGGCTGCTACGCCTACGGCGACGATCATCTCGGCGGCGACGTGACGCTGCGTCAGGTCCGCGACTTCAAAGGCCAAGAGCTGATCGACAACGTCATCGCCCTCGTCGATCGCCTTCGCCCGCTCCACGTCTCGATCGTCGGCGGCGAGCCGCTGGTTCGCTACAAGGAGCTGAACACGCTGCTGCCGATTCTATCCGCGCGCGGCCTCCACGTGCAGCTGGTGACCAGCGCCGTGCGCGAAATCCCAGCCGCCTGGCACACCATCAAGCGCCTCTCGATCGTGGTCTCGATCGACGGCCTGCAGCCGGAGCACGATGCGCGGCGCACACCGGCGACCTACGACCGTATCCTGAAGCATATTGCCGGGCACAGCATCACCGTCCATTGCACGATCACGCGCCAGCAGGTGAACCGTCCTGGGTATCTCGACGAGTTCCTCAAGATTTGGTCGGCGCAGCCAGAGGTCGAGAAGATCTGGATGAGCCTGTACACGCCGCAGGTCGGCGAGGTCTCGGACGAGCGCCTTCGCCCGATCGACCGCGAGCAGGCCGTCAACGACCTGCTGGCACTGCGCCAGCGCTACCCGAAGCTCGCGCTGCCGAAAGGGCTGATCGAGGTCTACGCCAACCCGCCGGACTCGCCCAGCGAGTGCATCTTCGCGCGCACGACGACGACCATCTCTGCCGATTTCAAGACGCCGATCTCGCCGTGCCAGTTCGGCGGCAACCCCGACTGCAGCAACTGCGGCTGCATCGCGTCGGCCGGGCTCGCGGCGGTGGCTCGCCACCAGCTCTTCGGCGTCATCCCGGTCGGCTCGATCTTCAATCGATCGCTGCAGTTCGGCCAGCAGCTGAAACGCCTGCGCCCGATCGAGCCGTCGGTGGCCTGATGCTATAATTTCGCGTCTTGTCCTTCTCGACAGTCAGCCGTAAAGCGCGCTCCCTGCGCGAGTTCGCCCGCGGGCTCGTGCATACGGCCCATCCGCTGCTCGTGCAGATCATCCCGATCCGGCGCTGCAACATCGACTGTGGCTACTGCAACGAGTACGACAAGGTGTCGCCGCCGGTGCCGACCGCGGTGATGAAGTCGCGCATCGACAAGCTGGCCGAGCTCGGCACCTCGGTTGTCGCCTTCAGCGGCGGCGAGCCGATGCTGCACCCGGATCTGGATGGGCTCATTGCCCACATCCGCGCGCGCGGCATGATGGCCGGCCTGATAACCAACGGCTACTTCCTCGTCCCGAAGCGGATCGAGGAGCTCAACGCCGCCGGCCTCGACTTCCTCCAGATCAGCATCGACAACGTCGAGCCCGACGAAGTCTCGAAGAAGAGCCTGCGCCTGCTCGACAGGAAGCTCCAGCACCTGCGCGACCATGCCGAGTTCGACGTCAACATCAACTCGGTGCTCGGCGGCGGGATCAAGATCCCCGAGGACGCGCGGACGATCAACAACCGCGCGCGGGCGCTCGGCTTCTCGACCTCGATCGGGATCATCCACGACGGCAAGGGACGGCTCAAGCCGCTCGGCGCGACGGAGCGCAAGGTCTTCGACGACGTCTCGACCGCGATCAGCGGCGCGGGACAGGTGCTGCAGAACCTGTATTCGGGCATCCGCAGCTTCCAGGACAACCTCGCCGACGGCAAGCCGAACGAATGGCGCTGCCGCGCCGGTGCGCGCTATCTCTATGTCTGCGAGGACGGCCTGGTCCACTACTGCTCGCAGCAGCGCGGCTACCCCGCCGTCCCGCTCGCGACCTACACGGTCGACGACATCCGCCGCGAGTTCTCGACGCCGAAATCGTGCGCGCCGTACTGCACGGTCGGCTGCGTGCACCGCGTCTCGACGATGGATTTCTGGCGCTCGCCGCAGGACGCGGAGCGCCGGCAGGTTGCCGCCGAACTGTAGGCGCTAGGACGCCTTTACCAGCTTCAGGACCCGGCGTCCGGACTTCTCGCCCTTCGCTTTTGCGTGTCCGTTTCGTTCGGCCTTTTCCGCCTTCTCGGCCTTCTTCAGCTCCGCCTTCTCGGCTTTCTTGAGCTCCTTGCGGCCGATGTCGGTCTGCGCCCAGTCCTTCTCGAAGATCTCGAGCAGTTCGCCGACGATGGTCTGGTCAGTGACGATGATGCCGACTTCGCGGCGCTTCTCGAGCTCGAGCCGGCGCAGGCTCTGGCTGCCGACGAAGGCGCGCTCGCCGTCGCGGATGATGGCGCGGATGTGCAGCCGCTTGCTCGGGTGCTTCTCGCTGCGGACGTTCCACTTCGACTCGACCCGGCCGATGACGCGGACGTCGACGCCGGCCTTGATCCGCTCGGTAATCAGCCGCAGCATCGCGTCGTCGCTGACCTGCGGGTCGTAGATCAGCAGCTGCCGGCGGGCGCCGCTGATGAACTTGCTGAGGCGCTCGCGGGCGTTCTCGGGGCTGACGACGAAACGCTCGTAGCCGGGCGTGTACGGCAGCCGGTCGAAGTCGGCCATGAACAGCTTGCTCGCTTCGTTCACCAGCCGATCGTTCTTGGTGATGATGCCGAAGCTGCGGCTCTTGAGCATGTCCAGGCCGGTGAGGTTGAAGCCGTAGACGTGCAGCACCTTGTTGTCGACGATCATCATCTTGCCGTGATACCGGACAAGGTCGTCGGCCGTCCTCGACACGGTGACGCCGGCGGCGAGCAGCTCCATTTCCAGCTTGCGCAGGCTCTTGGTGCCGCCTCGATTGGCGTGGGCCGTCAGCGCGCGGACGCGGACACCGCGCGCCACCGCGGCTTCGAGCGCGTGCGCGATCTCGGCCCGATCGAGCCGGAAGATCAGGATGTTGATGCTTTTCCTGGCCTGCTTGATGGCGCTGACAACCGGGGCGACGCCGGCGTCGGGCTGCACGATTAGCTTCATACGCGGGAACTGCGCAGCAAGTTGATGGCCAAGCTCCAGCTCAGCTGGGGCTTTGGGCTGTGAGGCGGCATGCCGACATTACAAGGATGGCGCCGCTAAAGCGATGCCCTACAAGCGGCGCCCTGCGAGCGTCGCCCCGCGCCTACGGCGTCGGGCGGCCGGAGAATCGCAGGCGCAACCCGCCGCTGACCAGGCGCGGCGACCCAATCGTGGTCGGCAGGGTGCCGACGAAGTACTCCTCGTCGAAGAGATTCTGCACGCCGAAAAACACATCGAGGGTGCGGTGGAGCGTGCGCGACACCATGAAGTCCGCCAGCACGAATCCTGGCAGGCCGGGCTCGCTCTGGCCCGGCACGACCCTCACGTTCTGATCGTCGTCGAACTGCCGGCCGATGAACTGCAGGGAGAAAGCGGCGGTCAGGTATCGCGCGTCGGCCCACGACACCTGCATCGAGCCGCGATGCTCGGGCACCTGCGGCAGGAAATTGCCGACCAGCGCCGGGTTCGCGGCGAACTCCTCCACCTTGGCCTGGTTATACAGGTAGCCGCCGCCGAGGCGGAACGAGGGGCCGATGCGGTACTCGACGTCGCTCTGGATGCCCCAGATGCGCGTCCGCCCGAGGTTCTGCCGTTGCTGGGTGGTCTGCGCCGGCGTCACCGCGATGGTGATGTTGCCGACCGGGTTCTCGACGCGATTGTCGTAGAAGGTCGTGCGCCAGGTCACGTCGCGCCGCGGCGCGATGTTGACGCCGAACTCTCCGCCCTTCAACCGCTCGGGGCCGAGCTCGCTGTTGGCGAGCGTGAGCACGGTGCCGACGCGAAACTGTCGATACAGCTCGTTGAGCGTTGGCGCGCGGAAGCCGGTGCCGAAATCGCCCCAGATGTTGACGCGATCGGTGACGTGGTACATCGCCGCGGCGCGCGGGCTGAAGACGGTGTCGTCACGATCGGCGAGCAGCCGGTTGTTCGCGGTCGGCGTGCCTGACGGGACGTTGACCTCCAGGTTGTGCCCGTCGTAGTTGCGCCAGCTATCGACCCGGCCGCTCAGCGTCACCGTCAGCTTCGGCAGCGGCGTCAGGATGTCCTGGAGGAAGAAGCCAGCGGTACGCTGCGTTCCGCCGGAGTTGCGCTTCAGCGCGAGGATCGCGTTCTGCACCGGCGGCGTGACCGGGCCAGGGGCGGCGTTGTAGGAATCCTCTTCGCTGTCGCCATCCACCCAGTGCCAGTCGGTGCCGGCGCTGAAGTACTGCTTCGTACCCAGCGCTTTCGCCCACTGGACAGCGCCGCCGGTGGCGGTGGTCGGCACGATCTGATCGATCGTCAGGCGGACGATGCTTCGCGGCGCAACCGTCGCCGACGGCGCGGTCACGGCGAAGAAGTTGCTGTGGAACTCCTCGAAGTCTCCGTGGATGCTCGCCTGCAGCTCGCTTTCATCGGCCAGGCGCAAACGGACGCCGCCGCTCACCGAGGTCCACCGCGTGTCGTTGACCTCGAGGATCTTGCCGTTGCCCCGGTCCTCTCCGAAATACCCGGTGCGGAAGAAGGCCTGGATCCGATCGGTCGGGCTGTAATCGAGCTTGGCGTTGAAGTTCCGGAACTTCACCGTGGCGTTGTTGTCGATGATGCCGCGCTCGTTCTCGACCACGATCGGAAAGCCGTCGGTATTGAAGATGCTGCCGTCGACGACGACGCCAACCTTGCCCCAGACATCCGAGAGGCCGTAGTCCAGCTTGCGGCTGTTGCGGTTGCCGTACTGCGGCTTCAGCTCGACACTCCGCCGGGAAGGACGACTCGTGACGATGTTGATGACGCCGCCCATGGCGTAGTTGCCGTACAGGCTGGAGCTCGATCCATCCACCACCTCGATGCGATCAAGGCTCTCGATCGGGACGCGTGTCCAGTAGACCCAGCCGCCGAACGGATCGTTGAACGGCGCGCCATCGACCAGCACCAGGGTGCGGCTGACGCCGCTCGGTCCGATGCCGCGCAGCGACACACCTTGCGTCGTCGGATGTGACGAGAGGCTGCTGGTGCGGCGGAACAGGCTGAAGGTCGGAATCTGCCGCAGTACGTCGTCGGCGACGACGGCCGGCGACATCTGAATGTCCTCGGCGTGCAGGACGCTGACGCTCGCCGGGGTGTCGCCGAGCCGCTGCTCGGTGCGTGAAGCCGTGACCGTCACCTGCTCGAGCAGCTGCGCCGGCGCGAGCACGATTTGCAGCGGGCGGTCGAGGTCGGTGACGCGTTCCGATTTTTCGGCGAAGCCGCCGGCGCGAACGATGACGGTGACGTCGCGTGCCTCGGCGACGTCCACCGAGAAGCGGCCGTCCGGCCCCGTCGTCACACGTTGCTCCGAGCCGGATTCGGCGCGGATGATCACCGCGGCGCCGGAGACGGCGCCGCCGGTCGCATCGTGGACGACACCCGAAATCGATGAAGCCGCCAGGGCCAGGACAAGTACCGCAATCACAGGGTTCCCTCCCGCGTCAGACTCGTGAGAATCGGAAGATTATAATGCGCGCCATGCGACTCCACGCCGCTTTGTTTCCCCTCTTTCTGGCCGCCCCGGCGCTCGTGGCGCAACCGGGTCCGGCCATCCGAATCCACTCGGCGACGGTCCTCGACGGCACGGGGCGGACGCTGCGGAACGCGACCGTGGTGGTGCAGGGATCCAAAATCACCGCGGTCGAAACCGGAACACCGGCCAACGCCACATACAATCTCGGACAAGTCACCGTGCTGCCCGGGATGATCGACGTCCACTCGCACATCGGGTGGCACTTCGATCGCAACGGGCGCTACGCCGCGAGCCCGGGCACGCCGGCGCAAGAGATTCTTTACGCCGCCGAGAACGCGTACGTGACGCTGCTCGCGGGCTTCACCACCATCCAGAGTCCCGGCGCGGCGAACGACGTCGAGCTGCGCGACGCGATTGCCCGCGGCGTCCTGCCGGGGCCGCGGATCCTCACGTCCATCCGCCAGTTGAACGAGCGGAGCGGGACAGCAGACGAGATCCGCCAGAAGGTGCGTCAACTCAAGGCCGACGGCGCCGACGTCGTCAAGATCTTCGCCTCGGCGAGCATCCGCGACGGCGGCAAGCAGACCATGACCGACGACCAGCTGAAGGCGGCGTGCGGCGAGGCGCGATCGATCGGCATCCGGACGATGGTGCACGCGCACAGCGCCGAGTCTGCGAAGGCGACGGTGAACGCAGGCTGCGACCAGGTCGAGCACGGCGTGCTGCTCGATCAGGAGGCGTTGACGCTGATGGCGGCGAAGGGCGTCTACTTCGACCCCAATGTCGGTGTCGTGCTGCAGAACTATCTGAGCAACAAGGCGAAGTTCCTCGGCATCGGCAACTACAACGAGGAGGGGTTCGCCTACATGGAGAAAGGGCTGGCGCTCAACGCGGCGATGATCAAGAAGGCGGTGGCGACGCCGAATTTGAAGATGGTGCTCGGCACCGACGCGGTGGCCGGCGCGCACGGCCACAACGCCGACGAGATCATCGAGCGGGTCCGCCTCGGCGGCCAGAAGCCGATGGACGCCATCGTCTCGGCGACGTCGATGGCGGCGAGATCGCTCGGCCTGGACAAGACGATCGGCACGCTGGCGGCGGGCTACGAAGCCGATGTGATCGCGCTCGACGGCGATCCGCTGACCGACATCACCGCGGTCACGCGGGTCGCATTCGTGATGAAGGGCGGAACAGTCTACAAGTTCAAGGGCGCAGGCGCGCGATGAGCTCGCGCAGGTCGGCCGGCAGCGGCGCCTCGAATCGCATCGGGCGATCGTCTTCGGGGTGGCGGAAGGCCAACCGGTAGGCGTGCAAGGCCTGGCGCGGAAACGGAATCGTTCTCAGCGCGTCCGGCCCGTAGGTGTAGCGCTCCTCGCCGACCAGCGTGTGCCCGCGCAGCCGCGCCTGGATCCGGATCTGGTTCCGTTTCCCGGTGAACAGGCGGACTTCGATCAGCGACGCGGCGCCCAGCGGTTCGACGACGCGGTAGTGGCTGAGAGCTTCCTTCCCGCGCGGATCGCGCGGGTGCGTCTCTTTCTGAATCAGCGCCTTCAGATCCCAGACGAGATGATCGCGCCATGTGCCCTCGGGCGGTGACGGCGTCCCGTAGACGACGGCGCGGTAGACGCGCTCCGGCTCGTGCCGCAGGAACTGCTGCTTCAGCGCCTCCTGCGCGGCCTCGCTCTTCGCGAACAGCACCAGCCCGGAGGTGTCGCGATCGATGCGGTGGACAACGAACGGGCGCCGGCGGCGCGGGCGCAGGTAGGCCTTGAGGTTCTCGAACACCGACGGCGCATTGAAGCGCCGCCGCAGCGGCAGCGGTACTGCGAGCAAACCGGGCGGCTTGTCGAGGACGATCAGCATGTCGTCTTCGTAAACGATCGCCAGGTCGCGATCGTCGCCGATCGCATGCGAGCGCTTCGCCGAGCCGGGGCGATCGGCCCACAGCCGCACCGCGTCGCCGGCAGCGAGCCTCGTGGCGGCATCGGCGAGCGTCGCTTCCCGATGGTTGAGGAAGATCTTGCCGCGCTCGAGCGCCGCCGCCGCGCGCGCGCGCGAGCCGGCGCGTCCCGCGGCGGCGAGATACTTGTCGAGCCTGACGCCGGCATCCGCGGGATCGACGATCCACTCCGGCACGGATCAGCCACGCCTCGGCATGCGAGCCGAATTGTACGTCGTGCCAGCGGCGCCGGCCGGCAACGCTCTGACGCGACGGGCCATGCCAATGGCTGCGTTTTGACACGGATCAGCTTCGCGCCGCATACAATTGCTCGATGCAGCCCACACAGACACTGCCGGCGGAACAGGCGCTGGCGGCGCGGGAGATTGCGATCACGAACCTGCGCATGGAGCACGCCGTCACGCGCCGCGTCATCGACGCGATCCCGCCCGACAAGGGCGATTACTCGCCCGACGCCGTCACCAAGAGCGCGGTCGATCTCGCATGGCACATCGTGACTGCCGAACATCGCTTTCTCGATGCCGTCGTCACCGGCGTCTTCGACCACGGCAACACCGGCCGGCCAGCGGAGCTCGAGACGTCCGCGGACATCGCCAATTGGTACGCGCGGACCTTCGACGATGACATCAAGCGGGTCACCGCGCTTGACGCGGAGCATCTGAGCAGGCCGATCGATTTTCGCGGCATCATGACGCTTCCCGCGGTGTCGTTCCTCCTGATCGGGCTGAAGCACTCCATCCACCACCGCGGGCAGCTGTCGATGTACCTGCGGCCGATGGGCGCGAAGGTGCCGTCGATCTACGGTGAGAGCTACGACAGCGCGATGGCGAAGGAGCCGGATTGAGCCGATCGCGACTGATGGCGTGGCTGGCCGCCGCATTTCTCGTCCCTGCCTGCTCGAAACCTGAACCGCCTCCGCCTGCTTCGACGGCGGCTCCGGCCGCCGCGCCGGCGGCGTCAGCGTCGGGCGCCGGGCGGGTCGTCGGCAGGATTCAGCCGGGCGCGGCCGGGGTGGTCGTGCTGGCGCCGAAAGCAGCGCGAACGTTTCCGCCGCAGGACGAGAAGCCGATCATGGACCAGGCGAGCCTGACGTTCACGCCGGAGCTGCTCTTCGTGCGTACCGGGCAGCCGGCCGAG
>Ga0075421_100012029_pt1 | contig 10734 bp, 6 predicted proteins | sample SoiMetdeltSBSDD5_FD_75292 | JGI IMG/M metagenome (GOLD analysis project Ga0075421, IMG submission 75292) | Bulk soil microbial communities from a Populus tree surrounding site in Tennessee, USA - Soil MetaG P. deltoides SBSDD5 | ecosystem: Environmental > Terrestrial > Soil > Tree plantation...
TCAGGGCGCGCCAACATCGAGTCGAGGTTGCGCAGCTGCTCGCCAATGTTCCTGAACGCCGTGAGGTTGGGCATCAGCCAGATGCCGGCATCGACCATCCGCCGCGCGAGCGAGGGGATTTGTGGCTCGACCTTCTCGAAGTCGCGCGAGCTATGCTGACGGTCGTAGATGAACTCTTCGGCGTGAGCGACCGCGTATTGACGCTCCTCGAACATCGCATCGATGCCAAGGGTGCGCGGTGCGTGTCCGATGATCCGGATGCCCTCGCGGCGCCCGACGGCGTTCAGGCGCGCGTACGCCTCGCGCGTGAGATCCCCATGCATCTTCACGAAGTCATAGCCCGCGCGCTTCTGCTCGACGACCGCTCGCTCCACCTCGTCGGGAGTGGAAACGAATGGCTCGTTCACGTACGGTCCCGCCGTGAAGATGGTCGGCCCAGGCAGTTGTCCCGCGGCTACCTGGGCTCGCAGCGCGAGGTGCTCGGGCGCGCCCCGCATATTGAGCACTGTGGTCACTCCCTGGGCGACGAACACCTTCAGGATGGCCAGCTGCTCCTCGCGCGTGCCGGCGAGATGGACGTGGACGTCGATCAGTCCGGGGATGAGGTACTTCCCTCGCGCGTCGATCACCCGGGTCCCACGCGGCAAACGGACGCGCTGCGTTGGTCCGACCTGCATGATCACGGCCCCTTCGACCAGTACCGTCTGGTCCGTCAGGACGCGCTGCCGGTCCATCGGGATCACATTCGCGTTCACGAATGCCACGGGTTGAGTCGCAGGCTGCTGTGCGCCAGCACATGCCCATGCGGTCAACGCCGCAAGCAGAGTTGGTTTCACGATGGCATCATGGCACCAGCCTCGAAGTCCGGCCAGACGACTTGTGACGAAGTGGACGCCCGCCGTGACAAGGCCGGTTGGTGCCGAAGGCCATCGCCGCAGATTCCAAAGACCTCCGATGACCGCCGAGCCCGCTCGGCGGACTCTGACCTCAAGTTTTCATTGACGTAGTTGAACGCCCACGCCACCAGCGCTAACCTCTCCCCGTTCCAGAAAAACAGGAGCGTCACATGAGTCGCGGCAACCGCATCAGTGTGGGACTCGCCGTCGCAGTCGCTGTCGCGGTCAGCATCGCCTGGATCCGGCCAGAGCCCTCCGGCATGACCGCCGGCAACCCCGCCTTCAAATCGCTCGGTCAAATGGCGTTCGGGCCGGGCAACGTCCTCTTCATTGGCGACAACACCGGCGCGCAGATCCTCGCCGTCGAGATCGCCGACGAAGCACGTGGCTCCGGCGCGATCAACCTCGCCGGGCTCGACGCAAAGGTCGCGCAGGCGCTCGGCATCACGCCTGCCGACGTGCAGATCAACGATCTTGCCGTGCACCCGGCGTCGAAGAACGTCTACCTCACCGTGACGCGCGGTGCGGGCGCGAGCGCGGTGCCGGTGCTGCTCCGTGTCACCCGCAACGCGGAGCGTCCCATCGAGGAAGTGCCGCTCACGAACGTGAAGTTCTCGACGGCCGCCATCACGAACGCGCCGGCCGACGACCCGAGTGCGCGTCGGAATCCGCGCACGTCCACCATCACCGACATTGCGTACGCCGATGGACAGGTGTGGGTCGCGGGGCTGTCGAACGAGGAGTTCGCATCATCGTTCAGACGGTTCTCCTTCCCGTTCGGCAAGGCGATGGAGACGTCGACGCTCGAGATCTATCACGTGTCGCATCGTGCGAGCGAAACGCGCTCGCCCGTGACGTCGTTCACCATCCAGCAGATTGCTGGCAAGAAGTACGTCGTCGCGGGCTACACCTGCACGCCGATCGTGGCGTTCGACATCGCGGGGCTCGTCCCGGGCAAGCACGTCGTCGGCCGTACGGTCGCGGAGCTCGGCGCCGGAAACACGCCGACTGATCTCGTGCCGTTCAAGCGCGATGGGAAGGACGTCATCATGGTGGTGAACAACCGCCGGCCGCTCATGCGCATCGACGCGAGCGACGTTGCCACGGGCCAGGCCCTAACGACGCCTGAGGTCGCGGGCATCGCGCGGGCGACGTTGGAGCAGCCGACCGGCATTATGCAGATGGCGGAGCTGGATGCGACCCACGTCGTAGTGGTCCAGCGCGGCGCGAACGGGCTCGATCTCAAGTCGATCGCGAAATCGGCGCTGTAGTTGTCATTCCGAGCGGAGCCGCGAAGCGGCAGAGTCGAGGACGCCTGTCATTCCAGCGGAGCGCCGAAGGCGCGCAGTCGACGACAGTTGTCATTCCGAGCGGAGCCGGCGCGCAGCGCCGGCGCAGTCGAGGAATCGCAGTCGTCCCGAAAGAGAGGCCCTCTACCGGGGAGGAGCGCGATTCCTCATCTGCCCACTTCGTGGGCACCCGGCGTCGCTGCGCGCGCGCTCTGCTCGGAATGACAAGTCTTTCGGCGCTCCGCTCGGAATGACAGCTGCTACCACGCGCAGCCATGCGTAGGACGCTGACACACGCCGCGCGTTTGCTCAGCGCGGCGTGCGCGTTCTCGCTCGCGGCATCATGTAACCGACCCGCTGACGCCCCGGCAGACGGGCCCGCTGCCATTGTATTCCGGACCAGCGCCGACACGGACGCATCGCGGTTCGGACAGGTGAGCGTCTACCCGTTGAGCCGCACGGTGTTGACCGATCTTGAATCATCGAAGCCGTCGGTAGAAGAATGGCAGCGAATCCTGTCCGTCCGCGTCGCTGCAGCGTCGAGCGGTGACAGTACTGTTCTTCCGTTGTTAGGCACGTACTCGGTGGCCGCCGATACGCTGCACTTCCGCCCGCGATTCCCGCCAGCCGCTGGCGTCGCCTACACGGCCCGGTTCGATGGAGCAGCGCTTTACGCGCAGCTGGAGCGAGAGCCACCGGCCGCGCTGGCTCGTATCGACACGGCTACGTGGCGACGCGATACACCTGCTGGCGTATCTTCCACGTTCGTCCGCGAGGTCTACCCGACCAGCGATGTCGTCCCGATGAACCTCCTCCGGATGTACGTCGAGTTCTCGGCGCCGATGAGCAGCGGGCGAAGCTATGACTTCGTGAAGCTGTATGCGGAGGGGGACTCGTTGCTGGAGGAACCGTTCTTCACGGCGGGCGGTGCGGTGGAGCTGTGGGATCCGGAGCATACGCGCCTGACGATCCTGTTCGATCCCGGACGCATCAAGCGCGATCTCAAGCCGCACGAGGAGCTGGGGTTGCCGTTGCGGGAAGGGAATCGGTACCGACTCGTGATCGACAGCGCGTGGCGCGACGCGCAGGGGCGTCCGCTCGTGCGGAACTACGCGAAGCGGTTCCGTGTGGGGGCGCAAGACCGTGTGTTGGTACGCACGGCTGATTGGCGGATGACCGCCCCCCGCGCGCGCACGCGCGACTCGCTAGTCGTGACGTTCCCCGAACCGCTCGACCGTGCGCTGCTGGCGCGGCTGATCACCGTGCGAGATTCGTCCGGCGCTCGCGTTGACGGCGTCGTCATGGTGAGCGAACGCGAAACGCGCTGGACGTTCGCCCCACGAGAACCATGGAGCGGCGGCGTTTCCCACGTGGTGTCCGTGGACACCGAGCTCGAGGACCTGGCGGGCAACAACCTCAAGAGACTGTTCGATGTCGCTCCCGGCGATACGGCGGTCCGAGGGGTGGACGGGGCGATCGTGCGGCTCCCCTTTCGCCCGAAGTAAAGGAAGAACGACACCCCGTCCTGGAACGACGTTAGACTCGTCGAGGCGAGCTCATTCGTGATCCACGTGCTCTGGCAGGGGATCCGCCGTCGTTGCCGCGTCGCTTCCGTGCGTCGAGCCGCGCCTTCGCCTCGTCTGCCTCGCGCACCCATGTCCGAAGCTCCGGATCAGCGGTACGCCACGCGTCCGCGACGAAGGCGTAGCTCGCGGCCGCTTCCTCATCACGCCCGAGTCGCTCGAACACGCGCGCGCGCTCCATCGTCCATACCACGTCATCGACGCCGTTACCGCACGCACTCGTTCCCGGCCATCGCCGCTCGAGCCGCGCCGCAGCGTCGTGATAGCGTCCGGTCGCGATCAGAAGCTGCACGAGCGTCATCCGCTGGTCGTACCAGCACTCGTGGAGTGTGTCCGGTGTGGTGAGCAGTTGACGCAGGGCCGCTGCCGTGTCGCGCCTGGCCAGGGCGAGGTATGCCCGTCCCGCCGCGATGCTGGCACGCAGCATGGCCTGACCCGTTGCGCTCTGCAGTCTGCTCGTCCCGAAGTCGCGGATGTAGGTCTGAATGGCCAGCGTATCGCCATCCGCCGCCCACCAGCGGTACAGCTTGACGATCTTCGTCCTCGGTGACTGCGCCAGAATGCCCTTGAACTCGGCGCGAACGGTGTCGGCCCGCAGTATGCCAAAACGCCCCAGATTGTACGTCACCGTGGGCGCGAGCCAATGCGCGTCAGCCGACGTTAGGCGTTGCGCCTCCCGCAAGTGTCCGCTGAACTGCAGCCCCTCGATCACTGCCATCGTCGCACAGCTCAGGTCGGGTTTCGCCGCATCCGCGTTTGCGCGCCTGCGCGCGAGCGCGTCGGCGAATCGCACAACGACGTTGCCGGCGTCGGGGACATGGCGCAGCAGCTTGGCCGCCTCGCACAGCTCGTTATGCGAGAGTGTGTCGACCATTCGCGCGACGTCGACGGTGCCGGCGCGCGCCGGATCCAGGAGGGCGTCGGCGAGACGAATGAATCGGGAGTGCTGACCGGGCGGCTCGCGCGAGAGGTACGCACGAATGTAGTGACGTGCGCTCGGCGCCCCGTCGAGGAACGCCGCAAGCGATATCGGCGTGACGTACGCGGGGGCGAAAGTCGAGTCCATCGCGATCGCGTGATCGAAGAGCCCGAGGATCTCCCGATCGTCCAGCTCGCCCTCCACAAAGTCCGGGTCGTATCGCCATCGCGTCTCGGCCAGGAGAAACAGGAGCTCGGCGTCGTGCCGATATCGCACGAGACCATCGCCGATCGTCGCGATCAGGCGTCCGACGATCGCCTCTGCGTCGTCATAGGTGCGCACGTCGCGCAGCCCGCGGCGCCATGCGAAGAATGCTTCCGCCGAGAGCGAGTCGATGGTGGCGAGCAGGCGCTCGCGAGGCGCCAGGCCACGCGCGAAACGGCTCGTGCGGGCCATCAGCGCGTAGGCCGCCGAGTCGCTGACGCGGTCGGGGTAGCGCCACCTCCGGACTTCCGCGAGTCGGTGGTAGGCGAGCGCGAACGTGGAGTCGAGTGCAAGCACGCGCTCGAATCGCGTCTGCGCTGAATCCCACATCGCGGCGCGATAGAACTGCTCGCCTTGCAGATATGCCTTCAGCGCCGCAAGCGATGCCGACGGCGATGAGGTCGCGCGCGCCATGTCGAGCCGCCGGGAGCGGCTCAGCTCACGGAGCACGGCGACGGTCAGCGAGTCAGACAGCCGGTCTACCCGGTCGTCGACGTCCCGGTGTTCGAACTCCGCCAGCACGCGACCGGCGTGCGCATCGAGCAGCCTCGCGGTCACGCGCACCGAGTCACCGGCGGCCAGCAGCCCGCCGAACAGTACGAGGCGCGCGCCGGTGGACAGCGCCAGCGCTTGTGCGGATGGTGCGTCCGCCCGCCCGCGCCAGCGCTTCACCGCCATCGTGGCCGGTACCGTCCGTAGCGGACCCGCGCCATCGAGGTTGCGCGACATCACGTCGACCATGCCCTCGTTCCACAGCGCGAGGGACGGCGCTTCCACGTCGAAGGGCGCGACGACGATGAGATCGGGATCGAGGGCCGGGTCGTGTCGCGCCATCCACGTCGCGATCGCGGCCGCGGCGATGGCAAGCACGCCGCCCATCAGCCATCCCCTCCGGCGCGGTATTCGTACCCCTCGCGCGCGTGTCGTATCGCCCAACGCGCGCGCCAGGTCGCCCGCAGTCGCGTAACGGTCTTCCCTCGCCGGCGCCATGGCCCGCACCACGACCGCGGCCAGCTCGCGCGAGGCGCGCTGGCCGAGCGGCGCGGGATCTGGGGTCGCGGGGACGCGCGCGTGCGCGATGGCATCGGCCGACGTCACGGGCGCGAACGGCCGTTCCCCCGCGATCATCTCGTACAACACGCAGCCGAGCGAATACACGTCGCTCCGGCCATCGAGATCCTGCACACCTAACGCCTGCTCGGGGCTCATGTAGGACGGGGTCCCGAGCAGCGGCAGCGATCCACCCGATGCGTCGTCACCCGCGGCCGACATGGCCCGAGCAATGCCGAAGTCCGCGACCACCGCATGCCCATCCTGAAGCAGGATGTTGCCGGGCTTGATGTCGAGGTGGACGACTCCGTTACGGTGTGCATAGTCGAGTGCCAGCGCGATCTCTCGGCCGAGCCGGACCACTTCATCCGGGGCGAGCCGCGGTTCGCGACGGAGCCGATCGCGCAGCGACTCGCCCGACACATAGGGGGCGACGAAGTAGAGGAGCGATGCGCCCCCGGTTTCTTCGGGCGGCACCTCGCCCGAGTCGTGCAGCGGGAGGATGTGTGGGTGCGACAGCCCCGCGGCGATCTCGATCTCACGCATGAACCGATCGCGCCCGATGACGCGCGCGACCTCGCCGTGAAGCACCTTGACCGCCACCAGACGTCCGTGCTTCGGATCGTCGGCGAGATACACGGTCGACATCCCGCCTTGGGCGATCTCACGTACCACGCGATACCGGCCGCCAAGGAGCGCTGGCGGTGCCGCCTTAGGTTCGGCAAGCAGCGGCGCGTATTCGACTATCGCCGGACGGGCGAGGATCGTGTTGCCGAGCTCGCAGGCGGCGAGCAAGGCTCGGACTTCGGCCTGAAGTGCGGTGTCGCCACGGCAGGCGCCGTCGAGGTATGCGGGTCGCTCCGTCGGCTCGAGCTCGAGCGCGGCATCGAGCAGCGGCTCGACCACGGCCCACCGTGCTCTCGAAAGCGGCCCGAACGTCATCGACGTTCTCTGGTCGCGTCCGAAAGTGTGATGCCGCGCGAGACATCGGCGCCGAGCGCCTGATACAGCAGTCCGCGCGCCTTGATCCAGTCGCGGCGCACCGTGCGTTCGGTGATGGACAGCGCCTCGGCCGTTTCCTGCTCGCTCATACCGCCGAAAAACCGGCACTCGACGACGCGCGCCAGGCGTTCGTCGAGCATGGCGAGCCGGTCGAGCGCGTCGTGCAGCTCGAGGAGCGATTCGGCCTGATTGTCCGTGTGGATGAGCTGCTCGTCGAGCGTCACGTGGCGGTGTGGTCCACCGCGCTTCTCGGCCGTGCGCCGTCGGGCGCGGTCGACCAGGATGTGGCGCATCGCGACGGCAGCGACGCTGAGAAAGTGCGCCCGATCGCGCCAGTCCGCGTGCTGCGCACGCGACAGCTTGAGATAGAGCTCGTGGACGAGGGCTGTCGTGGACAGCGTGTCGCTCGGACGAGTCGCCAATTCTCGACGCGCAACCCGGCGCAGCTCGTGGTACACGAGGGGAAGCATCTGATCGAACGCCTCGCGCCGGCCGCCCCGAAGGTCCGCGAGCAGTTCGGTGATACCCGACGTGCGATCCTCGAAACTGGGCGAGCGTTCAGTCGCAGATTCAGGGTTTGGCATCGCGGTCGTGGACCACCGGTCGACGTGAGCCTTCGTGAAGCGCCGCATCGGGTCGCGGCTTCTCTTCGGTGGCTGCGTCGCTCCGTCGAGCCGTTCATTGCTAATGACTAAGCGGGCGCGTCCCGGCCGCAAAGCTCGCTGGTACGGGGCATGTGTTCTCCGCTCCATTTGGACCTTTTCCTCGAAGAACGCAACGAGCACCCGGCGCGTCGCATGTTTAGAGTGCCGGGGCGTTGTCTCTCGACGCTGTGAATGGTGGTGTATCCCGAGCCGATGTCACGCGGCAACGGGTATCGCCTAGGTCACGTATTCCGCGCCGGAAACCGGACAATCGAAGGCCGTCGGTCAGGTCGAGGCCGCCGGCCTGGCGACCCCTTCCAGTCGCGCGGCGGTTGCCTGCCGGTACGCGTGATCGCACCGGTGCCTAACGTCGGCGCCGCTGTGGTGCCTCCCCGCGGACTCCGCGTGTCCGCTTTCCCGGGTCGCCCGCGTGATGAGGGTGCGCTCCGAATGCCGGGGCGCGGGCGACGCCAACCATGAAGTATGAGCTTCACGGGCTGGCAATCGAACCCGTGACGCGACCTTCATGGACACCAACAATGCGACAGACGACAAGCCTTCTGGCGGTGCTATCCGGCGTAGCCATTCTCCTCGCCGGCTGCAGTGACGCCGCCCAGGTCGTGACCGAGCCCGGCCGCCGGATTGCCGGCGCGATGGATCTCGCCGCGCAGCCCGATCAGCCCACGGTCGCGGACTTGGACAGCGTCCAGATCGTGCGCGCGAGTGGTGATATCGCGCCCGCGGTCAACGAGTACCGAGCGCTGCTCGGTGCGCTCAATCCGAACATCCCCGGAGAGCAGCCCGGTGGGCGACGTGAAGTGAACTGGGACGGTGTGCCGGCGACGCTGACGAACAACGATCTCTTCCCCGGGGACTTCTTCAACGTCATCTCGCCGCGTGGGATGCTGTTGACGACGGACGGGCCGGCATTCCGGATCAGCGACATCGGCTACATCGACGTGAACCCGTTCTATGCCCGCAGGTTCATCGTCTTCAGCCCGCGCCGCCTGTTCGTGGCACGGGGCAGCACGACCATCGACGTCAATTTCGTTGTCGCGGGTTCGAGCACGCCGGCCCTGGTAACGGGCTTCGGCTCCGTGTTCGCCGATGTCGGGCTCCCAAGCTCGACCACGCTCGAGTACTTCGACGCCGCCGGAAACCAGCTGCTGAAGATCGTGGTACCCCGGCGGAGCGACGAGAGAGGACTCTCATTCGCGGGCGCGAGGTTCCCGTCGGCGATCGTCGCGCGGGTTCGCATCACGGCGGGCGACACGCCGATCGGCGCGACCGCTTTCGACGACGTGACGGGCCCCGGAGAGAAGCACGACATCGTCGCGATGGACGACTTCATCTTCGGCGAACCGCGGGCGATCAACTGACCGATTGGCCCTGCGGCCTAACGACGCCGATCCTGACTCGGATGGCGCGGCCCAATGAACACGAAGTGTCACGTCACGTAACGCGATGTCCGGACGATGGGCCGTGAAGCCGTTTGTCTATCACCGCGCACCGAAACGGAGCCACTGGCTCCTCACCTAACAATTCTCGACAAGGAAAGCAAATGCGGTTAACCATGAAGCACCTCCTCCTGATCGCAACCGCCGGCGCGGCGGCCGCGTGTCAGGACTACGACACGAAAATCGCCGCGCCTGGTGGTGGCGGCATGGGCAGTAACGGCTCGACGGACGGTCCCCTCGTGCGCATTACATCCCCGGTTACGGACGACGCAGTGGCGGGCGGCGAAGGCCGCGTCGGCGCGGGCTCGCTCGCCGGCGGGTCGGCGTTCTCCATCATCGTTGAAGCCGTGACGAAGGACGCGGCCGACGTACCTGCCACCGAGAGCATCAACATCCGGAATACGGCGCTCCTGGGGCAACCCAATCCCAATTACCCGGGCCTCAGCGTGACGATCGATGCCGATCTGATTACGCCCGACGGCACCATCATCCCCAAGAACACCAACCTGGCCAACCTCTTCAACACGCTCGGCACCGACGATTCGCCGGGTAATGGCGTGACGATCTGGGTGGGGTGGCACGTGCTCGAGTCGTTCCCCGACGACGTCAAGAACTTCACGATCACGGCAAGCGTCCGCGATGCGGCGGGCCGGGTCGGCACAGACGTCGCGAAAGTGAAGGTGGATAAGAACGCCTCGACCGGGCAGGCGCTGACGCCCGAGCCGTCGGCAGTGCGTGGCGACGGAATCGACGACGCCGATGGACCGGAGGTGACGTTGGTTGGCCCGCGGAACCCGTCGAGCCTGGCGTTAGGCACGCCCACGGCCGGCTCGTTCGTGTTCTTCCAGGTCTCGGCGTATGACCGCACCGGTGTCGGTCTCGGCGTCAACGAGAACGGCGCAGGCATCACCACCCCGGTGGGGCTCATTCGCGACGGTACCCAGTTTGGCGGGGCGGGTGCCAATCGCAACTTCCCCGGCCTGGAGTTCATCTTCGACGTCGATTTTCGGCGGGCGAACGGGGCCATCGTCCCGGCGGGGCAAAATCTGGCGCCGGCCTTCGACATCGCGGGCAGCACGCTTGATCACCGCGGAAACGGCCGCGTCACCACGACCGCGAGTTGGGTCGCAGGTGGCTCGTTCGTCCTGCCTGAGGGCAAGACATCGGTCACCGTCACGACACGCGTCACGGACAACGCAGGCAAGACCGGCAGCGCTTCTCGCTCGTTTTCGATCAGCTCGGTCGGCGACGGTCAGCTGCTGACCCCCAGCCCGTAGTCGCCAGTCGCTGGGCGAAAGATTGTGGGTAGGGCTCTGTACAATGGTCTGCGAGGACGTCGCTGCCGCTCAGCGCGCCTCGCAGACTACCGCTGGTCGCGCCACGGAGCCAACGTGCGAAGATGAATTCGACTCTGACGCGAATTAGGCGTAGGTTGGCGGTTCACCCCAGCGACCAAGGCCTATGGTTCCAGTACTCCGCCGATCGGCGCTGCTGATCGCCGCCACCGCATCCACGTCACTCGCGCAGAACCCCACCGGCGGCGCGGCCCCGGCCATCACGCAGAACGCCGCCCGGCGCATCGATCAGGTCATGCCGAAGGTCGTCGCGTGGCGGCGCGACATCCATCAGA
>Ga0075421_100012031_pt1 | contig 10733 bp, 8 predicted proteins | sample SoiMetdeltSBSDD5_FD_75292 | JGI IMG/M metagenome (GOLD analysis project Ga0075421, IMG submission 75292) | Bulk soil microbial communities from a Populus tree surrounding site in Tennessee, USA - Soil MetaG P. deltoides SBSDD5 | ecosystem: Environmental > Terrestrial > Soil > Tree plantation...
AGCCAATCGATGTCACGGCCGTACGTGGAGACGTTTTCCGGCAGCCACCAGTCGAGCATCGGCTCTCCTTACTTGCCTTTCATCTCGAAGCTGACTTTCGTCGTCTGGCCGCCCTTGACGTCGACCTCTTTGTCCTGCTTGCCGAGCGTCTCGTGCCAGACCTCGATCTTCTGCTTGCCGGCGGGGACGTTCTCGAGCTTGGCGACGCCGTCTTTGTCCGTGACCGCGGCGACGCCGGGCACCACCGCCACCCAGCCGAGCATCCACGAGTGAACGTCGCACGTGAGCTTGATCATCTCGGGCTTGTCGAACTTCTCGGTCATCGTCTTCTTGAACTTCGGCTGCGCCTTGTTGATGGCCGGGTTCGCCGTCGAATAGGTGTGGATGTTGTGCAGGATGTCGTCGGAGTTCTTCAGCTCCATCTCGCCCGGCGTCATCACGCTGACGTGGGGCACGAACTTGCACCCGTGCTGGTCGACCACGGCCTTGATCGGCTTGGCGCCCTTGGCGTTCGGCGCGGACACCACGGCGTTGGCGAGGCCCTTGTTGGAGCCGACGACCACCTTCTCGACCGTCGTCTCGGTCCCGCACTTCTCCGTGTCCTTGTTGACCTTCAGCTTCTCGACCACCGGCGCTCCGTTGTACTTCACCTCGACCTCGACCGTGCCGCCGCCCTGCGCGCCGGCCAGCCGCGGGCCGACCGCGAGCATCACCGCGCTGCCGACGAGCGTCGTTGCTGTCAGCGCCACGAGCACCTTGCGCATGGATCGTCCTCCTGCGTTCCTGAGTTTTCTATTGGACGGCGCGGCGCCGCGCCGCGCGCACGAGCACCCCAAGTACCGCGAACGTGAGAAGAGCGGCAACGGGAGGAATGAAGAACTTCCGGTTCGACTGCGGCTCCTCCAGCCGCAGATAGTACCACGACGTCAGCGACATCTTCGGACCGGTCTCCCCCGCGCCGCCCTCCCATGCCTGGAACGCGATCGGGGTAAACACGCGCGGTTGGAAGCTCGGTCGCTCGGCGCCCGTCGCGGCGAGCGGGCGCTTCATCACGAGCTTGTACTGGCCGTTCTTGAACACCGCTTTGCCGTTCGCCTCGCCGCCCTGGATCGGGGTCAGCTTCGTCGGGCCGTGCGCGGTGACCTCGGCCACGCCCTTGCCCTGCTCCCAGCGCAACAAATACACGCCGTCGGTGGCGTCGCCCATGAGGAAGTAGGGCCGCTCGGTCCCCGTCGGCTGCTGCGGGGCGAACTGCAGCGAGAACGCGTCGGGGAACGTCGCCTTGCCGTCGCCCTTGGTCTCGTCCGGATCGTCCCACGTGAGGTGAAACGCGATCTCGCGATCGTTGTAGACGGCACGTACGCTCACCAGGTCGATCGCGGGATTGAAGTTGCGCGGGTCGACGATGACCTGCCCCTCGAGCAGGATGTTGTTCGGCGCGATCTTCGTCCAGAAGTCCGCCGCCGGGTCGTCGGGAATCGCGTCCTTCACTGCGGCCACCGTCACCAGCGTCGCCGGCTGCGGGGAGTCGGGCCCGAGCGAGACGATGTAATTGGTCAGATGCCAGATGTCCTCGGGCTTCTCCACGGAGTCGAGGAAGGCCGGCATCGGTGTGCCGAGCACGCCGTTGGCGAGGCGCGTGGCGATTTCGGTGCGCGAGCGGCCGCCGCGGAAGTTCCAGCGCTTCGTGAGGTTCGCGGGCGCCACCGGATGTCCCCACTCGTCTTTCAGCTCGGGGCGTGAGGGCCCGTCGGCGCGTCCATCGGTGCCGTGGCACTTGTGGCATTCGATCGCCTCGAACATTTCCTTGCCGCGCTTGATCGAGGCCTCGGAGGACGCGACCTCCTTGGGCAGCTCGAGCTTCTTCGGCGCCTCCTTGAACACGTCCGGCGCGAACGACTTGATGTAGGCGACGACATTGCGCCGGTCCCTCTCGGGAAGAACGTCCCACGCGGGCATCGAGGTCCCGGGCATGCCGTCCGTGACGATCCGCAGCAGGTCCTGATCGGTCGGCGTCTTGTTCGCCGTCGATCGGACTTTGAAGAGGCCGCGGGTGAAGTCGCGCGGCTTCGGCAGCAGCAGCTCCGCGGCCGCGCCCTTGCCGTCGCCCTTCTCGCCGTGGCAGAGCATGCACTTGCGCTCGTAGACGGCCTTGCCCGCGTTGGCGTCCTGGGCCCACGCCGGCGCCGCGGCCGCGAGCAGCAACAGCACGGCAACGATCCTAATGCCCGCCGCCATGTTCACTCGCCTCCCACCGTCGTGGCTGCTGGCCGGTGGCGTCGTACAGGTACATGATGACCTGCCAGATCTGCTCCTCGGTGAGCCGGTCTTCCCACGGCGGCATCACCGAGTTCCAGGGCGTGGATTCCTTCGGCAGGCCGGGGCCGCCCTTGGCGATGCGCCAGAACAGGAACGCCTCCTGGAGCATCGCGATCGTTCCGGGATCCTGGAAGTTGGCCGGCGGCGGGTTGAAGCCGGGAGCGAAGTGGCCCTTGCCGTCGAGGTTGTCGCCGTGACAGTACATGCAGTTGCGGATGTAGATCTCCCCGCCCTTGGCCACGTGCTCCTTGAACTTCGCCGCATCCTTGCGGAGCGGGTTCTCGGCGCCCGAGATGTTGAACTCCTTGCCGCGGAACTGGATGGACGCCGGCGGCGCCGGGTGCACCGCGCGCAGCTCGGGCGGCGCCTGAGGCCTGGCCGCGGCCTGCGTATAGGCGTAGTACCCGACGAGCAGCGGGATGAGGATAACCAGCGCGTTGCGCAGCACGCGGCGCTCCGGGCGCACCATCGTCGCCCAGATCGGCGAGATGAAGTTGCGCCACGAGTCGCGGTCGGAGGAGACGAACACCATCACCGCCATGAAGATGATCGCCATGTAGAGCGTCAGCACACTCCACGGCGCCGGTGGCCGGATGCCGAAGCGCAGGATCACGAACGCCAGCACGAGCACCAGCACCGCCTGCACGAACCGTGATCGCAGGAAGCTCATGGGATCACTTGAGCGTCAGCAGAAAAGCCACGAGGTCGACGTACTCCTTCGACGTGAGCCGCGTGCCGAAGTCCTGCGGCATCACGCCGGGCGGAAAGTTCGCCACCGTCCCCGCGCCCTTGGGGTCAAGGATCTTCTTCATGATGTAGTCCGGCGTCTGGATCTTGGCAATCTGCGAGAGGTCGGGGCCGACGGGCGAGGCGCCGATCTTGCCGGCCTTGTGACAGGCAATGCACGTCCCCTTGCCCTGGAACACGACCTCGCCGGCCTTCGGATCGCCGGGAATCTTCACCTCGGCCACCGCACCACCGCCGGCAGCCGCGGCGCCGACGCTGGCAGGGATGTCGTTGAGCGTGACGTCCACCGTACCGCCCAACGACTCCAGGAACGCCGTGAGCGCCCACACCTCGGAGCGGTTGAGCGCGATCGGCGGCTTGTCCACCGCGGGCATGATCGGCGGATAGCCCTCGACGATGTAGGCGCCCGGCTGCAGCAGCGACTCGAGGAGGTAAGCCTTCGCGCTCATACCGGGCTTCGTCTTGGCCGCGCGGGCGCCGACGCCCGCCAGGTCGGGCGCGCGCGTCCCCTTCTGGCCGATCCGGTGGCAGATCTCGCACGTGCCCTTCGTGTGGAAGATTTCCTCGCCGGCCTTCACCAGCTGGGCCTGCGTGACATTACCGCCCTCGAGCGACAGTTCTTGAGGGGGCTTGGACTCGATCTGCGGGATCGAGTTGGCGAACATCGCGTAGCTTCCCATCACGAGCAGGGCGAAGACGCCGACACGGACCACCACGGGAACGCGCATCAGGCGCGCGTGTGGTCGCTGCCGCCGGCGATCGCCGGGGCCGCGTGGCCGTGCGCGTCGGCGCCGCCACGCTCGCCGAGCCCACCCAGCCAGAAGATGAAGAGGACGAGCGCGAAAAAGCCGAACGTCACGATCGTGATGACGTTGGCCGCGTAGCCGAGGGCGGGCGTCGCCGCGTCCACCGAGTTGTCGCGCATGACGCCATAGACGTGCCAGTGCTGCCGGATGCCCGAGCGTGCGAAGCCCATGAGACCCATGAGCCACGTGAAGGTCACGGCCAACAAGATGAGGACGTACTGTGAGTGCGGCGCGATCGTGCCCCAGCGGATCTGGCCGGTGGTGCGCGCGCCCTTGAACATCGGGATGTCGATGGCCATCACGAGCACGATGGCGCCGAGCACCGCGAGCACCTGGTACACCGAGAACCCGATCCGGATGATGGACTCGACGAAGTAGCCGTAGACGCCGTAGAACACGACGACGGCCGCCGCCGCCCCGAAGGCCGCCCACTGGATGGCCATGCCGGTCTTGACCCAGGGCTTCGTCGCGATCTTGTTGGCGCGGCGGTAGAGGACGAACGACAGGAAGGTCGTGAGGATCATGAGGTTCACGACCGTGTTCTTCGCCGACATGACGCCGAAGAAGCCGAGCAACGGGTGGTGCGTGCCGCCCATCGCGCGCGCCTCGTCGAGCGTGACGACCATCGAGCGCGGCGTGGCCCAGATCATGAAGCCGAGCGTGAGGATGATGAGCATCGGCGGGACGTACTTTCGGTAGCGCTCCGAGCCGGGGATGCGCTCCATGCCGAGCCACAGATAGTAGTTGCTGCCGAGAAAGAGGACGCCGATGAGGATGGCCTGGATGATCCACAGCCACGACATGAAGCCGCCCATCATCGTGATGCCCATCGTCTGGTTGAACGCATAGATCTCGCGGCCGAGGTAGTAGCCCGCGAACGGCAGCACGATGAAGGCCGCCAGCGCTATAAAATTGCCGATGTAGCCCATCCAGTCGTAGCGCGCGCGCTCCTCGGCCGTCTTGGCGCCGAGGAAGCGGAAAGCCGCGTAGGCCGCGCAGATGGTGCCGCCGAACACGATGTTGGCGATGAGGCGGTGGATGTTGATCGGCATCCACGTGTAGTTGTTGATGGCCGCCCACACACCTCCCTTGAGCGCGCCCGAGTCATCGATGCCGGCGGGCGACATCATGAACGTCACCCAGGAATTGGCAACGACGAGGATCGCGGTGCCGAAGAGATTGCTGAGGATGCCCAGCCCGACGTGGATCCACTTGCGGGATCCCGACAGCCAGTTCCAGCCGTAGTACCAGAGGTAGACCGTGAACGTCTCCGCGAAGAACAGCAGCGCGTACACCCAGTACGTCGGGAAGAAGATCGACGTCATGTACGCCCAAAACTTCGGGTAATAGCCGACGAACAGGAAGAGCAGCAGCGCGCCGAGGAGCGCGGTGGTCGAGAAGGCCGCGAACGTGAGCTTGACCAGCTCGTGCGAGAGCCAGTCGTAGCGCGCCTCACCGGTCCGCCAGCCGATCGCCTCGATGATGACGGCGAAGATGGGAACGCCGAGGATGAACGCCGCGAAGTTCAGGTGCAGCTGCGCGACGGCCCACACGGCGAGGCGCGAGCCGAACACGGGAAACGCGCGGTACGCGGGATCCTTCGAGGCGTTCTGGGCGGCCGTCTGCGCGTCGGCGGGAAGAGCCGCGAGCACGGTGAGCGCCAGGCCCATGAGGACGAGCAGCCAGACGGCACGCCTTGCCGAGGTCACGATGGGAAAACCCTCTCGAAAGACGAGCTTGTTCCCGAAGTCACATGAGTGCCGACGGATGTTGTATGGCCAACTCCTTGGTGTGTCAAGGGAAATGTACCCCCACAGGTTTGACACACCCCGATGTGGGGCTTAGCATTGTTGAACGGAACCCCCCGATGAAGCCGCGGATGTCCCAGCGCATCCAGTTTTCCCTCGCCTACCTGCTGGTGGCGGTCATCGTCCTCTCGTTCTTACAAAGCTGGCTGCTTGCGCCGCGCACGGTCGAGATCCCGATGTCGAAGTTCCTCGACCTCCTCAAGGCCGACAAGATCGAGAAGGTCGCGATCACCGAGCGCGAGATCCGCGGCATCGCGAAACCGGGCGCCCTGCCGACGCCGCCGAGCGCCGCGGGCGATCGGCTGCGCAAGATCCTCGGCAGCGAAGAGGAAACGCGCGTCTTCGTGACGACACGCATCCCGCTCGTGGAGGATCAGCAGCTGCTACAGGAATTGCGCGCGCACAACGTGGAGTTCGCCGGCCGCATCGAGACGACCTTCTGGAAGGATCTGCTCTTCGGCTGGGTGATCCCGCTCGCCGTCATGATCGCGATCTGGATGTTCCTCATGCGCCGTGTCGGCGGCGGCCCGACACAGGCCCTGTCCTTCGGACGCAGCAAGCACAAGATCTTCGACCGCAAGGAGCTCAAGACCACGTTCGCCGACGTGGCCGGCGTCGACGAGGCGAAGGCCGAGCTGGTCGAGATCGTCGACTTCCTGAAGAACCCGCGCAAGTACCAGCGGCTCGGCGGCCGCATCCCGAAGGGCGTGCTGCTCATCGGCCCGCCCGGCACCGGCAAGACGCTGCTCGCGCGCGCCGTCGCCGGCGAGGCCGACGTGCCATTCTTCACGCTTTCCGGCTCCGAGTTCGTCGAGATGTTCGTGGGTGTCGGCGCCGCCCGCGTGCGCGACCTCTTCGAGCAGGCCAAGGACAAGGCGCCGTGCATCATTTTCATCGACGAGCTGGACGCCATCGGCAAGTCGCGCGCCGGGGCGACCGGGTTCGTCGGTGGTCACGACGAGCGCGAGCAGACGCTCAATCAGCTGCTGGCGGAGATGGACGGCTTCGATTCGAGCAAAGGCGTGATCATCATGGCCGCCACGAACCGCCCCGAGGTGCTCGACCAGGCGCTGCTCCGCCCAGGACGCTTCGACCGTCAGGTCGTCGTCGACAAGCCCGACGTGCGCGGCCGCGAAGCCATCTTGCGATTGCACGCGCGCGCGGTCGTCCTGGCGCCGAACGTCGAGCTCGCCGTGATCGCCGCCCGCACGCCGGGCTTTGCGGGCGCCGATCTCGCCAACATCGTGAACGAGGCGGCCCTGCTAGCAGCGCGCAAGGAAAAGAACGCCGTGGAGATGGCCGACTTCGAGGAGGCCATCGACCGCGTGGTGGCTGGGCTCGAGAAGAAGAGCCGTGTCCTGTCCGATAAGGAGCGCGACATCGTCGCCCATCACGAGATGGGGCACGCATTCGTCGCCACGTCGGTGGCGCACGCCGACCCCGTGCACAAGGTGACGATCATCCCGCGCGGCATCGCGGCGCTGGGGATGACCTACCAGCTGCCGACCGAGGATCGCTTCCTCCTCACGCGCGGCGAGATCGAGGACCGCATCGCCGTCCTGCTCGGGGGACGCGTGGCCGAGGAGCTGGTGTACGGTGAGGTCTCGACGGGCGCCCACAACGATCTCGAGCGCGCCACCGAGCTGGCGCGCCTCATGGTCACCAAATACGGAATGTCGGAGCGGGTCGGGCTGGCCACCTATGGCGAGCGCACCCCTCTGTTTTTGAGAGCCACGGGCCTGGGCGGCGGCGAGCGCGATTTCAGCGAGGCGACCGCGCGCACCATCGACGAAGAGGTGCGCGCGATCCTCGACCGCACGCACGACCGGGTTCGCGGGCTTCTGACGACGAAGAAATCGGCGCTGGTCGCCGCGGCAAGCGAGCTCAAGCGCGTGGAAACGCTCGAAGGTGAGTCTCTGCGCCGAATGCTCAGCGGCGACGCCGCCACGACGAAGGCCTGAAGGAGGCGTGAATTCCATGATGCACCTCAAGCGAACCTATTTCGTCGCGGCGCTCGCGCTGATGCTCGTGGCCGGCGTGACGCTGGGCGCGGTCGCCGCGGGCCGCACGGAGCGGCCCCCACAGGTGACGGCGCCCACGGCTCCGGTGCTGCCGGTGCAGATGCCGCTCAACACGGGCAGCTTCGCGGGCGTGGCCGAGGCCATCAAGCCCGCCGTCATCAACATCAACACGGTTTCCAAGGGCGGACCGGGCGGGCGCACGCCGTTCGAGGAATTCTTCGGCGAGGACTTCTTCAAGCGCTTCTTCGGCGACGCACCGGAGCGGATCCCGCAGCGGAGCCTGGGCTCGGGCGTGATCGTCGACGCGACGGGCATCGCGCTGACGAACGCGCACGTCGTCGAGAAGGCGACCGAGATCGAGGTCATCACGCTGGACGGCAGCAAGCACAAGGCGAAGGTGGTGGGCTCCGACAAGAAGACGGACCTGGCGGTCCTCAAGCTCGACGACGGCAAGGCGCAGTTCAAGTTCGCCCGGCTCGGCGACTCCGACCGGATGCAGGTGGGTGATTGGGTCATCGCCGTCGGCTCGCCGTTCGGGCTGCAGGCCACCGTGACGGCCGGCATCATCAGCGCCAAGGCCCGCAACATCGGCCAGGGCCCGTTCGACGACTTCATCCAGACCGACGCCGCCATCAATCCCGGCAACTCGGGCGGCCCGCTCGTCAACATGCAGGGCGAGGTCATCGGCATCAACACCGCGATCGTCGCGGGTGGGTCCGGCATCGGCTTCGCCATTCCCTCTAACATGGCGAGAAAGATCTACACGGAGATCAACAGCAAGGGCCGCGTCACGCGCGGCTGGCTGGGCGTCTCCATTCAACCGCTCACGCCGGAGCTGGCGAAGTCGTTCAATGCCAAGGACACGAAGGGCGTGCTGGTCTCGGACGTCATCCCCGACAGTCCGGCGGCCAAGGCCGGCCTGAAGCCCGGCGACATCCTGCTCGACTTCGACGGCAAGAAGGTGGAGGCACCCGCCGATCTTCAGCGGACCGTGGGTCTCGCCCAGCCGGGTCAGGACGCGAAGATGAAAGTCTGGCGCGATCAGAGCGAGAAGACGATCGACATCAAGATCGGCGAGGCGCCGGACGAGAAGGAAGCGCAGCAGCGTCCCACCCGGGCCACCCCGAGCGCGCTCGGCCTCGAGGTCCGGCCGATCACCCCCGACCTCGCGCGTCAGCTCAATCTGAAGTCGACCGACGGCGTGATCGTCGCCCGCGTGGAGGAGGGCAGCGCCGCCGGTGAAGCGGGCGTCCAGCGCGGAGATGTCCTCCGCGAAATCAATCGTCAGAAGGTGCGCTCGATGGCCGACTACGAGCGTCTTACGAAGGACGTGAAGGATGGCGATCGGCTCACCGTGCTGCTGCAGCGCGGGCAGATGTCCCTGTACGTCGCCTTCACCGCGTCCGCCCGCGGCTGATCTCCGGTTAGCGCCAGAGGGGGCCTCGACGAGGCCCCCTCTATGTTTTCGAGGTGATTGAGTGGCGAACGCTCAAATGATCTGCTACGCTCCGTGTAGGATTTAGCGGAATGGCCGTTGAATTCAAGGACTACTATCGGATTTTGGGTGTCGATCGGGCCGCGGACGACAAGACCATCAAGTCGGCGTACCGAAGGCTCGCCCGTAAGTACCATCCCGACGTCAACAAGGGGCAGGACGCGCGCTTCAAGGAGATCAACGAGGCGTACGAGGTTCTGTCCGACCCCGAAAAGCGCCGCCGCTACGACACCCTCGGTCCTGACTGGGAGCGCTACGCCCACCAGGCGAGCGGACCCGCCGGCCAGCAGTCCGGCGGCTTCACGGTCGAGTATGGCGACGCCGGCGACTTCTCCGAGTTCTTCCGCTCGATCTTCGGCGACCTGGGGACCCGCACCGGTGCGGGCACGCGCGGAGGCGGTTTCGAGGACCTCCTTGGTGGACGGTTCGGCCGTGCGAACCGCCGGCGACGCGGAGAGGACATCCAGGCCGGCGTCGAGATCTCGTTGGAGGAGGCGTTCAACGGAACGCGCAAGTCGCTGGCGCTCGAGGTCGACGAGCCGTGCGCAACCTGCCAGGGCAGCGGCAATGTCGGTGGCAAGCCGTGTGCGGCCTGCCATGGCACCGGCTGGCAGCGGGTCCGCCGCGAGGTGGACGTGAAGATTCCCGCCGGCGTGCGGGCGGGACAACGGGTCCGGGTCTCGGGAGAAGGCGGCGGCGGCGCGGGCGGCCGCGGCGATCTCTATCTGGTCGTCTCGGTGGCGCCGCATCCGCAGTTCGAGCGCAAGGGGGACGACCTGCATCTGACGCTGCCGATCACCGCGCCGGAGGCGGCGCTCGGCGCCACCATCCAGGTGCCGACGCTGCGGGGCAAGGTCTCCATGAAGGTGCCGCCGGCGACGTCGAGCGGCCGGACGTTTCGGCTGCCCGGCTACGGCATGCCGCGGGTCAAGGCCGGCGGCGCCGGCGACGAGCTGGTGACCGTGCGCGTCGTGATGCCGGCGGAGCTGACGGCGGCAGAGAAAGAGCTGTACGAGCGCCTGCGGGCGCTGCGAACCGATTCACCACGCGGATACGCGCAGGGATAAGGGAAAGCGATGAGACTCGACAAGCTGACGGTCAAAGCCCAGGAAGCCCTACAGACGGCGCAGTCGCTCGCGAGCGAGCGCGGCCACCAGTCGATCGAGCCGGAGCATCTGCTCCGAGCGCTCATCGACCAGAAGGACGGCGTCGTTGCGCCGATTCTCGGCAAGCTCGGCGTGCGCGCCGAAACGCTCGCCTCGCAGCTCGACGCGGCCATCGAGAAGCTGCCACAGGTCCGCGGCGGCAGCGGCCAGTACATGAGCGACCGGTTGCGCGCGATGCTCGAGCGCGCCGAGCGCCTGGCCACGCAGATGAAGGACGAGTACACCTCGACCGAGCACCTGCTGATGGCGATGGCCGACGACCGTCAGGGCGAAGTGGGCCGCGTCCTCGCGGCCAACGGCGTGACGATGGACGCCATCCGTCGCGCCCTCGTCGAGATCCGCGGCAACCAGCGCGTGACCGATCAGAACCC
>Ga0075421_100012033_pt1 | contig 10733 bp, 12 predicted proteins | sample SoiMetdeltSBSDD5_FD_75292 | JGI IMG/M metagenome (GOLD analysis project Ga0075421, IMG submission 75292) | Bulk soil microbial communities from a Populus tree surrounding site in Tennessee, USA - Soil MetaG P. deltoides SBSDD5 | ecosystem: Environmental > Terrestrial > Soil > Tree plantation...
CGCAGCGCGATTCAGCTGCGCGAGCTGGAGGGGATGAGTTATGAAGAGATCGCCAAGATGATGGACTGCCCGATCGGGACGGTCCGCTCGCGCATCTTTCGTGCGCGCGAGGCGATCGCCGAGCGGCTGCGGCCGCTCTTGGAACCGGGTGCGGGCAAGAGGTGGTGACATGGTGATGAAAGAGAACATTTCCCAGCTGATGGACGGGGAGCTGGAAGGATCGGACGCCGCGAGGGCGCTGTCCGCGTTGCGAGACGAAGCGGCAGGACGCCAGGTCTGGCGGACCTACCACCTGATCGGCGACGCGCTGCGCGATACGCGGATGCTGTCGCAGGGCTTCTCCGAGCGCGTGGCGGCACGCCTTGCCGAAGAGCCGACGGTGCTCGCCCCTGCGGCGAGCGCACCGGCTGCGCGACCGTGGCGACGCTATTTCATGCCGGCGGCGGCCGGCCTGGCCGCGGTCGGGTTCGTCGGGTCGGTAGCGTTCCTGGTGCCGTTGCAGGAGCCTTCGCTCGTGCCCCAGCCGGTCGCGCAGGTCCCGCAAGTGCGGCCCACGCCGGCTGCGGTGGCCGCAGAACCTGCGCGCGTACCCCTGCCGCTTGCCGCCGACGACTACTTGCTCGCGCACCAGGGCTACTCGCCGCGCAATCTGCTGCAGGGCGTGGCCCCTTACGTGCGGACGGTTTCGGGACAGGCCCTGGAGGGCAGGCGGTGAGGGGCCTCGCGCTTCTGCTGGCGGTCGGCTGCGGATTGGCTCACGCGCAGAGCACGCCGGAAGCGCTCGCCCTGCTGAACAAGATCCACGCCGCGACGCAGAGGCTCTCCTATACGGGGACGTTCGTCTACCAGACCGGTAACCGTACCGAGATTTCCCGCATCTCCCGCATCGCCGATGCTTTCGGCGGAACCGAAAAGCTGGAGGTGCTCGATGGCGTTCCCCGTGAAGTGGTGCGCACGCGCGACGGGGTGCGATGCTACCTGCCCGAGAGCCAGACGGTGAAAGTGGAGCGGGCCGGTTCAGGCTCGCAGCGCGAGTTTCCGGCGATCCTGCCGGACCGGCTCGCCGACCTGCCGCAGCATTACGTCGCCACCCGGGGCCAGAGCGCGCGCATCGCAGGCTTCGACTGCGTCGCGGTGCTGCTTACTCCGCGCGACGACTTGCGCCACGGCTACGTGCTTTGGGCCGATGCGAATACCGGCATGCTGTTGCGCGCCAGGACCGTCAATGAGAAGGGCGAAACGCTCGAGCAGTTCACATTCACGCAGCTGCAGATCGGCCCGGTTGCGCGGGACAAGGTCAAGCCGCGGCACGCCGCGAGAAACTGGCGAGTCGAGGATGCGGAGGCGGCGCCTGCCGATCTGTCGGAAGCCGGCTGGACGGTCAACGCCGATCTTCCGGGGTTCCGCAAGATCGGCGAATTGCGCCGCAAGATGCGCGAATCACTGCTCGTCGGGCAGGTCGTCTATTCGGACGGCCTGGCTGCAGTATCGGTGTTCATCGAGCCGCTGGCGGATCGCCGCGAGCTCACGGGCCGGGGGCTGTCGAACCTCGGCGCGATCAACATCTATACCCGTGAAGTGGCCAACCATCTGGTGACAGTCGTTGGCGAGACCCCCGCGGCAAGCGTACGGCGCATCGCCGACCGCGTCGAGTTCAAGCGCCCTCAGTAGGAGATTGCAAGTATGAGTCCGAGCCGCCATTGGTTGGTTTTGCTGGCGTTCGTGGTATCGACTCCAGCCCTCGCGCAACTGCCCGATTTCACCCGCCTGGTCGAAGAGCAGGGCGCGGCGGTGGTGAACATCAGCACCACGCAGGCAGCGCGCCGCGCGGGCGGCGCCCTGCCGCAGGTTCCGGGGATCGAAGACGAAGAGGTCCTGGAGTTTTTCCGCCGCTTCGTCCCGCGCCAGCCGGGCCAGGGAGGCCAGGGACAGCCTGGACAGGGCGCGCGCCCGGAAAGCCGCTCGCTCGGCTCCGGGTTCATCATCAGCGCTGACGGCTACATCCTGACCAACGCGCACGTCGTCGAGAGTGCCGACGAGATCAACGTGCGCCTCACCGATAAACGCGAGTTCAAGGCCAAGGTCATCGGTTTGGACAAGCGCACCGACCTAGGGGTGATCCGGATCGAGGCGGCGGGCCTGCCCGTGGTGCGGTTCGGCGACCCGGCGAAGCTCAAGGTCGGCGAATGGGTCGTGGCGATCGGCTCGCCGTTCGGCTTCGACAACACGGTGACCGCGGGAATCGTCTCGGCGAAGGGCCGCTCGCTGCCGCAGGAGAATTTCGTCCCGTTCATCCAGACCGACGTCGCGATCAACCCCGGCAACTCGGGCGGTCCGCTGTTCAACATGCGGGGCGAGGTCGTCGCCATCAACTCGCAGATCTACAGCCGCACGGGCGGCTTCATGGGATTGTCGTTCGCAATCCCGATCGACGTGGCGCTCGACGTGCAGAAGCAGCTGCGCGACAAGGGCCGGGTCTCGCGCGGCCGCATCGGCGTGGTCATCCAGGAAGTGACCCGCGATATCGCGACCTCTTTCGGCCTCGATCGTGCGCGCGGCGCGCTCGTCAACTCGGTGGAGAAAGGCAGCCCGGCCGACAAGGCGGGCGTCGAGGCGAGCGACATCATCGTCAAGTTCGACGGCAAGGCGGTCGAGGCCTCGAACGATCTGCCGCGACTCGTCGGTGCGACACGGCCCGGCGCCAAGGTCGACCTCGAAGTGCTGCGCAAGGGCACCTCGCGCACGCTCGGCCTCGTCGTGGGCGAGCTGCCGGAGGAGCGCGTCGCGGCGCGCGAAACGCCGCGCGAGCGCAAGCCCGTGGAAGTCGCCGCGAACCGGCTCGGGCTGGTCGTCAACGAGCTGACTGCGGAACAAAAGAAGGACCTGAAGCTCAATCACGGACTCGTGGTCACCGAAGTGAAGCAGGACGCGCGCGCGGAACTGAGGCGCGGCGACATCCTGCTGACGCTCGTCCACAAGGGCAAGCATGCCGAGCTCAGGTCGGTGGAGCAGTTCAACCAGTTGCTCGGCGGGCTCGACAAGAGCGCGGTCATCACGCTGCATGTCAAACGCGGCGAGACCACGGCGTTCGTCACGGTCACTGGTCTGGCGGACAAAGGCTAGGTTCGGCGCGTTGCGGTAAAATACCGGCCCTTAAGAAAAGGGTGCCTTGCGCACCCTTTTTTCATGATGCAAAGCCGGATCCGCAACTTTTCGATCATCGCGCACATCGACCACGGCAAGTCGACGCTCGCCGACCGTTTCATACAGCTCTGCGGCGGGCTGGCAGAGCGCGAGATGGCCGAGCAGGTGCTCGACTCGATGGACCTGGAGCGCGAGCGCGGCATCACCATCAAGGCGCAGACCGCGGCGCTCAGCTACCGGGCGCGCGACGGCCACACCTACCTGCTGAACCTGATCGACACGCCCGGCCACGTCGATTTCTCCTACGAGGTGAGCCGGTCGCTGGCGGCCTGCGAGGGCGCGCTGCTGGTCGTCGACGCCTCGCAAGGCGTCGAAGCACAGACCGTCGCCAACTGCTACACCGCGATCGAGCAGGGCGTCGAAGTGATTCCGGTGCTGAACAAGATCGATCTTGCGTCCGCGGATGCCGAAAAGGCGATCCAGGAGATCGAGGACGTCATCGGAATCCAGGCGAAGCAGGCGCTGCGCGTCAGCGCCAAGACCGGCGAGAACGTGCCGGAGACCCTGGAGGCGGTGATCGCCCGCATTCCCGCGCCCAGCGGCGACAGCGAAGCGCGCCTCAAGGCGCTCGTCATCGATTCGTGGTTCGACAATTACGTCGGCGTGGTGATGCTGGTGCGCATGGTCGACGGCACGCTCAAGCCCAGGGACCGGGTACTGCTGATGAGCACCGGCGCAGAGCACGTCTGCGAGCAGGTGGGCGTTTTCACGCCGAAGTCGACGCCGCGCGAGCAGCTCTCGGCCGGCGAAGTCGGCTTCGTCGTCGCCGGCGTGAAGGAGCTGCGCGAGGCAAAGATCGGCGACACCATGACGAGCGCCGACCACCCGGCGGACGAGCCGCTGCCCGGCTTCAAGGAGATCAAGCCGCAGGTGTTCGCGGGGCTCTATCCGGTCGAGTCCAACCAGTACGAGGGGCTGCGCGATGCGCTCGGCAAGCTGCACCTGAACGACGCGTCGTTCCACTATGAGCCCGAGACCTCGATGGCGCTCGGGTTCGGCTTCCGCTGCGGCTTCCTCGGGCTGCTGCACATGGACATCGTGCAGGAGCGCCTCGAGCGCGAATACGGCATGCAGCTGATCACCACCGCGCCATCGGTCATCTACGAGGTGCAGCTGCGCGACGGCACGCTGCAGCAGGTCTCGAATCCGGCGCGCCTTCCCGATCCCTCGAACATCGTCGAGATCCGCGAGCCCGTGATTGCGACCACGATCTTCGTTCCGCACGAGTACGTCGGACCGGTGATCACGCTGTGCACGCAGAAGCGCGGCGCGCAGACCAACCTGCACTACTCGGCGCGGCACGTCGTTTTGTCCTACGACCTGCCGCTCAACGAGGTGGTGATGGATTTCTTCGACCGGTTGAAGTCGTTGACGCGCGGCTACGGGTCGCTGGACTACGAGTTCAAGGAGTACCGCGCCGCGGACATGGTGAGGCTGGACGTGCTGGTGAACGGCGAAAAGGTCGACGCGCTTTCGAGCATGGTGCACCGCGCATCCGCGCAGCATCGCGGGCGCGACCTCGTCACGCGGCTGCGCAGTATCATCCCGCGGCAGATGTTCGACGTCGCGGTGCAGGCGGCCATCGGATCGCATATCATCGCGCGCGAGACGGTGAAGGCGTTGCGCAAGAACGTGCTCGCCAAGTGCTACGGCGGCGACATCACGCGCAAGCGCAAGCTGCTGGAAAAGCAGAAAGCGGGCAAGAAGCGCATGAAGCAGGTGGGCTCGGTGGAAATCCCGCAGGAAGCCTTCCTCGCCGTGCTGCAGACGGGAGACAAATGAACTTTGCGCTGTTCCTGCTGATCCTTCTCGTGGTCACGGGCGCGGTCTGGCTGCTCGACGTCGCCCTGCTGCGAAAGGGCCGGGCGGCCGATGCCCGGCAGCCCTGGTGGATCGAGTATTCGATCAGCTTTTTCCCCGTGATCCTGATCGTGTTCCTGCTGCGCTCGTTCCTCGTCGAGCCATTCAAGATCCCGTCGGGATCGATGATTCCGACGCTGCTGATCGGCGATTTCATCCTGGTGAACAAATACGCGTACGGCATCCGCGTGCCGGTGCTGAACCGCAAGGTGATCGAGATCGGGCGCCCCGCGCGCGGCGACGTGATGGTGTTCCGCTATCCTGTGGATCCGAGTCTCGACTACATCAAGCGCGTCGTCGCCGTGCCGGGCGACCGGCTCGAATATCGCGGCCGGCGCCTGTACATCAACGGCGCCGCGGTGCCGGTGCGGCGCATCGACGATTACCTGTCCAAGGAGCGCATGCAGTTCTCGCAGCGCTTTGCCGAAAAGCTGAACACGGTGGAGCACGAAATCCTGATCGAGGAGGATGCCCCGGCATTCGTGCAGAGAATGCGCTCGTTCCCGTTCCAGGATAATTGCAACTACAATACCAGCGGCCTGGCGTGCACCGTGCCGCCCGACCACTACTTCGTCATGGGCGACAACCGGGACAACTCGAGCGACAGCCGCGTCTGGGGTTTCGTGCCGGACGACCACATCGTCGGGCGCGCTTTCTTCATCTGGCTCAATTTCAACGAGCTCGGGCGTTTCGGGTCCTTTAGATAAGAACGAAAGAGAGGCAGCTATGCGAAACCGTCAGCGCGGCGTCAGCTTGATGGGACTGATCATCGGTGCCGTCATCCTCATGTTCGTGCTCCTGCTGGGAATGAAGGTGCTGCCGCCGTACCTGGAATACTTCACCGCGAAGAAGCACATTGCCCAGATTGCCCAGGAGCAGCGCGCCGGAACCGTGGCGGACGTCCGCAGGGCCTGGCAGCTGAAAACGGCGATCGAAGACGTGCCGTCGGTCAACGACAAGGACCTGGAAGTCACCAAGGAGGGAGGCGAGATCGTGATTTCCTTCGCCTACCGCAAGGAAGTGCCGCTGTTCGCGAATGTGGGCGTGTACATGGATTTCGCGGGCACCTCGAAGGGGACGGAGAAAGCTGGCAACTAAGGCCTCGCCGAAGCTCGCGGATCTCGAGCGCCGCATCGGGCATCGCTTCGGCAACCCGACGCTCCTCGAGCAGGCCCTCACGCACCGCAGCTCCGGCTCCCCTCACAACGAACGGCTCGAATTCCTCGGCGATGGCGTGGTCGGCTGTGTCGTCGCGGCCGAGTTGTGCGAGCGCTTCCCGGATGCGAGCGAAGGCGAGCTGTCGCGCGTGCGCGCGAGCATCGTGCGCGAAGCGGCGCTTGCCGAGTCGGCGCGCGGCATCGGGTTGTCGGCGTTCCTGCGCCTCGGCGAAGGCGAGGTCGCGAACGCCGGCGCCGAGCGCGCCTCGACGCTGGCCGATGCGCTGGAAGCGGTCTTCGGCGCGGCGTTCCTCGACGGTGGATACGCGGCGGCGCGCGCGGTGATCTACAGCTGCCTTGGCCCGGCGCTGAAAAGCGTGGATGCTGCTTCGCCCGCCAAGGACCCGAAGACGCGGCTGCAGGAGTACCTGCAAGGCAGACGCCGCAAGCTGCCGGCGTATCGAGTCGCTTCGACCGTCGGCGCCGCGCACAAGCAGGTGTTCGAGGTGGAATGCGTCGTCGACGAGCTCGGGCTGGCCGCGAGCGGGCGCGGGCGCTCGCGCCGCGCGGCCGAGCAGCGAGCGGCCGAAAACCTGCTCAAGCTCCTCGAGCCATGAGCGATTTCCGCTGCGGTAGTGTGGCGTTTGCGGGGCGTCCCAACGCCGGCAAGTCGAGCCTTCTGAACGCGTTGCTCGGCGAGAAGCTGGCGATCGTCTCGGCGAAGGCGCAGACCACGCGCCACCTGCTGACCGGGGTCCTTACCACGCCCGATTGCCAATACCTGCTGGTCGATCTCCCCGGCTACCAGACTCGCCACCCAGGGCTGCTGAACCGGGCGCTCAACCGCCGGGCGATCGAGGGCACGCGCGACTGCGACACGGTCGCGTTCGTCGTCGAGGCGCTGCGCTACGGGAGCGAGGACCGCACGGTGCTTGCGCGAATCCCGCGCGAGGCGCGGATCGTCGCAGCGGTCAACAAGATCGATTTGGTGCGGGATCGTGCCGAGCTGCTGCCGTTCCTGCAGCGCCTGTCGCAGGAGCGTGAGTTCGCCGCGCTCGTTCCCGTGTCTGCACGCTCTGGGGAAAACCTGCCTGAGCTGCTGCGCATGCTCCGCGAAGGGCTTCCCCCGGGCCCGGCTGCGTACCCGGTCGACCAGCTGACCGATCGCAACGAGCGCTTCTTTGCCGCCGAGATTCTGCGCGAGAAACTGTTCCGCCGTCTTGGCGAAGAGCTGCCGTACCGGTGCGACGTCGCGCTCGAGAGCTTCAAAGAGGAAGGCAAGCTGCGACGCATCGAAGCCACGATCTGGGTAGAGCGCGAAAGCCACAAGCCGATCGTGATCGGCGCTGCGGGCGCCACGCTGAAGCGGATCGCGACCGACGCGCGGCGCGAGATGGAGACGCGCTTCGGCGGCAAAGTCATGCTCAGCGTATGGATCAAGGTAAAGCGCGATTGGACGAGCGACGCGAGGGCGTTGCGGCAATTGGGATACGCATGAAGCGCCGCATGGACCAGGAGCCGGGATACGTGCTGCACAGCTATCCCTACAAGGAGACGAGCCTGATCGTAGAAGTGTTCACGCGCCGCTACGGCAGGGCGGGGCTGCTCGCGCGCGGGGCACGCCGGCCGCGCTCCGCGATCCGCGGCATGCTGCTCGCGTTTCATCCGCTCGGGCTGTCGTGGAGCGGGTCGGGCGAGCTGGGGACGCTGCGTACGGTGGACTGGGCGGGCACGCATCGCGCGCCTTCCGGCCTCGGCTTGATGTGCGGCTTCTATCTGAACGAGCTGCTGCTGCGCCTCGTTCCACGCGACGATCCGCACGAGCGACTGTTCGATGCATACGCCGACAGCCTGCGCCGGCTTGCCGTCGCGGGGGACGAAGCGCCGGTGCTGCGCGCGTTCGAGCGGCGGCTGCTTGGCGAACTCGGGTATGCTCCGCTGCTCGAGCACGACGCAGCCAGCGGCGCGCCGATCGACCCGGAGCGCCGCTACGTATACGAAGCGGATCGGGGTCCCGTGGCAGTGAACGCGGATCACGCCGGCCCCTCCGCATTGCGCGGGCAGACGTTGCTCGACATTGCGCACGACGACTATGCGCGTGCCGACACGCGGGACGAGGCGCGACGCCTGCTGCGCGAGCTGATTTCGCAGCGGCTCGGCGGTCAAACGCTGCATACACGCACGGTGCTGAAGGAGCTGCAGGACCTGTGATCGAGCTGGGCGTCAATGTAGACCACGTAGCCACGGTGAGGCAGGCGCGTCGCACCTACGAGCCGGATCCGGTGTGGGCGGCGGTCGAAGCGCATCTCGGCGGCGCGGACGGCATCACCGTGCACCTGCGCGAGGACCGGCGTCATATCCAGGACGAGGATGTGCGCCGGCTGCGCGAGCTCACGCACATCAAGCTGAACCTGGAAATGGCGGCGACCGAGGAGATGGTCGCGATCGCGCAGCGCCTGCGCCCGGAGATGGCGATGCTGGTTCCGGAGGGCCGCCACGAGATCACGACCGAGGGCGGGCTCGACATCGTTTCGCAGGAAGCGCCGCTGCGCGAGCAGGTGGCCAGGCTCGCGGGCGCGGGCATCGTGGTTTCGGTGTTCATCGATGCCGACCTTCGCCAGGTGGACGCGGCGCAGCGCATCGGCGCGTCGGTCTGCGAGATTCACACCGGCCCGTATGCGCACGCGTTTCACGCCAAGGGCCGCGATGCGGAAAGCGCGGCAGTGCTGACGGAGCTGAAGCGCATCCGCGACGCCGGGGAGGCCATCCGCGCCGCAGGCTTGCGGTTCAACGCGGGGCACGCGCTGAATTACTTCAACGTCGAGCCGGTCGCGCGTCTTGCGGGCGTGCGCGAGCTGCACATCGGGCACTCGATCGTCAGCCGCTCGGTCTTCGTCGGAATGCGCGATGCCGTCCGCGAGATGAAGCGCCTGATCGTCGACGCGGCGAACGCGGCGCGGCGATGATCTACGGCGTCGGCCAGGACCTGGTGGAGATTCCGCGCATCGAGAGAGCGCTTGCGCGCTTCGGCGAGCGGTTCGCGCAACGCATCCTGTGCGAGCCGGAGCTGGCGCGCTTCCGCAAGCACCGGCAACCGGCGGCGTTCCTTGCCAAGCGCTTCGCCGCCAAGGAGGCTTTCACCAAGGCGCTCGGCACCGGGATCCACGCGCCGGCGAACTGGCACGGCGTGTGGGTGGTGAACCTGCGCTCGGGCAAGCCGCAGCTCGAATTTACGCCCGCTTTGAAAAACCTGCTCGAGCAGCGGCGGATCCGGCGCGCGCATGTATCGCTGACGGACGAGCGTGCGCTCGCCGCCGCAACGGTGATCCTCGAATGCGACGCCTGAGGCGCGCGCTGGGGCCGGTCGTCATCGACCCGGCGGGTCCGGCGCTGACCGACGATGACCGCAAGCGCCTGACGCATCCGGCGGTGGGCGGCGTGATCCTGTTCGCGCACAACTACGAAAATCCGCAGCAGCTCGATGCGCTGACGGCGGAGATCGCGAGCCTGCGCACACCCCAGCTCTTCGTCTGCGTCGACCACGAAGGCGGGCGGGTGCAGCGCTTCCGCGAGGGATTTACCGCGATTCCCCCGATGCGCCAACTGGGAGTGCTGTGGGACCGCGACCGGGACCTGGGGCGCCGCACCGCGCATGCGATCGCCTACATTGCGGCCTCCGAGCTGGCGGCACATGGCGTGGATTTCAGCTTCGCGCCGGTGCTCGACCTCGACTACGGCGGCAGCTCGGTGATCGGCGATCGCGCTCTGCACTACGACCCCAACGCGCTGGGCCTGCTCGCCGCCGAGATCGTGAAAGGTTTTGCGGCCGGCGGCATGCGCGCGGTCGGCAAGCATTTTCCGGGTCACGGCTTCGCCACCGCCGACTCCCACGTCGCCGTGCCGCGTGACGAGCGCGAGATCGCCACGATCATGAAGATGGACGTCGCTCCCTACCGCGCCGCCATTGAGGCCGGTCTCGCCGGCATCATGCCGGCGCACGTGATCTTCCCGAAAGCCGACGCCGAGCCGGCAGGCTATTCTAGGTATTGGCTGCAGGACGTGCTGCGGGGGACGCTCGGCTTCGATGGCCTGATCTTCAGCGACGACCTGTCGATGGAAGGCGCCAGTACGGCCGGTGGCATTCCGGAGCGCGCCCGTGCGGCATTGGCAGCAGGTTGCGACATGGTGCTGCTCTGCCAGAATCCCGGGGGGCAGGAGAGGCTGCTCGAATCATTGGGCTCCATCGAGGCGGCCGTACCAGAGCGTCTCGAGCGGATGCGACACTCAGGCGGGCGGGACCTCAGGAAGAGCATCGCGTATCGCGAGGCGCAGGCGACGCTCGCCGCCACTGCCTAATCGATCACTTCGTTGGCGCGCAGCAGCAGGTCGCGCGGAATGGTGAGCCCGAGCGCCTTTGCGGTCTGCCGATTGATCGCGAGGTGAATCCGGGTCGGCTGCTCGATCGGCATGTTGCCCGGCTGGGCGCCGTTGAGGATTCTGTCGACGTAGATC
>Ga0075421_100012034_pt1 | contig 10732 bp, 8 predicted proteins | sample SoiMetdeltSBSDD5_FD_75292 | JGI IMG/M metagenome (GOLD analysis project Ga0075421, IMG submission 75292) | Bulk soil microbial communities from a Populus tree surrounding site in Tennessee, USA - Soil MetaG P. deltoides SBSDD5 | ecosystem: Environmental > Terrestrial > Soil > Tree plantation...
GCAGGCGGCCGGCGAAATCGTTTCCGAGCTGCCCAAGAAGAGCATCGACACCGGCATGGGGCTGGAGCGGGTCGCCGCCGTGCTTCAGGGCGTCCATGACAATTATGATACCGACACGTTCAAGGCGCTGATCGCCGCAAGTGAGGAGCTGACCAGGACGCGAGCCGAGGGCGACAGTCAGGCGTCGCATCGCGTCATCGCCGACCATCTCCGCGCTTCGGGTTTCCTGGTCGCGGACGGCGTGCTGCCGGCCAATGAGGGCAGGGGCTATGTCCTCCGCCGGATCATGCGCCGTGCCATGCGCCATGCGCACCTACTCGGCGCCAAGGAGCCGCTGATGTACCGGCTGGTGCCGGAGCTGGTGGCGGAAATGGGCAGCGCCTATCCGGAGCTGGTCCGGGCCCAGCCGTTGATCGAGGCAACATTGCTGCAGGAAGAGGCGCGCTTCCGGCAGACCTTGTCCAACGGCCTCAAGCTTCTCGACGAGGCGACGGCCGAGATGGGAGAAGGCGGGACGCTTCCCGGCGAAACCGCCTTCAAGCTCTACGATACCTTTGGTTTTCCTTACGACCTCACCGAGGATGCGCTGCGCGCCCGCGGGCTCAACGTCGATCGCTCCGGGTTCGATACGGCGATGGCCGAGCAGAAGGCCGCTGCCCGCGCCGCCTGGAAGGGGTCGGGCGACAAGGCGTCGGACGAGCTGTGGTATGACCTGGCCGAGGAGTATGGCGCGACTGAGTTCACCGGCTATTCCGGCCATGAGGGCGAGGGGGTGGTGCTGGCAATCCTCAAGGATGGCCAGAGGGTCCAGGACGCCAATGAGGGCGAAACCATCACAATCCTGCTCAACCAGACGCCTTTTTACGGCGAGAGCGGCGGGCAGGTCGGTGATGCCGGAAAATTGACTTCACTCAATGGTTTTGTAGGTGAAGTTGAGGATACATCGAAGCCGTTGGGCAAGCTGCACGCTCTTCGGACGAAGGTTGCGAAGGGCCAGGTCAGCGTCGGCAGCACCCTGCATCAGCAGGTCGATGTCGAGCGCCGCACCCGGACCCGCGCCAATCACAGCGCGACGCACCTGGTTCATGCGGCGCTCCGCAATCGCCTTGGTGAGCATGTCACGCAAAAGGGCAGCCTGGTCGCGCCGGACCGGCTGCGGTTCGACTTCTCGCACCCCAGAGCCCTCACATCGGAGGAAATCGCGCTGATCGAGGCCGACGTGAACGCCGAGATCCGCGCCAACGAGCCGGTCGTCACCCGGCTGATGACCCCCGATGAGGCGGTGGAATCGGGCGCGCTGGCCCTGTTCGGCGAGAAATATGGCGACGAAGTGCGCGTGCTCAGCATGGGCCGCGAGGACGACAGCCATTATTATTCCGTCGAGCTGTGCGGCGGCACGCATGTCGCCGCCACGGGCGACATCCAGCTTTTCAAGATCGTCAGCGAGAGCGCGGTTTCGTCCGGTGTCCGCCGGATCGAAGCGCTGACCGGCGAGGCGGCGCGGCAATGGCTGACCAATCGCGATGAAAAGCTCAAGGAAGCGGCCGCGGCGCTGAAGGCCTCGCCCGATGAAGTGCCTGCGCGCGTTACCGCGCTGGTCGAGGAGCGCCGCAAGCTCGAGCGCGAGCTGGCTGACGCGAAAAAGGCACTGGCCATGGGTGGCGGAGCCAAGGCGGAAACCGCCGGGCCCGAGCAAATCGGCGGCCGCGCTTTCCTTGGCCAGGTGGTCGACGGCCTCGACCCCAAGAGCCTGAGGAGCGAGATCGACGCGCTGAAGCAGCGGCTCGGCAGCGGGATCGCGGCGCTGGTTGCGGTCAACGAGGGCCGCGCCAGCGTTGCCGTCGGGGTAACCGACGACCTCGCCGGCCAGGTGTCGGCCGTCGAACTGGTCAAGGCCGCGGTCGCGGCACTCGGTGGGCAGGGCGGCGGCGGCCGCCCCGACATGGCCCAGGGCGGCGGGCCGGACGGCTCGAAGGCACAGCAGGCGCTCGAAGCGGTCAAGGACGCGCTGGAAAAGGTCGCGGCGTGATCGATACCAGCTCTCGCGAACCTATTACCCTCAAGGGTGCATGCCACTGCGGTGCCGTCCAGTTCACTGTGACGCTGACCGAAGGTTATGCCTCGGCGCGGCGTTGCACCTGCTCGATTTGCCGGATGCGCGGCGCCATTGCGGTGACCTCGACACACGATCACTTCAATGTCACCCAAGGCGAGGACAATCTCGCGACTTATCAGTTCAATACGCGAACTGCTGAGCATCATTTCTGCAAGAATTGCGGGATTTACACGCATCACAAGCGCCGATCGAACCCCAACCAGCTGGGCGTCAATGTCGCATGCCTGGAAGGAGTGTCACCCTTCGATTTCCGCAAAGTCGTGGTCTACGATGGCCAGCGCCATCCGGGAGACAATGCCGAGCATAAGACATACACGGCTGGCACCTTGACCTTTACGCCTGCGGATTAGCCGAGTCCCTCAATCGCCGCCGCCCGAGGCTCGGTTCCACCTCCAGCTGCCCTGCTTCCATGATCTCCGCGCGGAGCTCACTGCGCTTTTCGTGGATGGAGGCAATCACCGGGCCCATTGCCACGCCGATATCGACCAGCACCGCCTCGCTGAGCTGCAGCGAGGCCTCTAGCGCTTCCGGCACGGCGTCGGTCACCCCGGCGCGGTAGAGGGCAGCGGCATGATCGGTGTCACGGGCACGCGCGATGATCGGCAGGGCCGGATGCTCGTCGCGCAGCCGCTTGGCGATGCGCCGGGTCAGAGCAGGGTCGTCCATCGTCAGCACCACCGCGACCGCCTGGTCGAGATCGAGTTTTTCGATCAGTTCGCGTCTTGAGACGTCGCCGTAAAGCACGGAATAGCCTGACTTTCTTGCTTCTGCGAAGCCGTCGATATCGCTGTCGACCGCGAAATAGGGGCGGCCATGCTCACTCAACATTTCGGCGACCATTCGTCCGACGCGACCGAACCCGAAGATGACCGTCTTGCCAGCGGTCGGGCCAATCGACTCCTCGGCGAGGGCCGCATGATCGACGCGCCGCGCCGTCCGGCGCCCGAGGCTGGCCAAGAGCGGAGTGAAGGTGAGCCCTATGGCAGTCGCCGCCGACCAGAAACCGACCGCTTCTGCGCTGAGGATGCCGGCGACACCAGCAGCGCCGAGCACGATCAGCGTCGTCTCGGAGGGGCTGGCCATCAACAGGCCGGTTTCGGCGGCGACGCCCAGGCTTGCCCCTGCCATGCGGAGCAGCGCGCCGGTGACCAGCGCTTTCACCAGGATGACCGCGAGCAGGGCGCCGAGCAGCATCGGCCAATCGCTGAGCAGCGCACCGACGTCGATCCGCATGCCCACGGTGATGAGGAAAATGCCCAGCGCGAGGCCTTTGAACGGCTCGATCACCAGCTCGACCTCGTTGCGATATTCGGTCTCTGCGATGACCAGCCCGGCAACCAGCGCGCCGAGGATGGGTGAGAGTCCAGTAGAGGCCGTCACCGTCGCCGCCAGGATCACCACCAACAAGGAAATGGCGAGAAACAGCTCGGGCTTCTTTGACCTGGCGGCCTGGGCAAACAGTGCAGGGAGGACAAACCGCCCGATCACCAGGATGGCGATGATCGCTAGCGTTCCCTGAAGCGCGACCTGGCCGAGGCCGCTCGCCGCTGCGCCACTGGTCGCGCCGATCAGGAACAGCATCGGCACCAGCGCCAGATCCTCGAACAATAGCATGGCAAGTGCGGCGCGGCCAACCGGACCTTGCGTCCCTGAAATCGGCAGGACCAGCGCAGTCGAGGACATGGCCAGCGCCAGCCCCAGCCAGGCCGCGCTCTGGATCGGCCAATCGAGCAACATCAGGGCGCCGCCGATCAGTGCCGCAATCAGCAGCATTTCTGCTGCGCCGATGCCGAACACCATGCGCCGCATTGCGACCAATCGGCGGAAGCTGAGCTCCAGCCCGATCGAAAAGAGCAACAGGACGATGCCGAGCTCGGCAAAGGGTTCAATGCCGTCCGGGTCGGTGATGGAGACCCATTCCAGCCAAGGATATTGTCCGGTCAGGGCGCCAAGACAGAACGGGCCGGCGATAATCCCGACGATGATGAAGCCAATGACCGGGTTGATCTTGAGGCGCGCAAACGCCGGAATGACAACACCGGCCGCGCCGAGAATAGTCAGCGCGTCGCTCAAAGCCGGGGTCATGTGCATTCCGCCCGCCATGCCCCCTTGAAGCACGGCGGGCGGTCCCTTGTCGATTAGGCTCCGACTGCCTCTGCGGCCATCGCGGCCTCCAGATTCTCGCGGATCGCCTCGAAGAATTGCTCGGTAGTCATCCAGGCCTGTTCGGGGCCGACCAGCAGTGCGAGGTCCTTGGTCATCTTGCCGCTTTCAACTGTCTCGACGCATACGCGCTCGAGTGTTTCGGCAAAGCGGACCACTTGGGGAGTTTCGTCGATCTTGCCGCGGAACTTGAGGCCGCCGGTCCAGGCGAAGATCGACGCGATCGGGTTGGTCGAGGTGGCCTTGCCCTGCTGGTGCTGGCGATAGTGGCGGGTGACGGTTCCATGCGCTGCTTCCGCCTCGACCGTCTTGCCGTCCGGCGTCATCAGGATCGAGGTCATAAGGCCAAGGCTGCCAAAGCCCTGGGCGACCTGGTCCGACTGGACGTCGCCGTCATAATTCTTGCAAGCCCAGACAAACTTGCCGCTCCACTTCAGCGCCGATGCGACCATGTCATCGATCAGGCGGTGCTGATATTCGATCCCGGCCTTTTCGAACGCCGCCTTGAACTCGGCGTCGTAGGTTTCCTGGAAAATGTCCTTGAAGCGCCCGTCATAGGCCTTGAGGATGGTATTCTTGGTGCTGAGGTAGACCGGCCAGCCGCGCTGCAGGCCGTAATTGAGGCTCGCCCGGGCGAAGTCGCGGATCGAATCGTCAAGGTTGTACATGCCCATCGCGACGCCGGCCGAGGGGAAGTCGAACACCTCATGCTCGATCACCTCGCCATTCTCGCCGACCCATTTGATGGTGAGCTTGCCCTTGCCCGGAACCTTGAAATCGGTTGCCTTATACTGGTCGGCGAAGGCGTGACGGCCGACCACGATCGGGTCGGTCCAGCCCGGGATCAGCCTCGGCACATTCTGGATAACGATCGGCTCGCGGAAGATGGTGCCGCCGAGGATGTTGCGGATCGTGCCGTTGGGCGATTTCCACATCTTCTTGAGGCCGAATTCCTCGACGCGGGCCTCGTCCGGCGTGATGGTCGCGCACTTGACGCCAACACCATGCTTCTTGATGGCCTCCGCCGCCTCGATGGTGATCCTATCGTCGGTTTTGTCGCGCTTCTTGATGCCTAGGTCATAGTAAAGCAGGTCGACAACAAGATAGGGCAGGATCAGCCGCTCGCGGATCCATTGCCAGATGATGCGGGTCATCTCGTCGCCGTCGAGCTCGACGATCGGGTTCTTCACCTTGATCTTGGACATGTCGCTTTCCTGTGCCGGGATTTATCGTCGGCGGCGCGCTTAGGCCGTCATCCAAGGATAGGCAACACTCGCTCATTGCCGGGCGTTCCGCTTGCTCCTAATGACAGGCGCCATGGCAGAACTCGACAAGCCCAACAGCCATTTGACAACGGTCAAATGGCGCTTTCCGTCGGTCCATCCCGAGGGCCGCAAATTCACCCTGGTCGCCGGATTCCTGGCACTGATAGGATTTACGGCGCTGCCCGACATATTCGGCTGGCTGCTGGTCGGCCTGACGATCTGGGTCGCGGCCTTCTTCCGCGATCCCGTTCGGACCACGCCAACCGATCCAAACCTGGTAATCGCGCCGGCGGACGGGCTGGTGACGATGATCAAGCGGGTGGCCGCCCCACTGGAACTTTCCGGGGAAGGCGGACTGTCGGGAGAATATACTCGCGTCTCCATTTTCATGAGCGTGTTCGATGTCCACATCAACCGCTCGCCGATCGCCGGCACGATCAGGCGTATCACCTATGTACCGGGCAAATTCCTCAACGCCGATCTCGACAAGGCGAGCGAGGACAATGAGCGCCAGAATTTCCTGGTCGAACGCGAAGATGGCGTGCGGATCGGCTTCACACAGATCGCCGGGCTGGTCGCCCGCCGGATCATGTCTTTCGTCAAGGAAGGGGACCGGGTCGAGTCAGGCGAGCGCGTCGGCCTGATCCGCTTCGGAAGCCGGGTCGATGTTTACCTGCCGGCAGGCACCGGCAGCCAGGTGCTCCTCGGCCAGCGGACGATCGCCGGCGAGACCATAATTGGCGAATTGGGCGTCGATACACGGCGCAGCGGGACGAGCCAGTGACCAACGGCGAGCGGGGCGGCTTTCCGTTTCGGGCCTTCGTACCAAATGCGATTACAGCCCTCGCTCTGTGCTTCGGCCTGACCGGCGTCCGGTTTGGGATCACCGGGGAATGGCCGCAGGCATTGGCATGCATCGTCGGAGCAGGAGTGCTCGACGGGTTCGATGGCCGCATTGCCCGCTTGCTCAGGGCGCAAAGCAAGTTTGGCGCGGAGCTCGACAGCCTCTCCGACAATATCGCCTTTGGCACCGCGCCGGCGCTGATCCTTTTCCTCTGGTCGCTGAAATACGCGCCGAGCTTTGGCTGGATCGCCGCCCTGGCACTGGCCGTGTGCTGCGCGCTCCGACTGGCCCGATTCAATGCCCGGATCGACGTCGATTTCCAGCCGCACAAGTCAGCCGGGTTCAACACCGGTGTTCCCGCTCCAGTGGGAGCTGGCCTCGCCTTCGTGCCCCTCTATCTCTGGCTGATCAGCGGTGAGACGGCATTCCAGGATTGGAGGCTGGTGATGCCGTGGACCCTGTTCATCGCCCTGCTGATGATTTCCAGCGTACCGACTTACACCTGGGGGTCGATCCGCATCCGCCGGGGTTGGCGGCTGTTCGCACTGGCAGGCATCGCGCTGCTGGGGGCAGCATTGCTCAACGAACCATGGATGACGCTGCTGGCAATCTCGACGATCTACCTGGCACTGCTTCCGTTCAGCATCGCCAGCTATGCCGCCGTCAAGCGGCGGCGCGCAGCTGAGACAAGCCCAGAGCCGGTTCCTCTGCCGTACAGCGCCGATTGAATCGGATCGTCACGGGCCTGCCGGCGGTCGGACCAGCGGTCCACGAACGCCCTTCGAGAGCTGCAAGGACCTTGGCGCCGTCGCGACGCATCACATCTACGACCAGCGTCAAAATGATGCCGAACAGGGCGATTGTGACAGCAGCTGCAAACATCGGACCATCCTTTGCGTCTACGTGATCGACACCGATGTTCTTCAAATGTTCTGCATACGTCAAGCATTTTCGTTCGCATAATGTTCTCTTTTGCGCGAAGCGCTTGATATCATGAGGCTCTTCCGGTAGGGGCCCGCGCATCCCACAGGTGGAACCACCATACCGGTGCCGGCCAATTGGCTGGTGACACGGTTCCACCGAGGCTTAACCGGAGGAGATATCCATATGGCGACCAACGTCGTCACCATGCAGCAATTGCTTGAGGCCGGAGCGCATTTCGGCCACCAGACCCACCGCTGGAACCCGCGGATGAAGCCGTACATTTTCGGCGACCGCAACGGCGTTCACATCATCGACCTGTCGCAGAGCGTTCCGCTGTTCGCCCGCGCGCTCGATTTCGTCCAGCAGACCGTCGCCCGCGGCGGCAAGGTGCTGTTCGTCGGCACCAAGCGCCAGGCGCAGGACGCGGTGGCTGAAGCTGCGCGCGTCAGCGGCCAGCACTTCGTCAACCATCGCTGGCTCGGCGGCATGCTGACCAACTGGAAGACCATTTCCAACTCGATCAAGCGCTTCAAGAGCCTTGAGGAGCAACTGTCGGGTGACACCGCCGGCCTCACCAAGAAGGAAGTGCTGCAGCTGACCCGCGAGCGCGACAAGCTGGAGAACTCGCTGGGCGGCATCCGCGACATGGGCGGCCTGCCGGACGTCATGTTTGTGATCGACACCAACAAGGAAGAGCTGGCGATCAAGGAAGCCAATGTCCTTGGCATCCCGGTCATTGCGATCCTGGATTCGAACTCGAACCCGCAGGGCATCGCCTTCCCGGTCCCGGGCAACGATGACGCCAGCCGGGCGATCCGCCTCTATTGCGAGGCGATCGCCAATGCCGCCAATGCCGGCAAGACCGGCGGCGCTGCGGCTCGCGGTGAAGATATCGGCGCAATGGCTGAGCCGCCGGCGGAAGCCGCGATCGAGGCTTAAGCCCTTACGCGAACGATATTCGGGACGCGTCGCGGAGGGCTTGGGCTTTCCGCGACGCGTCCCATATCCCCATCTGGAGGTTTGAAACATGGCTGAGATCACCGCTGCTTCGGTGAAGGAACTGCGCGAGCGCACCGGCGCCGGCATGATGGACTGCAAGAAGGCGCTGGCCGAGAACAACGGCGACATGGAAGCGTCGGTCGATTGGCTGCGTGCCAAGGGCCTCGCCGCAGCCGCCAAGAAGGCCGGCCGCACTGCCGCGGAGGGCCTGGTTGGCGTCGCCGTCGAGGGCACCAGGGGCGCAGTAGTCGAGGTCAACTCTGAAACCGACTTCGTCGCCAAGAATGATCAGTTCCAGGACTTCGTCCGCAACGTCTCGACCTTGGCGCTTCAGGCGAATGGCGACATTGCGGCGCTGAAGGGCGCTGCTTATCCGACCGGCGGCACCGTCGAAGAAAAGCTGACCGACAACATCGCCACCATCGGCGAGAACCAGTCGCTGCGCCGTACCGCGCTGCTCGAAGTGAGCGAGGGCGCGGTGGTCAGCTATGTCCATAACGCGGTTGCGCCGGGCATGGGCAAGATCGGCGTGCTGGTCGCGCTGGAAGGCGCCGCACCGGCTGAGACCCTGCTGACCCTGGGCAAGCAAATCGCGATGCATATCGCCGCTGCCAATCCGCTGGCTCTCAATGCCGAAGATCTCGATCCGGCCCTGATCGAGCGTGAGCGCTCCATCGCCATCGAGAAGGCCAAGGAAAGTGGCAAGCCCGACAATATCGTCGAGAAGATGGTCGAAGGCTCGATGGCCAAGTTCCGCAAGGAAAACGCGCTGCTGAGCCAGTTGTTCGTCATCGACAACAAGACCCCGGTCGCTGAGGTCGTTGCCCAGGCCGGCAAGGATGCCGGTTCGCCGATCACGCTGAAGGCGTTCGAACGCTTCCAGCTGGGCGAGGGCATCGAAAAGGCCGAGAGCGACTTTGCTGCGGAGGTTGCGGCTGCTGCCGGCGCAAAAAAGGATGAGCCGGTCGCGTAAAAGCCACCAACTGACTCAATCGGGAAGGGCGGGGCACATGCTCCGCCCTTTCTGATTCAGGTTCCCAACTTTGCTGCTTCCGCCTTGCAGTCATATGGAACGTCCGGCTCCAGGCAGAAATCGGGCCATTTGCCACTGGTTCGCCAATATTCCAGCAAGCCGACGCGCTTCGCGTACGCCAGCGATCCGGGATTGTGCCAGAACTCATTCGCCGCTGGACGGAATGTCGCTGCAGTTACTGATTTCGCCTCGTCGACAGGCACCTTCATGAGAAGGGTCAACAGCTCAGGCTCATGATCAAAGATGCTTAAGGCCTGAACATAGTGCTGAAGATCGGTTGGATCACGCTCGTATAATAAGCGTGCGTCGCGCAGCGCCCTGTCGACGTTGGCAGGCGTCGGATTCATGCGGGCCTGCAAAAATGATTCCCACCGGGCGAAATATGACGGCAACTTGCCGGACCGGAGCATTTGCATGGCAAAACGGGGATCGCCATACCGCAGGTGGAAACCGAATTTTATCGCTCCCAAACTAGCGCTTTTCGGCCAAATGCGCTCGACTTCGCGCAGTTCCTGCGCGGCAGCTTGTGTCTGACCGGCCAACCCGAGCCACCTAGCATATTCGCTCCTGACCCGCTGCGACAGCGGGTCAGCGCGCGCGGCGTGGCGGAAGTCATCAACCGATTCACCGCGACGACCGACGGCAAACAGCACTTCGGCCCGTAACTCTCGCAGCCAGCTATCCTTTGGGTTTTCCGCAACTCCGTGGTCCGCAATCGCCAATTTTTTTGCCCATGCGTCCATGGGGAGAAGGTGCATTTCCGCGCCATAGGCAGCGGGAAGCCGGGCATTCGAATGTCGCGCGCTGGCGATGTGGCGCCTCAATAACTCTGGATCATTCGAGAATTCCGGAAGGCCGGTTTCAAGGATCAGAAGCTTGGACCAGCCAGCTTCAAATTGTGGCGCAGCTGCGACAACCTGCCGGAAGGCTGGCACGAGCGAGAGCGCAGTCTCATAGTCGGCATCGTCTACCTCGGCACAGCCTTTGATGTAGAGCTTGAGTATGTCTGCCGCGAGGATTTGGCTTCCGCCTTGGTACGCATCGAGTGCGCAACGCAGGGCCAAGGCTGCTGTGCGCCCAAGCTCCTCTCGCAGGTCGCCGCCGCTGCCCGAAGGGCGCTGCAATTCCTTGGACCAAAGCAACATCTTGCTCTTCGGATCGACGAAAACGAGGTTGGCACGACGTTGCCCTTCTTCGCTGCTAGCACCGACCTCAATCAGGAGGTTTGCGCGATCGCGTGCGTCCGCATTGACGAGCCGCACGCCTCGTTCTTGACCCGGCTCGGTCTCGCCAAGCCTCGCAAGGAGGTCGCGCGCCAGGCCGTGAGACGCCGGCGAGGAGTCAGTTGGCGCGACGGCGACAACTGTAATCGGATCGGCAGGCCCGTA
>Ga0075421_100012036_pt1 | contig 10731 bp, 6 predicted proteins | sample SoiMetdeltSBSDD5_FD_75292 | JGI IMG/M metagenome (GOLD analysis project Ga0075421, IMG submission 75292) | Bulk soil microbial communities from a Populus tree surrounding site in Tennessee, USA - Soil MetaG P. deltoides SBSDD5 | ecosystem: Environmental > Terrestrial > Soil > Tree plantation...
GGTCTGTCGGCCGCGCCGTGCAGCTTGATGCTGAGCGTTACCACATACTTGACCGCTGACATCGCCTCCGTGCCGCTCCTCTGGGTGGCGCCCATCGGCCTGTACTTGCTCACCTTCACCCTGGTCTTCGCGCGTCGGACGCTATTGCCGCACGCCTTCATGGTGCGCTGGATGCCGCTGGCCGCCCTGATCCTGGTCATCATCATCCTTTCCGAGGCGACCGAGACGCGTGGATCCGTCGTCGTCCTCATCCTCCTCGACCTGGTGGGCTTCTTCTGGCTCTGCATGGTCTGTCACGGGGAGCTCGCGCGCACGCGGCCGCCCGCCGAGCAGGCGACGGGGTTCTATCTCTGGCTGGCTCTGGGCGGCGTCCTCGGCGGCCTGTTCACCGCCCTGATCGCTCCGGTGGCCTTCGACGCCGTCGTGGAGTACCCCCTGGCTCTTTCAGGCCCTGGAGGGCGACGCCCGTCTCGGTCGCGTCGCCGTCGTGGGCCTGGGCGCCGGCACGCTCGCGAGCTATGCGCGGCCAGGAGAGCACTGGACGTTCTTCGAGATCGACCCGGTCGTGGTCCGGATCGCCGGGGACGCGGCGAGGTTCACCTACTTGCGCGACGCGCGCCGGAGGCTCCTCGACAGCGGCGGCACGATCGATGTCGTCCTCGGCGATGCCCGCCTGAGATTGAGGAGAAGCGATGGCCGGTTCGACCTGATCATCATCGACGCGTTCAGCTCCGATGCCGTGCCCCTGCACCTCTTGACACGCGAAGCCTTGCAGGTCTACCGGTCGAAGCTGACGGAGGGCGGCATCATTGCCCTCAACATCTCGAACCGCGCGCTCGACCTGAAACAAGCCGTGGCGAGGCTTGCCGAGGATGCGCGCCCGCCGATGATGTGCCTCGTGGAGGAGGACACCGACCTCAGCCCCGAGGAACGAGCGGAGGGCAAGTCTCCCTCCATCTGGGCGGTGTTGATCGAGCCCCGGGCAGCGCCGGGAAAGCTCCTCGACGCTTCACGCGGCCGCTGGATCCCGTGCCGGGCGCGGACGGGAACGTCCGTCTGGACCGACGATTTCTCCAATGCCTTCGAGGTGATTCGGTGGCGATGAGGCCATCGATCGCGCCTGGTCAACGCTTGAGGCGCGGCCCCACGGCGGATGGGTCCCAGGACTCGAAACCGATTTGCGCCGCCGGTGAGCCGGGCCGCAGCGTGAAATCGCCGCGCTCGGGGGCCTGGAACAACGGATCCGCGGTGAGGCTGTTTCGGTCCTGGCCCGATGCCTGCCACTCGGGAAAGCTCCTGCCGGCGCAGATGATCGGTTTGCCGGAGGCGTTCCAGTAGAGATTGCGGTCGAACGCGCAGACGTCCGTCCCGCAATGCCCGCTGCCATAGGTCCCGATCGCGCTCCCCTCGGCGCCATAGACGATGTTGCGCCGGAACGTGAGCTCGAACCCGCCGATGCCGCCGCGGTCTACCTGAGCGTTGTGGTGGAGGGCGAAGACGTTGTCCTCCACGGTGATGTTCTGGTTGTGATGTCCGAAGAACCCGCCGTCCTCGCAGCGGTACACGAGGTTCTTCTGGACCAGCATGTCGTGAGCGCCTTCATCCATGTAGATCCCCCAGCCGCCGTACTCTCGCCGCGAGACATCGTGCACGATGTTGTGGGCGATGCGGGTTCCGGGGGCGCTGCAGGCGTAGATCCCCGCGAGATCGCTGAGGACGCCCCGGCCGATGTCGTGCACGTGGTTGAACTCGATGACGTTCCCCGTGCCCTCGCTGGGTCCAAAGTCCTGCACGGAGCCCACCGAGATGCCCGAGTAGAACAGGTCATGGATGTGGTTGTGGATGACCTTGCACTCGGCGTTATCGCCGACGAACACGCCTACGGCTTCCGGAGTCCACCGCCCGCAGCGCGCGATTTCGTTGTCGGCCACCGTGACTCGCCGGCTGTGCGCGCCCTTCGGCATGGCGGTCTTGCGCTGGATTCCCCGCTCGGTCAGCTTCCCGGACCCATCCGTCTCCCACGAGAAGAAGTGACCGATCCGGATCCCCCCCGCGCCGATGTCCGTGATCGCGTTCCGCGCGATCTCGATGTCCGCGCAGCCCACGCCCACCTCGACGCCGTAATTGCCGACGTGCTCGATGGCGCCGTCGGTCAGGGCGCAGCGTTCGGCGTAGTCGAAGAGCACGGCGCCGGGCACCTCGATTCCAGCCTGGAGCGATGAGGAGTAGTCCGCGGGAGGATCCCACTCCGTGTGCGCGAAGATGAGGCCCTCGAAGCGGATGTCGTGGACGGGAGCGCCCGCGCGCCCCTCGACTCGCAGCAGGCGCGACAGCCGCGGCGTGATGAGCTCGGCAGACGGCATGTCCTCTCCCGGCTGCGGGAGGTAGTGGAGCTGTCCACGCGGACGATCGAGGTACCACTGGCCGGGCGTGTCGAGCGCCTCGAAGACGTTCTCGACCCAGTAGACGGACGGCCGCCCGGCGAGATCGACCAGCGCGAAGAGGCTCGACCGATCGAATCGGACCGTGCGATGCTTGGCGTCCACGCTCTCGATCGGGAGCCGGTTGTCGAGCCAGCGCGTGATCCCCACGACGTCGATGTCATGCAGGTTCCGCCACGCGGGCACGATGTCTCCGGGAGCGTAGACGAGCTCTCGCGTCGGGCTCCTGAGGAAGTCGCCGGTGTATCCCGGCAGCGACTCGATGCGGTATTCGCCCTCCTTCGGCAGTCTCGTCCTCGGCCGTCTGGCGCCGTTGACGAAGAGCTGGCGGAAGCGCCAGCGGCCTTCCTTGACCTCGGGGATCTCCACGAGCCAGGCCTTGCGACCGCCGGCATCGCCCCAGCGACCGCCCTCGAGGCGGCGGCCTCCGCTGATGACCACTCTCTCGCCTGCCGAAGCGGCGTAGACGACAGGCGCTTGCTCCGAACCGGAGTCCTCCGGACCGAGCTCGAGCGGCGAGTCGAGGTAGTAAGTCCCGCCCCGCAGGACCACGCGGATGCTGGCGGGCTGCTTCTGTGACCCGAGCAAGGCGCGAACCGCCTCACGAGCGCGCTGGACCGTCGCAAAGGGTCCGTCGTTACCGGTGGGCTCGGCTGAGGTCCCTGAAGCCTTGTCGCTGCCGCGCGGTGAGACGAAGAAACCGGCCTCTGCCGGGATGAGACTGCTCGGCTCGCCGACCGTCGCCGCGAAAAACACCAGGATCGCGGCTCGCAGCGGCGGCTTCCGCCTGGTCCCTTGGCCTCGCCTGTACCAGGGGCTCAATCTCGGCGGTGTCGATCGCGCGGTCATGCAAGCGCACCTCCCGGATCTTGTCACTCGGCCCTGGTCTTTTGAGCCTCACCGCCCTTGGCTTTCAAGTGCTCGTCAAACCAATCGGCAATGAGCACCATGTCCTCGGCCATCTTGGCCCAGCCGTGAGCCGCCCCGGGCTTCGTGACAAGCTTGGCCGGAACGTTCACCTTCTTCAGCGCTTCCACCATGGCCTCGGCTTGCTGGATGGGAACGAGCTTGTCGGCATCGCCATGAATGATGAGGGTGGGAGGATCGTCCTGCGTGACATGCGTTACGGGGGAGACCGACTTCCCGAGCTCCACGATGCGCTCTTCCTTGGCGATCGGGACCAGCGACTTCGTCTTCGGGTCAAACTCGTGGAAATCGAACGGGGCGTGAAAGTCCTTGAGGGTGCCCCGGCCGATCGCGTCCTCGCCCGGCTTCCCGTAATTGAGGAAGTCCGTGGGAGGAAAAAAGCAGGCCACGGCCTGAACGCGGCTTGACTCCCTGTCCACCGGGTCCTTTGCGTCCGGTCTTCCAGCTTGCCCGGCTGTTCCCTGCATGAGGGATAAATGTCCTCCCGCGGATGCGCCCGTTACCCCGAGACGGCCCGGATCGACGCCATAGTCCTTCGCGTGATAGCGGACGAATCGCACGGCGCGATGGATGTCGTCCAGAATCTCCGGGATCGTGTACTTGGGCTGGCTTCCGTGGACGACTGCGAACACGGTGTAGCCGCGCTCGAGGACCTCCTTCATGAATTCCGGGCGGATCGCGTTGTGGTCGGAATACCAGCCTCCGCTCACCATCCAAAGGATGCCCAGGCCGTTGGGCTTCGAGGGGGTGAGGACATCCAGGGTCAAGGCGGAGCCGTACTTGCGTCCGTAAAGGACATCCTCCTTTCGGGTGAAGTCAGGAGTCGCTGGATCTTCTCCCCGGGTGAAAAGGGGGAAACAAGAAAGGACCGCGACAAGAAGGGATGGAAATCTACGCATTCTGATTCTCCTAATGAGTATCTGTTGAAACTTCCGGCGTTGGAGCTGACCGCAGCGCGCCGGCGCGCTCGGAGGCCAGGAAAACTCGTGGCGGCGGCAGCTCAACGCGCGGCGAGATCGTCGCCCCGGCCGGCTTCCGCAACAGAAACTAATGACTCGTCTTCTTGTACTTGAACAGTCCGCCCTCCTTGATCCTTCGAGCGACCTGCGCCGGCACCATGTCTTCCCAGGATGCATCCCCCGATTGGAGCTTGGCCAACACATCCGTGGTGAAAATGGGAAGGTAGTCGGGGTTGTAGCTCCTCAGGCCCTCTATGTACTTGTGCTCGAGGAGGTGGGCGTAAATATGCTTTGTTTCCGGCCGCACCTCCAGGGTGTCCACGGTGATCACGCGTCCGGAAGCTGGATCTCGGTAGGGATAGACATAGACCCTCACGTTGTGCTTGAACAGCCTCCCTACGGACTCGAGCGTTCCCCCTTCCAGGTCCGTGTAGTGCTTCTCGTCCGAAATATCCTGGAGGCTCGGAAGACCCAAGGCAATTCCGATCATCATCTTCGTGTAGCGCGACAAGTACTCGGTGAGCCGGAAATACCTTCCGTAGTTCGAAATGAGGACGTGTTGCCCCAGCTCCCTCAAGATGTCCACCCTCGCCAGGAAATCCTCGTGCTCGGGTTGCCCTTCGGAGGAAAGATTTCGGAGCGTCATCTCCATGAGGACGAGGGGCTCCGCTCCTTCGAGCCCGGGCTCCTTCAAGAATTGCTCGCGCCCCTGTTGAAGCAAATCGTAGGTGAGTTTCGTTATGGGGCGAAAGCTTCCCCGCTGAACGAGGATGGGTTTCTTGTAGAGAACCTCCGAGGGCTGAACGACCTCGCCGTTCGCCGTGAACATGGCCGCGTCGGTGAACCCTTGCTGAACGAGCTGCAAGCTCATGAGCCGGTTATCGACTCCAGAGAACGCGGGCCCAGAGAATTTGATCATGTCCAGCTCGATCCGGTCGCGTATCAGATCGTCCATGAGAGAGCTGATGAGGACCGGAGGGTCGTCGTGGTGGTAGAAAGCGGAGTGAATCAAATTGACGCCCAGGATGCCCACCGCTTCCTGTTGGCGCACGTTTTCCTTGTCGAGCATGCTGACGTGGATGATGATCTCCGAGGACTCGCCGAGGGGCTTCGTTTGAAAGCGGATTCCCATCCAGCCGTGTCCATCCTCTTTCCGGCCGTAGCTTCGCGCCGCCATCGTATCGGCGAAGACGAAGAAGGTGCATTTCTGCCCCCGCTCCGCCTTCAAGCGCTCGAGGAGGAGGTTGTACTCGTAGCCAAGCATGGACTCGAGGCGCTGGCGGCTGACATAGCGATCGGTGTGGCCATAGATGGCGTCGCTCACGACCATGTCGTAGGCCGACATGGCTTTCGCGACAGTGCCGGAGGCGCCCCCAACGTAAAAGAACCAGCGAGCTACTTCTTGACCCGCGCCAATTTCTGCGAAGGTTCCGTACTTGGTCTTGTCAATATTGAGTTGGAGCGCCTTTTGGTGAGTGCTGGGTCTTGAAGCTTTCATGACGGTGAGTATCCACGGACCTCGGACAAATGCAAATGGGGAGGCGCGGGCCAAGCATCCCCGGGACGTGCGGCTTCTTCCGTCGTATGAAAGCGCTCAGCACCTCGACGCGATGCAGCCGATGCCGGAGACCTCGAGGTTGCCGAGCGGCGGAAGCTATTCTTGAGTAGAATGAGGGCATGGTCTTCGGTCCCTCCCTGGCTCGGCGGGTCTCCTCTCGCCGCCTCTGGCTGCTCCTGGCTTTCACGGCCCTCGCCTCCGCGCGGGCTAGCGCCGGGGACACTCCGTCCTCCGACAGGTGGCGGTCGCACTGGGCGTTCACGGCTCCTCAAAAGCCCGCGGCGCCCGAGCCGAGTCGGCGCGGCTGGGCGCGCAACCCGATCGACGCCTTCATCCTCGCGCGGCTCGAGAAGGAGGGCCTCCATCCTTCCCCCGAGGCGGACCGGCTGACGCTCCTGCGCCGCCTCCACCTCGACCTCACGGGGCTGCCCCCATCCGACGAGGAGATCGCCGCGTATCTCGCGGAGCCGCCCGCCGAGGCCTGCGGGCGCACCGTCGAGAAGCTGCTCGCGTCGCCTCACTACGGCGAGCGCTGGGGGCGCCACTGGCTCGACGCGGCGCGGTACGCCGACTCGGACGGCTTCGAGAAGGACAAGTCGCGCTTCGTCTGGTTCTACCGCGACTGGGTCGTGAGCGCCTTCAACCGCGACCTCCCCTACGACCGCTTCATCATCGAGCAGCTCGCGGGCGACCAGCTCGAGAACGCCACTCAGGACACGCGGGTGGCCACCGGCTTCCTCCGCAATTCGATGATCAACGAGGAGGGCGGCATCGACCCGGAGCAGTTCCGCATGGACGCGATGTTCGATCGCATGGACGCGATCGGGAAGGGCATCCTCGGGCTCACCATCCAGTGCGCGCAGTGCCACTCGCACAAGTACGACCCGCTGTCGCAGGAGGAGTACTACCGGTTCTTCGCCTTCCTCAACAACGACCACGAGGCCCAGCCCGTGGTCTTCACGCCCGCGGAGCAAGCGCGGGCCGCGGATGTCGCGCGCCGGATCCGCGAGGTCGAGGAGGAAGCGCTCCGGTCGATCCCCGACTGGGAGCGGCGGCTCGCCGCCTGGGAGGACTCCGTCCGGGGCGGGCAGCCCGAGTGGACGGTGGTCACCCCGGTCCAGGTGAGCGATGCCGACACGCGCTTCTACGAGCAGGAGGACGGTTCCCTCCTTGGACTGGGCTACGCGCCCACCCAGTACGACTTCGTCTTCGAGGTGAAGGTCGCCGCGCCGTCGATCCGCGCCTTCCGGCTCGAGCTCTTCACGGACCCCAACCTCCCGTGCGGCGGGCCTGGCCGATCCTTCATGGGGACCTGCGCCCTCACCGAGCTCAGGATCGAGGCGGCCGACGCGCGGGAGCCGGCGAAGCGGTCCGCCGTCAAGCTCGTCCGGGCCACCGCGGACTTCGCCAACGAGGAGCGGCCCCTCGAGTCGAACTTCGACGACCGGAGCGGACGGAAGCGCATCACGGGGAAAGTGGAGTTCGCGATCGACGGCGTCGACGAGACGGCCTGGGGGATCGATGCCGGGCCGGGCCGCCGGAACGTCGACCGGAAAGCGGTGTTCGTCGCCGAGAAGGAGATCGCCTTCCCCGCCGGAGCGGTGCTGAGGTTCCACATCGTGAACAACCACGGGGGCTGGAACTCGGACGATCACCAGAACAACAACATCGGCCGCTTCCGGCTGAGCGTCACCGGCGCCGCGGATGCCTCCGCTGACCCGCTGCCGCGCCGTGTCCGCGAGGCGCTGGCGGTCTCGCGCGAGCGGCGCTCGCCGTCCCAGGCCGCGGAGGTCTTCAGCCACTGGCGGACGACCGTGCCCGAGCTCCGCGCCGCGAACGAGCGCATCGAGGCCCTGTGGCGAGAGTTTCCGGCCGGTTCGACCGCGCTCGTGCTCGCGGCGCGGGCGAAGCCGCGCGGGACGGCGATCCTGAAGCGCGGCGACTGGCTCCAGCCGACGGACCCCGTGGCGCCGGGCGTCCCTGCCTTCCTCCACCCGCTCCCCGCCGGGAGCGACGCCTCGCGGCTCACCCTGGCCCGCTGGCTCGCGGACCGGCGGTCGCCGACGACGGCGCGCGTCCTCGTGAACCGGGTCTGGCAGGCTCTCTTCGGGACGGGGATCGTGAGCACCTCGGAGGACTTCGGGATGCAGTCCGAGGCGCCGAGCCATCCCGAGCTCCTCGACTGGCTGGCGGTCGAGTTCATGGACGGCGGATGGAGCGTGAAGGGCCTCCTCCGCCTCATCACGGACTCCGCCGCGTACCGGCAGTCGAGCTGCATCCCTTCCAATCTTCTGGACCGCGACCCCGTCAATCGACTCATCGCTCGTGGCCCCCGCTTCCGCGTCGAGGCCGAGGTGGTGCGGGACATCGCCCTTCAGGTCAGCGGTCTCCTCGACCCGAGGGTGGGCGGTCCCGGCATCTTCGCCCCCGCGCCGGAGTACCTCTTCCTCCCGCCGGCGAGCTACGCGCCGTTTCCGTGGAAGGTGGAGACCGGTCCCGATCGCTACCGCCGCGCCCTCTACACCTTCCGCCGCCGCTCGACGCCGTACCCCGTGCTCCAGTCCTTCGATGCCCCGAACGGCGACTTCTCGTGCGTGCGCCGGCTCCGTTCGAACACGCCCCTCCAGGCGCTCGCCTTGCTCAACGAGACCCTGTTCGTCGAGGCGGCGCAGGCGCTCGCGCGGAGGATCCTCGAGCGGGGCGGCGGGACGGACGCCGAGCGGATCGCGTACGGTTTCCGTCGGGTGCTCGCCCGCGAGCCGGAGGACGACGAGCGGGCGGAGCTGCTCGCGCTCCTCGAGAAGCAGAAGCGCCGGCTGGCCGAGGGGTGGCTGAACGCATCCGAGCTCTCGACCGGCGCGGGCGGCGTTCCCGACGTCCCCGCCGGGACCACGCCGGCCCAGCTCGCCGCCTACACCGCCGTGTCGCGGGTCCTGCTCAACCTCGACGAGACGATCACCAAGGAATGAACTCCATGATGCATCCCGAGCGGATACTCGCCGAGCGACGGCAGCACCTGACCCGCCGCTGGTTCTTCCGCGAGTGCGGCGTGGGCCTCGGGGCCATCGCGCTCGGCCGGCTCCTCCTCGAGGGCGGCGATCTGCGCGCGGGCCCAGCCTCCTTGCTCCCGACGAATCCGATGGCCCCGAGGGCGCCGCACTTCGCCCCCCGGGCGAAGAGCGTCATCTTCCTCTTCATGGCCGGCGCGCCGAGTCACCTCGAGCTCTTCGATTACAAGCCAGAGCTCGCTCGGTGGAACGGCAAGCTCCCGCCTGCCGACCTCGTGAAGGGCTACCGCGCGGCCTTCATCAACCCGAGCTCGAAGCTGCTCGGCCCCAAGTTCAAGTTCGAGCGGCGCGGCAAGTGCGGCGCGGAGATCTCCGAGCTGCTCCCGCACCTCGGGGAGGTCGCCGACGACATCGCCATCGTCAAGTCCATGCACACGGATGCGTTCAACCACGCGCCGGGCCAGATCATGATGAACACCGGCTCGCAGCAGTTCGGGCGGCCGAGCCTCGGCGCCTGGACGGCGTACGGGCTGGGGAGCGAGGCGGCCGACCTTCCCGCCTTCGTCGTCTTCTCGACCGGCTCGAAGGGCACGAGCGGCGGCGCCTCGAACTGGGGGAGCGGGTTCCTTCCCTCCATGTACCAGGGGGTGCTCTTCCGGAACACCGGGGATCCCGTCCTCTACCTCTCGAATCCCCGCGGGGTCGATCGAGAGCTCCAGGGCGACACGATCGAGACGATTCGCCGGCTGAACCAGAAGCGGCTCGGACGCGTGGGAGATCCGGAGATCGCGACCCGCATCAACTCCTTCGAGATGGCCTACCGCATGCAGTCGAGCGCGCCCGAGCTCATGGATCTCCGGCGCGAGCCGAAGAGCATCCTCGATCTCTACGGCGCCGAGCCGGAGAAGCCCACCTTCGCGTCGGCGTGCCTCCTGGCGCGGCGTCTGGTGGAGCGGGGCGTGCGCTTCGTCCAGATCTTCCACGAGTCGTGGGATCACCACGGCAATCTGACCTCCGGACTCAAGGGGTCCTGTGGCACGACCGACCGGCCGAGCGCCGCCCTGATCAAGGACCTGAAGGAGCGGGGCCTGCTGGACGACACGCTCGTCATCTGGGGCGGCGAGTTCGGGCGGACCCCCATGGTCCAGGGCGGGAACGATGGCCGCGACCATCACCCGAATTGCTTCAGCATGTGGCTCGCCGGCGGCGGGGTGAAGGGCGGGATCACGATCGGCGAGTCCGACGAGTTCGGCTTCCGCGTCACGAAGGACGGCGTCCACGTGCACGACCTCCACGCGACGATCCTCCACCTCCTGGGCTTCGACCACACCCAGCTCACCTACCGCTTCCAGGGCCGCGACTTCCGCCTGACCGACGTGCACGGGGACGTGGTGACTCAGCTCCTGGCGTGAGAGAGCTCGCGCGGTGAGGCTTGCCGCTGCGCTAGGAACGCCGACGACCGGAGGCTGGACCCGAGGAATAGTCGGCAGCGGAGCCTGGGCAGTTCGCGTGGACGCCCAGAAGCCTTCGGACCGGCGGTTCCCTGCGGGTGGGAAGCCCGCCCCTCGTGCTATAGTGACTCCCTCTTCAACCTCCAGCCCAGAGGATCAACCCATGACGCTGTTCACTCGACGCGATGTGCTCCGGCTGGGCGCCGCCACCGCTGCGGCGCTCGCGCTTCCCAGACACTCCTTCGGCGCTCCGGCAAAAAAAGTCGGTATCGGGGTCCAGCTCTACTCCGTGCGCGACGCCTGTGCCAAGGACTTCGACGGGACGCTGAAGGAGATCGCCGCCCTGGGCTTCGAGGGCGTCGAGTTCGCCGGCTACCACAAGTACGA
>Ga0075421_100012040_pt1 | contig 10730 bp, 8 predicted proteins | sample SoiMetdeltSBSDD5_FD_75292 | JGI IMG/M metagenome (GOLD analysis project Ga0075421, IMG submission 75292) | Bulk soil microbial communities from a Populus tree surrounding site in Tennessee, USA - Soil MetaG P. deltoides SBSDD5 | ecosystem: Environmental > Terrestrial > Soil > Tree plantation...
TCGAAGCGCGACTCGAGCCAGTCCGCCATGAACGTGGTGGTGACGGCCGCCGCCAGCGCCGCGACCGCGGTGTTCGGGCCGATGATCGCCTCGCCGAACGCGCCGGGGATGAGCGCGACCGCGATGCCGGCCGTGGGCACGGCCGCGTTGAAGACGACCCGGGCGATCGGCATCAGATGAAGCGGCCGCTCCTTGGCGCGCAGCGCCGTGGCGGTGATGGTCATCACCGCGAACAGGAAGACCACCGCGGAGACCTCTGCGCCGCGCACGAGCGCGATGGCCGATGCCACCGCCGCCGGCGCCAGGCCGTAGAGGACCCGCGTGTAATAGCGCTGGGCGGTCAGGGCGCTCAGCACGGGCGCCGTGTCGGCGCTCCACTTGCCCTCGCGCATGGTGCGGTAGGTGACCTCGATCGCCGCGGCCACGACGGCCGCGAGGGCGACCCCAGCGAGTGCGAAGATGGCGATCTTGGCGCCCCCGCCTACGAAGCCGTCCGCGCTCGTCTTGGCAGATGCCGCCGCAGGGTCAAGAAGCACGGCAACCAAGCCGATGAGAAGAGCAACGTGGAGGCGAACGATCGTCATATGGCGTCGGAACCTATTATCGGCAGCGACCGTTGCGTCGTTGATCGAGGCACGGAAACTTCGAGGGCTGCTTTCATAGTAGTCGCATGAATCCGCCCGATACACAAGCGACTCGTGAGCCTTCGGGCTCGGGCTGGAGGCGGGCTCAGAGCGGCAGCTCGGGTCTCGAGCGGTACTTCCGGGTCATCCGCGAACGCCTCGGGCTGATCGCGATGGTCACCCTGACGACGACCCTCGTGGCCGCAGCGTATCTGGCGGTGGCGACGGAGCAGTACAAGGCCGAGGCCGACCTGCTGGTGATCCCGGCCAGCCGTGAGGACACCGCGCTCAACGGCCTGCCCGTGATCCGGGAGTCGAGCGACCCCACCCGAGACGTGGAGACCGCCGCGCGCTTGGTCGCCAACCGCAACGTGGCAAAGGCGGTCAAGGAGGACCTGGGGCTCGACCAGAGCGTGGACTCGCTGCTCTCCCAGGTGACGGCCGAGCCCGTCGCGCAGAGCAACATCGTCGCCGTGACGGCGACCGCCGACTCGCCCGACCTGGCGCGCGATCTCGCCAACGGCTTCGTGAACGGCGTCGTGGAGCAGCGGTCGAAGGTCGTGAAGGCCGAAGCGGAGAAGCAGATCGTCGGCCTCAAGGATCAGCTGCAGGAGGCGGAGGACAACGCCGAGGACGCCAACGCCACCGCGCTGGCCAACCAGATCGCGGAGCTGCAGGGCATCGTGCAGTCCGGAGATCCGACGCTCACGGTCGAGACACGGGCCGACGCGCCGTCGTCGCCCTTCTCGCCGCGGCCGATGCTCACGCTCGCGGCCGGGTTCTTCGCCGGCCTGGTGCTCGGCACCGGCGGCGCGTTCGCCATGAGCGCGCTGGACCCGCGGCTGCGCCGCGAGGAGCAGCTGCGCGAGCTCTACAGCCTGCCGATCCTCGCGCGGGTGCCCAAGGAGCGCCGCGCGCCCACCTTCACGCTCGGCAAGCGCCGGCTCGGGATCGGCCCGCGCGAGCGAGAACGGCGCGCGCTGCCGCCGGGCGAGCTGTCCGCGGCGACGCTCGAGTCCTTCCGCACGCTGCGCACCATGCTCGCGGCCCAGCGCCGCGACGACGGCAACAGCCGTTCGATCCTGGTCACGGGCCCGTCGCCATCCGAGGGCAAGACGACGACGGCGATCAACCTGGCCTCGTCGCTCGCGCTGGCCGGCAACCGGGTGATCCTGATCGAGGCCGACTTCCGCCGCCCGACCGTGGGCGAGGCACTCGGCGTGCGTGCCAGGGTCGGCATCGGCGACGTGCTGCTCGGCAACGTCGCGCTCGAGGACGCGCTGGTGCTGGCGCCTCCGTTTGGCGACAACCTGTGTGCCCTGCTGGTCGACCGCGCCGATGACTGGCTCGCCGAGGTGCTGTCGCTGCCGGCCGCCGAGGCGCTGCTGGAGGACGCCAAGCGCCTGGCCGACTACGTCGTGCTCGACTCGCCGCCGCTGACGCAGGTCATCGACGCGATGCCGCTGGCACGCCAGGTCGACGACGTCGTGATGGTGGTCCGGCTCGGCTCGAGCAACCTCACCCAGCTGGCTCACCTGGGCGACCTGCTCGACCAGAACGGGATCAAGCCGGCCGGCTTCGTGGTCGTCGGGGGCCCCGGCCCGGAGGAGTCGAGCTACTACCGCGAGGCGCAGCGGCGCCGCAACGCGCAGTCGGACTGGCTCGTGAACTTCGAGCAGAAGACCTCGTCGTCGTCCTCCGACTCCGAGTCCTCCTCCGCGCGCCCGGCTTCGTCGGCCGAGCGCTGACCGCCTGACGCCCCGTGACCGCGCGGGCTGAGCTCCTTCCCAACCGCATCCTCGCGGCGGGGCTGCTCACGACGGCGCTGCTGGTCGGCGTCCTGGCCGGCTACAGCCCGCCTCTGGCGGTCGGGCTGACGCTCGGCCTCGTCTTCGTCACCGTGACGCTCGCCAACCTCACGGCGGGCGTGTGCATCTTCGCCGTGCTGTCGTTCCTGGACACGGTGCTCCCCGTCCAGGGCGGGCTGTCGGCACCCAAGCTGCTCGGGTTGATGCTGATGCTGTCCTGGCTGGCGATGGTGACGGCGGGCGAGCGCGAGCACCGGGAGCGGATCTTCAGCCACCCGGCCTTTCTGTTCGTCCTGGTGCTGTTCCTCGGCTGGTCGTTGATCAGCGCCACCTGGGCGGAGTACCCCGGCGCGGCGGTCGCCGCGTTCACCCGCTATCTCCCCAACGCGCTGCTGTTCCTGATCGTCTACGCCGCCGTGCGTACGCGCGACCAGCTGCTGTGGGTGCTCGGCGCCTTCGTGATCGGCGCGTTTCTCTCCGGCCTCTACGGGATCGTGGTTCCGCCGCCGCCGCAGGACCTTGGGCGGCTGGCCGGCGCCGGGGGCGACCCCAACGAGACCGCCGCGGCCATGGTCGCGGGCCTGGCGCTGGCGACTGCGCTGGCGGTCGCGGTGCGCGGCAAGCCGCTGGTGCGGATGGCCTGCAGCGTCGCCGTAGTGGTATGCCTGTTCGCGCTCTTCCTGACGTCATCGCGCGGCGGGCTGATCGCCCTGGGAGTGGCGCTGATCGCGGCTGTCTTCCTGGGCGGCCGGCGGCGCGGCACGATGCTGATCGCCGCGCTGGGGGCGGTGATGGTGACGGTCTTCTACTTCGCCACGATCGCCCCCGACTCCGTGCGCGAGCGCGTGACCCACCCCGAGGGCGGCACCGGCCGCGTCGACATCTGGACGGTCGGCTGGCGGATGGTCCGCCACAACGCGATCGAGGGCGTCGGGTCGGGCAACTTCACCACGGCCTCGATCCACTACCTGCTCGAGCCCGGGAAGCTGGTGCGCGACGACTTCATCGTCGACACGCCCAAGGTCGCTCACAACACCTACCTACAGGTGTTCGCGGAGCTGGGGATCGTCGGGTTCGCCCTGTTCATGACGATCCTGCTGTTCTCGTTCGTATGCGCGTTCAAGGCGCACCAGGTGGCCGCGCGCGCCGGCGACCGCGAGCTGGACATCATCGCGCGCGCGACCGTCGTGGCGCTGACCGCGCTGTTCGCCGCCTACTTCTTCGTCTCGCGCGACTACGGCAAGCAGCTCTGGCTGCTGCTGGCGCTCTGCCCGGTGATGCTGGAGATCGCCAGGCGCGAGCTGCAGGGCCGGCTCAGCGCGGCGGGCCCGCCACCCGGTTAGGGTCGCCCGCGAGCACGCGGGCGCAGGCGCTGCCCGGCTTGAGGCGGTAGTCCCCCGGCGCCCGGAACTCCGGCTGCGCCACGAGGTTGTCGACCAGCGTGAAGCCGATCGCGGGCAGCATGATGCCGCCGCTGCCGTCGTCGCGCACCCCGCCGCCGATGCAGTTGCGGCGCACCACGTTGCGCGTTCCGACCGTCCCCTCGAAGTGCCACTCGACGTTGTTGCGCAGCCTCGAGTTGCTGATCACGTTGCCCCGGACGAGGTTGTCGCTGGCGGCGACCCGCGGCAGACCGCCGAAGATGATCCCCTCGCCGTTGCCGTCGATCACGTTGCCGGCCACGTAGGTGTCGCGCGCGTTCGGATAGAGCTGGATTCCGAGGTCCGCGTTCTCGTAGATCCAGTTGCCGATGATGCGCGTGTCGCGCGCCACCGCGACGTAGACGCCGTGCTCGAGGTTGGTGGCGGGCAGCTGGCCGCATTCGTGGATCCGGTTGCGCTGGATCGTCACGTCACGGGCCACCCCGAAGCGGGGGTTGCCGAGCGCGAAGCAGATCGCCGTGTGGCCGTTGGTCACGTCGTTTTCGAGGAACAGGATCCGGCGGCCGTTGACGATCGGGCTGGGCACTCCGGGGCGCTGGCTGCCCTCGAGGTGGAGCCGGCGGACGACGACGTGCGCGCTGCGACGCGTGACAGTCAGCGCGCCGACCAGGCGGGCGCGCGCGCCCGGGCGCGGCTGGAGGGTGATCGGCCTCCCCGGCTTGCCGGAGCGCTCGATCGTCACGGAACCGCGATAGGTGCCCTGGCGCAGGCAGCCGACCTCGCCGGGGCGCAGCGAGTCGACCAGCCGCTGCACGGCGCGGTGGCCCGGCGAGGCGAGCCGGTCGCAGGTGCGAGCCGACTGCGCGTCGGTCGGGTCGGCGCCGCAGGCGCAGAGCGCCGCGGTCAGGATCGCAAGAGCTGTCGCCGCCGGCCGGGCCACGCGGCGGCTCACGGTAGCGGCTGGCTAGCGCTTGATCGCCAGGTACTCCATGCCCGACGCGGCGACGTCGCCGGCCAGGCGCACGGCCCGGTTGGAGGCGGCCAGGTCGATCACCTGGCCGAGCCTGCCGTCGCGCTCGCCGCGGCGCAGCTGCCAGCGGTCGACGACCTCGGCGAAGCCGGCGTCGTGCAGCGACCTGCGCACATCGCGGTGCTTGAACCAGTGGATCGCGGGGCGCGTGGTGTTGCCGACCAGCGCCGGCCGCTTCTCGGTCGCCCAGCTCATGATGCGCCGCTGAAGGGGCGGGGGGTACCAGGGGAAGAGCGGGAAGCCGGCGATCTCGACCTGGAACGGGCTGAGCGCACTGACGGTCGAGAAGAGGAAGGCGCCGGGCCGCCGCAGGACGCGGAAGACCTCGTGCCAGACCTGGTCGGGATCGTCGACGTGCTCCATCACCGAGTAGGCGTGGACGAAGTCGACCGACTCGTCCTCGAACGGCAGCGACTCGGCCACGCCGGGCCGGATGTCGAGCTGCATCCCGGTTTGCCTGCTGAGGTCGTGGCTGACCTCGATCGCCGCCTCCCAGGGCTCCACGCCGACGGCCTGGAAGCCGCGCTTGGCCAGCGCGGTCAGCCACACGCCCTGCGCGGCGCCGACGTCGAGTACGCGCGCCGGGGGGCGCAGCGGGAAGAACGGCTCGATCCGCTTCAGCTGACGCTCGACGAAGGCGTCGGCCTCTGGGATGCGCGACAGGGCGGTCTCGAGGTCGGCCTGCTCGGTGGCCTGCGCCTTGACCATCGTCAAGGGGCCGAGCTGGGCCTCCACACCGGCGGAGGGTTGGCCGCTCATCGCGGGTTCACCCAGGCGATACGACGTCCGACGATCTCTCGCATGCGGTCTATATCGGCAGCACCAACGCCGCCCGTGAGCCTCAGTGCAACCGCGTATACGACGCATGCGATCGCGCAGCCCAGCACCAGGACGACCAGGCCCGGGTCGGTCCCGAGCGCGAGCAGCGGCAGGCAGGCGACGCCGGCCGCCAGCGCCGCGCGGACGAAGTCGAGCGCGATCGGCCGGAGCGGCAGGTCGAGCATCCGCTTGAGGATCACGAGATGGCCAGGCACCCAAACAGCGTAGGCGAGGTCCGTGCCGATGGCCCCGCCCACGATCCCGATCTTGGGCAGGAAGATCGCGTCGAAGACGACGTTCACGCCCAGCGCGGCTATCGCCAGAGGCACGCGGCTGCGCGCCGCGCCGAGGTAGTTGACCGCCAATGAGGCGAGCAGGGCCGGCCCGGACACCAATATGAAGGGCGCCAGCGCCTGCAGGACGTCGCCCGACTCGCGGTACTTCGACCCCAGCAGCGTGGTCATGATCGGCTCCGCCCAGACGATGATCGGGGCGAGGAAGATGCCCTGCAGGGCGGTGATCCAGCGCATCGCGTCCATGAAGAGGTCGATCGCCGGCTCCGTCCCCGGGCCGCGCGCCAGCCGCGGCGCGACCGCCGTGGAGATCGCTCCGGCGGGGTAGTGCAGGAACCAGGCGAGCTGCATCGGCAGGTCGAACAGGCCGACCGCGCGGCCCCCGCCGACGATCAGGCCGATCAGCAGGACGTCGATCTGGGCGAAGGCTCGGAACAGCGCGTCGACGATCAGCAGCGCGCCCGAGTAGGCCATGATCTCGCGCACACGGAGACCGCTGACGTGGCCGGCGCCGGTACGCGGGCGGCCGACTATGCGCCAGACGTAGCCGAGCGCGAGACCGACCCCGATCGTGTATCCGAAGGCCTTCCCGAAGGCCGCGCCGGTGGCGCCCGCGCCGAGCAGCACCAGTGCCACGATCGCGCTGCCCTCCACGACGCTCTCGATCGCGACGACGCGCAGGTTGATCGCGATCCGCCCGAGCGCCTCGAAGGTCGCCAGCACGAACAGGAAGAAGCCCTGGACGAGCACCGCGATCGAGATCCCGCGCAGCGGCCACTCCGCGCCGGGGGCGTCGAAGGCGTCGGTGATCGGCCCCGCCAGGGCGAACAGGAGCGCCGAGACGGGCACCGCGGCAAGGGCCTTGAGCCGCATCGCCTCGCCCAGCACGGCCGTCACGGCGGCACGGTCGTGGCGGCGCTCGGCCAGGAATCGCGGGGTCGCGCTCGTGATGCCCAGGTCGGCCAGGAACGTCACCACCGCGCCGATCGAGACCGCCAGCGCGAAGTAGCCATAGACCTGCGGGCCCAGTTGGCGGCCGAGGAAGAGGGCGACGAAGGCGGTGATCGCTGCGGTCGTCAGGCGGGTGACGACCGCGAAGGCCGCGTTCCTGCTGACGCTGTCGGCCCCCACGCCTTCCGATGCCACCGCCGAAACCGTACAGTCAGATTCGGCCTGTAGGCTTGCCCGCTCGCTGTGCGCCGCATCAAGGTCCTGACACTCACCGACCAGTTGGTCTACCTGGGCGGGGGCGCGGAGCGCGTGGCAATGGAGATCGCCGCCCGGCTGGACCAATCGCGGTTCGAGAGCGCGTTCTGCGCGAGTCGCTACTGGGAAGGGGCACGGTCCGACTTGGTCCAGGACGCCGAGCGGCGCATGGACGAGGCGGGCGTTCGGTACTTCGGACTCGGCCGCCGCAGCGGGACCGACCTATACCGGTGGCTCTCCCTCCGGGGCATCCTGCGGCGCGAGCGCATCGACGTGCTGCATTCGCACATGTTCGGCTCGAACGTGGGGGCCACCGTGATCGGGCGCCTTGCGCGGGTGCCGGTGATCGTGGCGCACGAGCACACGTGGTCGTTCGAGGGGCGCCCGCTGCGGCGCCTCGTCGACCGCGAGGTGATCGGTCGCGGCAGCACCGTCTTCATCGCCGTCTCGCGTGACGACCAGCGCAAGATGGCCGAGATCGAGGGCGTCAACCCGAAGAAGATCCTTCACGTCCCGAACGGGATCGCGCCGCCGCCGCCCCCGACCGGGGCCGACGTGCGCGCGGAGCTGGGGATCCCGGCGGAGGCGCCGCTGATCGGCACGGTCAGCGTGCTGCGGCCTCAGAAGGCGCTGGACGTCTTCATCCGCGCCACAGCGCAGCTGCTCCGCGAGAACCCGGACCTGCGCGTCCTGCTCGCGGGCGATGGCCCGCTGAGGGGCGAGCTGACGGAGCTCGTCCACAGCCTGGGCGTGCAGGACCGCCTGCTGCTGCCGGGCTACCGCTCGGACGCTTCCGACGTGATCGCGGCGCTCGACGTGGCGGTCTCGTCATCGGCGTTCGAGGGCAGCCCGCTGGCGGTGATGGAGTACATGGAGTCGGCCCGGCCGATCGTCGCGACGCGTGTGGGCGGCGTCCCCGATCTGATCGAGGACGGCGTGCACGGGCTGCTGGTCGACCCGGGTGACGTGCCCGCCCTGACCGCGGCGATCCGGCGCATGCTGGCTGACCCCGAGGCGGCGCGCCGCATGGGCGAGGCGGCCCGCGAGCGGCGCCGGCACGAGTTCACGGTCGATCTGATGGTGCGCCGCTTCGAGGCGCTCTACGAGCGCCTGGTGGAAGGCGCCGGGCCACCCGAGCGGTTCGAGCAGCTGGACGCCCCCTGAACGACACGAGCCCGGCGTTTGCCGGGCTCGTGAGGTTTGCTGTTGGTTGGTTTGCGCTAGGCAGTCGGTCGGTGCGTCAGCCGGCGCAGGCCGAGGCCCAGGCCAAGCAGAAGACCGCCAGCCGCCGCGAGCACGCCGAGGTCGGCACCGGTGAACGGAAGGCTTGCGCCCTCCTCAGCCGCGGCCTGGACCTGGACCGGGGCGCCGGTGTCTCCACCGCCACCCTGCTCGAGGCCTGCGACGACGTTGGAGCCGCCGTAGCCCTCGGTGCCCGACCCTGCGTAAGCGGCCGGAGCAGCGAATGCGAGCAGCGCGGTTGCTCCCACCACCGCGAGAAGCTTCTTATATCGCGTCATTGGACCAGCGAACTCCTTGTCTCGATTCCGTCCCATTGATTTCGAATCCAGCTGAATACTCATCCGTGTGCCCCTGCGAACTTCAATGAGCCTTCGTAACTGGCCTCAGAACCTTGGTAACACGGGAATCAACTTGGCGTCAAACAAGTTAACAGTCGTTACTCGAACTTGTCCAGAACCTACCTAAACGTATCCCGGCTCCCCGCCGACGGCACTGTCAGCGGTACGCCTATTCCCGCTATTTGGGCACTTTTCCATCTCTTTGGGGTACCACAGCTTCCGCGCCGATTTGGCACGGATTTGCAGCGTAACCGGGGCCTCGGACGGCCCCGGCGGGGCATGGCTATCCGCCGGTTGCGGCGCCCGCGCGAGTGAGGTTGCGCACCCCGTCGGCGAGCGAGGCGACCACGCGGTCCTGGTCGTCCTCGGCGAGCGTGGGGAAGAGGGGGAGGGTCAGCTCGGCGCGACCGACGAACTCGCTGCGTGGCAGCTCGGAGGCGCGGTCGGTGTAGGCCGTCAGCTCATGCAGCGCGGGATAGAGCACGCTCGTCTGCACCTTGCGCTCCTCGAGCATGAAGGCGCGCAGCGGGTCGCGCAGCTCGTGGTCGTCGACGATCACGGGCATCACGTAGCAGGACGAGACGTCGACGTCGGCATCCTCGTAGGGCACGGTGACGCCCTCCAGATCCGCGAGCAGCTCGCGGTAGCGGTGCACCAGCTCCCTGCGTCGCGAGATGTCCGCCTCGAGGTCGGCCATCCGCGCCGTCAGGAGGGCCGCTCGCGGCTCGTCCATGCGGTAGTTGTAGCCCAGTCCGAGCACGTCGTAGCCGTGCGCGTGGCCACGGTGGCGGTCCCACGTGCCGCTCGTGAGCGAGTGGGAGCGCAGGCTCCGAACGGTCGCGGCGACGTCGTCGTCGTCGGTCGCCAGCAGGCCGCCCTCGCCGCAGGACAGCACCTTGTTCGAGAAGAAGCTGAAGCAGCCGGCCAGCCCGTGCGTCCCGAGCTTCCGGGCGTCGCCGACCGGCGTGGCGCTGGGGCTGTGGGCGGCGTCCTCGATCAGCGCGATGCCCGCGTCCTCGCAGACCGCCCGCAGCGCGGGCAGGTCCGCGGCGTAGCCGGCGTAGTGCACTGCGCAGACCGCCTTGGTGCGCGGCGTGACCTTGCGCGCGACGTCCTCGGGGTCGATCCCCAGGTCGTGGTTGCCCTTGATGTCCGCGAAGACCGGCTCGGCGCCGCAGTAGCGCGCCGCGGCCGCCGTGGCCACGAACGTGATCGGCGGAACGATCACCTCGTCGCCGGGGCCGACGCCGGCCGCCAGATAGGCGAGGTGCAGCGCCGCCGTGCAGTTGGCGAGCGCGATCGCGTGCTTGCAGTCGAGGTGCTCGGCGAAGACCTCCTCGAACTCCTGCGTGCGCGGGCCCATCGTCAGCCAGCCGGAGCGCAGCGTGTCCGCCACGGCGTCGATGTGGGCCTGCTGGAGCTGGACGTCGAACAGCGGGATCAGCGGGGCGTCGCTCATCAGCCGATGTTGGAGTAGCGGGGCGAGAACGGGTCGCCGAAGCGCTCTTCCTCGAGCGCGCCGACGAGCTCCTCGATGCCGCCCGGGACGCGGTAGTTCGGCTCGTAGCCGAGCTCGTCCTTGATGCGCTCGAAGGAGACCTTGTAGTCGCGCGGGTCCTCGGTCTTGGTGACGTACGAGACGTCGCCGCGGCCGAGCTGCCCGGTGATGATCTCGACCAGGTCGAGCTTGCGGTAGTTCTCGTCCGAGTGGCCGGCGTTGAAGACGCGCCCCGCGACCTTGTCGAGCGGGGAGGCCAGCACCAGCGCCACGGCGCGCGCGGCGTCGCGCACGTGCACGTAGGGGCGCCAGAAGGTCTCGCCGAAGACGTCGAGCTTGCGGTCGGCCCAGAGGTCGCGCGTGAATTCGTTGACGGTCAGGTCGAAGCGCATCCGGTGCCCCACGCCGTAGACGGTCGCGAAGCGCAGGCAGGTGGCCGACATGCCGTTGAGGTCGCCTTCGAGCAGCGACTTCTCCATCGCGACCTTCTG
>Ga0075421_100012042_pt1 | contig 10730 bp, 10 predicted proteins | sample SoiMetdeltSBSDD5_FD_75292 | JGI IMG/M metagenome (GOLD analysis project Ga0075421, IMG submission 75292) | Bulk soil microbial communities from a Populus tree surrounding site in Tennessee, USA - Soil MetaG P. deltoides SBSDD5 | ecosystem: Environmental > Terrestrial > Soil > Tree plantation...
TGTCCCAGTTGATCGCCGCGGGCGAGCCGCCACCCACCTGCGTTGCCATCGGAACGCCCTTCGCGTCCGTTTCGCGCCGGGTCGCGTAGTACCAGTAGGTGGGCGGGCCGTTCCCTGTCGGCGTCAGGTCTGTATTCACGCCCGTGGTCGTGATAATGGTCGGCAGGGCCGCCGCCGCGGCCTCGATGCCGAAATCGCCGGCCTGGATGCTCGCCTGCTTGAATGCGAGATTGCCCGCGATCAGATTGGCCGTATCCACGGAGCGCACAAGCGACACGCTCGCGAGCATGAGCGCAACGAGCACGATCAGCGCGATGAACAGGACGACGCCTCGCTCACGATGCTTTTGGGGACATCCATTGCCCAGCATCGTCCGGACGCTTGGGGAACTTCCTCCGCTTGCCATCAGTTGCCCCCCCAGATGACATTGCGCAGCGGAATCGTGGTTTGATAAACCTTGTAGCGGTACTGCTGGGCCGTAGCATCCAGCGCAATCGCACCGCCGTTTACAACGGTGCCGCCATTCCATAGCGGAAGCGTGGATGGGCTGACGGCGGTCTTCTCGAGTTGGCCGCTGCGTGCGACGACGGCGAGCTGGATCGCCACCACATCGCGTGCGTTTGCGGGCGCGGTCACGTCGAACAAATTGATGTAGCCGTCGCCGTCGGTATCCCGGCCGTATTGCGCCCGGATGGTCACGATCCCGTCCGCGACCGCCACCGGATTGAGCGGTGGGGAGGCGCTCACGGCGAGATTCATTTCCTGGGCCATGAGCCGTCCGTTCTGGACGAAGTACTGGCGGCGCACCATGTCGCCCATGTTCACGACGACCGCACCCGTCGCGTACCCCGTCGCAGGGAAGCTCGCGGCCGGAGGATTGTTGAACGGGAACGTGTCACTGGGGTTGTGTACGACGTTCCAGTAGATGCTCGTCGGCGGCTTCACGCTGTCTGCGCTTGCCTGCACTATCGAGCACGGCTTGGAACCTTCGGAGAGCAGAATGACGTCGCCCTGGGCGAAACCCTGCCCGTTCATCAATTCGAGGGGGACAGCCGGCGCGGCCATCGGGCTCGAGAGCTGCGTCGGAAGATTGCCAAATGGCGAAGCGCTGTACGCCACCTCGAGCGTGTCGCTTCCCACGCCTGGGGCATCGCGGGTAATCGCCACGGGTCGCGGCGCAAAACTGAACGCCGCCCCGGTCATCGAGTTGTACCCGTTCACCACACTGCAGCCGAGCCCCATCAACCCCAACCCGGCCATGCGCAGGTCGCGTTCGATGGTGGCAAGCGCTACCAACCCGTTCTCGCTCGCGTCGGCTCCACCGGTCACCGTCCGCTTCTGTCCTTCGGAAGCCCAGAACACGCTCGTGATTGCGGCAACGGCAAGCATGCCGATGACCGCTGCGACGAGCATCTCTACGATGCCGAAGCCTCGTTCCAGCAGGCGGCGCGGCTGTTTTTGCTGGCGCATTGCGGCTGCCGTCTTGTCAGCCACTGATCTGCGCGACACCTACGAAGCTGCGCGGCAGCGGATCGGCGGGTGGCTGCCAGCAGATCGTCACGGTGACGACGTTGTTCGCGTCGACGGTGATTTGCTGCCTGCTCGCTGGAGCGCCCGGAAGGTTGCCGGCCACGGTGCCCGGGGCAGACGCAGTCCCCAGCCACGCTACGACGTTCGCATTCCCGGATGCGGTGCCTGCAAAATCGCACGCTGCCGTCGTCGTGGTGTTGTGCCGATAGCTCGTGAGATTGGCGGGATTCTCACCCCACATCTGCGCGATGATCTGACTCGCCAGGAACGATGCTTCGGCGCGATACTTCGCGTCCGCTGCATGCTTGAGCGCCGATGCCTGTACGCCGGCAAGCGCAAGCATGCCCATCGAAAAGAGCAGTATCGCGATCAGTGCTTCGAGCAGCACCGAGCCGTATTGCGTCGACAGTCCAGATCTCGATTTCAAGGCTGCTCCTTCCGCATTGCGCGTGTTCAGTTACAAAACCGCGTATCCGCCGAATCCGTGATGGCCGGATCGCACATGCGCACGCGTCCCGCTGCGCTTATCGTCACGCGCAGGGGCCGGGTGAGATTGGCGGCCATCGTCGCCGGCGGAACACTGAGGTCCACCTGTGTGAAACCCGTGCTGCCTCCGACATTCGTCGTTACCCTGCCCAGCGAATTGAACGTGACGGTGCTGTTTGCCGGGCTTCGCGTTACGGTGACGTCTGCGGAGCCTTGCTCGGCCGCTCGAGACTGGAGTGTCTGCTCGGGAGCGACAACGCTCACCGTCCATGCCGAGTCCGCCCCGAAGACTAGCTGCACGTTCGTGTTGCGCGTCACTGCTTCGCTGCGTGCGAGCTGCAAACCGTTTTGAACGGCCTCCGCGGCGTTACGGATTTTCGTGTTCTGAATCCAGGCGGTGTAGCTCGGCAGCGCCGACACGATAAGAATCCCGAAGATCGCGAGCCCGATGAGAAGCTCGATCAACGTAAACGCGCGCTGTTGGCGGGGGATCAGCACGCCTTCGCTCCGCTGCCTTTGCGCACGACCCAGCAGTTCGTGTTGGCCACGTAACCCGCTGTAGCCGCTGCGCCCGTCATTTCCGAGCTCTGGGCATTCAGGTGATTCACCCGGTAGACGAATCCGTCCATGCCTTCGGCCGTTACACCCGTGGCGGTGATCCTGAACGTGTTCGCGGTGAGTTGGTCACACGTGATGGTGAAATAGGTCATGTTCGGGGGTGGCGCAACCGACGAAGTCGCCGTGCAGGGCGCGGGCTGACCCACCACCGCTGCATACGTGCGGTTGTCCTGGAAGTACTGCTCCATCTGCACGCGCATGGTTGCGAGCGCAGTGGTCGCCTGCGTGATCTTGCCGCGTCTTACGTAATCGACGTACGAAGGAAAGGCGACCGACGCAAGTATTGCGACGATGACGACCGCCATAAGCACTTCGATCAGCGTGAATCCATGACGCCGATGTGCGGGGGATATGCTTCGCATTGCGCGCTCCGTTTTAGGCGCGCAAACAATACCTTGGCGGTCGTCTGAAGCTGTGTGAACTACGGCATGCGTGAGCAGGGTCCGGCAACGAACGGTAGAGCGGCGCCGACGAGCGGCGCAGGCGTGGTCGCCTGGGCAGTCGTGCTACGATGCCCGCGCCATGACCACCAAGCTCGAGGCACCGCTCAAGCGTGAAATAATCATCAATGGCGAGCCATACATCGTCACCATCGCCCCACACGGACTGAAGCTCGTGCCGAAAGGGCGGCGCAGAGGCTACGAGCTCGAATGGCAGGCGCTCGTCAGCGGTGAAGCAGCGCTCGCTGCCGCGCTGAACGCCTCGCTTGCGACTGCGCCGGCGGGAAAGCCCCTAGGGCGCTCGAAGCGCGTCACTCGATCTTGATGTTCGCTTCCTTGACGACGCGCTTCCATTTCACGATTTCAGTCGCGATGTAGCGGGCGAAATCCGGCGGAACCATGCCGCCGGGTTCCGAGCTCTCGGCCGCGAGCTTCGCTCGCATATCGGGCGAGTAGAGCGCTTTCACCACTTCATCGTAGAGGCGCGCGACGATCGCGGCGGGCGTCTTCGCCGGCGCCACGAGGCCCTGCCATGAAGTCGCCTCGAACCCCAGGAGTCCCGGCGTCTGTGCAAGCGGCGGCGCCTCCGGCCACGAGGACACCGACTTCAGGCTCGTGACGCCCAGTATGCGAAGCTTCTTCGCTTTCGCGTGGCCGAGCGATACCGACGGCTGCGCGAACGTCATCTGCACCTGACCCCCGACGAGATCGGTCATGGACGGCGCCGCGCCTTTGTAGGGCACATGCACCATCTCGAGCCTCGCCATCGTCCGGAAAAGCTCGAGCGCGAGATGGGCCCCCCCGCCCGTGCCCGATGACGCGTAGTTGAGCTGCCCCGGCTTTCCACGGGCGAGCGCGATGAATTCCTGCACCGTACCCGCCGGGACGGAGGGGTGCACCACGAGAAAATACGGGTTGTACGACGTCATGGTGATCGGCGCGTAGTCCCGCAGCGGGTCGTATGGAAGCTGCGGGTTCACCGCGACGTTGGTCGCGAGCGTGCTGATCGTACCGAAAAAAATCGTGTAACCGTCCGGCGGCGCCTCTTTCGCCATGGTGGCAGCGATGACGCCGCCTCCCCCTGCGCGGTTGTCGACGATGATCTGCTGGGCGAACACCTCGCCGAGTTTCTGCCCCAGCATGCGCGCCATGATGTCGGTCGCGCCCCCGGGGGCGAAGCCGACGATCGCCCGAATCGGTTTGACGGGATAGCGCGCCCCTGTCGTCGTGCGTGTCTGGGCTGCGGCGGCTGTCGCAAGTACTGCCGCACACAGCCCTGCGACGACTTTGCGTCCGCGCGTCACGGTGCTGCTACACCGCGGCGGCTGCCGGGCGCTGCACGTGGCTCGTCTCGCGCGCTCCCCTGAGTCGCTTCTGCTGTCGTCACGTGAACTCGGTCTCGTTAGCGCTCCTGCAATGCAGACCGGATCTGTTCCAGGGCCGCCGGGTCTTCGATCGTCGTGAGATCGCCGGGATCGCGGCCTTCCGCAAGCGCTTGCAGGGATCTTCGCAGAAGCTTGCCCGAACGCGTTTTCGGAAGCAAGGATACGAAATGTACCCGCGACGGACGCCCGATGGCACCGAGCTGTCGATCGACCGTATCCATCACTTCACGCTCGTGCCTGCTGCGGTCCTCGGCGGTGGCGATCTTCGATGCGTCCTTGACGACCGCGAATGCTAGTGGCATCTGTCCTTTCACGGAGTCGGCCACGCCTACGACGGCCACTTCCGCGATGTTGGAATGCGACTGCACCGCTTCCTCGATCTCCCGTGTTCCGAGCCGATGCCCCGCGACGTTGATCACGTCGTCGGTGCGGCCCAGGATGTAATGGTAGCCTTCCGCGTCGCGTATGCCCCAGTCGAACGTCGAATAGACGAGGCGGTCGCGGAAAGTCTTGAAATAGGTGTTCACGAACCGCTCATCATCGCCCCACACCGTGCTCATGCAGCCGGGCGGCAGCGGCGGAACGATGGCGACAACACCTTTCTCCCCCGGGTTCGCCTGTGAGGCATCGCTCTCTCGCAGCAGCTGCAGATCGTAGCCGTACACTGCGAAACTGGGACTACCGTATTTGACTGGCGTGCGTTCGACGCCCGGCACCGCGCTCAAGATCGGCCAGCCGGTCTCCGTCTGCCAGTAATGATCGATGACCGGCTTGTCGATCGCCTCGACCATCCAGCGGTGCGTCGGCTCGTCGAGCGGCTCGCCTGCGAGAAAGAGATAGCGCAGCGACGACAGATCGTATTTTCGCAGATACGCCGGGTCCTGTTTCTTCAGCACACGTACCGCCGTCGGCGAAGAGAACATCACGCTCACCCTGTTCTCCTCGACGATCTTCCACCAGATACCCGCGTCGGGTCTGATCGGCAGCCCCTCGTACATGATCGTCGTCATGCCGTGAATGAGCGGCCCGTACACGATGTACGAATGCCCGACCACCCACCCGATATCCGACGTCGTGAACATCGTCTCGCCCGGCTGCCCGCAATAGATGCGTTTCATCGAGCTCGCGAGCGCGACGGCGTAGCCGCCCGTGTCCCGCTGCACGCCTTTGGGCCGCCCGGTCGTCCCCGACGTATAAAGGATGTACGACGCCTCGTTCGATTCCAGCCACTCGACCGGAACGTTCGCGTCGGGGTGCCGCGCGCGCAGCGCTTCATAATCGAAATCGCGGTCGGCCTGCGTTTTCATTTCGCGATCGATGCCTCTGTTCACGATCACGACCTTGCCCGGCGGGTTCGCCGAAAGCCGGATCGCTTCGTCGAGCAGCGGCTTGTACGCGATCGCCCGGCCGCCGCGCATGCCTGCATCGGCCGTGAAGATCAGCTTCGGCTGTGCGTCGTCTATGCGTGTAGCGAGGCTCGCCGCCGCGAAACCTCCGAACACGACCGAGTGAATGGCACCGATGCGGGCGCACGCGAGCATCGCGAACGCTGCTTCCGGAATCATCGGCATGTAGATGAGCACGCGATCGCCTTTTTTGACGCCTTGCTCTTTCAACACGGCAGCGCAGCGGCTCACTTCGGCATGCAGCTCGCGAAACGTGTAGGTGCGGTTCAGTCCTGTTTCGGTGGAAACATAGACGAGCGCTTTCTGATCGCCGCGCTGAGCCAGATGTCGGTCGATCGAGTTGTGACAGAGGTTGGTCTGTCCGCCGACGAACCATTTTGCGAACGGTGGCCGGCTGTAATCGAGCACCTGCTCGAACGGCCGATGCCAGTCTATGAGCTGTGCTTCGTCGCGCCAGAACGCTTCACGCTCGGCGATGGAGCGCCGTTGGAACTCCTGATATGCACCCATGACCCCCTCCTGTGTGCGTCAGCCGTAAGCCTAAACCCGAGGCGTGTGCTTGTTCTCGCTCATTCGGCTCACCACCGACGGCCGGGGCTTACGACAGGTCGACTACGGCGCGGCCCCGCGCCCGGCCCTGAAGCATTCTCTCGAATTGGCCCGGCAAATCGTTGAGCTTGATCAAATGAGCAATGGAATCCAGATGGCGGGGTTTGAGGTCGGTCGCGAGCCGCGCCCAGACCTTGCGCCGCAACGGCATCGGGCTATAGGCCGAATCGACGCCGATCAGCCGCACACCCCGCAGGATGAAAGGCAGGACCGTCGTGTTGAGCTCGACGCCGCCTGCATTGCCGAAGCTCGCAATGAGCCCGTGCGGTTGCATCGTCCGCGTGAGCCAGGCGAGCTGCTCGCCCCCGACCGAATCGAAAGCGGCAGCCCACAGAGCCTTTTCGAGGGGCCTTTTCCCGGGATCGATGGAACGGCGCGGCAACACCTCGGACGCGCCGAGTTGCTTCAGGAACGCTTGCTCGTCTTCTTTCCCCGTCACGGCCGTGATGTCGTAGCCTTGGCGGGCGAGCATGTCCATGGCAAGTGTGGCAACACCGCCCGTCGCGCCGTTGACGAGCACCTTGCCGTTCTGTGGCGCAAGCCCGTTCAGCTCGAGCAGCTCGATCGCGAGACCCGCGGTGTAGCCGGCCGTGCCGAGCGCCATCGATTCGAAGACCGTCAACCCGGCCGGAAGCGGCACGACCCAGTCGGCAGGCACGCGGCAGTACTCGCCGTAACCGCCGTCGTGGGCCACACCCATGTCATAGCTGGTGCAGATCACCGCATCGCCCGCTTTGAACCGGGAGTCCGATGACGAGACGACCGTGCCGGCCGCATCGATGCCGCCGGTGAGCGGGTACTTGCGAATGATTTTTCCGCCCGCCCCCGTCGCGGCAAGTGCGTCTTTATAGTTGACGCTCGAATACGCCATCCTGAAAACGACTTCGCCCGGCGACAGCTCGTCGAGCTTCATCTCGACGACGCGCCCGGCGATCCCGCCGTTGTCGTTGAAGACCCTGAATGCCTTGAATGTGTTCACGCGTGCTCCATCGCCCCGGCAGTAGCTATACGTTACTACAGCCATGGGCGACGACAATGCCTAGGCGTAAAGGGAAAGGAGATCTCGGAGGGAAACCGAGCCCGCGAACGGAGGAGCAGTGCCTGCCGCGTAGCGGTAGGTGCGACCCGGGAGCGGGCTGTGCGCGCGACTTAAAGCGCGGGCTTATGCGCGCTTATGCGGTCGCATCCCCGTAATCCGGGTCCCTGCTCCACGCTTCAGCGCGCTGTCCCTCTGAGGTGTTTACCGGGCATTTGCCGCAGGCTATGCCTGGGGCAGCTGCCGTAGGCGCCCGCCTACGGCAAGTGTGGCTGGCTCAGGTAGTCGCGCGTCTGCATTTCGGTAAGGCGGCTCACGAGACGCTCTTTCAGAGAGACATTCAGATTCGCCTGGAAGCGGTCGCTCTCGTCTTCCGTCGCGATCAGCTCTTCAGGCAGTGCCGCCGCTGAAATGATCAGCTTCACGCGCCGATCGTAGAACTCGTCGACCAGCCACACGAATCGCCGCAACACGTCGGCGTCGCGCGCGTGAAATCGCGGCACGTCGGATACGAGCACAGTGTGGTAGCGCCGCGCGAGCTCGATGTAATCCGCTTTGCCGCGAGGGCCGTCGCAAAGCTCGCGGAAGTCGAACCATGCAACGCCGCGAGCATCCCGGTGCGCTTTGATGATGCGATCTTCCACTTCGAGCTCGGTGGACTCCGCCGATTCGTGCCGGGCGATGTTCATGAACGCGCGTTCCAGCGCTTCGTGGGCACCCGCCTCGGTGTGGTACACGCCCGCTTTTTCGAGCTCACGCAGACGGTAATCGGTGCCGGCGTCGACGTTGACGATCTCCAGGTTCTGCTTGATCAGCTCGATGGCAGGCACGAACTGATTGCGCTGCAAACCGTGCAGGTACAGCGCGTCAGGCTCGAAATTCGATGTCGTAGCGATCACCAGTCCCTGCTCGAAAAGCGCCTCGAGCAGGCGCTTCATGAGCATCGCGTCAGTGATATCAGTGATGTGAAATTCATCGAGACAAAGAAGTCTCGTGTCTCTGGCGAAGTCGCGTGCGATGCCCGCGAGCGGGTCGGCCTGCCCGGTCCGCTCGTGCAGCTCGCGATGGATTTCCTGCATGAACCGGTGGAAGTGAATGCGGCGCTTGCGCTGCACCGGCGCGCAATTGAAGAAGCTGTCCATGAGGAAACTCTTGCCGCGCCCGACTCCGCCCCAGAGGTAGAGCCCTTTGACGACGCGCTTGCGCGCGAGCAGGCGGATGAGGGAAGCCTCGAGGCGCTCGAGGCCGATCAGGTCTTCGTACAGCCGCTCGAAGTGCTCGATGGCGGCCTGCTGCGAAGCGTCCAGCTCGAAACCGTGCGCTTGCGCATGCTGCCTGACCCAGTCCCGGAAGTCCGCGCTGTCGCGCGGCAACGCGAAGTGGCCGTATCGCGAGTCGGGGACACTGCCCCGCGCGTCACTCGTCACCCGTCACTCGTGTCGCATCTAGAAATTGAGGGTGCGATTGTCGACCGCGAGCGCAGCCTCTTTCATCGCTTCCGCGAGCGAGGGATGCGCGTGACAGATGAGCGCGATATCTTCAGCGGAGGCGCCGAATTCCATCGCGACCACCGCTTCCGAGATGAGCTCGGATGCCATCGGCCCGATCACGTGCACGCCGAGGATGCGATCGCTGCGCGCGTCCGCAATGATTTTCGCGAAACCGGTGGTGTCGCCGAGGGCCCGCGCTCGCCCATTCGCCATGAACGGGAAACTGCCGCTCTTGTATTCGACGCCCGCGGCTTTGAGCTCCTGCTCGGTCTTGCCCACCCACGCGATCTCGGGGCTCGTGTAGATCACCCACGGCACCGTGTTGAAGTCGACGTGGCCGTACCGGCCCACGATGCGCTGCGCCACCGCGACACCTTCTTCTTCCGCCTTGTGCGCGAGCATCGGGCCACGCACCACGTCGCCGATCGCCCAGACATTCGGAAGGTTCGTGCGACACTCGTGATCCACCGTCACGAAGCCGCGGTCGTCGAGCTGCAGGCCCACCGCGGCCGCGTTGAGCCCGTTCGTGTTCGGCACGCGCCCGATGGCGACGATGAGCTTGTCGAACGTTGCACTCTGCGCCGCGCCCCCCGCATCTGAATATTCGACCACCACATTCTTCTTTGCGGTGACTTTGGTGATCTTCACGCCGAGCTCGATCGCGAGGCCCTGCTTCGCGAATACTTTTGCAGCTTCCTTCGCGACCTGCCCGTCCGCGACGCCAAGGAAAGCCGGCAAGGCTTCGAGTATCCGCACTTCCGAGCCGAGCCTGCGCCATACGCTGCCCATCTCGAGCCCGATCACGCCCGCGCCGATGACACCGAGCTGCTTGGGCACTTCAGGGATCGCGAGCGCGCCTTCGTTGTCGAGAATGAGCTTGTTGTCGAACCCCGCTCCGGGCAGGGCACGTGGATTGGAACCGGTTGCAACGACGACATGCTTCGCCGTGACCGTTTCCTCCGCCTTACCGGCGACCGTGATCTCGTAGGCGTTCGCGCCCGCGCCGGAAAAGCCCCCGCGCCCGTGAAAAAACGTGATCTTGTTCTTCTTGAAGAGATACAGGATGCCGTCGTTGTTCTGGCGGACCACCTTGTCCTTGCGCTTCAGCATCTGCGCAAGGTCGAGGCTCAGGTCTTTCACCCTGATGCCGTGCTCCGCGTACGAATGCGCCACGTGCTCGTAGTTTTCCGACGACTGCAGCAGCGCTTTGCTCGGAATGCAGCCCACGTTCGTGCAAGTGCCGCCCGGCGCAGGTTTACCGTCGGCCGTTTTCCACTCGTCGATGCAGGCGACCGAAAGCCCGAGCTGCGCCGCGCGTATCGCGGCGATGTAGCCGCCCGGCCCGGCCCCGATGACTACGACGTCAAAGCTCTTGGCCAATTAGATGTCCAGAAGCATGCGCGCCGGGTCTTCCAGCGCTTCCTTGATCGCAACGAGCGCCAGCACCGCTTCGCGTCCGTCGATGATGCGGTGGTCGTAGGAGAGCGCGAGATAGTTCATCGGCCGGATCACGATCTGGCCGTTTTCGGCGACGGGCCGGTCCTTCGTCGCGTGCACGCCGAGGATGGCACTTTGCGGGGGATTGATGATCGGCGTGGAAAGCATCGAGCCGAAGACGCCGCCGTTCGAGATCGAGAACGTCCCGCCGGTCAGCTCTTCCAGCGTGAGCTTGCCTTCCTGCGCGCGTTTGCCGAAGTCCGCGATCGTCTCCTCGATATCCGCGAGGCTCA
>Ga0075421_100012043_pt1 | contig 10730 bp, 12 predicted proteins | sample SoiMetdeltSBSDD5_FD_75292 | JGI IMG/M metagenome (GOLD analysis project Ga0075421, IMG submission 75292) | Bulk soil microbial communities from a Populus tree surrounding site in Tennessee, USA - Soil MetaG P. deltoides SBSDD5 | ecosystem: Environmental > Terrestrial > Soil > Tree plantation...
GCGGCGCTCCGCCGGATCGCGTTCATCGTGTTCGCTCAGCGCATCGGGCTCACGCTCGACGAGATCGGCACCGAGCTGGCCAAGCTCCCACCGGACCGTGCCCCCACCCGCCGCGACTGGTCGCGCCTCTCGAGCGGGTGGAGCGCGCGGATCGACGACCGCATCGCCGAGCTGCACCGGCTCAAGGCGGGCCTGACCGAGTGCATCGGGTGCGGCTGCCTGTCGCTGGAGCGCTGCCAGCTCTCCAACCCGCGCGACCGCGCCGCGAGGCTGGGGCCCGGGCCGCGCTACTGGATCGGGGACCGGCCCTAGGTGCCCACGGCCGGCGGCTCGATGCTTTGTTCGCGCATACCTTGCTCGATGCGCTCGATGACGATCTCCACCACCCGCACGCGCGCGTAGCGCTTGCTCTCGGCCTCGATCACGTGCCACGGCGCCGCCTCGTGGTCGGTTCGGTCGAGCATGTCCTCGATCGCCTCGGCGTACTGGGAGCGCTTGCGCCGGTTCTCCCAGTCGTCGGGGGTGAGCTTCCACGCCTTCAGCGGGTCGTCGCGGCGGCGCTCGAAGCGCCGCAGCTGCTCCTCCTCGGACAGGTGCAGGAAGAACTTGATCACCACCATGCCTTCGGCCGCCAGCGTGCGCTCGAGCTCGGTGATCTCGCCGTAGGCCCGCTTCCACTGGCCGGGCGTCGCGAAGCCGTCGACGCGCTCGACCATCACGCGTCCGTACCAGGAGCGGTCGAACACGGCCATCCCGCCCCAGCCCGGGAGGTGCGGGAAGAAGCGCCAGAGGAAGTGGTGGCGCTTCTCGTCCGGGGTCGGCGCCGCGAACTGGGCCACCCGCACGTGACGCATGTCGAGCGGCGCCACGAGCCGACGGATCGCCCCGCCCTTGCCGGAGGCGTCCCAGCCCTCGAAGAGCACAAGCACCGGCGGGCCGAGCCCGTAGCCGGGCAGCTTGGCGCCGAGCGCGAGCCGCAGCGCCTCGAGCCGCGTCCAACCGGCCTCCAGTCGCGCCGTCTCCTGCTCCCGCGACAGCTTGAGGGACAGATCGACTTTGTCGAGGCGACCCATCAGGCCAGCGCGGCGAATTCGTCCAGCTGGCGCTCGGCCTCGCCCGCGTCGGCGTCGGGCGAGACGTAGAAGGTGCAGCCGTCGACGCCCGCCTCACCGAGGCGCTCGACCAGCTCGCGCTCCGGCTTCACGCCGGAGGCCACGACGCGCACGTGCCGGCCCGCCCGCTCGCGCAGCTCGGCGATCCGCTGCTGGAGCTCCTCGGGGCTGCCGAAGCGGTTGGGCGTCCACTCGTCCGCGTAGGCGAGCACGCGGTCGAGCACCTTCGGGCCGGAGCCGCCGAGCAGCACCGGCGGATGCGGCTTCTGCATCGGCTTGGGCCAGCACCAGATCGGGTCGAACTCCACGAACTCGCCGTGGTACTCGGCCTCGTCGTTGGTCCAGATCTCCTTCATCGCCTCCACGCGCTCGCGCATGAGCTTGAAGCGGCGGCTCGGGTCGGTGCCGTGGTTGCTCATCTCCTCGCGGTTCCAGCCCGCCCCGACCCCGAACAGGAAGCGCCCGCCGGAGAGCAGGTCGAGCGAGGCGACCGCCTTGGCCGTCACGATCGGGTCGCGCTCCACGACCAGGCACACGCCGGTGCCGAGCTTGATGCGCTCGGTCGCGGCCGCCGCGAACGACAGCGCGACGAATGGGTCGTGCGTGTGGCTGTACTGGGGCGGCAGCACGTCGCCGCTGGGGTGGGGCGTCTCGCGGCTGGTCGGGATGTGCGTGTGCTCGGCGACGAACAGCGCATAGAACGGCCGCTGCTCCACCAAGCGCGCCAACGTGGCCGGGTCGATGCCGAAGTCGGTCGGGAAGAACGCTACGCCGAAGTCCACCTGATCGGCAGGCTATCGAGGCCGTAGATCCCGTGGACGGACCCGAGCTCGGGCTCGCCGTCGAGCGCCAGCCCCGGCATGCGCGACGGCAGGAACGCGAGTGCCTCCTGCAGCTCGCCGCGGGCCAGGTTGGCGCCGAGGCAGTAGTGGATGCCCGCACCGAACGTGAGCGGCTTGGCGTCGCCGCGGTCCGCCGTGATGTCGAAGGCGTCGGCGTCGCCGTCCACGCCGTCGCGGTTGCCGGTGAACGCGCAGACCATCACGACGGTCCCCTCGGGGAAGGTCACGTCGCGGTACTCGACGTCCTCGTGGAGCAGGCGAGCCGTGAACGGCGTGATCGGCTCGTAGCGCACGACCTCCTCGACGGCCGCCGGCGCCAGCTCCGGGCGCTCGGCCAGCAGCTGCCACTGGTCGGGGTTGGCGGCGAGCAGGCGCAGCGCGTGTGCCAGCTGCGACTGGGTCGTGTCGACGCCGCCGACCAGCACGTTCAGCACCAGGTTCATGCACTCCACGTCCGAGAGCCGGTCGCCCTCCTGCTCTGCGGCGATCAGCGTGGAGATCAGGTCGTCGCTGGGGTCGTCCTTGCGCCGCTCGATCAGCGCCCCGGCCCACTCGTAGAACTCCGCGCAGGCGCGCTCGATCGACTCGCGCTCGTGCAGCAGGCTGGGGCCGTCGAACTGGCGCTGGATCAGGTTCGACCATTCGTGCAGCTTGGGGGCGTCCTCGAGCGGCGCGCCCATCACGGTGGCGATCGTGAGCGACGGGTAGGGCTTGGCGAACGCGTCGACGAACTCGCAGCGATCCGTCTCGGCGAGCGGCTCCCACAGGCGCTCGAGGAACTCCCGCATCGCGGGCCGCCACTTGTCGGCGGAGCGCGGAGTGAAGGCCGGGTTGACGAGGTTGCGCAGGCGCCGGTGGTCATCGCCGTTGATGTGGAGGATGTTGCGGCGCATCTCCTCCAGCAGCGGCCCCTCGGGCACCTCGAACATCTCGGCGATCTTCATCCCGGGGAAGGTCGCCGACTTGGTGCGCAGGAAGAACGCCGCGGACTCGCGGTCGAGCACGAAGTAGCCGATCGGCGAGCTCGCCAGCCAGCCGGCACTGCTCAGCTCGTCCATGGTGCGGTGGAAGCGCTCGCCCTTCAGGCCGACGTCGAAGAAGTCCAGCTCGGGCAGCTCAAGCTCTGTGACCTGGGCCATCGCTTGCAACCGTAACTAGTCTTGATGGTGTGAGCTTCCTCTTCCGTAACAAGACCGAGATGCCAGAGGCGGCCGACGCCCTTCCCGGCCGCGACACGCGCCCCTTCCACGTGCCCGAGACGCACTTCGTGCTCGGCACGCCGCTCGAGCCGCCGTTCCCCGAGGACACCGAGCAGGTGATCGTCGGGATGGGCTGCTTCTGGGGTGCGGAGCGCGTCTTCTGGCAGGCGCCCGGCACGTTCACGACCGCCGTCGGCTACGCGGGCGGGTACACGCCGAACCCCACCTACGAGGAGGTCTGCTCCGGCCGCACCGGTCACAACGAGGTGGTGCTCGCGGTGTTCCGGCCGGTTGAGATCTCGTTCGACGAGGTGCTGCGCCTGTTCTGGGAGAACCACGACCCGACCCAGGGCATGCGCCAGGGCAACGACATGGGGACCCAGTATCGGTCCGGCATCTACGTGACCTCGAACGCGCAGCGTGCGGCCGCGGAGGCGTCGCGCGAGCGCTACGCCGAGCGGCTCGGCGCCGCCGGCTACGGGGAGATCACCACGGAGATCGTGGACGCGCCCGAGCTCTACTACGCCGAGGACTACCACCAGCAGTACCTCGCGAAGAACCCGAACGGCTACTGCGGGCTGGGCGGGACGGGCGTCAGCTGCCCGATCGGCGTCGGCGCCTAGCCCAGCATCCGGGCCATCAGCTTGAGGCGCTCGTCGGCCTCGTCCGGCCAGCTGTCCACGTCGGCGGGCCACCAGGCCCACTCGTCGTGCTCGTGGTCCGGGATGGGCTCCGCTCCGTGCGGAACCCTGGCCAGGCCGACCACCATCGCCACGCGGTTCGGCAGCCCGAGCAGCGCCTCCACGCTGAGCCGCTCGGGCTCGAGCTGCCACTCCTCGCGCAGCTCGCGCGAGAGCGTCTCGGCCGGGCTCTCGCCGAGGTCGACCGCCCCGCCGGCGCCGAGCGCCCAGCGCTCCGCCCAGGTCGAGACCCACGCTGCGCGGCGACCGGCCAGCCAGCGGCCGTCGGGGTCGCGCACGACGCACAGCGCCGTGAGGCTGTCGCAGGCGTCGCCCTCGACCAGGCGCAGCGCCCAGCGCACCGGTTGAAGGTCGAGCACCAGCCGCTCGTCCTCCTCCCGCCAGCCGGCCAGCCGCGTGGCCATCCCGTCGTGGGCCGGCGAGCCGCGCTCGCGCAGGCCCGCCACCGCGGCGTCGGCCTCCGCCTCCACCTCGGCCGGTGGCTCGAAGGCGTCGGACAGCCAGCGCGTCTCGACCTGGTCGGATTGCCAGGGCCCGCGCGCCAGGATCCCGCGACCGATGCTCACCACGAAGAGCCTAGGGCGCGCAGCAGCACGCGCGCGCAGACCGAGCCGGCCCGCGCGGCGGGCGCCAGCTCGGCGGGGTCGCCCCAGCGCCACTCGACGTACTGCGTGCCCTCGCCGGCCTGCGGCACCTCGGGCTCACCGGCGACGATGCGCGCCGCCCAGTCGCGCATCGCGATCCGGTAGCCGGCCCGCTCCGCCTCCTCCTCGCCGATCGCCCGCAGCGGCTCCACGTCCACGCCCAGCTTTTCGCGCCCGGCGCGCGCCAGCGCCTCCTGCTCCGACTCGCCCTCGCGCAGCGAGGCCGCCGGCAGCCCCCAGAGGCCCGGCAGGCTGTCGTCGTCGTCCGGCCGGCGCACCAGCAGCACGCCCGCGGGTCCTTCGATGACGAGCGAGACCGAGCGCTTCAGCGGCGTCAAGACCGCAGGCCGGCCAGCTCCGCGTCCGGCTCGCTCTCGATCGCGTCCAGCACGGCCATGAACGCCGCGGTCACGCGCGAGTCGAACTGCGTGCCGGCACACCGCAGCAGCTCGACGCGCGCGGCCTTCGAGCCGATGCCGGTCCGGTAGACGCGGTCCGCGGTCATCGCCTCGTACGCGTCGGCCACGGCGATGATCTTCGCCTCCAGCGGGATCTCGCGGTCGGTCAGGCCCTTCGGGTAGCCCTTGCCGTCCGGCCGCTCGTGGTGGGCGATCACCCAGCTGCGCAGGTCCTCGAGGCCTTCGCCGGACAGCACCTCGGCGCCGATCTCCGGATGCGTGCGGATCTGGGCCATCTCGCGCCTGCCCAGCGGGCCGGGCTTCTGGAGCACCTCGTTGGGCACGCCGACCTTGCCGATGTCGTGCAGCCTGCCGGCCATCTCGACGCGCTCCACGTGGGCGGGCTCGAGGCCCAGCTGCTCCGCGATCAGCACGCAGTAGCGGGCGACCGTCCGCGAGTGGTTGGCCGTGCCCGCGTCGCGGATGTCGAGCGCCTCGGTGAGCGACAGCAGCGTCGGCAGGTGCGACGCGTCGAGCCCCCGGCCGCCGCCCTCGGGGGCGAAGATCGCCGAGATCTCGCGGTTGAAGATGATCGAGCGGTTGCGCCCGAGCGCCTTGGCGGCGTACAGGGCCTGGTCGGCTGACTCGATCACGGCGTCGCCCGAGGTCCCGTGGTCGGGGAAGTTCGCGACACCGAAGCTGAACGTGAGCGGCACCGGGTCTGACGCGAACTCGCCGGCGACGGCAGTCCGCATTCGCTCTGCGGCGAGGTAGGCATCGTGCTCGGAGGTGTTCGGGAGCAGCAGCGTGAATTCCTCCCCTCCGGTGCGCGCCACGGTCTCTCCGGCGCGGCGGTGCGAGGACAGGATGCGCGCCACCCGGACCAGCGCGCGGTCGCCGGCGCGGTGGCCGAGCTGGTCGTTGACGTACTTGAAGTGGTCGAGATCGCCGACCAGGATGCTCAGCTGCCGGTCGGCCCGGCGCGCCGCCGCGAGCTGCTCGTCGATCTCCAGGTCGAGCGCGAGGCGGTTCTTCAGCTGGGTGAGCGGGTCGGTGCGCGCGGCCTCGGCCAGGCTGTGCATTAGCTGGGTCACGCCGCCGCGGACCACCCGCAGGACGACACCCACCGGGACGACCACCGCCACGAGCGTGATCCAGTTCGCGGGCACGTCCTGTCCGGGGACGGTCTCGAGCAGCACGCCCAGGTAGGCCACGCTCATGAGAACGAGCTGGAACACGGCCTGGCGAATCGGGAAGAAGTAGGCGGCGTAGAGCGCGAGCCAGGCGTAGAGCAGCTCGCCCGAGAGCGCCGACGCGTCGTCGGCGACCAGCATGGTGGCGGACACCAGGAGCGTTCCGAGGGTCGCGGCGGCGTAGAGAGTCGAGGGCCCGAGCCGGTCGGAGTTGACCTTGAGGGCCAGCGCGGCCAGGGCGCAGGCGACCGGGACGCCGAGCCGCGCCCACAGCGGGGCGTCGGCGCCCGGGAGCAGGGCCAGGACCACGAGCAGCAGCGCGAGGCTGGCGAAGATGCCGGCGCCGACACGCGCCGCAAAGGGCGTGCTCGGCTCGACTGGAGGAACGGCAAGTGCCTGCGGGGCCTCCCGCTGGGCCACCGGGGGCAACATGAGGCCAGTGTCGAGCGCTCCACCCCCAACAGTGAGGGGGCGAGCCCATTGGTGGCCGAATCGCCGAGTAAGAAGCGGTGCTCGGGACGGCTAGGCGCCGAGCTCCGCGCGCAGCGAGTCGACCAGCTCGCGCAGCGCGGCAACCTCGCCCTCGAGGCGGTCGACGCGGCCGGCGAGGCCGTCGCCGGAGGCGGGAGGCGAGTCCGGGGGCGGCGACTCGGCGGGAGCGGAGGCGGCCGCCGGTTCGCCGGCCGGCGGCGCCTCGGCGCCCGCCTCCGCCAGCCGGTGCGCGTAGCGCTGCCCGCGCTCGCCCGGCCGCCGTGGCAGCGCCACCGCCAGCTCGCGCTCCGCCAGCTGCTCGAGCGTCCGCTCGACCTCGTCACCGGAGTCGAAGCTGTGGATGCGCTCGCTGCGCTGGCGCAGCTCGCCGGCCGTCTGCGGTCCGCGCAGCATCAGGACGGTGAGCAGCGCCAGCTCCGCGTCGGCCAGGCCGAGCGCCTGGTCGAGCAGGTGCTTGTACTTGACCGAGCGGGCGGTCGACCAGCTCGCCAGCGTCGTCCACTTGCGCCGGCCCAGGCGGTCGAGCGCGGAGCGGATCGTCGCCTCGTCGTAGTCCACCACCGGATCGCGGTTGGTCGACTGGTTGCACGCCAGCCGCAGCGAGTTGAGCGTGAGCGGGTACCCATCGGGCGTCGTGCGCTGCTTCTCGACCAGGCAGGCGACGACCCGGATCTCGACGGCGTCCGGTTCCACGGGTGCGTAGCTTAGAAAGCGTGAGCGTCTACTCGCGCATCCTGCGCACGCCCGGCGTCGCCGTGATCGTGCTGGCCACCCTCATCGGCCGCATGTCGATCGGCATCAGCGGGCTGGCGATCCTCCTCTACGTGCGCGAGGTCACCGGCTCGTTCGCCACCGCGGGCGTCTGCACCGGCGCCCTGGCGCTCGGCAGCGCTCTCGGCGCGCCCCTGCAGGGCCGGCTCGTCGACCGCCGCGGCGTGGCCATGCTGGCGCCGCTCGCCGCCGTCCACTCCGCCGGGCTGCTCGGTGTCTGGGCCGCCGGCGCGGTCGATGCGCCGGCGTCCGCGCTCGCCACGCTCGCCTTGCTGGCCGGCGCCGCGATGCCGCCGGTGTCCTCGGTGCTGCGCTCGCGCTGGCCGTACCTGCTGGCCGAGCGGCCCGAGCTGATGGGCGGCGCGTTCGCGCTCGACTCCGTGCTGATCGAGATCGTCTTCGTGGTCGGCCCGCTCGTGACGACCGCGATCGTCGCCACCGCCGGGCCCCAGTACGCGCTGCTCGTGTCGGCCACCTGCGTGCTGGCCGGGACCCTGCTGATGCTCAGCCGGCTGGCCGGCCGCCCCGGTCCCGAGCCGACCCGCGAAGACCAGCGGGCCTACGGGCTCGGCGCGCTCGCCGACCCGGGGTTGCGCACACTCGTATTCGCGAGCCTGCCGGTCGGCTTCGCCCTCGGCTCGATCGAGGTCGCGGTGCCGGCGTTCAGCGAGGCCGAGGGCTCGAAGGCGCTGGCGGGCGTGCTGCTGGCGGTGTGGTCCGTCGGCAGCGGGATCGCCGGGCTGGCTTGGGGGGCGCGGGCGATGCGCTTCCGGCTGCTCGCGGCACACCTGCGCTTCGCCTGGCTGCTGCCACTCGCGATCGCGCCGCTCGCGCTCGCGTCGTCTCCGCTTACGATGGGCGCGCTCGTGCTGCTGGCCGGGCTGCCGATCGCACCCCTGATCGCTTCGCGCAACCAGCTGGTGGAGCGTGTCACGCCGCGGGGCACGGCGACCGAGGCCTACACCTGGCCGCTGACGGCGCTGGTGGGCGGCGTCTCGCTCGGCGCGGCCACGGCCGGCGCCGTGGTCGAGTCCAGCTCCTGGACGGCCGCCGTGGTCGTCGCCACCGGGGTCGCGGCGCTCGGGGCGACGATCGTCTCGACTCGCCGCCACACGCTCGGGCTGCCCCAGCCCGCGTAGAGATAGAGTCGCGCCGCATGGGACACATCACGGGCGATCGCACCGTTGAGATCGACGCGCCGATCGAGCGCTGCTACGAGATCGCAGCCGACGTGGAGAACGCCATCGAGTGGCAGGGCTCGCTCAAGGACGTGGAGGTGCTGGAGCGCGACAGCGACCGCCGGCCCGTCCTGGTCGAGACCGAGTCCGACGCCAAGGTGAAGAACGTGCGTGCCGTGCTGCGCTTCTCGTATGAGCCGCCGACCGGCATTCGCTGGGTGCAGGAGAAGGGCGACACCAAGGCGCTCCACGGTTGGTGGAGCTTCGAGGACCTGGGCGACGGGCGCACCCGTGCGACGTATGGCCTCGACGCGGACCCGGGCCGCGTGCTCGGGCTGCTGCTGCGCGGCCCGGCCGAGAGCCGCGTGCGCGACTTCCTGCTCGGCAACGCCGCGGAGGGCTTGAAGGAGAAGGCCGAGTCCTAGCCGCAGCTGGCCGGGCGCGCGTGGGCCCGCAGCACCTTCTCGTACGCGCGCGGGTGCGAGGTCATCGTGCCGTCCACGCACATGTCGATCAGTGAGCGCCAGGTGGCGGGAGCGTCCGAGTCGCCGTCCCCGAACCAGTTCTGCCAGGCGTAGCCCTCGCTGTGTGCGCGCGCGATCGCCGCGGCGGTCGTGATCTCGAGCTCGGTCCCGCCGAACACGTAGGTGATCGGCACCTGGAACGCGACCACGCCGGGCCCCGGTGAGCTCATCCCGAGCCAGGCGCCGAAGCCGGCGATGCCGGGCGCCACGTCGATCCGCGGCAGCAGCTTGTGGAAGCGGTCGACCGCCTCCTGCTTGAACGACACGACGATCAGGTCGCGCCGGTGCGTGTCGCGCAGGAGCCGCGCCAGCACGCCCGCGTTCTGGATGTACTCCGAGGTCTCCTCGTCGGGCGTGCGGCCCTTGATCTCGACGTTGATCGGGGTGTGCGGGAACGCGCGCATGACCTCGGACAGCGTCGGCACGCGGAAGTCGGCGGCGCTGAAGCCCTTGGGCGCCTTGCGGCGGCCGGTCGCGACGCCGCGCAGACGGTACGCCGACGCGGCATGGTCGTGGCCGTAGTGGTCCTCCTTGCCGGGCGCGAACCAGTACGCCGCGTCGAGCCGCTTGATCTGCTTCAGCGTCTTGGAGGCGACCGTGCCGTGACCGTTGGTCTTGCCGTCGACGGTGGTGTCGTGCATCACGATCACCTTGCCGTCCTTCGTGACGCCGATGTCCAGCTCCAGCATGTCGGCGCCGGCGCGAACGGCCTTGCGGAACGCGTACAGCGTGTTCGAGGGGAACTCGTCCTCGCCGCCCTGGTGGGCGATGTTCAGCGGCGCGCGCTTCTGGATCCAGCGATTGGCCGCGCCGGCCGGGGCGGCGGCGAGCAGCATCAACAGGACGGCGAGCCCAAGTCGGCGCATCGAGGCGACGCTACCAGTTCAGTGCGAGACGGCGACCGGCGTCCTGACCTCGCGGGCCAGTGCGCCGGTCAGCTCGATCAGCTGCTGCTGCAGCTCGGCGTCGGCCAGCTCGTCCGTCGCTGCGAACGCGTGGTCGGCGAGGCCCACCGGCAGCTCCTCCTCGAGCACGTCGGCGCCGGTGTGGTGCAGCACCTTGCGCAGCTCGGCCTGGGCCCATACGGCGCCGAACAGCCCCGTGCTGGCGCCGATCACGGCCACCGGCTTGCCGCGCAGCGCGTTGTCGGGGAACGGCCGCGAGGACCAGTCGATCGCGTTCTTGAGCACGCCGGGGATCGAGGCGTTGTACTCGGGCGTGGCGATCAGCAGGGCGTCGGCCGCTGCGATCCGCCCGCGCAGGTCCTCGACCGCGACCGGCGCGGGATCCACGTCGGCGTCCTCGCTGTAGGGGGGCAGCGCCGCCAGGCCGTCGTAGAGCTCCAGCTCGACCCCGGGCGGCAGCGCAAGCGCCGCCGCCCGGAGCAGCCGGGTGTTGTGGGAGTCCCTCCGGAGCGATCCGGAGATCGCGAGTACGCGCATCTAGTCCTCGGGCTGGAACAGCGCCAGGCTGACCTCGAGGGTGACCTCGTGGGCGAGCGCGTCGTTCCCGTTCGGCAGAGCCATCTGCCACTCGAAGCCGAAGTCGCGACGGTCGATCGTCGTCGCCAGCTCGAGGCCGGCCCGCAGGCCGCCACCGGCGGCCGGGATCGGCTCGGTCCAGGTGCCGGCGATCTCGACCGGACGCGTGGTCCCCGCGATCGTCAGCTCCCCCGC
>Ga0075421_100012045_pt1 | contig 10729 bp, 10 predicted proteins | sample SoiMetdeltSBSDD5_FD_75292 | JGI IMG/M metagenome (GOLD analysis project Ga0075421, IMG submission 75292) | Bulk soil microbial communities from a Populus tree surrounding site in Tennessee, USA - Soil MetaG P. deltoides SBSDD5 | ecosystem: Environmental > Terrestrial > Soil > Tree plantation...
CTCGCTGTATCCGGTGCCAACGTCGCGTTCGTGCTCGCGCTCACCAGACCGTTGTTGCGACGGCTCTCGCTGCGGGCGCAGCTGCTCGCCGGTCTCGGCGTGCTCGTCCTCTTCGGGACGATGACGCGCTGGGAACCGTCGGTGCTGCGGGCGTGCACGATGGCGGCCTGCTCGATGACCGCGGTCTACCTCGGCCGCCCGACGGTCGGGCTTCGGGTTCTCGCCTTCGCCGTCGCCATCCTCGTGCTCGCCGACCCGTTCCTGCTCCATTCGATCGGCTTTCTCCTCTCTTGTGGCGCGAGCGCCGGCATCGCGGTGTTCGCCACGCCCATCACGGCGCGCCTTCCGGGACCGCGCTGGCTGCAGGAGCCGCTGGGCGTGACGCTCGCTGCGCAGCTGGGTGTGGCGCCGGTGCTCCTTCCGGTGTTCGGGTCGGTGCCGCTCGCCGCACTCCCTGCCAACGTCGTTGCCGTCCCGCTGGCCGGGCCGTTGACCGTCCTGGGCTTCGTGACCGGGCTCGCCGGCGGGGCGGTGAGCTCCTGGTGGCCCGGGCTGGCCGCCGTGCTCCAGGCACCGACGGGGTTGCTCGCCCGGGCCATGCTCGAGGTCGCGGCCGTGTTCTCCAGGGTGCCGGTCGACGTCGACGGACGCGCCGCATGGTCGATCGTGGCCGGCGGCGCACTGTTGGGCGCAGCGAGGCTCCGGTCACAGGTACGCCGTAACCTCCGAAGGAATGCGCCGCTTCCGTCTGGGTGACCGTGTGCACGACGTGACGAACCGCACGCTCGTCATGGGGATCCTCAACCGCACACCGGATTCGTTCTTCGACCATGGCGCGACCTTCGAGCTCGACGCGCTCCTGGCCCGGGCCGAGCAGCTCGTCCTCGAGGGGGCCGACGTCCTCGACGTCGGCGGCGTCAAGGCCGGGCCCGGTCCCGAAGTCACCGAGGCCGAGGAGCTCGATCGGGTCGTTCCCGCGATCGAGGCGCTCCGGGCGCGCGTCGACGTGCCGCTGTCGGTCGACACGTGGCGGGCGACGGTGCTTCGGGCCGCGTGCGAAGCAGGCGCCGTGCTCGGCAACGACATCAGCGGCTTCGCCGACCCGGACTACCTCCCGACTGCCGTCGCGTACGGGGCGTCGGTGGTCGCCACGCACATCAGGCTTGCACCCCGTGTGCCCGACCCCGAGCCCCGGTACGACGACCTCGTCGGCGACGTGCGTGCCTTCCTCGTGGACCGCGCCCGTGCGGCCGAGGCGGCCGGTCTCGTTCCCGAGCAGATCGCGCTCGATGCCGGCCTCGACCTCGGCAAGACGCCGGCGCAGAGCGCCGTGCTGCTGCGCGAGAGCGAGGCCCTTGCGTCCCTCGGGTACACGCTGCTGCTGTCCGCATCGAACAAGCGCTTCTTGGGCGAGCTGCTGGGGCTTGCGATCGACGAGCGGCGTGCTGCATCGCTCGCCGCCGCCGCGTACGGGGTGATGCGCGGGTGCCGGATCGTGCGCGTGCACGACGTACGTGGCTCGGTCAGGGTCTGCAGGATGATCGAGGCGATCGCCGCGCACGTGCGCGACGGAGCCCGGGTTTCGTGAGCGCGTCTGCGTACGTCGTGGCCGGGTCGGATCCCGTGCTGCAGGGGGAGGCCCTCGAGCAGCTCGTCACCGAGCTCGTGGGCGACGACGAGCGCACGCTCGCGGTCGAGGAGCTCACCGTGGTCGGCCGTGCCGCGGCCGGCGAAGGGGAGAGCGATGCCCCGACGGGAGCCGAAGGCCGCGCGGAGGTCGTCGCCGCCGCGATCAACGCTGCGCAGAGCCCGCCGTTCATGACCGCGCGGCGCGTCGTCGTGCTGCGCGAGGCCGGCAACCTCGGGAAGCAGGATGCCGAGCCGCTCGTGGAGTACCTCGCCGACCCGATGGACACCACGGCGCTCGTGCTCGTCGCCGGCGGCGGCCGGCTGCCCAAGAGCCTGGCCGATGCGCTGAAGGCCGCCAAGGCGGTCCAGGTCGGCCCGGCCAACGAGCGGACGGTCGACGTGCTCGCGCAACACCTCGAAGACGCCGGGATCGAGCTCCGTCCCGACGCGGCCAAACTCGTCGCCTCACATCTCGGCGAGAACGCCGGACGGGTGCCCCAGCTCGTGGAGTTACTGGCGTCGGCGTTCGGGGCGGACGCGACGCTCGACGTCGCCGACGTGGAGCCGTATCTCGGGGAAGCGGGTTCGGTACCCGGTTATCTCCTCACGAACGCGATCGAGACCGGTGACATCGCCGGCGCGCTCGAAACGCTGCGGCGGATGCTCACCGCCACCGGTCCCGGTCAGCCGCGTCCGATGCATCCGCTCCAGGTGATCGGCATGCTGCACTCGTACTACCGGCGTGTGTCGCGACTCGACGACCCCGACGTTGGCAGCCCTCGAGACGCGGTCGCCGCGCTCGACGGACGCGTGAAGGAGTACCCGGCCCGCAAGGCGCTCGACGCGGCGAGGGCGCTGGGGCCGGACGGCGTCCGCGAGGCCTACGACTACCTGTTCGCCGCCGACCTGGATCTCAAGGGCGCTCGCGCGATCCCGGAGGATGCGGTGATGGAAGTGCTCGTCGCCCGTCTGGCCGCATTGTCGAGCCGGGCGCGGGGTGGGCGCCGTCGCCGCCCTGCCCGGGCGAGGCGCTGAGGGTCAGCTCTGGCGGGCTGCCCGCTTCATCAAGCGGGACATGCGCCGGGAAGCCTGGTTCTTGTGGACGACGCCCTTCTCGGCCGCCTTCGCCAGGCGCTTCTGCGCTGACCGCACGCGGTCGACGGCGTCTTCGGCACCGGTGTCGATGCCCTCCGCCGCCCGCTTCACGCGCGTCTTGAGCTCCGAGCGGGCGACTTTGTTGCGCTGCCGCCGGCGTTCGTTCTGGCGGTTTCGCTTGATCTGGCTCTTGATGTTGGCCATGACGCGGTGAGGACTCCAGCTTCCGGTTCGGGAACCGAGCCAGGGTACCAGCGATTCGTTCCCGAACCGATGCCGGGGTGCAGGAGAATGGAGGCAATGATCCCCCTCGAGTCCCAGCGCGCCATCTCGATCATCAGCCACGTCGACCACGGCAAGTCGACGCTGGCCGACCGCTTCCTCGAGCTGACGGGCGCAGTCGACCCACGGGACATGCGCGCCCAGTACCTCGACTCCATGGACCTCGAGCGCGAACGCGGCATCACGATCAAGGCGCAGAACGTCCGGCTCGAGTGGAAGGACCACACGCTGCACCTGATCGACACGCCGGGCCACGTCGACTTCAGCTACGAGGTGTCGCGCAGCCTGGCGGCGTGCGAGGGCGTCATCCTGCTCGTCGACGCCTCGCAGGGCATCGAGGCGCAGACGCTCGCGAACGCCTACCTCGCCGTCGAGCACGATCTCGCCATCGTCGCCGCCGTGAACAAGATCGACCTTCCGGTCGCCGATCCCGACCGCGTGGCCGCCGAGATCGAACGCGTCCTGGGCATCCCGGCCAGCGAGGTGCTGCGCATCTCGGCCAAGACGGGTGAAGGCGTGCCCGAGCTCCTCGACGCGGTCGTGGACCGGGTGCCGCCTCCGAAGGGCGATCCCGACGCGCCGCTCCAGGGGCTGATCTTCGACTCGCACTACGACCCGTACCGCGGCGTGGTGAGCGCAGTGCGCATCTTCAACGGGACGCTCGTCTCGGGTGCGCGCCTGCGATACGTCCAGGCCGACGCCACGCGCGACGCCGAGGAGATCGGTGTGCGCCTGCCTACACCGACGCCGGTCGCAAGCCTCGGGCCGGGCGAGGTCGGGTACCTGATCGCCGGCATCAAGGATGTCGGCCAGGCGCGTGTCGGCGAGACCGTGACCACCGCGGCCCGACCGGCGGAGGCGCTCGAGGGGTACCGGGATCCGAAGCCGATGGTGTTCTGCGGGCTGTACCCCGTCGACGGCGACGAGTACGCCAACCTGCGCGACGCGCTGGAGAAGCTCCGACTCAACGACTCCTCGTTCACGTACGAGCCCGAGACGTCAGGCGCGCTCGGCTTCGGCTTCCGCTGCGGATTCCTCGGGCTCCTGCACATGGAGATCGTGCGCGAGCGCCTCGAGCGCGAGTACGGGGTTGACCTCGTCGCGACCGCGCCCAACGTCGAGTATCTCGCCAACCTCACCAACGGCGACGTCGAGGTCGTCGACAACCCGTCGGCGGTGCCGCCGCCCAACACGGTCGACTCGATCGAGGAGCCGTACGTCGTCGTGACGATGCTCTCGCCCACGGACTACGTCGGAACGCTCATGGACCTCGCCCAGTCGCGTCGGGGCGAGATGAAGAAGCTCGAGTACCTCTCGGAGGAGCGCGTCGAGCTCGTGTACGAGCTTCCGCTGGCAGAGATCGTGATCGACTTCTTCGATCAGCTGAAGTCCCGCACCCGCGGGTACGCCAGCCTCGACTACGAGCCTGCCGGGTACCGGCAGTCCGAGCTGGTCAAGGTCGACGTCCTGTTGAACAGCGTGCCCGTCGACGCGTTCTCCGCCGTCGTGCACCACGACCGCGCGTACGACTACGGACGCCGCATGACGGTCAAGCTGCGCGAGCTCATCCCGCGCCAGCTCTTCGACGTCCCGATCCAGGCCGCGATCAGCGGGCGCATCATCGCCCGCGAGACGGTCAAGGCCCGTCGCAAGGACGTCATCGCCAAGTGCTACGGCGGCGACGTGACCCGCAAACGCAAGCTGCTCGAGCAGCAGAAGGCCGGCAAGCGCCGCATGAAGCAGATCGGCCGGGTCGAGGTCCCCCAGGAGGCCTTCGTTGCCGCGTTACGGCTGGAGGACTAACGCCGAACAACCATGCGTATCTGACCGTCGCTATGCGACGGTCAGATACGCATCATGACTCGGGGTCGCGGGGGAGGCCGAGGACGCGCTCGCCGATGATGTTGCGCTGCACCTCGGACGTGCCGCCGCCGATCGTCAGCGCGGGGGAGAAGAGGAAGCCCTCGGGCCAGATCGGATCGGGATCGCCGAACGGCCCGAAGTCGGCCAGCATGCCGGCGGTGCCGGCGAGATCGTGCGCGAGCGACATCACGTGCTGGCCGTGCTCGTCGGACAGTGCCTTGCGCACGGACGTCTCGGGGCCCGGCTCGAGGCCCCGCACGAGCGCCGACACCGTCCGCAACCGGATGAGGCGCAGCACCTCGGACTCGATGTAGAGGACCGCCAGCTTCTGGCGTAGCCGGCGGTCGTCGACGCCGCCGTGCGCACGCACGATGTCGAGCACCGTGCTCGCGGTCGGGCCGCGACCCCACAGCGCACCCTCACCCGACAGCGAGACGCGCTCGTTGCCGAGTGTGACCTTCGCCAGTCGCCATCCGTCGTTCTCTTCGCCGACGAGGTCGCGCGCAGGAATGCGAACACCGTCGAGGAAGACCTCGTTGAAGGTGGCGTTCCCGTCCATCTGCTTGATGGGCCGCACCGTGATGCCCGGCGCGCGCATGTCGAGCACGAAGTACGAGATGCCTCGGTGCTGCTCCGCGTCGACGTCGGTGCGAGCGAGCAGGATCCCGTACTGAGCCACGTGCGCGAAGGTCGTCCACACCTTCTGCCCGTGCACCACGTACTCGTCGCCGTCGCGTTCGGCGCGGGTTGTCAGCGACGCCAGGTCGCTGCCCGCGCCGGGCTCGCTGAACAGCTGACACCACAGCTCCGCGCCCGAGAGGATGCCTGGCATATAGCGGTCCTGTTGCTCCTGGGTGCCGGCGACGAGCAGTGTCGGCCCGGCCCAGCCGATCCCGATCGGGTTGAGGGGTCGCGGCGCCTGCGCCGAGCGCAGCTCCTCGTCGATCACCAGCTGTTGCACAGGACCGGCGTCACGGCCCCACGGCTTGGGCCAGTGGGGCGCGACCCAGCCCGCCTCGGCCAGGCGGCGGTTCCAGTCGGCGGGGAAACGGCGGTCCGGCGCGTGCTCGCGGAGGAAGGCCCGGATCTCGTCGCGGTAGGTCTCCGCCTCGAGCGGGAGGTCGAAGTCCATCGGGCGCAGGCTACCGCCCGCCATCGCGGCCTTCGCGGGCCGCGTCTCTCATCCGAACGGCGACGCGGGTGCGAACAGAGGAACAGAGGAGAGGTCGCGCATCGGATCGGCGGACGTGAGTAACCAGGATCTTCGGCTCGCGAGCGACGCACAACTCGTCGTGGCGATCGGCCGCTTCCGCAACGACGCCCTGGCCGAGGTGTACCGGCGGCACGCGCCCGCGCTGTTCGGGCTCGCCCGCCGCATCCTCGCCGGCCGGGATCTCGCCGAGGAGGTCGTGCAGGAAGTGTTCCTCCGGCTATGGAACGACCCAGACCGGTTCGATCCCGCGCGGGGATCACTGCGGACCTACCTCCTCACCCAGACGCACGGCCGCAGCGTCGACGTCATTCGCGCCGAGGCCTCGCGCCGGGCGCGCGAGGAACGCGACGCGCGGCTGACCGCCGAGAGCGGGTACGACCTCGAACGCGAAGTCTGGGACCTGACGCAGGCCGAGCACGTACGCGCTGCCTTGGCGCGCCTCACAGACGGCGAGCGCCGGGCGATCGAGCTGGCCTACTTCGGCGGTCACACGTACCGCGAGGTTGCGGTCGTGCTGGGAGAGCCCGAGGGGACGGTCAAGAGCCGGATCCGCTCGGGGCTGAGCCGCCTGCGGGGCGCGCTGGTCGAGACCGGGATCGCGGGGCCATGGCCCGAGAGCTGAGCAACCAGGAGCTCGACGACCTGCTCGGTGCGTTCGCGCTCGACGCCGTCGACGGCGACGAGCGGGAGCAGGTCGAGGAGTACCTCCGGCGCAGCCCGCGTGCCCGCGCCGCCGTCGCCGAATATCGCGAGACGGCGGCGCTGCTCGCGCACACCGGCACGGAGGTTCCTCCCACCCTTTGGGAGCGCATCGAAGGCAGCGTCGCAGAGGAGACGCCGCCGCCTGACGCCACCACCACCGCGGCCGTCGTGCCGTTGGGTCCTCGCCGAGCCGGTCGTCTCCGCCGCGTCGCGGCGGCGGCAGCGGCGGCCGTCGCCGTCATCGTCGTGGGCGCGCTGCTCGTGAAAGTCGTGCAGCAGGAGGACCGCATCGACAATCTCGCGCGGGAAGCGAACCGCGGCAGCTTGCTTGCCGCCGCTGATGCGGCGTCGCGTGACCCGAATGCCGACGAGGTGAGGCTTGCAGCGACGGATGGCAGCGTCATGGCGCGCGTCGTGTATCTCCCCGACGGCAACGGCTTTCTGACCGAGAGCAACCTGCGCCGGCTGTCCCCCGAGCTCACCTATCAGCTGTGGGCGCGCGTGGGGCCTCCGGAGTCGGCGGGCGTCGTCTCGGCGGGAGTCCTCGGCCCGGATCCCGGCGTCAGCGCGTTCCGGGTGCGGGGGCCCGTTCAGGAGTTCCTGATCACCGAGGAGCAGGCCCCCGGGGTCGCGGCGACGGTCAATCCGGCGGTCGTCCGAGGCCCCGTCGCCTGATCGGGGCCCCCGGCGGAGCTTGGCACTCGGTACACTCGAGTGCTAACAGGCGAGCTCCGAGCGGCAGCTCTTGGACGGGGAGCGCGGCTCAGCGTGGTCCCGCCGGAGCAGCAGGCCGGCAGAGCAGGAGAGCCAGCAGGAGAGATGGACGAACGGAAGGCCGCGATCCTGCGGGCCGTGGTCGAGGAGTACATCGAGACGGCGCAGCCGGTGGGGTCCCAGACCGTCGCCCGCTCCCGCAAGCTCGGCGTGTCGAGCGCGACCGTGCGCAACGACATGACCGTGCTCGAGCGGGAGGGGTACATCGCCCAGCCGTACACGTCGGCGGGCCGGATCCCCACCGACCTGGGGTACCGCTACTTCGTCGACCATTTCACCAAGGAAGGCGCGTTGCGGATGGCCCACCAGCGCGCCGTCGCCGACTTCTTCGAGTCCGCTCACCGTGCCCTAGAAGACCTCCTGCACGAGACGAGCCACCTCTTGTCGCGGGTGACCGACCACACAGCGATGGTCGTGGGACCGCAACAGGAGATCGCACGAGTACGCGGACTGCAGCTCGTCCCGCTTCATCCCGGCGTCGTGCTCGCCGTCGTCGTCCTGTCGAACGGCGCGGTGGAGAAGTACACACTCGAGCTGGCCGACGACGAGCCCGACGAAGCGCGGCTGCACGCGACGGCGAGCGTGCTCGAGACCCAGCTCGCTGGCCACGAGTTCACCGAGTTGCCCGAGTACCGGCCGACGGGCCGCGACGACGTCGACCAGCTGGGGAGAGCTGTCCGCGCGGGCTTTGCCGACCTGGTGTCGACCCGACCGGCGGAGTCGCTCTACGTTGGCGGCGCGAGCAGGCTCGCGGCCGAGCACGAGTCGTTCGCGACCGCCGAGAGCGCCTCTCACCTCCTCGAACTGCTGGAGCACCAAGTGGTTGTCGTCTCGCTCGTGCGCAACCTCCTCGACGAGGGTGTCAACGTGAGCATCGGCTCCGAGAACGAGATCAAGGAGCTGCGTGACTGCGCGATCGTGCTCGCTCCCTACCGCGTCGAAGGTGAAGTGGCCGGCACCGTCGGCGTGCTCGGGCCCACCCGCATGGATTACCGGCAGACGATCGGCGCCGTCGCCGCGGTGTCGCAGCAGCTCGGCCGGCTCCTGTCACGGATGGACTGAGGGGACGAAGCGCGTTGCCCCGTAGCTACTACGAAATGCTCGGAGTGCCGCCGCAGGCGACCGACGCCGAGATCAAGCGCGCCTATCGGGCCCTTGCGCGCCAGTACCACCCGGACTCCAAACCGAACGACCCCGACGCCGAGGCCCGCTTCAAGGAGCTCACGATCGCGTACGAGACGCTGCGCGATCCCGAGCGCCGTCGGCGCTATGACACGTTCGGTCCGGACGGCGCCAGCGCGGGGCGCCCCGGGGGCGCGCCGCCGGGAGACACGTTCGGGCTCGGGGACATCTTCGACGCCTTCTTCGGCGGCGACTCCTTCGGCGGCGGGCGCGGGCCGGCCGGCCCGCCGCGGGGGTTCGACGCCGAGGTCGAGGTCGAGCTCACGCTCCCGGAGGCGGCGTTCGGCGTCGTACACCAGGTCGAGATCCGCATGCCCGTGGAGTGCGAACGCTGTGACGGCTCGGGTTGCGAGCCCGGCACGCATCCGTCCCGCTGCGACGTCTGCGGCGGCACGGGCGAGGTGCGCCAGGTCCGGCGCTCGATACTGGGTCAGATGGTCACGGCGTCGCCGTGCGGGGCGTGCGGCGCGACCGGAAGCCGCATCCAGTCGCCGTGCCGTGACTGTCGCGGCGACGGTCGCGTCAGTGCCGCACGCCGCATCGACGTGGAGGTACCGGCCGGGGTCGACACCGGCCAGCGGCTCCGGCTTCCCGGGAGGGGCCCCGCCGCGCCGCGTGGCGGCGTCAGCGGTGACCTGTACGTCACGATCAGGCTGGCGCCGCACCCCGAGTTCGATCGCGAAGGCAACGACCTCGTGCACACGCGCCCGGTGTCGCTCACGCAAGCCGCGCTCGGTGCGCAGCTCGTGATCGACACGCTCGAAGGACCCGAGGACCTGCTGGTTCCGCCGGGCGCGCAACCGGGCCAGGTCCTGCGTCTGAAGGGACGCGGCGTGCCATCGCTGCAGGGGCGCGGCCGTGGCGATCTGCTGGTTCGGATCGACGTCGAGATCCCGAAGAAGCTGCGGCCCGAGGAGGAAGACCTGCTGCGCCAGCTCGCCGAGCTTCGAGGCGAGGACGTCGCGCCGCACGACCGCGGGTTCTTCGATCGGGTGCGGTCGGCGTTCCAGTAGTGACGCGGTTCGCCGCCCGCTGTCCGGCTGCGGCGCACGCGTTCGCCGCCACTCTCGACGACGATGTGACGCTCGACGGTGCGTCGGGGCATCACCTGAGCCGCGTGCGCCGGTTGCGGAGCGGGGAGCTCGTGACCGTCGCCGACGGAAACGGGACGTGGAGGCCGTACACCGTGACGGTCGTGCGCTCCGGCGCCGTCGAGTTGCACGCGGGCGGTGAGCGAGTCGTCGAGCCGCGGCTCGAGCCCGCCCTCGCGGTTGCGTTCGCGTTGACGAAAGGCGCCAAGCCCGACCTCGCGGTGCAGAAGCTCACCGAGCTCGGCGTCGACCGCATCGTGCCCCTGCAGTCGCGACGCAGTGTCCCTCGGTGGGGGAGCGACCGCGCCGGCGCCGCCGTCGCCCGGCTGCGACGAGTCGCGGTCGAAGCCGCGGCGCAGAGCCGCCGGGCGCGGTTGCCCGAGGTCGACGCGCCCAGGCCCCTCACGGACCTGCACGGTCATCCAGGGCTCGTCGTGGCCGACCCCGCGGGCGACGACGTCGGGCGCGTCCCCTCACCGCCCGAGGGCGAATGGATGCTGGTGATCGGGCCCGAAGGCGGGCTCGACCCCGATGAGATCGCGAACCTCGGCGCCCCCGCCCGCCTACGCATCGGCCCCCACGTCCTGCGGGCCGAGACCGCCGCCATCGCCGGCGCCGCCATCCTGACCACGCACCGTGCGACCCCTCGCGACCACCCCCGGTGACCTCGACCCCATGCCGCCTGAGGATCTGCCACGCAGCGTGACTTCTCGGGGTCTTGACTGGTAGGATTTCGGTCACCCGGTCGGCGGCGCGGGAGGCGCAGCGTGACCATGAGCGGCGTGAAGGTGGGCGATCGGCTGCGGTCGATTCGTCGTCAGAAGGGCCTGTCGCTGCACGACGTCGAGGCACGCTCCGACATGGAGTTCAAGGCCTCGGTGCTGGGCGCGTACGAGCG
>Ga0075421_100012046_pt1 | contig 10729 bp, 6 predicted proteins | sample SoiMetdeltSBSDD5_FD_75292 | JGI IMG/M metagenome (GOLD analysis project Ga0075421, IMG submission 75292) | Bulk soil microbial communities from a Populus tree surrounding site in Tennessee, USA - Soil MetaG P. deltoides SBSDD5 | ecosystem: Environmental > Terrestrial > Soil > Tree plantation...
TCGCCGTCGAGGTCGGCCAACGTCGCGGCGTTCGTGAACCATCGCTTGCCGCCCGAGACGATCTCGCGCGCAACATAGCCTGGTCCATGACGCAGAAACGCAACCGGCGTTCGGCCCCAGTAGTACACCAGCACGTCGAGACGGCCGTCTTCGTTGAAGTCGCCGGGCAAACAACCCATCGGCGCCATCGTCGCCGGGTCGTACGGCAGGGGACTGAGATTCAATCCGCGCGGAACGTAGCGAGCGCCGGTCCCGGGAACTGGTCCAACGATGACCATGTCCTTTCGGGTGTCGACGTAGCAGACGTCGTCGGGCAGTCCGTTGCCGTCGAGATCGCCGAGAGCAGCGGCAGCGCCCACCGAAGAGATCCATGCGGCAATCTTTTTCAGTTTTGGGTGAACGTCTCGGATCTGCCGGGAAGCATGTCCGGGCCATTCGGGTGCGACGTCGGGCAGGGACTGCCGGGAAAACTGAAAGCGTTCCGCAAGGTTGGACCGCTCACCGCTCGACAAGACCGGCTGCCGCGCAAGCCCGTAAGCGATGACGATGAGTGCGATCGCTATTAAGCGCGTCAGGTAATGCTGAAGAAAACTTGATTGCGTCATGATTAGTGTTTCGTCGAAAGCCTTGTTCGAATCCGCTCACGCCACACTTCGTACGCCGGCTCTTTCTCGTCGCCGGGCAGGTTTTGTAGTGCCTCATCGGTGATTGCCGCCGCTCGTGTTGCGGAAACACCTGCGAAGATGCAGCACGCTAAGTCGGTGTGGTCTGATTCATTGCCTGCGAGTTGCCGCGCCTTAGCCGCGAACGCAGCGCCCTGGGCCAGGTGCGCGCCGTACGAAATGGCTGCGGTGCGAACCGCATGAATCGCCCTTGCATCACCGGCGCCTGCGTACGCGCACGCCAGCCCGATCCCGCTCCACAAGTCTGCTCGCCGGTAAAGTGGGAACCGCTTGATCGTCAACCGAATGCGATCGATGTCCGCGCCTTCGACAAACCAGAGACTGCGTCCGAGCCCCTGATCGAAAGCTCTAACTCCGTAGGCTGAGAGTTGTTTCGGTAGCTGTTGTTCCTGGACGTAGCGCGGCCAGTGGAAGTAGCCTTCGTGAAAGCCGTATCCATCCAACGCCAACCAGCGCAGCAGCGGATCCATTCGCCGCAGGTAGTTTCTTAAATTCAGGCGAAGCCACGGAAGTCGCGCGATCGCCCAACCGCTGCCGACATGGACCATGTAGACATGACCGGCGCCCGCACCGTTGATGAACTCGAGAAGGCGCCGTTTGTTCCAGGGCGTGATCGCGTCGAGCAATGTCAAACCCATTGCCGCGCCTTCGAAGGCAAATCCCCTGAGCTCGGGATCAACCGAGTTCAGTTGGTGCGACAAAAGTGAAAGGTTGCTTTCTTCGATCGCTGCGTCGTAGCCGAGTAGAAACGTAGAACCGATCTGTTCGAGCCGGCGACGCGTGTGATTGTCTTTGCAGTGAAAACCTCTGCGGGCAAAACTCGCTTCCGAAGTGTCGATGTAAAAGAGTTCCTGCCGCACTCGCCGCCACGAAAACACTGTCGCGCGAGGGCTGCCATGCCGGCGTACCTTATTCAAATTTGAGGTAAGCGAATGCATTCGATCTGAGACGAATCAAAATGTGCGAGTGAATTTGTACCGGCTGTTATTGCGAAACGTCCGATGTCAGGGTTGGCAGATGCCGAATACAGTTATGTGCTTGCAATGATAGAGACAGGTGAAACAGAAGAATTTGCGAGCGGCCTGATCGAGGAGCGATCGTGATCAGGATTCGTCAGTGTGGGAAGGGAAGACTACCGATTCTTCGGATTTGATTGCAGCCGCAATGATGCAGCGACAGTGGCTGCAATTCGAAAGATGATTTTCGATAAACGTCCGTTCTGCTGGTGTGAGTTCGCCGTCGAGATAAACGGCCAGAAATTCTGCATCGGGACAGTCCCCGGGAAGACGCTTTACATCCTTCATGCGTTTTACCGTCTGCATCACATTTCAGGCGGTCGACCACGGTGAGTGATCGAAACCAGCCCCTTATTAAAAAGTAACTATGGCAACGCAATTCCAAGGAATCAGCCGGGAGTGGAGGGTTGAGGTTACCTCAAGAGAGGTCGCGGCTCAATGAGAGACAGAATGGAATAACACGGATTTTCGAGGATATCGGCCTTGCACTCGTCGATAGCAGCCCGATCCAGCTTGTGCCGCGTGAGCAGGTTCGAGACCACGGCCTCGCGCAGTTTTTTGCAAGCGCCTTCGATCTGACGCGTGATCGTCGACTGGTGAACACCCAGCAAACGGCCGATCTGGCCCAGTTGCAGCCCGTCGTCGTATCGCAGTAAGAGGATCAATCGTTCGCGTTCGCTCAGACACTCACATGAACAACGCAGCGATTCGCGAATCACGCTTCCGTAACGGCTCGACCTGAGCAGCGCGTCCATCTTCGAGAGTGCAGCGTCGTCGGCGATCTCCTGGATGGTGTCGAGATCTTCGGTGTTGTTGCAGAGACGTTCGCGCTCGTTGGTTGCGCGGTGGCAGATGATCGCGCGCAGCCACGTCGCGAGCGAGCTGCGGCCCTGATAAGAAGCGATGCGGCTCTGTCCTGAATGGTCCGGCAGGAACAAGTCAGCCAGAACGCTGTCGGCAAGATCGGGCGCCCTGCTGGTCATCGTCGCGAAGTTGGCGAGATCGTTGATGTATTTTCGATACAGGCTATTGAAACGGTCCCACGCCTTCTCCGCTTTTTGCGCGCAGCAGAGGGCGAGATAAAGATCGTTTGTATGAAGTGTGCGGATGAAGTCGGTTGCCGCGGCACTCGAAACGTCGGGCCCCAAAGTCTTTTCGATGACCCAGATTACGTGTGCTTCGAAGTACTCGTACTGCAAGACGAGGCCGCTATGGGCCACGTGACCTGCATCGTAGGCTTGTGCGATGGCTGTGCGAACGCTGTTGGTAGAATGACTTCTCATACCTAATCCCGAAAGGAATAGGCCTAATCCCAGAGGAATAGGGTCGAAGACTAACCTGCACGACCGAAACTCCGGGTTATGCAGTGTCGAATTTTTGTCTTCAATCGTTGGTAAGGCTACTTGACCGGATAGAATGCAAACTACGTCCGGAGCTTGGACCACCGCGTCTTGACGGCGACCCAAGTCGATCTGCAAGCAGCCCATTGTCAACCCCCACTGATTGACAAGAGATTGGCTTCTGAGTGATTGCGCACTGGACCGATATGAAGTTCAGCGCATACCTTACAGACAGTTGTAGCAAAGAAATTTGCATGTACGTAAATCTCCGGACTTCTTTTTTAAGAACCGATTCAGTCACGCCGTTGGTTCACAAATTGCACACGTGACCGGCTCTGCGTCGGCGTCGAAACGCCGGCGAGTTAATGCTTCCAATCTGTCGTCTGGGCTATTGACTGTAGGAGGGTTGCAGTCTGTATGTAACCTGAAGAGCGTGTATCGGAATCTAGTGTCGGGAGACGCACGTGATTCTCTTGCGAGCACGTGGTCCAGTAAGCAGGTAACGTTTCATCGTTTTTTCTCCAGTAGATTAAAGATCTCCAGAGTTGTTCCGAACACTATCGATCGTCCGGGCGCCGGTGCGGTCTGGAAGTGCTCGAAGTACAGACGATTCGTCAGATTCTCCGCTCCCATTGTAAACATAATTCGAAAATTTTCACGACGAATTATGTAGCCGCCCCGCAGGGCCTGCACGGTGAACGCGTTCAGGCTCGCAAGGGTACCATACTCCGTCGAGATAGCGGCTGAAAGATCGAGTGGATCCGCGCGCGTCACTCGGCCCTGCTGTCGTAGTTCATACTCGGCGAACCAGCGCCGTCCCAGGCTGTCGAAGCGAATGCCGTTGATTATGCGCCAGGGCGTTATGCTCGATAACGGCGCATCTGTTGCTGAGCCGCGCAAAGGCACTGGCGTGTCGGAGCGATTGTAGAAACGCTCGATCAGCGTGAGCGTGTTTTGATCCGGGGTCAGGTTCGAGCCTTTCAACAAACCCAACGTGCCGAAGGGCCTGATTACGCCGGCGCGGCCGACCTGCAAACTCGCTTCGTACGCAGCCTCGAAACCGCTGATACGCGCGCGTGCCGTGTTTGTGCGCTGCACAGGTAGGACGCCGTGAACGGGAAAGAAAGGTGAAATCGGATTCAGTCCGCGGGCCGGATCGGGCGGCACAAACAGCACTGGCCCAAACGACGAGCCGATAAAGTCTTTCAGGTTATTGACGAAGTAACCGGCTGAGGCACTCCACGCGCCGCGTTGAATCTTCACTCCAAAATCAAATTCATGGCCGCGCTCTGGTTTAAGCGCTACGTTTGGAATCACCAGTACGCTGAACGACGGATCGCCGAAATCGCGCAGCAGGTAACGCTCGGTGATGCCCGGCTCGCGATAACTGTTTCCCCAACGAAAATAAGAATTGACGCCACTGGGCAGACGCAAGACGACGCCCGCGTTTCCGGTGACGACAGTGCGATTGGTCGTCACGCCTTTTAAGCCGTTGACCAGATCGAGTACAGATGTGATTCCGGTCGTGTTAATGGCGCCGGGATCGGCCATCAAGTGCGGCAGTGTCAAGCGAAGCAACGTCGATTCGGAGCCGAGCGGGAAACGAGGAGTTACTCGTGCTTCCGTGCGCCAGTTGTCGACGCGAAACCCGCCTGTAAGTCTCAGTAATCGCGAAGGTTCGTGCTCGAACAGGCTGAACCAGCTCCAGTTCTGATAGACGGAGTCGGGGTTGCTTGCGCGATTGCTGATCACGGTGAACGGCGGAGTGAACTCAGTGCGAGAGAATTCGTCGACCGAAGAATCACGCAAGTAGCCGACGCCCGTTGTGATCAAAGTTCGAGCGAACGGCGCGAGTGTCGCCTGTACGTCGGCGAACGTTGTTGCGATCGAGTTCTTGTTCTCGGAAAGATTAGCGGCGGTGAAAGTCGAACGATTGCCGGTGAGCACGGCGAATAGACTTTGCGGATCGTCCGGGTCGGGTTGAAGGGCCCAACTGCTTCCGAGAGGAATTGAGTAAGTGATTGTGTTGTCGGGATATGCGTACTTTTGATGGTAGACGGCGGCCGCGATCCGCTGGAACCAACTTGCCAGCTCGCGCTTTTCGTAACGCACGCCGTATTTGTCCAAACGTCGAAAACTGTTGAATTGCGTGCGCGGATCGAATGGCGGCGTGATGAACGAGAAGCCGAGATCCATGTGCTGGCTGTTTAGCTGTCGATAACGAAGATCCTGGTTGTGTCCGGGGTTGAACCAGAGATCGATCCGATCATTGAAGCCGTGGCCTTGAGCGTTAGGAACCGTCGCGCCGGCGTCCATGTTCCAAACTGCGTAGGTGCGCGCAACGTTGTTGCCGATCGCGTTACCCATGTCGGTCGCGAGCCGTCCGAGGCGCACGACTTCCGTTTCGGAGATTGACTGGTTGCCGGCGGTGTAGCTGGGTTGGCGAAAAAGCGAGCCGCTGAGTCGCAGCGAAAATACTTTGTGATTCCAGTTCAGCGCGGGTGCCGCACGCCGGAAAGGGCCGTTGCTGCGCACGTCGCCGTTGAACGATAAACTCAGACGATGCGATTGATCGTCCCACTCCGAGCGCGTGGAGGTTATCAAGTTGATGACGCCCGCCATCGCGTCCGAGCCGTACAGACTCGAGCCTGCGCCGCTGACTACTTCAGCCGATGTTATTTGAGTGACGTCGATTACGCCCGGTGAAACTCCGGAAGTCGGATCGCTGCGGACGTTGTTCAGGCGTTCGCCGTCGAGAACGAGCAGGAGTCGATTCGACGCGAGGCCGCGCAGGCGTGGGCGTTCGAGCGCAGGGTTCGCGATCGTAGGCGTGAGGTTTGGTGTTCGCTCAATTGCGCGCAGTGTCGACCATGGACGGCGCTGTTCGATCTTCGACGCGTCCGTGACGGTGATCGTCTGCGGTGTTTCCGCGGACACGCGAGCGCCGCCCTTGCTTGCTGTAACGGTTATTTTGCTTTCGATTAATCGGGGTAAGAGAGTGAAATCTTCATCATGCGAGCCATTTCGCGGCATAGTAACTCGCCGCGCAGCAACCGCAAAGCCTTCACTCTTAATGGAAATCAGATACGTATCTTCAGGCAGTGCTGTTAATTCATACCGGCCTGAAACATCAGTCTCCGCCGTGAATACGCGTCTACTTGCAACATTAACGACCTCGATTTTCGCATTAACGACGACCGCGCCATTCTGATCTCTCACCGTGCCCGCGAGCGTCGTCGCAGACTGTGCCCGCGCACCCACGCAGAGAGACACGAGGAATAGAGCAACCAGCAGAATCGAGAGGCGACGAGGCATGTCCGTAATCAGCTTAACAGCTAAATCTTCGCTTGATAGCTTTCAGTTGAGATTCGGATCAGTGTCTATACTCGATCGCCGCAGTCGAAAACTTCTTCCAGATTGCTCGATTGATGATCAGTCGACCGCGACCCACTCCGCACTGGCGGGAAAAAGTTTTTTGGAAGGATCGATGGTGACGATGTAGGCGCCGAGGACGCCGATACGTCGGTTGGGGCCGAAGGTGATTTTCGGCATCAGGCCGGTGTCGTATTCGTAGAGACCTTCGAGTGTTGTGATCAAACGTTCACGGCTCAGATCTTTGCCGCAGCGCTCGAGTGCATGGACGAGTATTCGCGCGGCAGCCATGGCTGAAGCCTGGGCAGCGGCGTGTGTGGATTGGAGCTTGTTGCGTTGAAGCAGACCCGTGTACTCAGCAGCACCGGCGGCCGAAACGTCAGTGGGAACGGTGGGGAAGGCGAGAAAGACTCTATCTTTCATTTTCGGTGTCACCGCGTCGGCGATATTTCTTCCGAGCAGCGAGCCGAGCATGTACAACGGAGGGGCCCAGCCGACAGTCTCAGCTTCGCTCAAGAGAGCTCCAGCTTCGACGCCGGAACCAAGAAAGAAAACGGTGTCGATCCCTTTCTGATTTAACTCATTGACGTAACGCGACGGACTAAATCCATCTCGCGCGTAGTAAATCGTAGTGACGGAGCTCCAGCGAAGTTTCTTTGCCTGCTCTTCAACCGCCGTCGCGATAGCGCGATTGAACTCCGCGTCGGGAGAGAGGATCGCCACGTGCGACTTCGCAGCGTCAGTCTTCTTACTCGCGAAAGTAGCGAGCGCTCGCGCCTGCTCCTTGAGCCCGGGCAACAAGTAGAAGATGTAGCGGTTCAGCGGCAATCCTCTTTGTGGCAGCAACGTAGAAGGACCGATGAAGGGGACTTCTTTCTCCTGGGTCAACGCAGCAACGCCGTCTTCGGCGCCCGCAGTGAGGCCGCTTACGATCGCAAACACCTGTTCGCCGTCAATGAGATGTTTGACGTTGGCAGCCGTGACCGTCGAATCGCCGTGCATGACGCGCAGTTCGATCTTGCGATTGTAGATACCGCCGCGGCTGTTGATCTCGGCGAAGTACGCCTGTAGGACGTCTTTCACCGATTGGGCGAGGCCGTTCAGAGCACCGTTCTCGGGCAACACAGTTCCCAGAACGATGGTGGTATCAGTCAAACCCGGATCGGTGTCGGTCTCGATCCGCTTGAGGTAGGCGATCAAGTTAGCCATGTCTTCCTGAGGCATGCGGTAAGTCGGCATCGCGACCGCGAACTTGTTGCCGCCGGGATCGACACCGGCTGTCAGCGCCTTGATAAACGAGGTCTCGGAGTACGCGCCGTGCTTACGTCCGCCTTCGTCGGTATGACCGTAAGGCTTCGTTAAGTAGGACCAACTCATATTGCCGGCGGTCACGCCGCCTTCAGTTCTTCCTTCGCCGCGGTTGCCGTGACAACCTGCGCAGGTAAGCGTCGTCGCGGGCACGTCGACTTCGCCCATCATCGCGGTGATCTCCTGGCCCGACGCGCTTTCGCCTCGCAGATAAAACGCCTTTCCGCGTTTTTCCTGGAGCGTGAGCTCGCGCCGCTGCGACGGAGCACTCTGTGAATGGACGGGAGCCGGGCCGGCCCAGATCAAACCTGCCGCAACCGCTAAAAGAAGAATGAGTGTGAGCCTGATGATCATTGCCTTTTACATCTTGTCGTTGATAACGTCCTCGACGATCTTGATCAGCTCGTCGGTTTTTGCAAGGCCAAAGGCTTTCTTCCAGAGCCCTTTGGGTTCGTTGCCGATGATGAAGATGCTGGTGTGATCGTCTTTCGCTTCGACGTACTGGCCCAACTTGTAGAGCGCCCAGTCGAGGTTCTCTTTCTTGCCGGTGAGAAACATCCAACCCGGGCGCGCGTGGAAACGCCGGCCATATTCCTTGAGCCGCGTTGGAGTGTCGGTCACCGGATCCACAGTGATCGAAACGAGGAACACGTTCTTGCCGAGACGATCGCCGAGCGCTTCCTGAATCTTTTCGAAGTTCCGATTCATCGGCGGACAGATGCTCGTGCAAGTAGTGAAGAACGTATTGATCACGACGATCTTGTTCTTGAGAACGTCACTGTAAAAGCGCACCTTCTCGCCGTCCTGGTTGATCAATTCGACGTCCGTGAAATACTTCTCAGCCGCAGACTTCTGGTCCTGGCCCAGAACCAGCGTGGCAGAGAAGATCGTGAGAAGTAGTATTTGAATGAGTTTCATTGCTTACTGCACTCCTGAAATGACACCGCGGATTTCACTGATCTTTGCCAAACCATAAGTGCGCGTCCATACGCCCTTGCTGTCGTTGCCGATGATCAACGCCGGCGTGTGGTCCTCTCGTTTCGAAACGGCCGCGCCCAACGCATTCAGCAGCTTGTCCATCTCCTCTTTTTCGCCGGTGACGAACGTCCAGCCTGGGCCGGCTTTGAATTTCGCGCCCCAGGCTTTCAAACGTTCGGGCGTGTCGGTCACTGGATCCACGCTGATCGAGATCAGGTGAACGTCTTTGCCAACCTGGTCTCCCATCTCTTTTTGGAGGCGGGCGAAGGTGGCGGCGAGTGGCGGGCAGATAGTCGTGCAGTTAGTAAAAATGAAATTGATGGCCACGGTCTTATCTTTGATCAGATCCGTGTAGAAATGAAGAGCGTTGCCGTGCTGGTCCAGGACCTTGACGTCCGGAATGACCATCTTGCTTTGCTCTTTGGCTTTCCCAGCCGGAGCATGACAAGAAGGTTCGCTTTTAGACTGCGCGCCCGCCTCGATAAACGCGAGTAACGTCAGGCCAAGCACGAAAGTTTTGAACAGTTGTCTTTGCATTTTCCTTCACCTCGTCTCTGCGTTACTCGGTTGCTTGCAGCATCAGGTAAGGCAGGTCTATGAAACGCACGCCCATCGATGATGATTCGACAAACAGCATGTACACGCCTGTTTGCGGAACGTTGATCTTCAGTTCGTAGACTCCGTCTCCGACCGAAGTCGCAATGTCTCGACGCTGCCAAATACCGGGACTCAGGAACGTCAACACACGCACGTCTTTCAGATCTGATTTCCCCTGGCCCGTCGCGGTCTCTATCAACTTGAACCGGAACGTGAACTCCTTACCGACGGCGAGCGTCATCTGCTTCACCTGATGTTCGATTTGCAGCGCGACCGGCGCTTTCTCCTTCAGTGCCGAGTTTGCTTCGGCGCTGATCTCGAAACAATGAGACACGCGCGGAGAGTCGTTCAGGAAAGCGACGTCGTAACGGCCGGAAGAGGGCAGCTTGATGGTGGTCGAGTAAACGCCCGGCTTGATCTCTCGCAGGCTGCGATCGACAACCATGACGGCCAGCGGCTCGCGTCGATAGTTCTGGAAGTTGCCCATCGGCGCCGCCATTCCCTCGCTGTAGTAATAAAGGACCTTGTCGACCGGGTTTGCCACGATCACGGCATTTCCTTCCGGCGCGAGCACGATCGAATCGGCGCGAACCGGTCTCGAACCTTGTCCGGGCGCGGCCTGTCCGCCGGGAAACTCCGTGACGTCAACCTCTTTGCCGATCGTTCCCAGCCGCAGCATATCCACGTTTTCACTATCGAGTGATCTCACGAAAGCAAACGTCTCGCTGAACATGATCTGATCGGGCGACTTGCCGACGTTAACTTCGTGCAACATGCGGTTCGACGCCGCGTCGAAGATGTTCACGAGGCTCTGCTTCGTGTTGAGAACGAACCCATAACGGCCGCCGGGTGCGAACCGGACCGAGCGCGCGCCCGGTTTGGTTTTCATCCGGGCAAGCACCTGATGGTTCTGCTCTTCGACTACAGTCACGGTCCCGTCAGTCTCGCTCGCCACGTAGAGCGCTTTGCTCAATTCAGACAATGACAACGAAACAGGACCAGCGCCAACCGTTACGTCTTTGACTTTTGCGAGCTGGCGAATGTCGATAACGGACACCGTCCCACTCTCGCGGTTCGAGACAAACGCGAAACGGTTGTCGTTGCTGACGACGAGGTCATGTTGGCCGGCGCCCGTCGCAATGGTCGCTGCCACTTTCAACGTCGCCGCATCGATGACCGTCACGCCCGCGTCGTTGGCGACCCAGACGTACTGCTGATCCGGTTGGGCCACGATCCGCGTCGGTTTGGTTCCGGCGTCGATGTAGTCAGTTACTTTCCAGCTTCGTGTATCGACAACCGCGATCTGATTGATCAGCGGCAACGTAACGAGCAGCCTTTCGCCGTCGCGAGTCAGCAGCCAGTCTTCGCCGGGGCTCTTCAGCATCACGAGCGTGAGCAGCTTGCTTCCGCCATAACCAAGGAGCGGATCGATGAC
>Ga0075421_100012049_pt1 | contig 10728 bp, 8 predicted proteins | sample SoiMetdeltSBSDD5_FD_75292 | JGI IMG/M metagenome (GOLD analysis project Ga0075421, IMG submission 75292) | Bulk soil microbial communities from a Populus tree surrounding site in Tennessee, USA - Soil MetaG P. deltoides SBSDD5 | ecosystem: Environmental > Terrestrial > Soil > Tree plantation...
ACCAGCGGATCTCGAGCATCGACATCGCGCTGGCGCGTCCCGCGCCTGATCCCAACATCGAGATTCAGGCCCAAGTGAAGCGCGCGGCCGAGCTGCTGCAGAACAAGCAGATCCCCGAAGGGCGCAAGATCTACGAGGACCTGCTGGTGAAGTACCCCGAGATCCACCAGCTCCACGAGTTCATCGGCCGGACCTACGCGGCCGAGAATCAGTTCGACAAGGCGATCGAGCACATGCGCATCGCCGTGGCCAAGGACCCCACCAACACGAACGCGCAGGTCTTCCTCGGCGATCTGCTGATGGAAAAGGGGGAGAAGGCCGAAGCGGAGAAGATCTTCCTGGGCGTGGATCTCACCAAGGTCGAGGATCCGGCGCCGTTCATCAACCTGGCGATCGGCAAGATCAACGATCAGAAACTGGACGAAGCCCTCGCCCTGCTCGAGAAGCTGATCGCGCGCTACCCGAAGGAGCCGAGCCTGCTCTACTACCGCGGCCGCGCCTACCTGTCGGCGAAGAAGCTCGCTGAAGCAAAAGCGGATCTCGAGAAGTTCGTCGCCGCGGCGATGCCGGACGCGCGCGAGCTCCCCGACGCCAAGCGGATTCTCGAGCAGCTCAAGGACGTCAAGTGAGATTCGCGCTGCCGGCGCTGGTGCTGGCGGCGGCGATCGCGTGCGGCGGCGGTGGCGGATCGTCGCCGCCCCCCTCCCAACCCCCTCCCGGTTCCACGCCCCAGGATCCCTGCGCGGTCGCCGACACGGCGGATGCCGGCGATCGCGCTGACGACCGCGCCCCCCTCACCCCCCTCACGACCGGACGGAAGCCACGGGATGCCAGCACACGCTGGCGTGTCCTCGAGGATCTGTGGATCCACCGGCAGGCCGAGGCGCGCGCCGCTGCCGAGGGACGCTCGCGCGCCACCGCCCCGGTGGACCGCGTTGACGTCGGCGCGATCGCGGTCCTTCAGGACGAAGGGGATCTCATCGTCGCGGCCAACCCGTTCGATCTTCGCAGCGCCGGGCTGCGTTACACGGCGAACGGATCTGGCGGCTACGACGTGCGGCGCATCGACGGCGCCTTTCGGGGCACGCTCGGCAACCGGCTCTCGCTCGCGGACGATGACACGAGGCGGGTGGAGGTGCCGTTCGGGTTTCAGTTTTTCGGCCGCCGGCAGACCATCGCGTTCGTCAACTCGGACGGGAACGTGACGTTTGGCGAGGGGGACATGGCGTCCACCGAACGGAACGTCGCGCGGCTGCTGACCGGTCCGCCGCGCGTCGCCTTGTTCCTCTCGGACCTCGATCCGAGCGCCGGCGGAACGGTGTTCGTCAACGCCGCGTCCGACCAGTACACCGTCACCTGGTGCGGCGTTCGGGAGTTCGATGCGACCCGCAGCACGACCGTGCAGGCGACGCTGCTTCCCGACGGCACGATCGAGATGAAGTTCGGCAGCGCGATCACGATTCAGGAAGCGGTCGTCGGCATCTCGCCCGGCGCCACCGCGCAGTTCGCGGCGGTCGATCTCAGCGCATCCGGGCCGACTGGTGGCGGCGGCGGGGCGCTGGGGGAGCGGTTCGCCTCGAGCAGCCAGCTCGACACGGTGGCGGTCGCGCAGAAGTTCTATCGCACGCATCAGGACTCGTTCGACCAGCTCGTGGTGTGGACCGATGCGCGGCTGGTGACCGACGCCTTCGCATTCGAGAGCACCGTGGCCAACGACATTCGCGGCCTCGGGATCGACGTCTACGATCTCTCGGGGGCGTTCGGCAGCGGCGGACGGCTGGAGAGCATGGCGATCATGGACTTCGTCGGCAAGTACCCCGACGATCCGGCGCAGCGCGTGCTCGGCGAGGGCAGCACGCTCGGCGTGCTGGCGCATGAAGTGGCGCACCGGTGGCTGGCCAACTTCGAGTTCCGCAACCACCGCGGCGAGATCTCGGACGAGCTGCTCGGCCGCGACCGCGTCCATTGGAGCTTCTTCATGGACACCGACGCGTCGGTCATGGAAGGAAACGACATCCAGGATCTCGGCGGCGGCTCGTTCCGCACGGTCGGCGCTTTCTCCGGCTACAGCCAGCTGGATCTGTACGCGATGGGGCTGGTGGGGGAGTCCGAGGTGCCGGCGTTCTTCTATGTCGAGAGCCCGGTGAACGTCTCGCCGTCCCGGGACCGCGAATCGCCGCCGACGCTCAACGTCACCTTCAACGGCACGCGCCGCGACGTGCTCATCCAGGACATCGTCGCCGCCAACGGCGCGCGCGTGCCCTCCGCCGGGCAGGCTCCTCGCGTCCACACCCAGGCATTCATCTACGTCGTCGGCTCCGGCCGCACCGCGGCCGCCGATCAGATCGACAAGATCGATCGGATCCGCCGCCAGTGGGAGTCGTTCTTCTCGAGGGCGACCGGAGGGCGGATGACCGCCGTCACGGTACTGCAGTAGAGGTGCTCACAACCCGCCGGCGGTGCGGATGGTGCGCCGCGGCGGCAGCGGCGAGGCGACGTAGCCGCGGCGGGCGCGGATGTTGACGCCGGCCCACTTGGCGCGCAGCTCGATGCGACGGAACTTGCCGTCGAGCAAGGTGTTGGTGGGCGAATAGGCGAGGACGTAGTAGGTGCTCGTGTCGGCGGCGATGGCGGCGAGCGCGCCGTCGACGTTGTCGCTGTTGCGAAATGCCACCGCGCCGGTTTCGGCGGCGAGGAGATCCAGCCCTTCCTGCGGGGTTTCGCCAAACGTCGAGACCGCGCCTCGGTCGACGCTCGCGTCCGGCAGGATGCGGCCGCCGACGCCGGCCGCCCCTCTGGCGTTCACCGTGTAGATCGCGATCCCCGCGCGGGCGGCCTGCCCCGCGACCTGCGGCAGCTGCGCCCGGAGCTCGTCCACGAAGAAGCCTTCCGACAGCAGCAGGACCGTCTTGCGCCCTTCGAGCCGCGCCAGATTGCGCGTGGCGTGCGCCAGCAGGTCCATCGTCGACGCCGCGGCGCGCCGCGCTTCCTGGATGAACGTCCGCGCCTTCGTCTCGATTCGCTCCTCGACGTATTCGCGGCCGCCTTCCTGCGCGCATGCCAGCGGCTCGGACGTGCAGTTGTCCTGCGCGATCTCTTCGGTGCGCCGCCGATCGCCGCTCTCGATCCGCAGCGCGTCGAACTCGCTCGGCACGCGCGGGTAGGCGATGAGCGAGCTCAGCCGCTTCGCCGGCGTCTCGAGCGAGGGGTTGAGCGAACGGATGCCGTCGAGCAGCTCCTGGCGGTCGTTCGTCAGCCGGTTCCGCCACAGCGTGCCGTTGACGTACACGCCGGCGAGATCGTTGGGACGAAACTGTTCGTTCACGAACTGCATCGCGGCGTGCTTCAGCCGGCCGACCAGCGGCGCCGACAGGTGCTCGGCGTCGAAGATGAGCAGGAACACGCGCCGGCCGGTCTGGTCGGGGGAGCGCGGCAGCACCACGGCGGCGGATACCTCGCCCGGCGGCGCCGGCGTTTCGGTGACCAGATAGAAGTGCTGGATCGGCTGCGGCTTGCCTTCCTCGAAAACCTCGAAATCCTCGGCGGTGAGGCCGGAGACGAACCTGCCGTCCTTGTCCTTCACGATGACGTCCACCTCGACGAGGCTGGTGGACGATCGGAACGTTCCTGGCGCCGGATCCTGCGGCCGGGACTGCCACACCGGGGCGCTCAGCGCCAGGCACAGGACGCTCGCGGCCGCAGCAGACGCGTTCATTGGCGTTCGAGCCTTTCGATCGCGGCGCGCGCGCGGCCGTTCGACGGCTCGATTTCGGCCAGCCGTTTGTAGGCGGCAAGCGCCGCGGCGGGGTCGTTCATCCGTTCGTGCATCGCGCCGATCTCGAGATGGAGCGCGGTGAGGGCTGGAGCGCGAGTCAGCAGCTCACGATACGCGGTCAGCGCGCCGCCGTGATCGCCAGCGGCGGCAAACGCCGCCGCGCGATCGATGCGCTGCTGGATGTCGCGCGCGTCGAGGCCGGCGAGCGCGCCCGGCGGCGCCGGCGCTTGTCCTTTGAGCAGCTGCACGTTCAGCGGCGGGTTCGGCTTGGTCGTCACTACCTCGAGCCGCGTTGACGCTTTCTCTAAGCCCGGCGCCTGAATCGTGAAGACCCACAGCCCGCGGCGGAGACCAAGGATGGAAAACCTGCCTTTGCCGTCGGACGTGGAGGTGAAGGTATTCGGCGCTTGCTCCGGATTCTCGGCGGTGATCGTCGCGCCTTTGAGGGGACGGCCGTCTTCGCCGACGACGGTGCCGGCGACGCGGCCGATTTGCGCGCGCGCCTCGGAGGGGAGGCCGGCGAGCGCGAACGCCAGCAACGCCGCGGCGCGCGACTGCCGGTTCATACCGCAAAGTATAATCCAGCCCGATATGCCCGGATTTTTGCGCCTCGCTCTGCTCGTCACGCTGACGATCGCGCCCGGCGCGCACGCCCAGCCGCCGGAAGCGCCCCGGCGCACCACGCCGCTTGCCGCCGCCGCGCAGCCGCAGGTGGATGCGGCGAAGTTCGAAGCGATCGAGTCGCTCGTCCTTGCCGACATCGACGCGAAAAAGCTTCCCGGGGCGGTCGTCCTCGTCGGCCGCGGCGAGCGGATCCTCTATCAGAAAGCGATCGGCCGGCGCGCGATCGTCCCCCAGTCCGAGCCGATGACGCTCGACACGATCTTCGATCTCGCATCCTTGACGAAAGTCGTCGCCACCACGACCAGCCTGGCGATCCTGATCGAGGAAGGGAAGGTCCGGCTCATCGATCGCGTGGCGACGTTCATCCCCGGCTTCGAGCGATACGGCAAGGCGGACATCACCGTCCGCCATCTGCTGACCCACATGTCCGGCCTCCGCCCCGATGTCGATCTCGCCGATCCGTGGACCGGGTACGACACGGCGATCACGCTGGCGATCGAAGAGGTGCCGGTGGCGCCGCCGAACACCCGGTTCGTCTACAGCGACATCAATTTCTTCCTGCTCGGCGACATCATCCGGCGGGTTTCCGGCAAGCCGCTCGATCAGTTCGTGCAGGAACGCATCTTTCGGCCGCTCGGGATGAAGGACACGATGTTCAATCCGCCGGCCTCGCTGAGGGCGCGCATCGCGCCGACGGAGCGGTGCACCCTGTACGGCTGGCCGTGCGACGGCCCTGGCGCCACGATGCTGCGCGGCGTCGTCCACGATCCGACCGCGCGGCGGATGGAGGGGGTGGCGGGCCACGCCGGCCTGTTCGGCACGGCGGCGGATCTCGCCGTTTTTGCCCGGACGCTGCTCGCAGGCGGCGTCCACCGCGGCTCGCGCATCCTGTCGCCGCTGGCCGTCGCCAAGATCACCACCCCGGCGACCGGCGAAGAACGCAACATGCGCGCGCTCGGGTGGGACATGGACTCGGCCTTCTCGGCCAACCGCGGCGAGCTGCTGCCGATCGGATCCTTCGGCCACACCGGGTTCACCGGGACGTCGCTGTGGATCGATCCGGCGACCGGGCTCTACGTCGTGTTCCTCTCCAATCGCGTCCATCCGGATGGCAAGGGCGATGTGACGCCGCTGCGGGCGCGGGTCGCGACCGTCGCGGCCTCAGCGTTGACCGGTCCTCTGCCGCCGCGTCAGCTTGCCTGGACGGGAAGGGACTTCGGCGCCTCGCCCGCCGCGCCGCCGCCGCGTCCCTCCGGCGGAGTGCTGAGCGGCATCGACGTCCTGCGCGCGGGCGGGTTCACCGCGCTCAAAGGCAAGCGCGTCGGGCTCGTGACGAACCACACCGGCCGCGCGCGCGACGGTGCGACGACGATCGATCTGCTGCACAAGGCGCCCGAGGTGAAGCTCGTCGCGCTGTTCAGCCCCGAGCACGGCATCCGCGGCATCCTCGACGCGAAGGTCCCGAGCGAGACGGACGAGAGGACTGGCCTTCCTATTCACTCGCTCTACGGCGAGACGCGCCGGCCGAGCGCCGCCATGCTCGACGGGCTCGACGCGATCGTCATCGATCTGCAGGACATCGGCACGCGCTTCTACACCTACATGACGACGATGGCGTACGTGATCGAGGAGGCGGCGAAGCGGGGAATTGCGGTGACCGTCCTGGACCGTCCCAACCCGATCGGCGGCGTCCAGATCGAGGGACCGATGCTCGATCCCGGTGCGTTCGCCTTCACGAGCTACTTCTCGATGCCGATCCGGCACAGCCTGACGCTCGGAGAGCTTGCCAGGCTGTTCAACGCCGAGAACAAGATCAACGCGAACGTCACCGTGGTGCCGATGCGCGGCTGGGACCGCGACCGGTGGTTCGATGAGACCGGCTTGCCGTGGATCAACCCATCGCCCAACATGCGCAACCTGCTCCAGGCGACGCTGTATCCGGGGATTGGCGCGATCGAAGGGACCAATATCTCCGTCGGCCGCGGCACCGACACGCCGTTCGAGCAGATTGGCGCGCCGTGGGTAGACGGCGTCGCGCTGGCCGAAGCGCTCAACGCGCGCGCGATTCCTGGTATTCGCTTCTATCCCGTCCGCTTCACGCCGCTGTCCAGCAAGTACGCGAAGGAAGAGTGCCAGGGGGTCTTCATGGTAGTGACGGACCGGGCGGCGCTGCGGCCGGTCCGCCTGGGGATCGAGGTCGCGGCGATGCTGCACAAGCTGTACGGCGCGAAGTACGAGCTGGAGTCCGCCGAGCGGCTGGTGGGATCGAAGGAGGCGCTGACGCGCGTCCGGGCCGGCGAGGATCCCGTTGCCATCGCCACCTCGTGGGCCGCCGGCGAGGCCCGCTGGCGCCTGCTCCGAGCCAAATACCTGCTCTACCGCTGACTTCGCGGAAAGCTGGTTGGCACCGGTTCTGAAAAGGTGCCAGCCACCTAATTAGCGGGGGCGGCCGGACTGCTTGACGCGGTACATCCGCTCGTCGGCGACGCGGACCTGGGCGAGGACGTCGTCGGTTTCGAGCGGCACACCGACGCAGCCGACGCTCAGGCCCACCGCCGCCGGCAGCGACCGGGCTTCCGCGGAATCCCGGAACGCGCGCTGCAGCGCCTCACCACGGGCGCGCGCCTGCGCCTCGCTACACGAGAGCAGCACCAGGAACTCGTCGCCGCCCCAGCGGAACACGTAGTCCGCGCCGCGGACGTTCCGCACGATGAACCCGGCCACCTCGCGCAGCACTCGATCGCCGGCCTCGTGGCCGAGGCTGTCGTTGATCGATTTGAAGCGATCGATGTCGATGAACAGCAGCGACATCGGGATCTGGCCCCGGCGGTGACGCTTGAGCTCACGGCCGATCACCTGATCGAAGAATCGCCGGTTGCGGCAGCCGGTGAGCGGGTCGGTGATCACCATCTGCTCGAGCTCCGACTGCGCCGCCTGGAGCCGCGCGTTGGTCCCGCGCAGCTCCACGGTCATGTCCTCGAAGGTCATGAGCTGCATGCCGAGCGCCGCGATCAGATACAAGCCCAGGCTGACGAACAGCGCCCGCCCCGCCTCGACGTCGTCCGGCATGCGCACCCAGAAGGCAATCCACACGTTCGACGCCGCGACGAGCACCAGCATCGAGCCGACCAGCGCGGCGCCTACCAGCCGCGTGCGGCGCGCGAGCGCGAGGTAGCCGGCGCCGGCCGCGCACAGCGTTCCGGCATTCACCAGGTGCCCGGAGGCAAAAACCGCGGACGGCCCGAGCGCAACCGGCGCCAACGCGAACCAGATGAGCATCAGCAGCAGGGCGAGCAGGTACCAGTGCGGCAGCCGCGGGCGATCGTCGTAGGCGTCGGCGCCCATCACGAACGTGATCGCGGCGGCCACCGCGCAGAACTGCGACAGCCCGTAGACGAAGTACTCGAGCCGAATCGGCGAGTAGCGGCCGGCCGCGAGGAACATCGAGACCGCCGTCAGGATCCAGCCGCCGATCCAGTAGAGGACGTAGAGACGGCGGCGGTACGAATAAATCAGGAGCAGGAACGCGGTGACGAGGCACGCGCCAATCCCCGCGAGCAGCCGCGCGTTGACGGCGCGCGGCGCCGGGGCGAAATCGACTTGCGCGAGCAGCCACAGCGCAAGCACCACCGGCGTGGATCAGAACCAGTGATAGAGCATGAAGTACACCGTCACGCCGGTCACCGACACGTAGAGCCAGATCGGCAGCGTCCAGCGGGCAAGGGCGGCGTGGCGATCGAACCGCTCGCGCAGCGCCCGCGTCAGCGTGACCAGCGCCAGCGGCAGGATCGCCGCGGCGAGGATGACGTGCGAGATGAGAATGGCGAAATACACGATCCGGATGGGCCCCTGGCCGGTGAACGGCCGGGACCCGGCGTGGGCGTGATATGTCACGTACGAAATCAGGAACAGCGTCGAGGTCGCGCACGCCGAGAGCATCGCCGCGCGGTGCCGGGCGATGCGGCCGCGTTTGATTTCACGGAAGCCGATCAGCAGGAAGATGCCGGCCAGCGCATTGAGCGTCGCGTTGACGGCGGGCAGGTCGGAGACGGTCAATGACGGTCCGCGATCATCAGGATCCACAGCAGGGGCAGATAGATGATCGATCCGTAGAACAGCCGGCGGGCCGCCAGCGTGGTGCGGTCCGCGGCGAACCGGACGGCGAGCACCAGCAGCGCCACCGTCAGCACGAAAGCCGAGACGAAGTATACGACCGCGCTCATGCCGAGCAGGGTCGGCGCGAGCGCGAGCGGCAGCAGCGCCGCCGTGTAGACGACCGCCTGGCGGCCGGTGCTCCGGCCGTCCGGCTCGATGACGGGCAGCATGGGCAGCCCGGCGCGCGCGTAGTCGTCGCGGTAGATCCAGGCGATGGCGAGGAAGTGCGGCAGCTGCCAGAGGAAGACGATGCCGAACAGCACCCAGGCGCCCTGCGAGAGGCTGCCGCGTCCCGCCGCCCAGCCGATCACCGGCGGCAGCGCGCCGGGTATCGCGCCGATGACCGTCGCAAACGACGAGCGGCGTTTGAGCGGGGTATAGACGACGGCGTAGCTGGCGAGCGTGGCGAGCGCGACCAACGCGCTCAACACGTTGACCCCGGCCGCGAGCAGGACGAGCCCGGCCGCCGAGAGCACCGCCGCGAACAATCCCGCTTCGGTCGCCTGAAGCCGTCCGTCCGGCAGCGGTCGAAGCCGGGTGCGGCGCATCAGCGCATCGGAATCGCGCTCGAGCAGCTGGTTGAAGGCCGACGCGCCGCCCGCCACCAGCCCCGTTCCGACGACGGTCCAGCACACGCGCAGCACGTCCGACGTGTCTCCTCCGGCCATCGCGTAGCCGGCGAGCGCGGACGCGACGACGAGGCCGTTGAGGCGAGGCTTGGCGAGGGCGACGTAATCCGACGCGCGGGTGCGGTAGGCCGGAATAGCTGCCGCTTCGGTCTTCATGGATGGGCCTCGGCGACGGATCCCTGCAACCCGTGGCCGGCCGTACGCCGATCCAGCCGCGCCGTCAGCGGATGCCAGTGGCTGCGCAGCGTCAGCACCACCGACGTCGCCAGCAGCAGCGCGCCGTTGACCAGGTGCGCCGTGTTGACGACCGGCTGCATGCCGGTCAGGATGACGAACGCGCCGAGCGTCATCTGGACGCCGACGAGCAGCATCATCAGGGCGGCGGGGCGTCTGAGCGCGCGGTGCGCGTGGTGCCGCCTCACGTGCAACCACGCTGCGACAATCGCCGCCGTGACCACCAGCGCGCCGGCGCGGTGCGCGAAATGGACGGCGATGTCGATCGTCCAGAACGGCGGCAGCACTCGGCCGAACGCCAGCGGGAAGTCCGGGATCGCCAACCCCGCCTCGCGGTGCCTCATCGTCGCGCCCAGCAGGATCTGCGCGAAGATCAGCGCGCTCGCCGCTATCGCGATCCGTTTCAACTTTCCATCGTCGGGCAGCGGCGGCGCCGGGGTACGCCAGCTGCGCGACGTGAAGAGCGCCAGACTCACCGTGGTGCAGAAAAAGATCTGCGCCAGCGCGGCGTGGCCGATCGAGATCGGCGCCGGCAGGAGGAAGATCACCGTCAGCCCGCCGAGCAGACCCTGAAGGATGACGGCGCCGAGCGCGCCGACCGCCAGCCACCGGATGCCGCGGACGGATTCGACCCGCCACGTCCACACCGCGAGCACGATCGTCAGCATGCCGACCGTGCTGGCGATCAGCCGGTGGCCATGCTCGTAGAAGATGCCGCCGACCATCTTGTCGAGCGGGAACGAAAACATGAAATGGCCGTAGGTATTCGGCCAGTCCGGTACCGCCAGCCCGGAATCGGTGCTGGTGACCATCCCGCCGGCGGCGAGGAGCAGCACCGTGCAGGCCGACACGAAGCAGATGAAGCGATGAAGGGCAATCACGGGGTGGCGCTCGAAGCCTTGAACGTGAAGCTTAGTTCCTTCGCCTCCTTCGCGGCCAGCGTCACCTGCTGGGTTTGCGTACCCAGCTTTTCGTGCCACGCCTCGACCGTGTAGGTACCCGCCGGGACGTTCTTCAGCTCGAATCGCCCGCCGCCGGCGCTCACCGCGAAGTACGGATGATCGAGGATGCCGGCGTACGCGTTCATCCACCCGTGCACGTCGCACTTGAATCGAACCATCACTTCAGGCGCGGTGAAGGTGGTCGTGTTCTTCACCCCCTGGAGGGGCTGCGCGAAGTTGAAGCCGCGGTTCACCGCCGCCGCGGCGTTGACGTTGTGCAGCGTCGCGTCGCCGTTGGCGATCTCGATCGGCTGCCCGACCTGCGCGCCGAACACGTGCGGCACATAGCGGCAGCCCCGCTGATCGAGCT
>Ga0075421_100012053_pt1 | contig 10725 bp, 6 predicted proteins | sample SoiMetdeltSBSDD5_FD_75292 | JGI IMG/M metagenome (GOLD analysis project Ga0075421, IMG submission 75292) | Bulk soil microbial communities from a Populus tree surrounding site in Tennessee, USA - Soil MetaG P. deltoides SBSDD5 | ecosystem: Environmental > Terrestrial > Soil > Tree plantation...
GCCGGTCACCGAGAAGAAGTAGGCCAGTCCGCTGCGGTGGGTCATGAGGTCTTCGACGGTGATCAGGCGGCGCGCCGGATGCGTCTTGTCCAGTGGGCCGCCTGGAGCGTCGAGCACCCGTAGGTCCGACAGCTCGGGCAACCACTTCGCGACCGGATCGGTCAGGGCGAGCTTGCCCTCGTCGACCAAGGTCATCGCGGCGGCGACGGTCACTGGTTTGGTCATCGAGGCGATGCGAAAGATCGTGTCCCGCTGCATGTCGAGATTGGCATCTACGTCGCGGTGGCCGAGCTCGTTGACCTGCAGCACCTCGCCAGACCGCCAAACCAGCGTGACCGCACCCGCAAGCAGGCCGGCGTCGATCGCCTCGCGAATGGAGGCCTGATTGGTGTCGAGCTTCATCGGCGACAGCGTACCCAAGCCCAATTGCATAGGCCTTCTAAGTTGCTTTGCGTAATCGAGTACTCCACTACCTAATCCCGCCGCGGACGACGGACTGATGATGTTCTTGCGGCTTGAGCTGCATATTCGCGTCCGTTCTGGGAGGTGGTCGTGATGGGTTACGCCAGGTACGTCGGTCGTGTCGGTGGCTTGGCTGTGGCCTTGGGGATCGGGGTTGCGGTGGCGACCACGCCGGGGGTGGCGTTGGCTGGTCCGTCGGATCCGGATTCGTCGAATTCGCCTTCACCGGGTAGTCCATCGGCCCCTTCCGGTTCGGCGGCGGGCTCGCCCTCATCGTCACCGGGAACAGACACTCAGTCACCTTCCTCTTCGGACAGCCCCAAGACCCCGGACGCGTCCGGCGATGACGAGGCGAGCGGTGACGACAGTGACGGTGCCGCTGGCGATGAGGAATCCAAGGGCAGTGACACCAGCGAGACGGACAAGAAGTCCGAGACGGTCAAGGACAAGAAGTCCGGTTCGGATGCGTCGACCGCTGCGGTGACGCCGAAGAAGCCGAAGCGGGCGGTGGCGCACACACCTTCGGACAGCGATGTCCGCAAGGGAGAGCCGGCGGCGGACAGCGGTCCGGCAGTACAGCCGAAGTCCGAGCCGATGGCGCCGCCAACGGTGGGCAGCGTGTCGGTAGACGTCGGGCTGCAATCCGCGTCATCGAGCGCTTCCACGGTGCAGGACCTGCCCAAGGTTGAGCCGGCGCCTGAACCGGATGTGAGGCCGTTGTCGTCGACGGTGTTGTCGGCGGTCGGGCTGGCGCCATCGGCCGACGATGATGCTCCGGAGGTGCCGGGCGAGTCGCCGTTGTTATTGGCGGGTTTGGCGGCGTTCCGGCGGCAGACCCAGCAGTCGCTGGTGGGGGATGAGGAGTCGACGCTGAAGGTGGCTGAGCCGTCTGGGTCGTTGTTGATGGCTGCTGTGGTGGCCAATTCTGCGCCGTCGGTGTCGCCGGTGGTGGGTGTGCCGGATCAGTCGTCGGGTGTGGTGTCGGTGTCGTTGAATGCGGTTGATGGCGAGGGTGATTCGTTGAGTTATGCGGTGACGGGTCAGCCGGTGAGTGGCACTGTGTCGGTGTCGGGTGCGGGGGTGGTGACGTATACGCCGACGGCGGTGGCGCGGTTGGCGGCGGGGTCGACGAGTGTGCCGGATTTTGATTCGTTCACGGTGTCGGTCTCTGATGGTGAGACCAGTACGCCGGTGAGTGTGAGTGTGCCGGTGTTGCCGGCGGTGTGGACTAATCAGTCGTCGTCGTCGAATGTGACTGGGGTTAGCCCGTATGGGGTGGCGGTGGTTGGCACGACGGCGTATGTGGCCAATCAGGGCGCCAATACGGTGTCGGTGATCAATACGGTGACCGGGCAGGCGGTTGGTAGTCCGATTGTGGTGGGTTCGGCCCCGACTGGGGTGGTGGCCTCGTTGGATGGGGCGTATGTGTTTGTGTCCAACCGTAATTCGGGCACGGTGTCGGTGATCCGGACCTCCGATAACAAGGTGATCGATATCAATCCGGCCACCCCGACGACGGTTGATGCGATCAAGGTGGGGTCTCAGCCGGAGATGTTGGCGATCAACACCAGCACGATCACCACCGCGACTGGGGAGATCGCGGCCGGGGCGCGGTTGTATGTGGCCAATTATGCGTCGAACACGGTGTCGGTGATTGATATCAGCAATCCGGTGGCGCCCAAGGTGATCGACACGAATCCGGCCACCACCACGACGGTGGATGCGATTACGGTGGGGTCTAATCCGCGTGGGATCGCGTTCGCCGAGACGGTCAATGGGCCGCGGGTTTATGTGGTCAACCGCACCAGTGGCACGGTGTCGGTGATCGATGTGGTGACCAACAAGGTGGTTGATGCCAATCCGGCCACGCCCACCACGGTGGATGCGATCAAGGTGGGTACCACGCCGCAGTTGATCGTGGTGTCCCCGGATGGCACCCGGGCGTATGTGACCAATTATGGGTCTAACAGTGTGTCGATCATCGACACCGCGACCAACAAGGTTGTTGATGCTAATCCGGCCACACCGTCGACGGTGGATGCGATTGCGGTGCCCTCGACTCCGGTCGGGGTGGGGCTATCCAAGGACGGCAGCCTGTTGTATGTGGCCAATGGCACTGACCGCATCAGCGTGATCGACACCAAGACTCGTGCGGTGATCAACACCATTCAGATCGATACCGCACCGGAGACCAACTACCACACCCTGGCGGTGCGCGCCGATGGCGCCCTGGTGGTCACCGATTTGGCCGATCGCGCGCTGCGGGTGGTGGCCTATCAGCGCGGCAACACCGCACCGGTGGCGATCGCCAATCCCACTGTCGGAGAGCCGGACTCATCGACCGGTGCCGTTACCGGGTTGGTGAACATCAAAGACTGGGACGGCGATCCACTGACCTATACCCCTCTTCTCGCTCCTTCCAAGGGATCTGTCACCTATGACGCGAGTGCGGGCACCTATACGTACACACCGACGCAAGCCGCCCGTGAGCAGGCTGGGCCCAGTACCGTCGACCAGTTCTCCGTGCGCGTCAGTCAGGGCCAAGCATTCGAAGATGTCAGCGTCACCGTTCCTGTCAAACCGGTCGATGTGAATCGTGCACCGCAGGCAGGAAACCCGTCAGTCGGAACGCCAGATCGGAGCACAGGAGCGGTGTCGGGATCGTTGAATTTCTATGACCCCGATGAAGATCCGCTCACCTACAACGTGCCGGTGCAACCGGCCAGCGGCACGGTCACCATCACCGGGTCGACTTACACCTACACACCTACCCAGGCAGCGCGCGACGCCGCCGCCGCGTCCCCAGATCAGGATCTGGGCACCATCACCGTGTTCGCCAGTGATGGTCAAGCTTCCACATCCAAGACGTTCACCGTGCCGATAGCACCAACACCGCCACCCAATACTGCGCCGACGGCTTCGCCGACGCAGGCGATACCCAACCAGACCACCGGTGCGATCACGGGTGCTGTCAATGGTGCTGATGTGGATGGCAATACATTGTCCTATAGCCTGGCTGGCGCGCCGCCTGCGAGTGGATTCGTGACGTTGAATTCGGCCACGGGCGCGTTCACGTACATGCCAACCGTATTGGCGCGAATCGCGGCGCACGACAAGAGCGCCGGCCCCGATTTCGACAGTTTCACTGTGGCGGTTTCCGACGGTCAAGCTTCGACGTCGGTGACAGTTCAGGTTGCGGTGTTGCCCTCGCTGATCCCGTTCATCAGTAACACCGCGCAGACTGGCAGCAACCCGATGGGGATAACGGTCTCGCCGACGAAGGTGTATGTGGCCAATCAGCTGTCGAATTCTGTTTCGGTGATCGACCGAGCCAATCCGACGGCGACGCCCGTCACGATCAATGTGGTCGCCGCACCACGGGCGATCGCGCTGAGTTCGGATGGGACGCGCGCGTATGTAGCGGGTAACGGCGGAGTGTCGGTTATCAACCTCGCCACAAATCAGTTGATTACGACTGTGGCCACAAGCGCGGGGGATTCATATGGAATCGCGGTGACCCCCACTGTCAATGGGCAGCATCGGGTGTACGTCACCAACTCCACCACCAACACCGTGCGAGTCATCGATGCCAACATCACCGCGAACACCTACACTGCCGGCGCTTCGGTGACGGTGGGTAGTGGTCCAAGGGGGATTGCTGTCAGTCCGGACGGTAGCCGCGCCTATGTGACGAACTGGACCTCCAACAGTGTCTCCGTCCTCGACACGAGCACGGCGACGCCTGCGCTGGTGGGGTCGCCGATCGCCGTGGGCACCAATCCCGTTGGTGTCGTCGTGTCGCCGAACGGCGCGCGGGTCTACGTGTCCAACTACGGCTCTGCCAGTGTGTCGGTGCTCAATCCGACCGCTACGACGCCGTTGGTAACCACAATCACGGTGGGCGCTCAGCCATTTGGAATGGCCATCACCCCCGATGGCAGCATCGTGTACGCGGCGAACAGCTTTGACACAGTGTCGATGATCGACACCAAGACCAACAGCGTGTATTCCACGTTGACCATCGATGACGCTCAACCTGAGCAGCAATGGCATTCGGTCGCCGTGTCCCCCGACGGACGACAGGTATATATCTCTGATCTGGCCGATCGCACCGTGCGGGTCGCCACGATGATCCGCAGCAACAGCACTCCGACGCTCTCCACATCGATAGTCTCCCGCGATTCCATCACCGGCGTAGTCAGCGGCGTCGTGAATGCCAAGGACTACGACGGGGATTCGGTCACCGTCGCTGTCGTCAGCGGACCGAGCAAGGGATCCTTGACGTACAACGCGTCCACCGGCGCGTACACCTACACCCCCAGCCAGGCCGCTCGCGACCAAGCGGCCCAAACACCGGGAATCACCGATACTTTCACTGTCCGAGCGACCGATTCGTTCGGTGGCTTCAACAGCAGCAGCAGCATCAACGTCACCGTGCCGGTATCACCAAACCTGTACCTAAACCTGCCCGCGGGAGTGACACCGATCGTGGTGGGTACCAATCCGATCGATATGACGGTCGCTGGAACTCGACTCTTTGTCCTCAACAGCGGCGACGGCAGCGTGTCAGTGATCGATACCGCCACCAAACAGGTGGTGAAGACCATCGCCGGGCTCGGATACTCGTCGCCCATGGTGGCATCCAAGGACGGTCGGTATCTGTATGCCAGCCAATACGACTGGTACTCCGCGACCGCCTCAGTGAAGGTGGTCGACACCGCTACCGGTGGTGTCGTGGCCACCGTCTTCATGCCCAAGTGCGAAACCGAGGGCTGCGATTTGCCCGGCGGGGGCTGGGCCAACTCCGCTGGAATCACCGATATCGCGGTCAGCCCCGACGGCACCCGGGTGTACGTGTCCGAGGTGTGGGTCGGAGACACCTTCTACGGCGGCACCCTCACGATGATCGACACTTCTACCAACACGGTCGTCGGGTCGGTTCAACCCTCGCAATGGGGCGATTTCTATTCGAACATCGAGGTGAGCCCCGACGGCACCCGGATCTACGCGGGAAGTGGCTACGGTTACGTGCCCCGAATGGACGTCCTCGACGCGCGCACCCTTGCCGGTATCGGCTATGTGCCACTTGCCGGCAACACGGGGTGGCCGCCGCCGTCGACGGGCAGCCTGACCTTCAGTTCGAACGGCGAACGCGCATACGTGCGGACGACCCAAATGTGGCCTACATACTCGTCCCAGACTTTCGCCGTGATTGACACCAAGCTGGGAAGCCCGACCTACAACACCCAGATCGCGACGATTACGGTCCCCGCCGGGGCGCAGTACATGATCGTGAGCCCCGACAACAGGCGCGGCTACGTTGTTCACGAGGGCGGCAAGTTGTTCACCATCGTCGACCTGACGACCAACACCGTCATCAGGTCGGTCACTTCTGACCAGGTGGGCGGTGACTACGCGGCCCTCGCAATCGGCTCCGACGGCACGCTGTACTTCACCAACTACCCGAAGAACGCCGTCTACGCCGTCGCCCCGGGTAGCCCCCTGGTGGTCTGAAACGAGGCGGTGTCGCCGGAAGCCACTCCAGAACGAGGTGCTAAGCTCGCCCGGAAGTTCGACGTCCTTTAACGATCCGTCCAGAGAGGCGGAGAAGGAGGTCAGGGTCACTTGGGCTCTAACGCAGCCTCTTCGGGCACCGACCGGGAGCTGATGTCCGCGGCGGACGTCGGCCGCACCATCTCCCGCATCGCCCATCAGGTCATCGAAAAGACCGCACTCGACGGTCCCGACGCACCCCGCGTCATCCTCCTCGGCATCCCGACCCGCGGCGTCACCCTCGCCGCCCGGCTGGCCGACAAGATCAAAGAATTCTCCGGCGTCACGGTTCCGCACGGCGCGCTGGACATCACGCTCTACCGCGACGACCTCGACATCAAGCCGCCCCGGCCGCTCGAGGACACCTCGATCCCTGAAGGCGGCATCGACAACGCGCTGGTCGTCCTCGTCGACGACGTCCTCTATACCGGTCGCTCCGTGCGCTCCGCCCTGGACGCGCTGCGCGACATCGGTCGGCCCCGCGCTGTGCAGCTCGCGGTCCTCGTCGACCGCGGCCACCGCGAGCTGCCCCTGCGCGCCGACTACGTCGGCAAGAACGTGCCCACCTCGCGCAGCGAGAACGTCAAGGTCCGCCTCTCCGAGGATGACGGCCACGACGGCGTATCCATCGCACCTCACGGAGGGCCCGCACGATGAAGCATCTACTTTCGGCCGGCGACCTGTCCCGCGACGACGCGCTGGCCATTCTCGACGACGCCGACCGGTTCAGCCAGGCGCTGCTCGGCCGCGAGGTGAAGAAGCTGCCGACTCTTCGCGGCCGCACCATCATCACGATGTTCTACGAGAACTCCACCCGCACCCGGGTGTCGTTCGAGGTCGCGGGCAAGTGGATGAGCGCCGACGTCATCAACGTCAGCGCGTCGGGATCCTCAGTGTCCAAAGGTGAATCGCTGCGCGATACCGCGTTGACACTGCGGGCGGCTGGCGCCGACGCGCTGATCATCCGCCACCCGGCGTCCGGGGCGGCCCAGCAGCTCGCCGAGTGGACGGCGACGGAACACGGCGGGCCGGTGGTGATCAACGCAGGCGACGGCACGCACGAACATCCGACCCAGGCGCTGCTCGACGCGCTGACCATCCGGCAACGGTTGGGCACCATCGAGGGCAAGCGGGTGGTGATCGTCGGCGACGTGCTGCACAGCAGGGTCGCGCGGTCCAATGTCCTGCTGCTCGCCACTCTCGGCGCCGAAGTGGTGCTCGTCGCGCCGCCCACACTGCTGCCGGTCGGGGTGGCCGATTGGCCGGTCACCGTCTCACATGATCTCGACGCCGAACTGCCCATCGCCGACGCAGTGCTGATGCTCCGCGTCCAGGCCGAGCGGATGAACGGCGGCTTCTTCCCGTCGGCCCGGGAGTACTCCGTGCTCTACGGGCTCTCCGAGAAGCGCCAGGCGATGCTGCCCGGCAACGCGGTCGTGCTGCACCCCGGCCCGATGGTGCGCGGTATGGAGATCGCCTTCTCGGTCGCGGATTCGACGCAATCGGCAGTCCTGCAACAGGTTTCCAACGGTGTGCACGTCCGGATGGCGGTGCTGTTCCACTTACTCGTCGGTGCGGAGACGGAGGCGATCAGCGCATGAGCGTCTTGATTCGAGGGGTGCGGCTCTACGGGGAGGGCGACCGGGTCGACGTGCTCGCCTCCGACGGCCAGATCGCGGACATCGGCGCGGACCTGGCGGCACCCGACGACGCCGACGTTTTCGACGCCACCGACCAGATCCTGCTTCCCGGCTTCGTCGACCTACACACCCACTTGCGGGAGCCTGGCCGGGAGTACGCCGAGGACATCGAAACGGGTTCGGCCGCAGCGGCTTTGGGCGGCTACACCGCGGTGTTCGCGATGGCCAACACCAACCCGGTCGCCGACAGCCCCGTCGTCACCGACCACGTCTGGCACCGGGGCCAACTGGTGGGGCTCGTCGATGTGCATCCCGTCGGCGCCGTCACCATGGGGCTGGCGGGCGCCCAACTCACCGAGATGGGCATGATGGCCGCCGGCGCCGGACAGGTGCGGATGTTCTCCGACGACGGCATCTGCGTGCACGACCCGCTGATCATGCGCCGCGCCCTCGAATACGCCACGGGCATTGGTGTCCTCATTGCCCAGCACGCCGAGGAGCCCCGGCTCACCGTTGGCGCCGTCGCGCACGAAGGACCCAACGCCGCGCTGCTCGGCTTGGCCGGCTGGCCCCGCGCCGCCGAGGAATCCATCGTCGCCCGCGACGCGCTGCTGGCCCGCGACGCCGGAGCGCGGGTGCACATCTGCCACGCTTCCACCGCCGGCACCGTCGAGATCGTCAGATGGGCTAAGGCGCAAGGTATTTCGATCACTGCGGAGGTCACTCCGCATCACCTGCTGTTGGACGACAGCCGACTGGCGACGTATGACGGCCGCAATCGTGTCACCCCGCCGCTGCGCGAGGCGTCAGACGCCGAGGCGCTGCGCCAGGCGCTGGCCGACGGCGTCATCGACTGTGTGGCCACTGACCACGCGCCGCACGCCGAGCATGAGAAGTTCTGCGAATTCGCGCAGGCTCGGCCCGGCATGCTCGGGCTGCAGACCGCGCTGTCGGTGGTGGTCGAGACGATGGTGCGGCCGGGCCTGCTGACGTGGCGCGACGTCGCCCGCGTGATGAGCGAAAACCCCGCCCGCATAGTCGGTTTGCCGGATCAGGGCCGACCCCTCGAGGTCGGCGAGCCCGCCAATCTGACCGTCGTCGATCCCGACGCCACCTGGACCGTCGAGGGCGGCGCTCTGGCCAGCCGGTCCGACAACACGCCGTATGAATCCATGGAGTTGCCCGCGACCGTCACGCTGACGCTGCTGCGGGGCAAGGTGACCGCGCGGGACGGGAAGAGCCCGGCGTGAACACCGGAACTCTCGTCACGTCGCTGATCATGGCCGCGGTGCTCGCGGTGCTGATCGCGTTCCTGATCCGGCAGATGCTGCGCGGCTGGCTGCGCCGCGCCCAGCGACAAGCGCAATTGATTGGGACGCTGCCGCCGCTGCCGGACACCGTCGGTCCGGCGCTCATTCCCGCGACCAAGGGCCTCTATGTCGGCAGCACGCTGGCACCCAGCTGGCTGGACCGCATCGCGGTCGGTGACCTCGGCTACCGCGCCAAGGCTGTGCTGACCCGCTATCCCGAAGGAATCATGTTGCAGCGCACCGGCGCAGGGCCCATTTGGATACCCGACGACGCGATCGCCGCGATCCGCACCGAGAAGGGCATCGCGGGCAAGGCGATGACCCACGAAGGCATTTTGGCGATCCGCTGGCGACTGCCGTCGGGGGCCGAAATCGACACCGGATTCCGCGCCGACAACCGCGACGAGTACTCGAAGTGGCTGGAGGGGGTGGCATGACCGCCAGGGCGGTGCTGGTTCTCGAGGACGGCCGGATCTTCACCGGAACCCCGTTCGGGGCTGTCGGGCAGACGCTCGGCGAGGCCGTGTTCTCGACCGGCATGTCCGGCTACCAAGAGACACTGACCGATCCGAGCTATCACGGGCAGATCGTGGTCGCCACGGCGCCGCAGATCGGCAACACCGGCTGGAACCAGGAGGATGCCGAAAGCCGCGGCGACAAGATCTGGGTGGCCGGCTACGCGGTGCGCGACCCGTCGCCGCGGGCCTCGAACTGGCGTGCCACCGGCGCGCTCGAGGACGAACTCGTCCGCCAAAAGATCGTCGGAATCGCGGGTATCGACACCCGCGCCGTGGTGCGACACCTGCGCAGCCTGGGCTCGATGAAGGCGGGGGTGTTCAGTGCAGATGCGTTGGCCGACCCGGACGAGCTGCTGACCAGGGTCCGCAGCCAGCCATCGATGCTCGGCGCCAACCTCGCGGGTGAAGTCAGCACCGATGCCAGCTACGTCGTGGAACCCGATGGGCCGCAACGGTTCACCGTCGCCGCGATCGACCTCGGCATCAAGACGAACACGCCGCGTAACTTCGCCAGGCGTGGCATCCGAAGTCACGTGTTGCCGTCGACGGTCGAGTTCGCGCAGATCGCCGACCTCAAGCCAGACGGGGTGTTCCTGTCCAACGGGCCAGGTGACCCGGCGACCGCCGATCATATTGTGGCCGTCACGCGTGAGGTGCTCGGTGCCGGGATCCCACTGTTCGGCATCTGCTTCGGTAACCAGATCCTCGGCCGGGCGCTTGGCCGCTCGACTTACAAGATGGTGTTCGGGCACCGCGGTATCAACGTGCCGGTCATCGACCACGCGACGGGCCGCGTCGCCGTTACCGCGCAGAACCACGGGTTCGCGCTCGAGGGCGAGGCGGGGGAGCGGTTCGACACGGACTTCGGCGCCGCTGAGGTCAGCCACACCTGTGCCAACGACGGTGTCGTCGAAGGCATCAAACTCGTTGACGGCCGCGCCTTTTCGGTGCAGTACCACCCGGAGGCGGCGGCGGGCCCGCACGACGCGGAGTACCTGTTCGACCAGTTCGTCGACCTGATGGCACGGGAGGTGTGGTCGTGACCGCGCCCCGTAGCACCGCGAGCGTGCGCTTTTGCACGGATTTCCGCGGCGTGTCGTGTGCAAACACGCACGTCCTCAGCTTGCGCGTGGGCCACGCGGCAGAAGGGACAGCTAATGCCGCGGCGGACTGACCTCAACCACGTGCTGGTGATCGGCTCAGGGCCGATCGTCATCGGGCAGGCCTGTGAGTTCGACTACT
>Ga0075421_100012054_pt1 | contig 10724 bp, 7 predicted proteins | sample SoiMetdeltSBSDD5_FD_75292 | JGI IMG/M metagenome (GOLD analysis project Ga0075421, IMG submission 75292) | Bulk soil microbial communities from a Populus tree surrounding site in Tennessee, USA - Soil MetaG P. deltoides SBSDD5 | ecosystem: Environmental > Terrestrial > Soil > Tree plantation...
TGCCCTGTCATCCCGAGCGCCCGAGCCGGGTGCCCGCGAAGCGGGCGATGAGGGAGTCGAGGGATCTACCCTACGTACCTTGTGGCGAGCCACGGGTACCGCAGGCTAGATCCCTCGACTCATCTGCCCACCAGCGGCGGGCACCCGGCTCGCTCGGGATGACAAACGCGGGCCGGGGGATGACGACATCGCACCGACGACGCGTGACGACGCAAACGGCGCGAAGGTTAGGCGTCGTGAGCGGCGCACATACTGACCGGGCCGTTCAGCTTCGTTCACGACGCAACCGACGCGACCTGACTGTACACGATGCGACCCGCACGACACCACAACGGACCACACGACTCGTCAGGCATTCGGTGCCGGCAGCTCGCAAGCGCCGCGCGGACTGCGCTGTCTTCGCTCACCGTGTTGGCATTTGTCGCGCTCACCGCCTGCTCCGACGCAATGAGCGCGGACGCCTACAGCAACATCGAGCTTCACTACGACTTCTCGACAGGCTTGCAGGGGTGGGAGCCGGGGTTCGCGGATTACCCGGTGGGCAGCGAATCCGAATGGGGGATCAGCTCCGGGGTGGCGTCCCTGCCGGTTCCGCTCGACGGGAACCGCAAGGCGATCCTGCTGACGGGGGCGAACCACAGTGATGATCTTTTCATGTACATCACACGCGGCCTGACGGACCTCGTGCCTAACGGGCGATATGCCGTGCGGTTCCGAGTGTCGATGGCAACCGACGCGCCACGCAGCTGCGCCACCACCGCGGGCTCACCGGGCGAGTCGGTAGTCCTCAAGGTCGGCGTAACGGCGGCGGCGCCGCAGCGGATCGTCGACGCCGCGCAGTACTACCGCACGAACTTCGACCACGGATCGCAGCTCACCGGCGGGCGTGATGCGTCACCGATAGGGAACCTTGCGAACTCGAACGCGAACTGCTCCGCGCCGCGCTACGAGCTCAAGGAGTTCGACAGCGGGGCGACGCCGCTGACCTACACGAGCGACGCGAACGGGCGGCTCTGGCTGATCGTCGGAATCGACTCGGCCTTTGAAGGAACTACGACCGCCTACATCGCGTCCGTCCGAGTCGAGATAGATCCGCGCTGAGTGTCGACGTTTGAAAGTTCCGTCTACGGTTTGCGGGTACTATCCGGGGCGACGGGCAGCGGCACCGGTGCCGAGCGGGAGTCTCCCTCCGTGCCGAGCGGTGGCAGGTCACGCACCGCCTGGAACAGGTCGTCGAGACGCGTCGCGCGGGCGACACGCTCCGTTGTGGCAAGCACTCGCTGCGCACCCGGATCGTTGCCGAGGTTCCGCAGCGCTTCGGCGAGCATGAATCCCGTGGAGACGTAGAGCGCGGGAATACCGACCGACGCGCGATCCACCCAGTCATTCTTCACAATGACCGACTTCGGTGCCTGGAACACGCTGTCCCAGAGTGCCGTCGTCCGTGGCACGTCAACGAACCCTTCACCGGGCACGAGCATCGTGTCGCGGCTCGCGGCGCGGGGCAGGTCCGGCACCAGCTTCCGCGCGAGCCCCTGCGTCACGAGGTACGGGCCGAGGCCGAGCTCGTGGCTGCCGTAGCCGCCCGAGGTTCGGCTGAAGTAGATCGGCCGACCTGTGTTGTCCTTGATCATCCGCAGGACGAAGATGTCGGCGCGCGTCAGCGTACGCGGCGTGATCGTCGCCTGGATGTTCCCCGCGTTGAACTGCTGCGGCTCGCGGACGTCAATTGCGAGCGGGATCTGGTCCGCTTCCTCCATCGTCATGTTCACCGGTGGACCCGACGGCTTCTTCCAGTTTCCGGTGCGGTAGATCGCCGGGCCCTTCGCTGCGTCGTACTCCCGAACTGGCGCGCGAATGAGCTGACGCGTGTACCAGTCGGTGTTGAGCAGCGACGTGTTCGCGACGACGACGTCGCGCCGAATCCCTTCGACTTCCTGCGCGTACCAAAGCGGGAACGTGTCGTTGTCACCAACGGTCACGAGAACGCCGTACGGCTCGACGGAGTTGAGCAGGTCGGCCGCAAAGTCCCGCGTTGTCGTGTCACGCGCCCGCGTCGCTGCCGACCAGTTTCCGAAGAGTGGCACGAGGGCGAGCGCCAGAACCGGCGACGCAACGAGCCAGCTCCGCTTCTTGGGGAGCTGCAGCGTTTCTCGACCAAGTCTGACGTTTTCGGACCCGACGAGCGCGGCGACCGTTTCCCAGACGTAAACGAGGCCAAGTGCCGCCCAGACGCTCCAGCCGCTGAAGCTCCAGAGGTAGAAGTAATCGCGGTCACGTACCTCGCGCGGCACGTTTTCGCCGAGCTCCGGCGCCTGCGAGTACCCGTACTTGAAGTTCAGGTAGTAGATGAGCAGCAGCGTCATCGTGAACATCAGGGGGCCGAAGAACCAGAACGATCGTCTATCCCGCTGCCAGTGCACCCAGCCGCCGAGGAGTCCCAGGATGAGGAAGACGGTGGCGAGCGTGACCTGCAGAGCCGGCATCTGCGAGTGGGCGTCGCGCAGCCACTGCCACTTGAAGTAGAGCCACCACATCCCGACTTGCGCGCCAATGGGCGCCTGACGCTCGACGACCGGCGGCTTCCCGTACTGCTCGCGATTGAAGTTGTACTTGAACGCGTCCCACGTGCCCTTCGAGAACGTGCAATCCGCGCGAAGCTCCGTCCGACATGCGGTCGGCTCGCCCTCGTTGATCGCCGGGAAGTACGCGGCGCGAATGGGCTGCGTGGCGAACGGCGTGATGCCGAGCAGCGCAGCGGCGGCGCTCGCGAGGAGCAGCTTCCAGCGGAGCAGCGTCTTCGGCCGGCGAATCAGGACCGCCGTGGCGACGGCTGGTGCAGCGAGCATGCCTGCCATGTGGTTCGCGTAGCCGAGACCGAGGATGTACGCGACGAGCACGATGATACGATCGGCCTTCCGACCATCTGGCTCATCGCACCAGCGGACGGTCAGCCAGGCGACGAGGGCGAGGCCGACGAGACTGACGGTATAGACCTTCTCGTTGACGACCGACTGGCTCCACACCGTGAACGCCGTGGCGCCAATGAGCGCCGCGAGCGACCCGGCCACGATGCGCTGCCACCGGTGAGGGAACCAGCTCACGAGCACGCGCTCGGTAATGAGGAACCACATGCCAGCGGACACGGCGCTCGACACTGCCGCGAGGATGTTGATCCGAGCGGCGACGGACGGAGCGATCGGCAGCAGGGAGAAGAACCGCCCGATCAGCACGAAGAACGGGTTCCCAGGTGGGTGCGGGAGGCCCATCGTGTACGCGGCGGCGATGTATTCGCTCGTGTCCCACATCGCCGTCGACGGCGCGAGCGTGACGACGTAGAGCAGGAGCACGAGAGCCGAAGCGATCCCGGCCGCGAGGTACGACGGCCGGTAGTCGAGGTCGGCAGAAAGGGTGGCAGCAGCCATCAGTGGTTCGATTGGTCGGGAGTACGGTAGAAGCGCCGGGGCGGCGCTTACCAGAAATACAACTTGAGCTGGGGGCGTACGGTCACCGGGTAAAGCTATCAGCCATCACCCTGCCGGCATCACCCCAAGCCGCAAGCGCGGAGGGTTTCGCCTACTGATGGCTGATGGCTGATCGCTGATCGCTAGTGCCTGAACTGCCGCTGGCCCGTAAAGATCATAGCCACCCCGTGCTCGTCGGCCGCCGCGATCACGTCGGCGTCGCGGATCGACCCGCCCGGTTGGACGATGGCACGTACACCCGCCTCCACCGCCTGATCCACACCGTCGCGGAACGGGAAGAACGCGTCAGATCCCATCACCGAGCCGGCCGTCTCGTGGCCAGCCGTGCGCGCCTTGTGCACCGAAAGGAAAGCGGCGTCGACCCGGGACATCTGACCGGCGCCGATGCCGATCGTGGCACCGTTGCGCGCGAGTACGATGGCGTTCGACTTGACCGATGCCACCGCGCGCCAGGCGAAGAGCAGGTCGCGCGACTCGTCCGCCGTCGGGTGACGGCGCGTCACGACCTGCCAGGTCGAATCATCGATCACGGCGGGCGAGCGCTCCTGGGCAAGGAAGCCGCCGCGAACGCGCTTGTAGTCGAGCGACCCCGGCGTCCAACGCGCCGCCCCGGCGAGCACCCGGAGATTCTTTTTCCGCCCGAGGACCTCGATCGCCTCGTCGGAGAACTCCGGGCCGACAATGCACTCCACGAACAGGCTCGAGATCGCCTCGGCTGCCTCGGCGTCCACGGGTGTCGTGAACGAGATCACCGACCCGAATGCCGATACCGGGTCGCACGCGAGCGCCTTTCGATACGCGTCAACTGCGCTCGTACCGGTAGCCAGCCCACACGGCGTCGTGTGCTTCACGATCGCGCAGGCGACCTCGTTCGCGTAGGGGTCGGTCGCGATGAGCGCGCCCTCGAGGTCGAGCAGATTGTTGAACGACAGCTCCTTCCCGCCAAGCTGCTTGAGCGAGGCGAGCCCCGCCGCTCCGCGCTCGACGTAGAACGCCGCGCGCTGACCGGGGTTTTCTCCGTATCGCAGTGGCTGGGCGCGTTCGAGCGCGATCGCGACGTGCGTGGGGAATAGCTCGCCGCGCTGTTCGGCGAACCAAGTCGCGATGGCGGAATCGTAGGCTCCCGTGTGCGCGAAGACTTTTGCGGCGAGCAAACGACGCAGGTCGAGGTCGTCATCGCCAGCGTGGAGTGCAGCGAGGACCCGTTCGTAATCAGCGGAATCCACGATCGCGAAGACCGACGGGAAGTTCTTGGCGGCGGATCTGAGCATGGATGGTCCGCCGATGTCGATCTGCTCGATCACGGCGTCGGGGTGGACGTTCGGTTTCGACGCCGTCTCGCGGAACGGGTAAAGGTTGACCGCCACGAGGTCGATCGTATCGATGCCCTGTTCAGCGAGCGCGGTCATGTGCTCTTCGATATCGCGGCGCGCCAGGAGTCCGCCATGGACGACCGGGTGCAAGGTCTTCACGCGCCCGTCGAGCATCTCGGGAAAGTGCGTCACCTCCGCGACGTCGCGGACGGGAATGCCCGCGTCGCGCAGGACCTTCGCCGTGCCACCGGTGGAGATGATCTCCCACTCGAGCGCGCGAAGCCCGCGAGCGAATTCGACGAGGCCGGACTTATCGGAGACCGAAAGAAGAGCACGTGGCATTGACTGATGCTGGTAGGCTGGTTGCCGTGAGCTGCGAGCAGAGCTCGTCGCAGCGAGCTGGATGAACGCCGACCGGCGCTATGGGGCGCGTTGATTGGCGAACACGTCCGAAACAGCGGGTGGGCCGTCCACGCTGGCGAGCGCGAACACGGCACATTCCGGGAATGATTCGCCGACGCCCGCGACGCGACCATCGGGGCCTAACGTGATGCGTTCCTCCGCGACACCGTGCACCGCGCGCGGAAAGAGCGCGTGCTCGGCCACGAGCACGCGCCGCGCGAGCGTCTCCGCCGTGTCGTGTGAGAGCACGGGCACCGGCCACTGCGCGATGATCGGGCCGCGGTCGTATTCCTCATCCACGAAATGGACGGTTGCTCCGGTGACGCGAACGCCTGCATCGAGCACGGCCTGGTGGACGCGAAGCCCGTACATCCCCGCGCCGCCGAAGGCCGGCAGCAACGAGGGGTGCACGTTGAGAATCCTGCCCCGCCAGCGCTGCGTAACGGCAGCGGGCACGAAGCGGAGATATCCCGCGAGAGCGATGACGTCCACATCGTACGACTCGAGGAGATCGGCCATGGCGTCGCCTCGCCGAGCGGCGTCGAGATGGACCGTGGCGATCCCGCGCGCGCGGGCGCGTTCGAGGGCCCCCGCCGCGACGCGGTCCGAGGCGACGAGCTCCACGCTTGCCCCGGCGCGCGGCGCGAGCGTGTCGAGGTAGTCGACAATTGCCTGGAGATTCGACCCACCTCCCGAGGCGAGGACGGCAACGCGCGCGCTCATGCGTTCGATGTTACCGAGGATCGCGTCAGTACCGGAAGAGGCGAGGGCAACATCGTGTGACGCGCCATGCTCACCTGTTCACCGCCTGCGCGCCGAGGTAACGATGGACTGCGTCGAGCAGGGAGTCGACAACGGTTGCCTGCACACTCGAGGCGGTGTCATCGGGCGACAACGCATCTGGCTGCCGGATCACGTAGGCCGCGCCACCGAACCTGGCTGCGGCCATCACGTCGCGTGGCCGGTCACCCGCGAACATCGATGCAGATGCGTCGAGACCAAGGTCCGAGATGGCGCGGTCAAAGAGGAGCGTACCCGGTTTGCGGCATTCGCACGGGCCCGTGATCGCGGGATAGTGCGGGCAGTGATACGTCGCGTCCACGTGAGCGCCAGCGTCGGCCAACACCTCCTCCACGCGACGAGATACTGCCTCGTACTGCTCGGGCGTCACGAGGCCGCGCGCGATCCCGCTCTGATTCGTGATGACCACGACGGCGACCTCGCGCTCGTTGAGCAGGCTGATCGCACGAGCGGCGCCGGGAAGGAGCCTGACGTCCTCCGGGCGCGCGATGTAGTGGACGTCCTCGATGATCGTGCCGTCGCGATCGAGGAACGCGGCGCGTCGTCCGTTCACGTCGTGAATCAGGCGAGTGCGGCGATCACGCTGCGCACGAGCGTCGCGTCGTGGCTCGCGAGCACGCTCCGCAGGTCCAGCAACAGACGCCCGTGTGCGATGCGGCCGATCACGGGTAGTGCACCGAGGCGAAGCCGTCGCTCGATCGCGTCTGCCGGCCCCTCGATAGCGACGGCATGCGATGGGATGCGAGCCGTGGGGAAAGCGCCGCCGCCGACGCCGGCCTCCGTGTCGATCACGTGGCACACGATACCAGCCGACCGCAACTCCGTGCAAAACCCGACGGCGCGCTTGCGCACCTCCGACGCCGGAGTCGTGAGCATCGCCAGCGTGGGAATCTCGCGCACCGCCCGCGCCGGCTCACGATACAAGGCCAGTGTTGCCTCGAGCGCGGCGAGCGTCAGCTTGTCCACACGGACCGCGCGCGCCAGTGGGTTTTTCCGACAGGCGGCAATGGCGTTGGTTGCGCCGAGAATGATCCCCGCCTGCGGGCCGCCGAGGAGCTTATCGCCGCTCATCAGCACGAGCGTCGCGCCGTCGCGCACCGCGTCGCGAGCGGTCGGCTCGCCACGAAGGCCGAAGTCTTCGAGCGACAACAGCAACCCGCTCCCGAAGTCGAACAGAAGCGGCAGGCCGTGCTCGTTCGCGAGCGGCGCCAGCTCGCTCAACTCCGCCTCGGCGACGAACCCGCGGACCTCGAAGTTGCTGCGATGGACCTTCACGATCGCGCCGCTGTCGTCACCGATCGCGTCGCGATAATCGACCAAGTGGGTACGATTCGTCGTGCCAACCTCCACGAGTGTCGCCCCGCTCTTCGCCATGATATCCGGGACTCGGAAGCTTCCGCCGATCTCGATCAACTCCCCTCGCGAGACGACGGCCTCGCGGCCGGACGCCAACGAGTTGAGTGCCAGCACGAGGGCCGACGCACAGTTGTTGACGACGATCGCGTCTTCCGCGCCCGTGAGCTCGCGAAGCAGCGCCACCGCGTGCACGTAGCGAGATCCCCGCTCGCCACGCTCGAGATCGTACTCGAGGTTGCACGCACCGCTCGCGGTCTCCGCAATCGCCTGGATGGCGCGAGTGGCCAGAGGCGCACGCCCAAGGTTCGTGTGCAGCACGACACCCGTCGCGTTGATCGTCGGACGCAACGACGGGCGCTCTCGTTCCTGGAGTCGCTCGGCAACGGCTGTCGCCCAGGCCTCTGGGTTGCCGGGGGTGAGCGACGGATCCTCTCGGGCGGCGTCGATCGCGGAGCGCACGGCATCCGCAACGAGTGACCTCGGCGCCCGCGCGAGCAGCGGCCCGAGTGCCGGGCTCTCGAGCAGCACTCCAACGGACGGAAGCGTGCGACGCGGATCGGTCATTCGTCGCGCGGCGGACGTCGCACCGGCGGCGCCGACGGGTTCGCGGAATCAGGGCGGGGCGGGAGCGAATCTCGCCGCGCGCCAGCCCGTGGCGTGGTGAACACTCGCTCGGATGAGCGCGCGATGCCTAACAAGCTCCGCAGCGAATCGGCGCGGAGCCGATACGACGCCCCGGCCGCGAGCGGGCGGGGCAGCCGGATCACGGCGTACGTCTCGGGAAGGGGCCCGGTCGGCTTCGGAGGCGGCGTGGTATCACGTGGCGTACCGGCAGGCCGTCGCGGTGGTACTGCGGGCGCCACCGGCTGCGGCGCCGCCGGCTGCGCCGGCGGGCGCTGCGGATTCGCGCGACGGACCGAGTCCGCGACCCGCGCGCGCTCCACTGAATCGCGTGTGGCGCGCGCTCTCGCACTATCGGCTTCCGCCCGCTCGAACGCCTGCGCCAACACCACGGCCGCGATCGGGACAACGCTCGAGTCGGCGGCCTTGAGTGAGAACTGGCTCGCCGCCACCGGCTCGCCCGGGCGCAGAGGACGATCGAAGTTCACGCGTAGCGTCAGCGAATCCCGGAGGTCGACCGCCGTGATTCCGGGGCCGACGCTGTCATGCACGAACGCGAGCATCTGGCGCGACGCGGAGTCGGCCAGCGTGATGGTCGCGCTGTCGAATACCTCGCGCCGGTCGAGCTCCCGGTTGTTGTTCGCGTCAGCGATGGCGCGCAGATGGTACTGTCCCGGCGGCAGGTAACGGATTACGAATCGGCCTAGCGAGTCGGCGAGCTCGCCATACCTCAGGCTGTCCGGGAGCCGGATGGCTTCCACATACGCCCGAGGCACGTGACGCGCCGCGACCCAGTCGAACACCTGGCCGCGGATGAGCGCAGGCGGTGGCGCCGCGCCGGTGGAGAACACGTACCGATGCTCCGAGCTGTCGGCGTTCCCGCGAAGGTCCGTCACTCCCGGCAGCTGCGTGATCGTGTATGTGGTGTTCGGGAGCCAGCCGCCGCGCCGCGGTCGGATCTCGATCCGGCTCCGGCGCCACCGGACCTCTATCCGCCCTCGACGCGGCGACACGAGAAAGAGCGACGAGAGGTCGCCGCCGCCGCGCGACGGACGCTCGTTGATCACCTCACTGAAGAGCAGCTCGACGTTCTTTGGCCGGGCGTTCACGGCATTCGTGTCGGGCGAGATTTTCAGCAGGACAGGGGCATTCGTGTCCTCCGGCCCGCCGGGCGGTGCGCCGACCTGCGCGCACCCGACGACGGCCACGAGCAGGATCAGTCGCCGCACAGCGTCTTCACCTTCGCTGCCAACTGCTCCCGGCGCGCCGACCACTCGCGCTCCTTCTGCCGCTCCGCCTCGACGACCTCGGGCTTCGCCCGCGACACGAAGCTCTCGTTCGCGAGGCGCTGCCGCAGACCACCAAGCTGCTTGTCGAGCCCGGCCAACTCCTGCTGCAGCCGCGCGCACTCCTTCGCGACGTCGATGGAGCCGGCGAGCGGCAGCACCACCTCCGAGCCATCCGCGAGGACCTGGTGCGCTGCTGCCTCGCCCGTTGGTGCGGCATCCGCTAGTGCGACCGTCGCCTTGGCGAGACGACCGATGAGTGACGCCTCGGCCGTGAAGACGGCGCGCGCGTTAGGCGACGGGACGATGATCGCCGCGAGCACTTTGCCCGGATTGATGTTGTACTCGCCGCGCAGTTGTCGCAGCGCGCTCACCGCATCGCGCACGAGCTCGAACTCCGCCGCGCCCGACGCCGCGATGGCGAGCCGGCGCGGCCACGCCGCGCGAACCAGAAGCTCGTCGTCGGCGCGGCCAGGCAGACGCTGCCACAAGGCTTCGGTCACGAACGGCACGATCGGATGCAGCAGCCGGAGCGCGCCGTCGAACGCGTGGACCAGCACCGCGCGGGCGACCTCGCGGTCATCGCCCTCTTCGGTGAGGCGCGCCTTCACCGCTTCCAGATACCAGTCGGCGAGCTCGTTCCAGACGAACCGGCGCGCGGACTCGGCGTAGTCGTTGAGCCGGAGCCCGGCCGTGCGCTCCGCTTCCGTCCAGTGTCCGCCGCGCGGGCGCGGCGGGCCGAGCGCCGCGTCGCAGTCGGCAATGGCGGCATCGAGCCGCGCGAGGATCCAGCGATCCGCCAGCGTCATCCGCTCGGGGTCGATCTCGGCGAGCGGCCGCACGGCCGATGCGCCGACGTTCGTCAGTAGGTACCGGCCAATGTTCCATAGCTTGGTGACGAAGTTCCGCCCCGGCGCGAACGACTTCTCGAGGTCGTCCGGGTCGAAGATGATGTCGACGCCAAGGCCCATACCCGCGACCACGGTGTACCGCAGCGGGTCGGCGCCGAACCGGGCGATGACGTCGAGTGGGTCGATGCCGTTGCCTAACGACTTCGACATCTTCCGGTGCTTCGTGTCGCGGGCGATGCCGTGCAGGTACACGGTGTGGTACGGCGCCTCACCCATGAACTCGAAGCCCGACATGATCATCCGCGCCACCCAGAAGAACAGGATGTCGGGCCCGCTCACGAGCGTGTCGGTCGGATAGAACGCGCGCAGGTCGTCCGTGTCCTTCGGCCAGCCGAGGGTGGAGAACGGCCACAGCCACGACGAGAACCAGGTGTCCAGCACGTCCTCATCCTGACGCACCGGCCCGGCGCAGGACGGACATGTGGCCACGTCGTCGCGGCTGACCGTAATGCGGCCGCAGGCGTCGCAGTACCAGACGGGTATCCGATGACCCCACCACAGCTGACGCGAGATGTTCCAGTCGCGGATGTTCTCCAGCCAGTTGACGTA
>Ga0075421_100012055_pt1 | contig 10724 bp, 9 predicted proteins | sample SoiMetdeltSBSDD5_FD_75292 | JGI IMG/M metagenome (GOLD analysis project Ga0075421, IMG submission 75292) | Bulk soil microbial communities from a Populus tree surrounding site in Tennessee, USA - Soil MetaG P. deltoides SBSDD5 | ecosystem: Environmental > Terrestrial > Soil > Tree plantation...
CGGTGACCTCGACCTCGTACCCCTTTGCCCCGTATGCGGGGAGCGCCGCCCGGCCGGTGGCCGCGCCCGCTCAGCCCGTCGCGCTCCCCAGGCCGGACGACGTCGTCGGCCACACCTGGCGCGGCGGCGTCTTCGTCCCGATCCGGCGGCAATGACCGGGCGCTGACCTCGGCCCGCCCGCCGGGCCGAGCGCGGGGCTCAGGGCGCCAGCTCGGAGACGAACAGGGCGACCGCCACCAGCATCGTCAGGGCGAAGAGCACGCCGACGGCCCGACCTCCCCAGACGCTCATGCGGTCGCTCCGGCCTCGAAGCGCGCGTCTGTGGTCCCAGAAAGCTTCGCGATGCGAACGGCGATGACCCATCCAGCCACCTCCCTCGATGCGCGGATAGAAAACGGCGCGACAGAGTCGCAAATGGCGTGCCGGCGTCGAGCGCGCAAGCTTTTCAGTGAGTTCGGATCGAGGGCGACAGTGCGTCACGAACGACGTGTCAGGCCGCTCGACACCGGGCGCGCCGGCGATCTTCACGGGCGGCAGCGGCGGGAGCGCGGGGCCGGCCGTCCCGGCGACGGAGCGGCCGGCCCCTGCTGGGTGGGCTACTGGTCCTTCAGCGTGACGTCCTCGTAGGACGGGAACGGGCTCATCCACACGTCGGTGATCGTGTGCTTGGCGATCCGCGGGCCGATGCCCATCAGCGCGCGGAGGTCCATGATCGGCGCGAACATGACGCGGTCGATCGTCAGCTGCTGGATCTTGAACAGCAGGGCCTCGCGCTTCTTCACGTCGCGCTCACGCGCCTGCTGCTGGAAGAGCTCGTCGATGTCGGGGTATCCCCCGTAGGCGTACTCGCCCTTGGACTGGATGAACGACTCCACCCGGCTCGCCGCGTTGCCGGAGTTGCCCACCGCGGTCATGAACACGCCGCGGAGCTTCTTCTCGCGCCACGAGGCGTAGAACGGGGCGCGCTCCATCGGCCGCATCCGCATCCGGATCCCGACCGCGTTCAGGTAGTTGAGCGTGGCCTCGGCCACCGTGGGGAACCCGGGGATCGGCGTGAACTCGCCCGCGTCGAGCCCGTTCGGATAGCCCGCCTCGGCGAGGAGCTGCTTGGCCTTCTGGGGATCGTAGAGGAGCGCCTCGACCTGGAGCGCGAAGTCCATGACCCGGGGCACGATCACGCCCGCGGGCGGGCAGAAGCCCAGGCACGCCGCCTCGTTGATCTTCTGCCGGGGCAGCGAGTGGTTCACGGCCAGGCGCATCCGCCGGTCGGCCCAGGGCGACTTCGCGTCCCACTGCTCGGCGAACTCGATCCAGAAGATCGAGGCGTGCTTGGACGGCACCACCTGCATGCGCCGGTCGGCCCTGATGCTCTCGGCCTCGGGCCCGTCGAGCGCCACGCCGATGTCGGCCTCCCCGCTCTTGAGCAGCACCGCGCGCGTGCTCGCGTCGGGCACGCTCTTCATCACCCACGTCTTCACGGTGGGCACGCGGCGCCAGTAGCCGGTGTTGGCCTCCAGCACGACCTCGATGCCAGGCTTGTGACTCACGAACTTGTAGGGCCCGGCGCCGATCGGGTGCTTCTGGAAGCCGGCGTCGCCGACCTGGCCGATGTACTTCTTGGGCACCACGAGCCCGGCCGCGCTGGCGGTGGTGCCGTAGAACGTCATGAAGTCCGGCCATGCTTCTTTCAGCTGAAACCGGACGATCTGCGGATCGACGATCTCCACCTCGCGGACGCGGGCGTGGAGGATCGACGCCGCGGCGCCCTTGTAGCGGTCGAAGCTGAACTTCACGTCTTCGGTGGTCAGGGGGTCGCCGTTGTGGAACTTGAGCCCCGGGCGGAGCTTGAACTCGTACGTCTTGCCGTCGGCGCTCTCCTTCCACGACTCCGCGAGGCTCGGGCCCATCTTGTGGCCGGGGTAGGGGCGGACGAGCGCGTCGTGGAGCGCGTAGAGCAGGCCGAATGGCGTGATCTGGGGCGGCGCGCTCGAGGGATCGAACCAGCTCGGCGCGATCGTCACGTGCCAGGCCATGGTGGCCTGGCCCGCCGGTGTCTGTGCGGCGGCCGGCGGCGCGGCGCCGAGGAGCGCCCCGGCGGCGAGCGCGGCGAGGGCGAGGAGCGGGCGAGTCCGGGACAATCGCGTGCGTGCACCCATGGTCGTCACCTCCGTCGGGCGGCCAGGTGTGGGATCGGTGCGATCCGGAAACGGTGTCGCGGAATCCTACCAGACTCTCCCGGGACTGCGCAGACGCGCGAAACGGTGATGTCCCGATTGCGGTGGAGATAGCGGCGCGGCTTCCGTGCCGGTCGGGAGCCTACGGGCGCGGGCGGTCGAGCGGATCGACCTCGTCCGGCCCGACCCAGTCGATGCCGGCGTGCGCGCCCTTGATCGCCATGGCCTCGACCTCGACCACCAGCTCCGGCCGGGCCAGCCCGGTGATGCGACAGCCGAGCGAGGTCGGACAGCTCTGCGCGAACCACGCCGGGCCCTCGCCGTAGGGGCGGTTCTGCCGCGCGCCGTCCACGGTGAAGGTGCGCTTGCGGATCACGTCGTCCATCCGCGCGCCCGTCTGCGCGAGCGCCCAGCGGATCGTCTCGTGCGAGAGGTCGTACTGCGCGGCCCAGTCGCCGGCGGCCTGCGGCTCGCCGGAGGAGTTCATCGACGTGCAGCCGCTCACGTAGACGCGGTCGCCGACCTCGACCGCGCGCGCGTAGCCGCGCGGCCGCTCGCGCATCTTCTCCGTGTAGACGTCGCGGCGCGTCGCCGCGGCGCCGATGATCGCCTCGGCCTCGATCTCGATCAGCATCTCCGGGCGCAGCAGCGCCGGGATGCCGAGCAGCGTGGAGGTCGGCCGGACGTCGCCGGCCCCGGCGAGGGCGTCGACGAACCCGCGCGTGTACTCGGCGGACTGGTCGAGGTCGGTGACGAACGTCTTGGTGTAGACGAGGTCGCCGGGCCGGGCGCCGGCGCGGTCCATCGCCGCGAAGATCGTGTCCATCACGTGGCGCGTCTGCCGGTACATGTCGCCCGGCCCCTCGACGACGCCCTGGGGGGTGAGCGAGGTCGTGCCGGCGACGAACACGCGATCGCCGACGCGGACCGCGCGCGAGTAGGCGTACTCCTCCTCGATCGCGCGGCCGGAGCCGATGCGCTCGGCGGAGCCGGCGGCGCCGTCGACGGCGTCCAGCTCGATCTCGATGAGCTGCGTCGGGCGCGCCAGCCCGTTGACCTGCACCAGCGTGGCCGCCGGCCTCGCCTGGCGGAAGCGCTTCGCGATGGCGCGCGCGGCCCGGTCGGCCGTGGACACGTCGGTGACGTAGATGCGGCTGCGCACGACGTCGTCGAGCCGGCCGCCGGCCTTGCCCATGCTCCACTCGGCGATCGCCATGATCGCGTCGACCTGCGCGGCGACGTCGCCCTCGCCTCGCACCGCGCCGGCGCGGTCGATCGCCGTCGTCCCGGACTGGAGCACCATGTCGCCCGCGCGCAGCGCGCGCGAGTAGTGGGCGAGCTTCTCGAGCTGACGTCCGGAGGCCACGTTGATGCGCGAGAGTGCCATGGTCGCCTCGCTTGTCGGATGAAATGGGCTGGCGCGGCCACCTTACCACTTCGGCGCGCGACCGGCTTTGATAGACTCGGCGCGGGCCGCCGGGCCCGCGACCTCACCAGCCGATGGGAGCCACCATGAGCACACGCGCCGATCTGACCGAGGCCGAGGTGCGGGCGCTGGGCGCCACGCTCGGCCTCGCCATCGCGCCGGACGACCTCACCGAGGTCACGCACCGGCTCAACGCCTTCGTCGACGCGCTGGCGCCGCTCGCCGATCTTCCCGCGGGCGGGCCCGAGCCCGTGCCCGCGCCGGTCGATCCGGACCGCGCGGGATGAGCGCCCCCCTTAGCGCCCCCCAGAGCGCCTGATGACCGCCATGTCCGCCATGGGCGACGATCTCGCGTTCCTCTCCGCGGCCGGGCTCGCGCGGCTGGTGCGGCTGCGCCAGTTCTCGCCGGTCGATCTCGTCAACATGTACCTGGCGCGGATCGAGCGCCTCGACAAGTCGCTCGGCGCGTTCATCTCGGTGTGCGCGGAGGAGGCGCGGGCGGCGGCGCGCGAGGCCGAGCGCGCGCTGACCCGCGGCGGCAAGGGCGGCCCCTTGCACGGAGTACCGTTCGCGGTGAAGGACCAGTTCGACGCGGCGGGGATGCCGACGACGGCCGGCTCGCGCGTGCTCGCCGACAACGTCGCCGCCGCGGATGCGACCGTGGTCGCGCGGCTCAAGGCGGCCGGCGCCATCCTCGTCGGCAAGCTCAACATGTCCGAGTTCGCGCTCGGCGGGACCGTGGACTTCCCGTTCGGCCAGCCCCGCAACCCGTGGAAGCTCGACCGCCATCCCGGCGGCTCCTCCGGCGGCTCCGGCGTCGCCGCCGCGGCCGCGCTCTCCGCGTTCGCGCTCGGCGAGGACACCGGCGGCTCCATCCGGGGGCCGGCGGCGTACTGCGGCGTGGTGGGCATCCGCGCGACGTGGGGCCGCGTGTCGCGCCACGGCTGCGTCCCCGCGAGCTGGTCGCTCGACGTGGCCGGTCCGCTCGCGCGCACGGTCGAGGACTGCGCGATGGTGCTCGGCGTGATCGCCGGGGAGGATCCCGCCGACCCGCTGACGAGCCGCCAGCCCGTGCCGGACTACCGCGCCGCGCTCACCGGCGACGTCCGGGGCCTGCGCATCGGGGTCGTGCAGGAGCTGATGGATGGCGGCACGACGCCGGAGGTGCGCGCCGCGGTCGAGGCCGCTGCCGGGCGCCTGCGCGGGCTCGGCGCGGTGGTGGAGCCCGTCTCGCTGCCCACGCTGCCGCTGGCCGGCGCGGCGTTCATGGCCGTCTGTGACCCCGAGGCCGCCGCCTCGCACCAGCGCTGGCTCCGCGAGCGCCCGCAGGACTACGACCGGGCCACGCGCCGGCGCCTGTACACCGCGAGCCTCCTGCCCGCGGTGCTCCACCACCAGGCCACGCGCGCCCGCGCCCGCATCCGCCGCGAGGTGCTCGACGCGCTCGGCCGCCACGACCTGTTGCTGTCGCCGGCCGCGTCGATTCCCGCGCCGCCGATCGCCCGCGAGGCCGAGCCGGTCACGAGCAAGGAGGTCGCGGCCAAGCGCTTCTTCGGCCACCGCTCCCACAGCACCCCGGCCAGCCTGGCCGGCGTCCCCGCGCTGTCGGTGCCGTGCGGGTTCTCGTCCGAGGGCCTGCCGCTCGGCATGCAGCTCGCCGGCCGCCCCTTCGACGAGGCGACGGTGCTCCGCGCGGCCCACGCCTACGAGCAGGCGACGGACTGGCACACCCGCCGGCCGCCGCTCAGCTGACGGAGACCGATCGCGCCCGAGCGACTACTTGGAGTGCGTGGCCGCGCGGTCGGACGACTCCCGGAGGCGCTTGTAGGTGTCGCGGAGGTCCCGGTAGGCGTCGGCGAAGCCGGTCTTGGCCGTGTCCCATGAGGCCGCGGTCGCGTCGCGCATCTCCCGGAGCTTCTTGCCAGCGTCGAACTGCTTGTCCTTCAGCGCGGCGATCTGCTTGTTGTACTCGGTCTTGGCGTCGCCCGTGGCCTTGGACGCCTTGGCCTGGAGCTGCTTGATCTGGGTGTCGGTCTGCTTCATGAGCTTGCTCGCGTAGGCCACGGCCTCGTCCTTCTTGGCGTGCGTGTAGTCCTTCACGGACTCCCACGTGTCGGCCGTCTTCTTCTCGACGTCCTTCTTCTCAGGAGTCTTCGCGGCCTGCGCGAGCGCGGCGTCGCACGGCAGGAGCGCACAAAGCGCGGCGGCGAGGATCCAGAGCCCCAGGCGTCTCGTCATGGCGATGTCTCCTCAGACCTTCTCCACCACGCGCGCCCAGTCCTCGATCGCGTCCTCGTGCCGGGGCGCCAGGAACACCGCGAACTGATCGGCGCCGGCGTCGCGCAGGGCGTGGACGCGGTCTCGGAGCTCGGGCAGGGTGGCTGTGAACGTCATCTCGCGGAGCGCCGCCGCGCTGGCGAACCGCTCCTCCTCGGGGCGCAGGAACATGAAGTGCCCGCGGTGAAGCGCGAGGTAGCGCGCATCCGCGGGCTCGTAGCTCTCGTAGAGCGTCCGGTAGTCGGGCACGGCGCTGGCGATGGCGGTCGGCGCGCGCATCGGCAGCGAGCCGTCCATCAGCGAGTGGAAGACGGTCATCGCGAACGGCCCGGCCTGGGCGCGCGCCCGCGGGGAGTCGGCGGGCTCGCCGTCGCCGAGCACGCAGCCCATCGTGAACGTGGTCTTGTAGAGGCTCGCGGGCGTGCGGCCGCCGGCGCGGCATGCCTCGCCGATCGCGGCCAGGTCGCGCAGGCCGGAGCTCAGGCGCCCCGCGAAGTGCATCCAGCCGTCGGCGACCTCCACGGTGAGCGCCCGGGCCCGCGGGCCGAACGCGGACAGGTGCAGCGGGATCTTCGGCCCGATGTCGATGAGCCCGGCGTCGGGGTTGAGGAAGCGGATCTTCCGCGGGCGGCCCTCGGCCTCCCACTCGACTGTCTCCCCGCGGAGGAGCGCCTGGATCACGCGGACGTGCTCGCGGAGGTCGGCCAGGCGCATCGCCGGCAGCCCCATCGTGTTGCGCCCGGTGAACCCGGTGCCGACGCCGAAGTCCACGCGCCCCGGCGCGAGCTTCGCCACCGACGCGAGGCCGTTGGCGGTGACGGGCGCGATCCGGTTGGACGGGATGATGACGCCGCTGCCGATGCGGATCCGCGTGGTGTGCTCGGCGGCCAGCGCCATCGCCACGAACACGTCGGCGCAGAGCATCTGGGTGTCGACGAGCCAGACGTGGCTGAAGCCGAGCTCCTCGGCCCGCTTCGCGGTCTTCCAGGCGTCGACGCCGGACGTGAGGCCGATGCCGAAGTCCATGGGCCGTCTAGTCCTTCTCCATGGGCAAGGTCGGGTCGGCCGACCACTCCGACAGCGAGGCATCGTAGACGGCGACGTTGTCGCGCCCGAGCAGCGCCAGCACGAACGCGTCGCTGCTGGCCGCGATCCCGCCGCCGCAGTAGGTGATGACCCGGCCGGCATCGAGGGCGCCCACCTGGGCGAAGCGCTTCCGGAGCTCGTCGGCGGGGAGGTAGGCGTGAGTGGCGGGATCGACCAGGTCGCGCGCGGCGACGTTGACGCTGCCGCGGATCCGTCCTGGCCGGCCGTAGTGGGCGCCGCCGCCGCGGTGCTGCTCGGCGCTCAGCGCGTTGAGCACGCACGTCGCGCCGTCGTCGATCCCGGCGAGCACGGCGCCCTTGTCCACGAAGAGCTCGGGACGCGGCCGCGGCGTGAACGCGCGCGCCGGCCGCGTGCCGGCGTCGGTGCCCACGGGGCGCTGCTCGACCGTCCACTTCTTCCAGCCGCCGTCGAGCACCGCCGCGTCGTCGAACCCGAAGGCGCGGAGCATCCACCAGATGCGCGCCGCCCACATGTTGACGGCGCGGTCGTAGAGCACCACCCGGACGCCGTCGCCGACGCCGTGGCCGGACATCGCCTCGGCGAACTGCGCGGCCGGCGGCATCATGAACCGGAGCGACGACGTGCGGTCGGACAGCTCCGTCGGCAGGTCGACGAAGCCCGCGCCGGGGATGTGGCCGGCGGCCCACGCGGTGCGCCCGGAGTCGACGCGGAAGCCCGCGAGCTGGGCGGGATCGGCCACCAGGTTCACGGTGCACTCCAGCACGCGCACGGCGGGATCGTCGAGGTGCTGGCCGAGCCAGTCGGTCGAGACCAGGTACTCGGGATGCGCGAAGCTCATCGGAGGGTCTCCTCGAGCGCCGGACGTGGCCGGCGCGTGTCAGTTGGCGGGGCACGGTGTAGCCGCCGATCTCGAGCGGCTCGGTCCGGCGCGCCTCCGGAAAGCTAAGGTAGCGCGCGCGGCGCCGGAGGGAAAGCCGCGCGCGTCACGGGCGGAGCCGGCGGCGCTCCACGTGGACGTGGTTGAAGTCGCGGGGCTCGCCGGGCTCGAGCCGCGACTCCGACCAGCTCCGGAGGCCGAGCAGCATCCCGCGCTGTCGCGCGACCAGCCAGAGTGCGTGCCGGCGGCGTCGCGGAGCGCCGCATCCCAGGCACGAGCCGACGTCCCCCGGGCACCGGTGGGTCACGCGGGGCACGGCGAGCCGCGGCAGCGCGGCGAGCCGGCCGGACTCGTCGCTCAGATCGCGCCGGCGAGCGGGGGAAGCGGCCCGCGGCGGGGGAGGAACTGGCCCGCGCCGGCGGGCAGCTCGACGCGGCCCTGGTTCAGCAGCACGCGCCCGCGCAGTACCGTCATCCACGGCCGGCCGCGCGCCTTCCAGCCCTCGTAGAGCGTCCAGCCCGCGATGCCGTGGTGGTCGGCCACGCGGATCGTCGTGTCCGCGTCGGGATCGATGATGGTCAGGTCGGCGTCGGCGCCGACGCGGATGGCGCCCTTGCGCGGCGCCAGGCCGAAGATGCGCGCGGGGTTCTCGCCCATCACCCGCGCGAGCCACGTCGGCGACAGCCCGCGGCGCACGACGCCCTCGCTCCACATCAGCGGCACCAGCGTCTCGAGCGACGGGCTGCCGAACGGGATCGGCTTGCCCTCGCCGTCCACGAAGATGTTCTTCCAGCCCGCCTCCTTGAGCGCCTTGCGCCGCGGCGAGTGATCGCTCGCCACCGCCGAGATGTGACCCTCACGCGAGCCGGTCCAGAGCGCCTCGCGGTCGGGGCCGCCCTCGGGCCGGAGCGGCGGGCCGATCTTGGCGAGCGGCCCCCACGTCTCCATCTCCTTGTCGCTGAGGAGCAGGTACTGCGGGCACGTCTCGGTCCACACGCGCTGCCCGGCGGCCTGGGCCCGCTTGATGCGCTCGAGGCCGAGCTGCGTGGACAGGTGCACGACGTACACCGGGCAGCCGGTCATGGCGCCGATCTCGATCGCGCGGTTGATGGCCTCGGCCTCGGTCCACGGCGGGCAGGTGCCGGGGAAGTCCTGCGGGCGCACGCGGCCGGCCGCGATCGACTTCTCCTCGAGGTGATACAGCACGTCGCCGTTCTCGCAGTGGAGCTGGCACATGCCGCCGAGCGCGGCCAGGCGCTCCATCACCGTGGCGATGAAGTCGTCCGTGCACATCCGCTTGGGTCGCTTCTTGTACGTCATGAAGAGCTTGAAGGTCGACACGCCCATCTCGAAGGCCTCGGCCAGGCCGTCGAGGATGTACGGCTCGTTGTTGAGGATGAAGTGGAAGCCGAAGTCGACCACGGACTGCGACCCCGCCTCGTCGGACAGCCGCTTGATCGCGTGGGGCAGGGTCTCGCGGTTCTGGTCGTCGTACTCGACGAACGACAGGAGCGTGGTCAGCCCGGCGTGCGCCGCGCCCAGCGGGCCGGTGCGCCAGTCGTCGTAGACCGGCCCGATGTGCACGTGGCAGTCGATCAGGCCCGGCAGCACGTACTTGCCGGTGGCGTCGATCTCGCGCACCGCGGGTGGCAGCGCCTCGTCGTGCCCGATGGCCACGATGCGCTCGCCCCGGATGGCGACGCTGGCATCGAGGATCTCCGTCGAGGTGACCACCTTCCCGCCGCGGACCACCAGGTCGACTTGCTCGGCACGGCCCCCGGCAGCCATCAGGCGATTCTTTCGACGCGGCGATGCATGTGTGCGATGGTGCAGGCGATTTTAGTCATGACAGCACCTCCTCGAGCGAAGCCTAGCGGCCGGCCGTGGCCAGCCGGGCGGGGCAGGGGCGCACGTCGACGGCGAGGCTCAGGAGCGAGCCCACGCCGAGCAGGACGCAGCACATCGCGAAGGCGGCGCCGTAGCCGCCGGTGAGCTCGAACATCAGGCCGCCGAGCCAGGACCCCAGTGCGGCGCCGACCTGGTGGAGCAGGAACATCGTGCCGAAGACCGATCCGACCGAGAAGCGGCCGAAGATGTCCGCGGTCAGCGCGGAGCCCAGCGCCTGGGTGCCCGACATGCTCGTGCCGCCCAGCAGGGCCAGCAGGATGAGCGCGGTCGGGCTGTCGCGGACGAGGAACAGCCCGGCGAAGAGGACCAGGCGCGAGCCGTAGAGCCACGCGAGCACCGGGCGCCGGCCGAGGCGGTCGCCGGCGACGCCGAGCGCCATCGCGCCGGCCATGCTCGAGCCACCCAGCACCGCCAGCGCCCACGAGGCCAGCATCGGGTGGTAGCCGTGGTCGGTGAGCATGGGCACGCCGTGCGAGGCGACCAGGCTCATCGAGAAGCCGCATCCGAACAGCGCGCCGCCGAGCTGCCAGAACGGCATCGTCTGGAGCGCGGCGTTGAGCGGCGTCCGCTCGCCGCGCGGTGGCGGCGCCGATTCCGGGGCGGCCCCGTCCGGCGCCAGCCCCATCGCCTCCGGCGAGTCCCGCACGACCCAGAGCGCGAGCGGCACGAGCACCGCGATCACCAGCGCGCCGAGAACGCCGTAGGCCCCGCGCCAGCCGACGGTGAGGATCAACCAGGTGACGACGGGGACGAGCAGGCTCATGCCCGCCATCGACGCGCTGCCGATCGTCGACAGCGCGGTGGCCCGGCGCCGGATGAACCAGCGCGAGATCACCGCGGCCCCGACCACCGGCCCGGTGGCGGACAGGCCGAGCGCGATGCCGAGGCCCTGGATGACGAACAGGTGCCACAGCTCGGTGGCGAGCCCGCTCGCCGCGACCGAGACGCCGAGGATCAGCGCGCCCGCGACGGTGATCGGTCGCGCCCCGAGGCG
>Ga0075421_100012056_pt1 | contig 10722 bp, 9 predicted proteins | sample SoiMetdeltSBSDD5_FD_75292 | JGI IMG/M metagenome (GOLD analysis project Ga0075421, IMG submission 75292) | Bulk soil microbial communities from a Populus tree surrounding site in Tennessee, USA - Soil MetaG P. deltoides SBSDD5 | ecosystem: Environmental > Terrestrial > Soil > Tree plantation...
GCTTATGTCATCTATACCTCGGGCTCGACCGGCTTGCCGAAAGGAGTCATGGTCGAGCATGAGGGCCTGGTCAACATCATCCGATGGCATCATGCGACGTTTCATCTCGCGCCGGGCGAGCATTCTTCGTGCGTGGCCGGTCTCGGGTTCGATGCCTCGGCTTGTGAAATCTGGCCAACGCTCTGTGCAGGTGCCACTCTGCTCTTACCTTCAGCCGCGACTGCGCGTGATCCCGAACTCCTGGTGAACTGGTGGCGGGCGCAGCCTCTTGAAGTGAGTGCCCTGCCGACGCCGATCGCCGAATTCGCCTTCGCACGAGGCATCGGCAATCAGAACCTGCGCACCTTGCTGATCGGTGGTGATCGATTGCAGCGACCGGCCTCACCATCGATGACCTTCTCGCTCATCAATAATTACGGGCCAACAGAGACCACGATCATTGCGACCTCCGGTCAGCTTTCACCGGCGGATGAGCTATTGCACATCGGCCGTCCAATCAACAACACCCAGATCTACATTCTAGACTCGAACAGCGGGCCGGCGCCCATTGGGGTTGCCGGAGAAATCTACATCGGCGGCGCGGGGATGGCGCGGGGCTATCTCAACCGACCCGAGCTCACGGCCGAGCGCTTCCTGCCCGACCCCTTCGGCCCGGAGCCCGGGGCGCGCGTCTATAAAACCGGTGATCTCGGGCGCTGGCTCCCGGACGGCAGGATCGAATTCCTCGGACGCAACGACTTCCAGGTCAAGATGCGCGGCTTCCGGATCGAGCTCGGCGAGATCGAAACCACCCTGACCGGCTATCCGGGTGTGTGTGAGGCTGTGGTGCTCGCACGCGAGGATGCTGAGGCAGGCAAGCGATTGGTCGCCTACTACACCGGCGAAGAAATCACGGCCAAGGATTTACACGACCATCTCTCATCGGGGCTGCCCGAGTATATGGTCCCCCTGGCCTATGTGCATCTGAAGGCCCTGCCACTGACGCCGAACGGGAAGCTCGACCGCCAGGCGCTGCCCGCCCCCGAAGGCCAGACATATGTCACGCGGGGCTATCAGGCGCCGGTCGGCGAAATCGAGGAGCGGATGGCTCAGATCTGGGCCGGCGTGCTCAAGCTCGAACGTGTCGGTCGATACGACAACTTTTTCGAACTCGGCGGCCACTCCCTGCTGGCAATCAGTTTGATTAATAAACATCGGCAACTGGGGGTTGCCATCTCGGTGACCGACCTGTTCACTCACCCGACGATTGAATCACTTGCGACCTACATTCAATCTCGAAAAGACACCTCGCCGATGCGGCCGGTCGCAATCCCACTGCGGACAGAAGGCACCGAGCCACCGCTCTTTTTAGTGCACGAGGTTTCCGGCGAGATCCTCTATGGTTCTCAGCTTGTGCCTCATCTTGCCCCGGGCTTCCCCGTTTATGGGTTGGCAGCTCCGCCGTTTTCGGAGAAGCCATTACGGACGATTCAAGCGATGGCAATGCGTATGGTGCGAATGATCCGGGCCGTGCAGCCGGAGGGGCCGTATCGAATCGCGGGCTGGTCGTTCGGTGCAACCCTCGCCTACGAGATCGCCATACAACTGATCGGGCATGATGCGTCCGTTGAATTCATTGGAAGTCTCGATGGGTACTATCTCGGGCCCGGGGCTCAGGATCCGAAGGAGATACCTCAGGACGACATAGGATTGCTCTTGCACATCCACCAGGGCGATGCGGAGCAATCCTTACGTCTCAAAGCCTTGGCCGATGAGCATTCGGATTTTGATTCTTTGGTACGGGCCGGCCGGGAGCAATCACTAATAACTGCGGAGTTATCAGCCGATGAGATGAGACAGTATCTGGATCGCTACCGTCGCCATGCACTCGCGGCGAGAAACTACATCATCCATCGGATTCCAGTTCCGCTGCACCTCTTCGCCGCGGAAGATACGAGTGATTTAGGCCAAGTCTCCCCACTTCGTAATTGGGAGACGGTCTTGCCCACCGCACAGATTCGCTTGAGATCTGTGCCGGGTAACCACCACTCAATGATGGAGCCCCCCCACATTGCATCACTCGGGGAGGCTCTCTCTCAAGCCCTTCGCCGGGCGCGTGAAGCCGTCGAAGCGCAACCCGAGATAGACTATTGCCCCATGGTCACAATTCGCGACGTGTCCTACAGACCGGCCCCGGTTTTATGCGTGCCCGGGGCGGGTGGTACGGCGATCAGTTTCTTTGACCTGGCGGACAGTCTCAGAGGCTTCGGGCCGATCGAGGCGCTGCAACCTCGTGGCCTCGACGGAGCGCTCGTGCCTCATGCGTCGATTCCGGCCGCTGCCCGCACGTATCTCCACTGCATCCTCCAGAAATACCCGTCCGGCCCGGTGCACCTATTGGGTCACTCCTTCGGGGGGTGGGTTGCATTCGAGATGGCCCAACTACTGCGGAGCACCGGACGCATCGTGGCCTCCTTGACAATTCTCGATAGCGAGCCTCCTGACAGCAATGGCGCGCTCGGCCGAGAGTATTCGCGAACCGAAGCAATCATGGAGTTGGTCGATTTGTATGAACAGGCGGCGCAGCGTTCGCTGAGGATCCGGGCGGAGCAAATCGACGCGCTTGAGCCTCTTGATCAATTGAAGCTCCTCTCCGAGCGCCTCGCGCAGGCGGGGCTGCTGCCGCGCCGGTCGCGGGCAACAGACCTCATCGGAGTGGTGCGTACTTTCGAGACGGCACTGCGAACGCCCTATCGTCCCGAGAGCAACTACCCGGAACCCATGAAACTGGTCTTGGCACACAACCCGAAGAAAGACCGACAGGCCAATGAACAAAACTTTGAAGCCATGGCCGCCGGATGGCGGCGCTGGGCGCCCGCTTTGACGGTGTGGCAGAGCCCAGGCAACCACATGACACTGCTACGCCAGCCCCATGTTGCCGCGCTCTCCGACTGGCTGTCGGGACACTTGTCAACGATCAAACCAAAATCGGCGTCATGATTATCCGGGAGAATACTTTGAGACACCCTGCGAGGCTCATGAACCGTAATTTTCTCCTGCTCTGGCAGGGGCAGGCGATCAGCCAAATGGGCTCTCAGATTTCTTCGATCACCATGCTCTTCTGGCTCAAACATACCACGGAATCGCCGGCCTTAATGGGGCTGCTATCCATGCTCTCGGGACTGGTCACGGTACTGCTTGGGCCGGTTGGCGGCGCAGTTGCCGACCGTAATTCACGGCGCTCGATCATCATCATCTGCGATCTGATCAGCGGCCTGGCCGTGATCTCTCTCTCTCTCTTTATGTGGCTGACACCGACGGCTCAAGAGTGGAATATCGCCTGGGTCTTTACCGGTTCGATTTTGCTCTCGGCCGTCAACAGCTTCTTTAGGCCGGCGATCTCCGCCTCAACCGCCGATTTAGTGCCGAAGGAGAAAGTCACTAGCGCAAACTCGATGCTCCAGGCCTCGATTCAAATCTCGACCCTGGTCGGGCGGGGAGTTGGCGGAATACTCTTCCGCCTGCTGGGCGCGCCACTGGTCCTATTAATCGACGGCGCCACATATCTGTTCTCTGCTTTCAGTGAATGCTTCATGACAATCCCACAGACGTTGGCGGGGAGGAACGGCGATTGGCGCGCGCGCGCGCGCGAATTCAAGCGGGAGATCTGGGACGGCATCGGCTATGTCGGAGCGAATGCCGGTCTGACTCAGCTCTTGCTGATTGCGACATGCCTGAATTTCTTTATGGCGCCGATCCTGGGGTTGTTCCCCTTCTACGTCGAAGACCACTTGAAACTCCATCCTGACTGGTTCGGGTATCTATTGGCCATTTACGGAGCCGGTCATCTGGCGGGCTATCTGTTGGCCGGAATTGTCACCGTGCCGGGCCGGACGCGGGCCGGCTTGTTCCTCGCGCTCATGCTCTCGGAATCGGTGCTCTATGGGTTATTGGGAGTCGCCCAAACACCGGTTACAGTAGCCACAGTCATCATCGGCTGTGGGGCCACGAGCGGTTTTATGAACGTCAACCTTTTGACAATTTTACAGGTCACGACGCCGAGTGATATCCGCGGTCGCGTCTTCGGGCTGCTCGCGACGATCTCAGCCTGTTTGCTCCCGATCGGCATGGGATTGGCCGGAGCGGCCGCCTCGCTCATCGGCAAGAAGATCTCTCTGATTTATATTTTCTGCGGGGCCTCCATGGCAGTTGTCACGCTTGTGGCCTCACTCCTCAGCGAATTAACGAGGTATCTGGCCTACGAGCCGAACGACCTTCCGGGGGCGATTTCATTCGGTCAGAGAGTGGTCGCCGACACGATCCAGGAGGATCATAGCCATGTATAAAATTTCTTTAGTCGACATGCCATTTGCGAATCTACAACTGCCATCGCTCGCATTAACACAGATCAGATCGATAACTCAAGCCAAGTTGCCGGGGAGAGTCACGATTGACATCGCCCCTCTGACACACGACTTCGCAAGGTACCTAGGGATCGACCGCTATCAGTATATCAGCACCTCGATGCAAGCCCTCTACGCAGGCCTCGGGGACTGGTTCTTTAGGCAGCAGGCATTCCCCGAGTTGCCCGATAACACCGGGCAATATCTCGAACGCTACTTTTGGGGGAAGGGCAGAGACGAGGAACAGGTCAAAGATCTGATTGAGCAGAAGCGGCCGGCGCTCGACGTGTTCATGGATGAGTTGATCACAAAGTATGAGTTAGACCGGGCCCAGATCGTGGGGTTCACCTCGATGTTTATGCAAAACGCCGCCAACTTCGCGATGGCCAGGAAATTGAAGGAACTCAACCCGGAAGTGATCACGATCATGGGGGGGGCGAATTGTGAGTTCCCCATGGGTAGAGTGATCGCGGAGCGCATAGAGCACATCGATTTCATCTTCTCGGGGCCCGCCCTCAAGAGTTTCCCCGAGTTCGTTCAGTATTGCCTGGACGGGGAGCCCTCGAAGTGCCGTTCGATCCGCGGCGTCTTTTTCAAGGGTTCCGAGATGCCGGCCTCCGGCGTGGAGACGATCGGCGAAGAGCTGAGCATCGATACGCCCATCGAATTAGACTACGAAGACTTCATGGAAAGATTCGATGAGTACTTTGCCGGCGCTGATTTGAAGCCGATCTTGCCGTTCGAGACATCCCGCGGCTGCTGGTGGGGTCAGCGATCGCACTGCACGTTCTGCGGCCTCAACGGCGTCTCGATGGCCTATCGCTCCATGGACCCTGACACGGCGCTCGAGCAGTTCAAGTCCCTCTTCCGATATTCGGGCAAGGTCACCATGCTCGAAGCGGTCGATAACATTCTGCCCAGGAATTACCTGAAGGATGTCCTGCCGTTCCTCGAGACCCCTTCGGAGATGGAGATATTTTATGAGGTCAAAGCCGACTTGAGCGAGGAAGATATCGCGACCCTGGCGAAAGCCAACGTGAAGCTCATCCAACCCGGGATCGAGTCGTTGGCGACTTCCACTTTAAAACTCATGAAGAAGGGAACGACGGCCTTCCAAAACCTGAACTTCTTGAAGATGTGCTCTCGCTATGGGATCAAGCCGTACTGGAACCTCCTGATCGGATTCCCTGGCGAAGGCGCCGAGGTCTACCGGAGGTATCTGGAGGTCATCCCGTCGCTCGTCCATCTGGAACCGCCGTCCGGCGTCTTCCCGGTTCGTTTCGACCGGTTCAGCCCCTACTTCAATCAGGCTCAGAGTTACGGGCTCGATCTACATCCGATGGATTTTTACTCGTTCATCTATCCTTTCGGCGCGGAGGATCTCAAGGACCTCGCTTACTTCTTTGCCGACCAGAACGTGATGGCCGAGTACTTCGTCGCCGTGGCCCAATGGCTCGGTAAACTTCAGGCAGCCGTCGATCATTGGCAGGCGCGCTGGAATGGTTCAAAGCAGACCCCGCCGCGGCTCGAATATAAAGGCGACTCAGACATCATCTACGATTCCCGCTCGGGATCGGCCACCGAGTACTCGGTCGGACCTCTGGGGAGGGCGATCTTGAGTTACCTTTCAAAACCGGCATGGATCGAGGAGGTCATCAAGGTCTTCTCCCCGGAGTACGGCCCCGCCGTCTCAGGGAAGATCGAGTTTCTTCAGAAAAAGAGGCTCGTCTTTCAGGAAGGGGAACGGCTGATCAGCCTCGTCCTTAACGGAGAACGCAGACAGGGCAAGCACGATTTAGTTCCCGGTAGCGAAAGTGTAAATGGCAGGAAGAGCATCCCCGCCGAACCGGGCTATTCAGTCCACATGACAACCTAAAACAGAACCAAATAGATTCGAACACGGGCCCCGAAGGGGCTCCTGAGCGAGTATCCCGATAGTGTTTGTGTCGATTTCGTAAGGAGCATCGAGAATCCAATGACTAAAGTTTATAACTTCGCGCAGATGTTTCACCTTCAGCCAGCGCTCATCGTTCGCAGGGTTGGCAAAAGCTTACTGGCCGGAATGATGAGTGTTTGCCTCTACGCGGCCGGGCCTGCAGTGGTTGAGGCTCAAAATTTACCGGAGAATCTGGTCTCGTCGGACAAGTCTGGAGACCTCTCCGAACGATACCATCCTGCCAGCATGAGTTTCGCGCCGTGCGCCGAGAACCCGCACCTGGAATGCGGCAGGCTCACACTGCCGGTCGATTACAGTAAGCCCTCTGGGGATAAGTTCGATCTGGCTGTCGCCCGGGCAAGGGCCACCAAGCCACATCAGCGGATCGGGGTGCTCCTGGCCCTCCCCGGCGGGCCCGGCCTCTCTGGTGTCGACTTTTTGCTCGGCGCCGGGAACTCGCCGACCCTCATTCGATTGCTCGAGCGCTTCGACGTCGTGAGCTTCGATCCGCGCGGCGCGGGTCGCAGCCGTCCCGTGAGCTGCGAGTTTGAAGGCGAGAATTTTCCCGCCGACCCGAGCGATGAGGCGCTCGCCGCGTTTTTCGATAACTTCGGCCGCCGCTTTGCGCGCGCCTGCCTCACTCAGAACGGCAACTTCATCAAGTCGCTCGGGACCAACAATGTGGCCCGCGATATGGACGCGCTCCGGCGGGCGCTGGGCGAAGAGCAAATCAGTTATGTTGGCATTTCTTACGCCACCGTGCTTGGGGCAGTCTATAGCTCGCTCTTCCCGCAACGCGTCCGCGCCATGGTGCTCGACGGCGGCGTTGCGCCGGAGTTTGAGGACTACTTCGTCGAATCATGGTCCGAATTTTCCACTGGTTTCGAGCGGGCCTTCCAGCGCCTTGACCAGCTCTGCCGCCGCGATCCCGCCTGTCGACTCCAAACTCCAAGTGTCGTCGCGGTATTCGACGAGGTGGCCGCACGGCTTAAAGCCGCGCCGGTCACGTCTCCCGAAGGCGTCGTGCTGAGCAACAATGAATTGGCTGATATTATTTCCGCCCTGCTGAGCGGTGAAGAGAACTGGCCGCTGATCGTCGATGCCCTGGCTGAGGCGCGCGGGGCGGATTATTCGATCCTCTTCCAAGTCCTGTCTTTAATCCCGCCGAGCAACGACGCCGTCTTTCCATTTTTCTGCAACGACTATGGCACACGCCGGCCGGCGTCAGAATACCTGCCTGTAGACGAGGCCGTCGGCGCATTGAACCCACGCTTTTTCGGTCGCTTTTTCGTAGCCTCTGCGACGGCCCGCTGCACGGCGTGGCCGAAGGCCGAGGCGCCCCTGATCCAAAATGTCAAAAATCGCGTCTCGACGCCAATCTTGCTGGTCGGTAACGACTTCGATCCCAACACCCACCTCGCCGGAACGCGCAGCCTCGCCCATGCACTAGGGATGGACCGAACCATCATCCGTTATCAGGGCGGCGGCCACACCGCCGTCGGAGTGAGCGCCTGCATCGACGACGCCGTCGTGGCCTACCTCCTCAACCTGACCGTCCCTGCGGAAGGGTTTAGCTGTCCCGCCCAACCCATTGGCTTTGGCCCGCCGGCCACGCAGCATGCCATCACCGCCGGGCGAACCGCCAGCGAAGTCAATCGCCAATCGTTTTGGGGGCCGCGCCCTCCGCGCATCCGCAAGTTACATCAATAACATGCCGTCCAGAGCAAAAAACCGATCAAACTGGAGCGCGAAATCCTAGGTTCTGTCGCAAACCTTCCTCACAGACACAGTCTCGGGTATCCTTCCCAACTGGATACAGCTTTGGGGAAGAACAATGGTCGACTTTAGAGGAGCTCATTTCGAGGCTCAGATCATCCTGGTCTGCGTTCGCTGGTATGTGGCCTACCCACTCAGCTATCGTCACCTCGAGGAAATGATGCAAGAGAGAGGAGTCTCAGTCGACCATTCCACGATCAACCGCTAGGTCATTAAGTACTCCCCCCAGCTGGAGCAAGCGTTGCGGGGCCACAGACGGCCCGTCGGCAAGAGCTGGCACCTGGACGAGACCTATGTCAAGGTCAAAGGCGAGTGGAGGTACTTATAGCGGGCGGTTGACGGGGCGGGCCAGACCGTCGATTTCTTACTCACCGCCCGCCGTGATCATCGGGCCGCCAAGCGCTTTCTGCAGAGGGCTATACGCAGCTGCGGGGTGCCTGAGAAGATGACCATCGATCAGAGCAGAGCAAACAATGCGGCTATCGAGAGCTATAACGCTCGGGCAGGTGAACGGTATCGGGATCCGCCAAGCAAAGTATCTCAACAACATGATCGAGCAAGATCACCGGCCCATCAAACGCCTCACCCGCCCGATGCTGGGATTCAAATCGTTCTGGGCAGCGCGGCGTACCCTGGCCGGGATCGAGCTCGTGCATATGATACGGAAGGAGCAGCTGATGAAGGAGGGGAGGCAGGGCCAAACAGCGGCCGAACAGTTCTACTCCTTGGCTGCATAACCCCTCTAAAAGACAGGACAGTCCTTCTCGTGGTCAAAAATTGCGACAGTACCAGGCCGAGAGTATCGCTGACAGCAATTTCGACTTGAATATTGAGGCTGAATAATGTCTCGACAGCAGCACGAACCCATACCGCCGGGAACTGCCTCAGCGCCTCGTTGCCGCGCCGAACCATCGTCGCAGATGACTGAGGAAATCGCCGAAGTCTTTGGCATCACACCAGGTTACGTTGACAAGTTACTCAAGCTGCGCCGCGAGGGCGGAGATCTAACCCCTTGACCCGATGGCGGCGGGGCACAAGCCAAGCTCAACGAAAAGATCGTCGGGGCAGGGCTCTCTCCCTGCCCGTGGTTGCGTCACCGCCAACCCGGGCAGGGAGAGAGCCCTGCCCCGACATGTGTCCCAATCTTCTGCGGTTCGATTTAGCTGTGGCAGTTGACTCGTCACTGCGACAGGAGAGCGCAAAGATGGCTGTCGATGTTCAATCTCTGGAGAAGAGAACCTACAACAGCGGCGCCCAGGTGTTAGGCTTCGGCGTCAAGATCGTTGGCGTCACCAGCCACGCCATGGCGATGGGCGCTTCTCGAAAGGCCTTGACCCTGGAATCGATTCCAGGGTTTATAATGCCGGTGTGTCTGACGCCGAGCCTCAACCGAAGTCTCTGCGGCCGCGCGAGCTGGCACGGCTTGCCGGGGTGAGCACCGACACCCTCCGACATTATGAGCGGGTTGGTGTGCTGCCTTTGCCGCGCCGGTCGCCGAACGGATACCGCGAATATTCCGCTTCGGCGCTCTTTCGCGTCCAGCTCGTGCGCAGCGCGCTCGCGATCGGATTCACGCTCGAGGAGTTGACTGTCATTCTACGGGCGCGTGACCGCGGGCTGGCGCCCTGCCGGCAGGTGCGAGCGCTCGCCGCGGCAAAGCTTGACGAGCTCGAGAACTTGCTCTGCGAGCTCACGACTGCGCGGGACGAGTTGCGCGCCATGCTCCGGGAGTGGGACGCCAAGCTGGGTGACGCGGAGGCAGGTGAACGCGTCGGGCTTCTCGACGCACTCGCCGCCAGAGTCTCCACGGCTGGCGCCGGGACCCCGCGGCCTATCCGACCCTGGCCTAAGAGAAAAAAAGGAACGTAGACCTATGCGAATACTGTACTTAACTGTATTGGTTGCCGCCGCCTTCGGCTTTGCCGCCTCCCGGCAGTCCCCGGCCCGACCCGGGGAGGGTCATGCGGACCACCACCAAGGCATTAAAGGGCGTGGCGACCGAGTCATGGGCTTCTCGCATGAGAAGACGGAGCATCACTTCTGCCTCCTGCGCGACGGGGGCGTGATTGACGTGGCGGCGAAAGAGTCGCAGGACGGCGAGAGCCGAGGCCAGATCAGGCGCCACCTGAGCCATATTTCACGGATGTTCACCGACGGCGACTTTAACACACCGATGCTCATCCACGGGCAGACTCCGCCCGGGGTCCCCGTCATGGAGAGGCTGAAGGCGAACATCGGCTACCGATACGAGGAAACGGACCGCGGGGCGCGTATCATCATCGCCTCCGACAGCTCCGAAGCCGTAGCCGCAGTGCACGAGTTCTTGCTCTTTCAGATCCACGACCATGAGACAGGGGACCCCGGCAGAGTAGAAGCGAAATGTCCAAGCCACTGAGATCAGTCAGGGGACAAAGCTCCTGGGCATGGCGGCGCGAATAATTTCGCGCGGCCGGAATCACAAGCCGCGAGGGTGTCAGAGAAACGGTGTCAGGCATTGCACTGGGCAGGAACATCGATCCGTCATGCTACGGATTTCACGGCTCTGAGGCGCTTTTGGTGAAATAGACTCAAAATTCCGCACCTCGGCCAGTCAAATCAAACAGAATTTTTTGCTGACACTCTGACATC
>Ga0075421_100012058_pt1 | contig 10722 bp, 8 predicted proteins | sample SoiMetdeltSBSDD5_FD_75292 | JGI IMG/M metagenome (GOLD analysis project Ga0075421, IMG submission 75292) | Bulk soil microbial communities from a Populus tree surrounding site in Tennessee, USA - Soil MetaG P. deltoides SBSDD5 | ecosystem: Environmental > Terrestrial > Soil > Tree plantation...
TGTCCTGCTTCTGGTTGGCCATGATCCAGCGCACGATCATCTGCCGGTTGCGCATGTGATCTTCTTCGATCTGCGTCCCCTCACGAATCCGCCGCAGCTGCACCAGGGCATTGCGCGTGTAGGACTCGTACTCGGCCTGAACGATCTCGTTCTGATCCTTGGCATCGACGAGGCCCAGCTCGGCAACCTTGGAATGGGGCAGGAAGTAGAGCGCGACCAGATCGGCCCGTGATTCCTCGAGCGCCGAGTACTGCTCCTTCAACACCGACTGCGGGCTGCCCTTCAGCGCCGCCGACACCTTGCCCGAGGCGTGGCCGATCACCTCGTGCATGTTGGTGGTGAGCTCGCCGGCGACGGTGCTCCACTTCTCGGCCCGGGCCGCTTCGTCCGGCGTCCAGGCAAACTCCCGCCGGAACTCGGCCGACGTCGAGCGATCGTAGGCTTCGTTGACGTTCGACAGCGACACCGACTTGCTGCCGTACTTCTCGCGGATCGCCTGATCGTTCGGCAGATTGATGCCGACCGGCGTGACCGGCCCCGAGTCACCGGTCTCGATGACCACGTCGATGGCGTTGGCCGTAATGCCGGTCACACCCTGCTTGCGATACTTCGGGTCCCAGGGCATTCGGTCCTCGAACCACTGGGCCTCGGCGGCGAGCTTGCGGATCTCGGCGGTCTTGACCGGATCGACGTAGAACACCAGCGCCTCCCACGACCCCTTGATACCACGCGCGTCCATGTAGACTTCGACGAAGCCGTTGATCGTGTCGACCGGCGACGCTTTGTCCTCGACCCAGGCGATGTCGTAGGCGACGCGATTGGCGGTGGCACCGGTCTGATAGAACGTGATCAGCTCGCGCAGCGCCTTGGCCATCGGCTCGGTGGCAAAGGGCACAGCAGCCTCGAGGTGCTCGACGATCTTGCGGATCTGCGCGTCATACTTTCCGCCGACGCGATACACCTCTTCGATCAGCTTGCCGTCTTTCTTCACCAGCCGTGAATTGAGCGGGTACTGCTCGTGGAATGCCGCCACGTCCTTCATCGTCACGCCAACGTGGAGGTTGTTGGCGCTCGAGGCGAGGATGTCCTTGCCCGCGCCGGGGGTCTTGTTGGTGACGATTGGATCGAAGGTCTGATCGAAGAAGATCGGATGCATGCGCCCGAGCAGCGCGTCGAGCGACTCGCCGCGCTTCAACGGGAACGTCGCGCCGTTCTTCTCGGCAACGTGGGCGGCCGCGGCCAGGGCATCGGGCGTCGTCTTCAGCACGAACTTGCGCGCGGTCAGGTTGTTGTACGGACCGGTGTTGATCCAGAACAACTTCGTGTAGCGCTGGATCTCGGAGAGCGTCGCCGGATCGATCCCTTGCGCGTGCGTGATGATTTCTTCGAGGATGTCGCGAATCGCGAGGTTGTGCACGTAGCGCTGGTCGTAGAAGATGTCGCGGCCGGCGATCGCCGCCTGGTAGAGATGCCAGATCAGTGTCTTGTCCTTCAGCGACAGCTTTTGGAATCCATCGGCGTACAACTGCACCACCGCCGCGTCATCCACCCGCTCGAGCAGGTATTTGCGGTCGGCGGCCGGCGCCAGCGCCGATCGCGGGCTGTCTGCCGCCGGAGTATTGCCGTCGCCGCCCCTGCCACACCCGAACGCTCCCGCCATGAGCACTCCCATCGCCGCAAAAAGCATCGTCGGTTTCATAAGGGTTCTATTGTACCTACGCCAGATCCACGGTTTGCGCGTGTGCCGGCGTCATCGTCTTCCAGCCCAGGCGCGCGGTCATCGTTCCTTGCAAGGCCTGCATCGCCGTGATCTCGCCGTGAACCAGGAACGTCATCGCCGGCGGGCGCTTGAAACCGCCCAGCCAGCGCAGGATCTCCACCGAGTCGGCGTGGGCCGACATCGAGTCGAGCCTGGCGATATGGGCGTGGGCCGGAACCATCTGGCCATGAATCTTGACCGCCCGCGCACCGTCGACGAGCAACCGGCCGCGCGTACCCTCGGCTTGAAAACCGACGAAGAGGATCGTGTTGCGCCCATCCGGAAGCGCCGCTTTGAGATGGTGCAGCACGCGCCCGCCGGTCGCCATCCCGCTCGACGAAATGACGATCGCCGGCATCCTCGAGGCCGTCAGCTGCTTCGATTCCTCGGTCGACGCGATGGTGCGGAACCGCTCGGTGCAGAACACCGACAGCTGACGCTCGTGCCGTGCGCCTTCGATCCGCCGTGCCTTCGATTCGCCGCGCGCGGCGGGTCCGTGCGGCGCTTTCTGATCGCGTTCCTCCGGATGCAGCTCCGCGTCCAACTCCTGCACGCGCTCCGAGTATCGGGCCAGCGCCTCGGTCGCCATCGGGCTGTCGACGAAGACCGGCAGCACCGGAATGCGCCGCTCCTCTTCGAGCTTGCGGATCCAGTACAGCAGCTCTTCGACTCTGCCAACGGCAAAGGCCGGGATGACGACCTTGCCGCCGCGTTCCGCAGTCGAGGAGATGATGTCTGCGAGTTTGGTGCCGTTATCGTCCTGCTCGTGCACGCGATTGCCGTACGTCGATTCGACGAGCAGGTAGTCGGCCTCGTCGACCATCGTCGGATCGGGAAGCACCGGGCGAGAGAAGCGGCCGAGGTCCCCGCCGAAGAGGATCGTGTGGCCGTTCACGCGCACGCGGGCGTAGGCCGAACCGAGCAAGTGTCCGGCGTTGATGAAGTCGGCCTCCACGCCCGGCGCGACCGGCATCGGGCGGTCGTAGCCGACGGGTTGCAGTTGTGAGAGGGCGCGGAAGGCATCGGCTTCCGTGTACAGAGGCAGCGCCGGGGCGTGCCTGGAGTAGCCGTGCCGATTGGCGTTGGCCGCGTCCTCTTCCTGAATCCTTCCGGAGTCGGGAAGCACGATGCGGCACAGGTCCATGGTGCCGGCGGTGCAGAAGATGCGCCCGCGGAAGCCGTCGGCAACGAGCCGCGGCAGATATCCGCAGTGATCGAGGTGCGCGTGCGTGAGCACGACCGCATCGATCTTCGACGGCTCGATCGGGAGCTTCTGCCAATTGCGTTCGCGCAGCTCCTTCAGCCCTTGAAACAATCCGCCATCGACGAGGACCTTCGCGGAACCCGTGTCGAGCAGATGCTTGGAGCCGGTCACGGTTTGTGCGGCGCCTAGAAACGTCAGCTTCATCGTCTTATCCGAGGGGCTTCGCCCCTCGGACTCCCCTACACGCGCTCTCGCGCGCCGCTGCGCCGGCGCGCTCCGATCGCGTGCCTCGCTCGCCATGCTCGCTCGGTAGCGCACGGCAGGTTGATGAGAAAGCGGCTAGGCAAACAAACCCACCTGGCCGCCGGTGTGCCAGAACACCACCGTTTCGTCGCGTCCGAACACGCGCCGCCGGCAGTAGGCAATCATGGCGGCCATGGCCTTGGCGGTGTACGTCGGATCGAGAAAGATGGCTTCGCGGCGCGCCGCGAGCTCGATCGCCTCGCGCGACTCCGGCGTCGGCACGCCGTATCCGCCGCCGACGAACGTGTCATCAATCTCGATGGTCCTTCCCGAGAACCGGCCGCGCGGCACGCGCGCGAGCGTTTCCAACCCTTCGAGGATGCCCGCGATGGTCTTCTGCAACGCGTCCGCCGGCTCGTCGGCGCTGATGCCGATCACGCGCGTGGGCACACCGGCGAGCGCGCAGCCCGCGATCAATCCCGCCTGCGTGCCGCCGGAAGACGTTGCGTGGACGATCGCGTCTGGAGGCGGAATCTGTTTCAGGAGCTCCTCGACCGCGAGAGCAAATCCCGCCGCGCCGAGCGGGGTCGAGGCCCCCAGCGGCACGATGTAGGCGGGTCGTCCGGCCGTACGTTCGTCGGCAGCCGCCTCTTCCATCGCGGCGGCCCGCTGTTCGCGCATCGCGACATAGCGGACCTGCGCGCCAAGCAGCGAATCGAGCAGTGCGTTGGCGGCGGGCCTGGCCGGCGGCGCGCCGTCCGGTGTGTTGACGACCAGGATGACTCGCATGTTCAGCTTGGCCCCGACCGCTGCGGTCACGCGTGCGTGATTCGACTGCACACCGCCGCACGTGATCAGCGTCTGCGCCCCGGAATCCCTGGCCTCGGCCGCAATCAGCTGCATCTTGCGGATCTTGTTGCCCCCGAATGCAAACGGGAGCGCATCGTCGCGCTTCACCAGCAGGCGCGGGCCCTCGTCCGCGCGGCGCGCTCCGGCGGGCAAGCCGCCGCGCAGGGCGATGCGAAGGTTGGGCAGCTCTTCGACCTTGCTGGGTTCGGACGTGAAAGGGATCGACGGCAGCGAGCCGAGCACGGACACGCAGTTACTATATAAGGCTTGGAACCCATCGAATGAGCCGACTCCTGGATCGCCTGCGCTCGGACACGCCGGTCGTGTCCGCGGAACTCCGTCCGCCCCGCGCCGAGCTGGAGACCGCCGCCAGCATGGACGCGTGGATCGATACCTACCATGCGGTAAAGGGGCTGACGCACGACGGCACGTTCGTGTTCCTGACCGACAGCGCTGTGGGGCTGAAGGAAGAAGACAACCTCCGGCACCTCGTGAACAACATGGGCAGCGACGCGCCGCGATCGAGCATCGCGCCGTTTCTGACGACCAAGCACTCGCTGGAGCATTGCCTGTCGTACGCCGATCGCGCCTATCAGCACGGCTTCGAGTCACTGGTGGTGCTCGGCGGCGACAAGAGCGTCGGTCCGCCGCGATGCGTCGAGCATGCCTGGCAGCTGCGCCAGGAGATCCGCCGTCACCAGCCGGGATTGACGCTGGGGGGATGGGCGAATCCGCACGCGAGCACCAGACGACAGGTCGACTACCTGCTCGACGCCCACGTCAGCGCCGAGTTCTACCTGACGCAAATCGTGTCGCATCACAGCCGCGGCGCGGTCGAGCGGTTTCTCGAGGAGAGCGATCGTCGCGGCCTGACGCTCCCCGGCGTGTTCGGGATCTTCTACTATCGCTCGGCGAATCCGAAAACGCTGCGGGCGCTCGCCGAGTTCCTGCCGGTGCCGGCAGCGCAGTTGTCGGAGGAGTTCGCCTCCGGCGCGTCGGCCGACGAGGTTTGCGCCCGGTCGATTCGCGCGATGTCGGCGGCGGGCGCGCGGCACTTCTACATCAGCAACCTTCCGGTCGGCCGCGCGGCGGCGACGCTGCAGCGGATCATGACGCTGACCCGTTAATCTTTTCCGGGGGGAGCAGAGCTCCCGGATCAGGCTATTCGCCGGCGCCCTTGAAATGATCGTCTTCGTCGGCGAACAGGACGTTGAAGCTGGTCAGCGAACCGTAGCAGCCGCTGATGTACGCCTGCAGTTTGACCTTCGCGTCGGCGGGAATCTCCATCGAGTTGATCTGCTGCTCGAGGGTGCGCAGCCGGTTCCGCATCATCACGATCTTGTGAAAGAACGTCTCGATCGGCCAACTCTTGTCCTGTGACGCGTTGCCCGGTTTCAACACCAGCGTTCCGCCGCGCCAGCGGTCGGCCGGCGTGACCGGCGTGACGCCGCCTTCCTCCCGCAGGATCCGCCGCAAGAGCAGCTCGAGGTCCGCGGGGTCGGTCGGTATAGTCATGGCTGAAGCGATCCTCTCGCGATCACTGACGATCGGGAACGGGTCAGGGGCTGGGCGCGCCCCGCGAGCCGGGGACGAACGCGCCTCCTCTTGAGCGGCACGCCGAGCGCCGCCGCCGACGTCGATCCGCGGTCCCCCGCGGTAGTTGTGCTCGCTCGAACAGTAGCCGCACCCGACGCGCAGCGGCACGCCGTTGGGATCGGCGGCGATTACGGTGTGCATGCGATCGATCTTGCACACGCGGCAGAAGTCCTCGACTGAATCACCGGCCCGCGACACGGGGAGATTGTACTGCCGGAAGGCCGGAAGTTCGGAAGTCCGAACACCCCGTGGCTCGGCCCTCCCGATCTTTCGGCCTTCCGGCCTTCCGAACCTCCGGTCTTCCGACTACCATCACCGAATGGCATCCTTCATCGACTCCGTGCCGCTCTCGGGCATCATCCGCATCCGCGACATGATGTACAGCGTCAAGGATCCGTTTCGGCTCGATCAGGGGGACGTCAGCTTCGACGCGCCCGACACCGTCAAGGCGGCGATGCATCGCGCCATCGACGAGAACCGCAGTCACTACGTCCAGACGACTGGTGTACCGCGCTTGCTGGAGCTCGTGAGCGACAAGCTGCGGACGAGGAACGCGATTCCCGTCGGGTCGCCCGAGGAAGTGATGGCCACGACCGGCGGCATCCACGCGCTCTATCTGATCTGTCAGGCCCTGCTCGAACCGGGAGACGAAGTCGTGGTGCCGGATCCCGAATGGCCGCCGGCGATGGGCAACATCAAGCTCGCGCGCGGCGTAGTCGTGCCGTGCCGCCTGCACGAATCCCTCGGCTGGCGCTGGGATCCCGACGAGCTCGAGTCGCTCATCACGCCGAGGACGAAAGCCATCTACGTCAACTCGCCTCACAACCCTACCGGTGGCGTGCTCACAAGAACGGATGTGGAGCAGGTGGTCGAGATCGCGAACAGGCACGATCTCTGGATCCTCTCCGATGAAGCCTACGAAGACGTCGTCTTCGACGGCGCAGCCCATGTCAGCGCGGCGTCGCTCGCCGGCGCCTACGCGCGCACGATCCCGTTCTTCACGATGAGCAAGACCTACGCGATGACCGGATTGCGTCTCGGCTACGTCGCCGTTCAGGATCGGCAGCTGCGCGACCGCATGAAGAAGGTGCTGTTCTATACCGCCAGCAACATCTCGTCGGTCGTGCAGTACGGCGGCATCGGCGCGCTCGAAGGATCGCAGGCATGCGTGGATGCGTTTCGGACGGAACTGCTCGCGCGCCGCGACCTGTTCTACGACGGCATCCAGCACTTCGCCGGTAAGGTGCTGAGCGGCGCCCCGCCGAAGGGGGCGTTCTATGCGTTTCTGAAGATCGATCCGAGGTGGCAGCCGGACGCCGGCTCGAGCGATGGGCCGTCCGCGTCGGTGTCGTGGGCCATCGCGAAGCACCTCATCGAGCGGGGACGAATCGGCTGCGTACCGGGCGCCGACTTCGGTGCAAATGGCGAAGGTTACGTTCGGTTCTGCTTCGCTCGCGATCGCCGCGAGCTCACCGCGGCGCTGGAATCGATGCAGTGGTTGTTCGCGTAGGAGTCATCTCTTGAACGTGGCGAGCGAGAGAGCGTGTCAGGAGGTCCGGGGGGCGAAGCCCCCGGATGAATACGCTCAGCGCGCGGTCGCGCGATCGAATGACCGCGGAAACGTTGAGCGGAGAGTGCGGAGCTCGTGCGAACGCGACTATCGAACGTGCCGGCCACCATCGACGCGCAGCGTCTCACCGGTCACGAATCCGGACTCGAGGAGGAACAGGACGGCGGACGCAATCTCGATCTCGCCACCCCATCGTCCGACGGGCGTCGCGGACTCGACCGCTTTCAGCTCGTCGGCATCCGTGCTTTCAGGTGCGAGGATTGGGCCCGGTGCGATCGCATTGACGAGGATCTGATGCTCGGCCAGCTCCAGCGCGAGCGCCTCGGTCAAGCCGATGACGGCGCGCTTCGCCACGTAATACGGCAGATAGCCCTTGTAGCGCGGCCGGCCACTTGCGGCGATCCAGTCGCTGAAATTGATGATGCGGCCGCCGCCGGCTTTGCGCATGTGGGGCACGGCCGCGCGCGCGCAGAAGAACGCCGCGCCGAGATCGACGTTCAGGCCTTCGTGCCACTGCGCCTCGCCGAGCTCCTCGAATGGTTGTGCACGGTAGACCGACGCCATGTTGACGAGCACATCGAGGCCGCCAAGCGTCGCCGCTGCCTCGTCCACGAGCGCGGCGCACTTGGATGGCTGCGACAAGTCCGCCTGGATCACGACCGCGCGCCGGCCGGTCGCCTCAATCGCCGCTGCGGTCGCCTGCGCCTCGGTGGCCGATCGGTTGTAGGCCAGCGCCACGTCCATCCCGCGCCGCGCGAGCTCCTGCGCAACCACCGCGCCGATCCGCTTGCCGCCGGTGATGAGCACCTTCTTGTCGGTCAGCATGAGCACAGTGTACAGATCACCTCATCCGATCGACACTCAGGCCCTGAGCCTGACCCGCCTTGAGCCGGACCGCAGTCCTGAGCCTTGAGCCCTGAGCCGACCAAGCGCCTGTCAGAAGTACGTCGACGCGAACTACAGTCTCAAACGCGCGGCAGGGTCTGCCGGCAGCCGAAGAAGCGCGACCACGGCGAACGGCGCGTGATGCGCCGTTCGGCGGTGCGGATGGTGAAGAGCTGCGGATTCAGGCGCGGGCTGACCTCGTTCCACGCGAGCGGCATGGACACCGGGGCGTGCGGCTGCCATCGCACGGAGAACGGCGGCACGATCGTCTGGCCCGGCGCGTTGCGCATCACGTCGAGGTAGACCGGCGCGCGACGGTTGGCTTTTCGTGCCTCGATCGTCAGGAGCTTCGGGTGGTCGGCGGCGAGCTCGCGCGCGATCGCCGCCGCGTACGCGCGCACCTGGTCCTGGCTCGCACTCCGCCGGAGCGGCACGAGCACGTGCAGTCCACGGCCACCCGACGTCTTCACAAACGATTCGAGACCGTGATCCTCGAGCCGCTCGCGCAGCAGCAACGCCGCCCGCGCCGCCGACGCGAACCCATCCGCCGGATCGAGATCGAACGCCAGCCAGTCCGGGCGATCGAGGTGATCGACGCGGCTGTTCATCGCGTGCATGGCGATGCACCCGAGGTTGACGAGCACCAGGAGCGTCTTGCGGCGGCCGCCGATGATGTAGTCGATGTCGCGCCTGGCGGTCGGCGCGGGGATCGAGAGCGTCGGCACTCCGTCGGGAAGATTGTCGGGCGCCTGCTTCTGATAGAAGCACTTCCCCCGCACCCCGTCGGGACAGCGTTCCATCGTCACCGGACGATTCTTCAGCCACGGCAGGATGTGGGCCGCGATGCGGGTGTAGTACTTCGCGAGATCGAGCTTGGTGATCCCCTCCGCCGGCCAGAACAGCTTCGAGCCATTGGTGATCACGACACCGCCGAGATGGGCCGTCATACGGCTCCCGGGCGCAGACGCGCGCGGCCGGCCGCGTCGGCATCCGCCTCACGCGTCTTCGAACGATCGATCGACAGGGCACCGGGTCCGCTGAGAATTACGGCGATGAGCGCGGCAACGATCACGAGGTTGTACTCGTAGCCGTGGCCCGCGCCCGGGACATTCGTCCAGTTGAGGAAAAACCCGTTGGCGAGGTGGACCTTCCAAACGGCGACCAGCATCTCGACGGTGAGGATGCCGGCGGCCACGCGGGTGAAAAGACCGGCGATGAGCAGCAGACCGCCAACGCTCTCGGCCAGTCCGATGGCCATCGCGAGGACGAATGCCGGCGAGAGGCCGGCCTGGGCGAAGAACGCGGCGGTTCCGTTCAGGCCGCCACCGCCGCCGAAGCCGAACAACTTCCGGACGCCGTGGGCGACGAACACCAGACCGACCGCAAAGCGCAGCAGCGTGGGACCGAAAGGGGCCATGCCGTCCTCTCGAGAGCCGCCAATCGCGGGCGGCTATTGTGCCACATCTCTCGACGGGGAAGTACAGTATGCTCGCGCCCATCATGATGGACAGGCGGGGCTTTCTGCGAGCGGGCGGCGCGGTGGCCGCGGCCGCGTTTGCCGACGCCGGCCTCGAGCGCGTGCACGCGGCCGGCCGGCAGGTTGTCGGCCAATCACCCGCGTCGGTGGCGGCCGACGAGAACTATTGGCGCGAGATTCAACAGGCCTTCACGCTCGATCGCACGATCATCAATCTGAACAACGGCGGCTGCTGTCCGAGTCCGCGCGTCGTCCACGAAGCGCTGAAGCGCTATCTCGACATCTCGAATCAAGCGCCGGTCTATCACATGTGGCAGGTGCTCGAGCCGAACATCGAGAGCGTGCGGCGGCGGCTCGCCAACGAATTCGGCTGCGATCCCGAGGAGCTCGCGATCACCCGTAACGCCAGCGAAGCGCTGCAGATCGCGCAGCTGGGCGTCGATCTGAAGGCCGGCGACGAAGTCGTCACCACCAACCAGGACTACGGCCGGATGCTCGACACCTGGGAGCAGCGCGTCCGCCGCGACGGCATCAAGCTGACGAAGATCTCATTCCCGGTTCCGCCGCCCTCGCTCGACGTGCTGGCGGACCGCCTGCTCGCCGCGATCACACCGGCGACGAAAGTGCTGCACTTCTGCCACATCACCAACCTCACCGGCCAGATCTTTCCAGTGAAGCGGATCTGCGACGAAGCACGCCGGCGCGGCGTAAAGACCGTGGTCGACGGCGCACACGCGTTTGCGCACTTTCCCTACAAGGCGAGCGACCTCGGCTGCGACTTCTACGGGACCAGCCTGCACAAGTGGCTCTTGGCGCCCATCGGCACCGGCTTCCTCTACGTGCGCCGCGAACATATCGCGCCGCTGTGGCCGCTCACGCCGGCCCCGGCCTCCAGGACGAACGACATCCGCAAGTTCGAGGAAATCGGCACGCACCCGGCGGCGAACCACAACGCCATCGCTGAAGCGCTCAGCTTCCACGAGGGCATCGGCATCATACGCAAGGCGGAACGGCTTCGCTACCTGCGAAACCGGTGGGCCAAGCGGCTCGTGCAGCATCCCAAGATCAAACTGCACACCAGTCTGGATCCGGCGCAGTCGTGCGCGATCGGCACCGTACAGATCACAGGCGTGCCAACG
>Ga0075421_100012064_pt1 | contig 10719 bp, 9 predicted proteins | sample SoiMetdeltSBSDD5_FD_75292 | JGI IMG/M metagenome (GOLD analysis project Ga0075421, IMG submission 75292) | Bulk soil microbial communities from a Populus tree surrounding site in Tennessee, USA - Soil MetaG P. deltoides SBSDD5 | ecosystem: Environmental > Terrestrial > Soil > Tree plantation...
CCGACAGCGCGAGATCCGCCAGGCCCTCGAGCGCCTTGCGCGGCGCGATCATCGGCCAGTTGCTCCCGAACATGACCTTCGCGCGCCCGTGGGCCCGGAGATATGCGACCAGGTTCGGCGGATAGCGTCGCACGGTATACGCCGAGGTATCGATATACACGTTCGGGTGCTTGGTCGCGACCGCGATCATTTCCTCGGTCCAGGGGTAGCCGATGTGCCCGCAGACGATCGTCAGCTCCGGGAAATCGATCGCCACCTGGTCGATATAGGGTATGGGCCGGCCGACCTCCGACGGCATCAGCGGTCCGGCGTGCCCGACCTGGGTGCAGAACGGAACACCGAGCTCGCAGCACTCCGCGTACACCGGGTAGAAGCGCGCATGCGTCGGAGGCAGCTCCCAGAGCCACGGCAGTACGCGGATGCCCTTGAAGCCGAGCTCGCGTACGCAGCGGCGCATCTCGCGAACCGCCGCACGCGGCCGAGTGATGTCGACCGAGCCGATGCCGGCCAGGCGACCAGGTGCTCGGGCGATGAATCCTGCGACCTCGTCGTTCGAGATGAGATCGCCCCTTGGCCCCACCCAGGCGCTCAACAGCGAGAGAGCCACGCCTCCCTCGTCCATGGCCTCGATCGTGGCGGACACCGGCAGCTCGCCCTCGGGCAGGACGCCGCGCGTCCAGCGCCGGAGCGACTCGAACATCGGTTGCTCCAGGTGACGGCGGGTCGGGTGCTGCGCCCATGCGTCGATGATCATCGTCGTCGCTCCCGCTTGCGCGTCGCGTGGATCGCGTCGAGATCGGCCGACACGTCGATGTCGCGGGCGAGCGCTGCGGCGGTCACGACACCGACCTCCGCCGACCGCGCGCGGAGCAGATCCCGCGCGCCGCGATCCCCTGTGAGCTCACTCAGGCTTGCGAACCAGCTCCGCGGCAACATCGCCGGGACACCGACAGTACCCGCATACGAGCTTGCCACGGCGCGGCCGGGGTCGGCTCGCCACACCTGCACAAGCCTGCGCAGGTGCGCGGCGTCGAGCGCGGGTTGATCGCAGAGCACGAAGAGTGCTGCGTCGACACCCGGCTCGATCGCACGGACCGCCGCGCGAATCGAGGCCGAGAGTCCCTGGGCCGAGTCGGGGCAATCCACGCGCGTCAATAGCAGGTCTGCTACCGCGCGCCGGACGGCATCCGCCCGCGCCCCGAGTACGATCAACGCCTGCGCCGGGCCGGTCTCGAGTGCCAGGCGCGCCGACCGGCGGACAAGCGTTTCGCCGTCGACCGTCAGGAGCTGCTTCGGGTCGCCAAGCCTGCGTGAGCCGCCGGCTGCGAGCACGACCACCGCGTGCGCTGGCGCGCTCATGCGCCGATCACCAGTTTCTGCAGCTCGGCAGCGATGGAGAGCGCGATCGCCTCGGGTCCCTCGCCGCCGAGCGGCAGCCCGACCGGGGCATGCAGCCGCCCGTTGAGCGCGTCGCGCTCGGGAGCGGAGAGCCGCGCGAGCAGCTCGTCGCGCCGCCCGCCGGGACCCAGTAGCCCCACATACGCGATATCCGCACCCGCCAGCGCGCGCAGCGCCTCGAGGTCCGCGTCGGCTACGTGCGTCATCACGAGCGCCGCGTCGAAGTGCTCGGCAGCGAGCTCGCGCAAGGCCGGCGCGGGCCGTTGCGACAGCCGACGATCGACGGGACCGATACGCCCGGGCGCAAGCAGCGCCTCCCGGTGGTCGACGATGCAGCAGTACCAGCCGAGCGTGCGGGCGATATCGAGCAGCGGCCGCGCCTCGGGCCCGGCGCCAAGCATGAGCACCTGTGGTGGCGGCCGGATCGTCAACTCGCCGCTCGCGAGCAGCCCGGGCGCGAGCTCGTCGGTCGCGAGCGTGAGCGGACGCCGGTTCCGGCCGGCGTCGATGATGGCGTCGACGTGGCGACCACTCGACCCGCTGGGCAACGCCAGGACGTACATTCGACCACGGCAACCCGACCCTGAGCCGAAGACCAGATCGTCATCGCTGCGGGTATCGAATACAGCGAGCTTCGGCGCATCCGCTCGAAAGGCGTCGCGGGCGAGGAGTTCGACGCCCGATTCGAGGCAGCCGCCGGAAATTACGCCGACGTGAACACCGTCGGCGCCAACGAGCGCGAGCGCACCCGGCTTGCGGTAAGTCGAGCCCTCGGTTCGCACGACGACGATCAGCGCGAATGCGCGCCCTGCGGCGCGCATCGCGTTCGCGGTGTCCACTACGGCCCGCTGACCGCCGATGCTGCCCGAGGACATGGAGTCCCGACCGCCGGCGCTACGGCTCCGCCGCCTCGGGCGGTGCCGCAAGCGCCGGGTCGATGATGGTCGCAATCCCGTCCACTATCTTCCAGGTGTCGGTGTCGGCCAGATTCGCGAACAGGATGATCGTGACGCCGGCACCGAGGTAACGCGCAATGTACGACCTGAAGCCCTGCCACGATCCGCCGTGCGAATAGAACGGCGCACCGTCCCGGTTGCCGACCGACCAGCCGAAGCCGTAGGGATAGGTCGCGCCGCCATTGAGGTGCACGGGCGTGTAGACCTGCTGCCAGCTTTCGGGCTTCAGGATCGCGCCCGCGCGCAGCCCCTTATCCCAGGCCACCATGTCGAGCGCTGAGAGATAGAGCGCGCCGTCCGCGGTCGTATTGATCGACGGCGCGACCCAGTCCTGGTTCTTGATCTGGCCCTCGACCAGCTCGTAGCCCGCGGCGCGGTGCGGAACGATGTCCGCCTCGCTGATCACCCTCGCGGTCGACATCCCGAGCGGACGGAACACCTGCTCGGCGAGCAGGTCGCCGTAGAATTTCCCGGACACCTTGCGCAGCAGCGCGCCCAGCAGCAGGTAGCCCGTGTTGCTGTAATCCCACTTCGAGCCCGGCTCGAACTGCAGGTCGAGCGCATAGGCCATGTGCACCAGCTCGTCTTCGGTCTTGTCGTGCCGATAGTCGAACGTGTCGGTCGCGTAGTCGGGGATACCCGCGGTGTGGTTGAGCAGGTGCCGCAGGCGGATCGGCCGCCAGGTCGCAGGCGCGTCCGTGAAATACTTCGTGATCGAGTCGTCGAGCGCGATTCGACCGGCCTCGACCTGGAGCATGACGGCCGCCGCGGTGAACTGCTTGCCGACCGACCCGGACTGGAAGATCGTCTCCGCCGTGACCGGGACGTGATGCTCGACGTTCGCCTCGCCATATCCCTTCGCGATCACCGTCCCGTCCTTGACGATCGCGAGCGAGATCCCGGGCACCTTCTGCTCCCGCATCTGCTCGCCCACGAAACCGTCGACCCGCGCGAGCCACGCCGGCGCCTGCTGGACCGCCGTCGCGGCCGTCGCGGCCTGGAGCGAGAACATCAGGATCGTGGGGAATAGAGACATACGAGGCTCACTCCTGATCTGCGCGAGAATACGGGGGTGCTTACGCGACCGCCGCCCCGGAGGCACACATGATCCTGGAAATCGCTGACATCCGCATACGTCCCGGCGAGCAGGCGGCCTTCGACGTCGCGATCCGCCGCGGCCTCGACACCGTGATCGCGAAGGCCAAGGGCTTTCGCGGCTACAAGGTCAACCGCGGCATCGAGTCGCCCGACCGGTACGTGCTGATGATCTTCTGGGACACCCTCGAGAACCATACCGTCGACTTCCGCAACTCCGCCGCATTCGGGGAATGGCGCGCAATCGTCGGCCCGTATTTCGCCGTGCCGCCGCGGATCGAGCATTTCAGCCTGGTGGCGAAATCGGACCCCGGCTGAGCGGCTTCACTGGAAATCACGCGGTATCGTGTCCGTCCACGACTTTTCGCGTACAAGCTTGCCGTTCTCGGTCAGGCGCCGGCGATAGGAATAGTGGAAGTTGTCCTGGTCGCTGCTGAAGGAGAGCTCCGCTTCCCAGAGCAGCGTGCGGCCCGGCAGCTCGACCTCCATACGATGCGAGCCGGTCATCGACGCCTTGGCGGGCTCGGCGTCCTTGACCGAATGCCGGATGGTCTCGCGGTAGCGCTCGAGGCCCCAGGGGTAGCGCTGGCCACCGGTGTTGGTGGCGGTCGCGGTCACCTCGCCCGTCTGCGGATTGCGATCCACCGAGGAGATCTCCCCATACCCCGAGCTCGTGCCGGCATCGAGCGTCTCGAACCCAGGTAATTCGGGACTTTCGCTCGGCGGCTGGAAGCTGGGCACCGGCCGCGGCGCGGGCGGCACCACGGGCAGCACGACTCGCGAGGCCCCGGGTCCCAGCCGCAACGTGGTGGCCATCGGATGCGCTGTAGGCCAGAGCATCGGCCACTGCGAGTTGTTCACCGCGACACGGATCCGGTGCCCCTTGGGGAAGACCCAGGACGTGAAATGCATTTCGATCTCGAGCGGGAACTCCTGGTCCGGCACCAGCGGCGAAGGCTCGCGCGCAGATGAGCGGTGTGTGCCGTTGAAGCCGGCCCCCGCCACCTGCGTGACCGTCCCGTCGGGCGCGACGTCCGAGATGCGCGCAAACCAGTTGGCGCGCGGCGCGTCCGTGGACACGGTCAGGAGCGCCCGCGGCATCCCCAGGATCTCAGTGTCGCTCTCGAGCGGCGCGCTGTCGTAGACCAGGCTGTATGCATCGGTGGGGCGTTGATCGTGCGCGACGTCGCCCCACCACATCACTGGCCCACCGGCCTCGATGCCGATCGAGGGCACGTAGCGCAGTCGATGCGTCGCGGGCGGGGACTCCTCTGACTTGAGCGTGTGATCGGTCTGCAGGTGCATCACCTGGTCCCGGATCCGCGCGATCGGCCAGCCGTCTTCGTAACGCCAGTTGCCGGGCGCCTCCTCGAGATACGGGCCCGGGGGATGCCAGTTGCGAACGAAGACGGCGAACCGGGGCTCGTCCATGATCCCCGTGTCGATGCCCTTCAGCCATTGGTCGAACCAGCGCACCGCCTCGTGCCGCCATTCGATTCCAGGCTTGGGATACGGCTCGTGCGGCCAGGCGTGCGACCACGGCCCGATGATCGCCTTCACCGGTGCGTTCACGTTGGCGAGCATCCGCGGCACGCTGTCGCGATAGCCGTCGTACCAGCCCGCGATGTGCAGGCTCGGTATCCGGATGTCGGCATAGCGAGCCTTTGCCGAAGCGCGGTCCCAGAACGCGCCGTCGCGCTGCTGTCGCTTGTAGGTCATCATCCACGGCTGCGTATCGAAGCGATCGCGGAAGTTCGCCTCGTCGATGACGTAGCCGGGGGCTCCGGGACGGGCGTTGTCGAGATCCTGGCTCATCTCCCAGGAGTCGACGTGGATGATGCCGTCGATGAAATGCACGTCCTCCTGGTAAAGGTCCTCGGTGGCGTCGACTGCGATGATCGCTTTCAGCGCAGGTGGATTCCGCAACGCCATCTGGATCGAATTGAAACCGCCCCACGAGATGCCGAACATCCCCACGCTGCCGGTGCACCAGCTCTGCCGCGACAGCCAGTCGATCACGGCCTCGCCGTCCTCGTGCTCGATGTCAGAATACTCGTAGGGGATGAGACGACCCTCGCTGTTGCCCGTGCCGCGAATGTCGACGGCGGCGACTACGTAGCCGCGCTGCACGAAGTACGAGTAGAGCGGATAGTTGCGGCCACGGCCTTCGGCCTTGCGATACGGCAGGTACTCGAGCAGCACTGGAAACCGTTCGCCCGCCTTGCCGCCGTCGGGCATGTAGAGGTCGGCGGACAGCCGCACCCCGTCGGGCAGCGCGATCCATGCCTCGTCGATACGGATGCCGTAGGTTGGAACCGACGGCTGCGTCGGGGTCGCGTGGACGGCAGCGGAAGTCGCGAGCAAGAGGACGCAGGCAAGGTAATGCAATACGGATGCCGTTGAACGACGGTGCATCTCAAGCCCCTCGAATCGCCGGCGGGCAAACTAGCACATGACGCCGCTGCGTGCGCCCGGGCCGCTGTTGCAGAAGACGTCCGCGTGCCATGAGCATCGTCAGCAACTTGTCCGCGACGCGCCGGCCGCGCGACAATCAGGTCTTCTCACAGGCGACCGGGATGACTCACCAGATGTCCTGGCCCGCGACGGCCGTATTCCTGTCGCTCGGGCTGCTCGCCGGAGGTTGCATGTCGAATGCGGCGCCGTCCGAGGCGAGCCTGTCTGGGACCGCCACTTACCGCGAGCGGATCGCGCTGCCGGCTGGCGCGGTCTTCGAAGCGACGCTCGAGGATGTCACGCGCGCCGACGCTCCGGCCGAGGTGATCGGGCGGACGCGGATGGACTCGCCCGGTAATCCGCCGTTCAAGTTCACCATCCCCTACGACCCGACGCGCATCGACCAGTCGCACCGGTACACGGTGCGGGCGAAGGTTACACACGGGGACCAGCTGATGTTCACCACCGATACCCAGTACCCGGTGTTGAGTGCAGGACAGCCCAGCCACGTGGACCTGCGCATGCCGCCCGGGACGGAGCCGACTGCATCGACCGCGACGCTGGAAGACACTTATTGGAAGCTGGTGCGTCTCGGGGGGACGGCGGTCACCGTGGCCGATGGCCAGCGTGAGCCGCATTTCGTCCTGCAACCCGGAGAAAGGCGTGTCGCGGGCTCCGGCGGCTGCAACCGCATGATGGGGAGTTATGCGCTCGACGGCGACAAGCTCACCTTCGGCCAGATGGCAGGCACAATGATGGCCTGCCCGGAGGGCATGGACGTCGAGGGGGCGTTTCACGCCGCGCTGGGCAAGGTCGCGACCTGGCGTATCGACGGGGAGACGCTGGAACTGTTCGATGCCGGCGGTGCGTCCGTCGCGGAGTTCGAGTCCCGCTACATGAAATAGCGCTGCTGCGGCGGCGACTGAGGGGTTGTGAGTAAATCGATGTTGCGCGCGTACGTAGTCGTGCTGAGCGCCGTCCTCGGTGCTGGTCTGGTCGGGTGCGATTCGCCGACAAGTCCGACCGCCGAGAAGCCTGTCGTCGCAGAGCCCGCCGCGCAGCCCTCGGCACCACCAGCGGCCACACCCGCGCCTGCCGCGGCAGCGCGCGTGTGGAAGGACGACTTCGACGGCATGAAGGATCGCAGGCTGGTCCGCATGCTGGTCGTCTACAGCAAGACGTTCTATTTCATAGACAAGGCGGCGCAGCGCGGCTTGACATACGAGCTAGGGATGCTGCTGGAAAAGGCGCTGAACGCCAAGAACAAGGATCGCGCGCGGCCGATCCGCGTGGTCTTCATCCCCACCAGCCGCGACCAGTTGCTGCCGGCGCTGGTCGAGGGCCGTGGCGACATAGCCGCCGCGAATCTCACCATCACGCCCGAGCGCCGCGAGCTCGTGGACTTCAGCGCACCGTTCGATGATGACGTCAGCGAGATCCTCGTGACTGCGGCTGGCGCGGCCGCGCCGGCATCGGCCGAAGGCCTCTCCGGAACCAAGGTCCACGTCCGTCGCTCGAGCAGCTATTACTCGAGCCTCGTCGGGCTCAACACGCGGCTCAAGGCGCTGGGCAAGCCGCCGGTGGAGATCGTACAAGCCGACGAGAATCTGGAGGACGAGGACATCCTCGAGATGGTAAACGCCGGTCTCATTCCGGCAACGATCGTGGACAACCACATCGCCACTTTCTGGAAGCAGATCTTCGAGACCATCGAGCTGCACCCGGACGTGCGGGTGCGCGAGGGTGGAGAGATCGCGTGGGCGATTCGCAAGGGCTCGCCGCAGCTCAAACAGGTCGTTGACGCCTTTGTCGCGAAGAACCGCAAGGGCTCGGCCACCGGCAACGACATCCTCAACCGCTACCTCAAGAGCACGAAGTGGGTGAAGAATGCGACGGCCGAGGCTGACATGAAGCGGCTGCGCGAGGTGACCGACCTCTTCAAGAAATACGCCGATCAGTACGGGTTCGACTGGCTGCTCGTCGCGGCGCAGGGTTACCAGGAGTCCGGTTTGGACCAGTCGACACGCAGCCCCGTCGGCGCCATCGGGGTCATGCAGGTGATGCCGGCGACCGCCAAGGACCGCAACGTCAACATCCCGGACATCCACAAGGTCGAGCCCAATATCCATGCCGGCGTGAAGTACCTGCGTTTCATGGTCGACGAGTACTTCGACGAGCCCGGCATCGATCGCGTAAACCGGCACCTGTTCGCCTTCGCCTCCTACAACGCCGGACCCAACCGCATCCAGCGCCTGCGGAAGGTGGCTGCCGACGAGGGTCTGGACCCCAACAAGTGGTTCAACAACGTCGAGCTGGTCGTGGCGCGCGAGGTCGGTCGTGAGACAGTCCAGTACGTCAGCAACATCTACAAGTACTATCTCGCCTACAAGCTCGTCGTCGAGCAGAAAGCAGCGCGGGAAGCCGCGAAAAAAACGACGTAGCGTGCAGCCCGGTGTGACACGGGGGATCGCCGCCACGAGGCCGGACGCCTAAAGCTGGGCGTCGAGGTGCAGGACGCGCGTGATCCAGGCCTGGAACCGTCGCCAGGCGGAGGCCTTGGGATCTCGATCAAAGCTCTCGGTGCCGTCGCTCCAATGAAGCTCGCCGTCGGCAAGCGTCACCTGCCAGGCATGCTGTGGCTCAGTCTGTTCGGCGAAGATCGCCTCGAGCTGGCGCGCGAGCGCCGGGCTCTCGACCATCACACCCTGCTCGCAGTTGAGCCAGGTCGAACGTGGGTCGAGGTTGTAGCTGCCGACGAATAGCGCCCGCCCGTCGACGGCGAGCGCCTTGGTGTGCAGGCTTGCGCCGGAGGACCCGAAGAGGCTCGACTGCACGTTGCTGCCCGCCAGCGGTTTCAGCTCCCAGACCTGCACGCCGCCCTCGACCAGCGTCCTGCGATAGCGTTCGTAGCCGCCGTGCACCGCGGCCACATCGTTGGCGATCAGCGAGTTGGTGAGCACGCGCACGCGCTTGCCGCCCTTCACCGACTCGACCCATGACGCGGTGACCTGCTCACCGGGGACGAAGTACGGCGAGATCACGGTGAGCTCCGTCTCCATCGACTGAACCATCGGCACGAGCTTCTGCGCGACCACCGAGCGCCCGGAATCGTCCTCGGACATCGTCGCCTTGAGCGGGTCGTCCGAGGCGAAGTAATACTTGTCGGACCATTCCATCGGCCAGTCACCCGCGATCAGACGCTGCACGGCATCGTCGGCGCGCAGGATGTCGGCGTAACGGCTCTTGCTGGCGTCGGCGAGGCCGCCCGAGAGCCGCCCGCGCAGTCTTTCGAGCGCGGCATCGCTCACGCTGGCCGGATCCAGCGCCTCCATCGGGTACGCGGCCGGCGAGTTCCAGTACTTGTCGAAGGACACCGAGCTGTCGCGAACGATCGGGCCGATCATCGCGAAGTCGAGATCGACGAAGTTCACCTCGTCGCTCGCGTTGAAGTACTCGTCACCGAGATTGCGCCCGCCGACGATCGCGATGCGGTTGTCGGCGATCCAGGTCTTGTTGTGCATGCGGTGGTTGATGCGGCGGAAGCTCGTCAGGCCCTCCCCCACCAGGCTCAAGGTCCCCTTGCGCGAGGCAAAGGGGTTGAACATCCGCACCGCGATGTTGGGGTGCTGCGCGAGCGCCGCGAATCCCTCGTTCTTTGCACGTGCGTCCATGTCGTCGACGAGCAGCCTGACCCTGACGCCGCGGTCCGCCGCCTCGAGCAGGCGCTGCGCGAGGTATGCGCCGGTGAGGTCGCCGTGCCAGATGTAGGTCTGCACGTCGAGACTGCGGCCCGCGAGCCGCGCGCTGCGCGCCCGGATCACGAAGGCCTCGGGTCCTTCGTTGAGCAGCCGGAAGGCGGACTCGCCGGGGTGGCGGGTCTCCGCCGGCGCAATCAGCCGGTCAATCTCGCTGCCCTCGCCGGCCGGGATCGCGGTCTCGACCGGCAGGTCCGGTCGCGGCTGGAGCTGGGCACAGGCAGCGAGCCCGGCCAGCCAGCACAACACCAGAACGTGGCGAATGCGCTGCAACGCGCTCTCCCAATCTCGATCGCTCGCGCCTTGGAACGTCACGATAACCGAAGTGCCGGAACGCCCGCGTGATCGGACGGCAAGCGCGCTCAGGGTGCAGTTTTCCTTGGACGCACGACCACGGTATTGGCCAGCTTGTCGTGCCACCCCTGCTTGCGAGCGTCGAACGCGATCCAGATGAAGCCGAGCATGAGCGGAATGGTGGAAAGGTAATAGGCGAAGTATCGGCCGATGAGCTGCCCGGTGCTCGGGCGACCGCCGGTCCGCGCATCGACGATGCGCGCCCTGATCGCAATCTTCCCCGGCGTCGCCTGGCGGTAGACCCAGAACAGCACGACGGCGATGGCGGGCAGAACCCAGTTGAGAAGCAGATCGGCCGGCCCCTGCACCAGCGCAGTGGATGACCAATACTGCGCGCCGTAGATCAGCGTCAGGAGCGGATAGCAGATCGCGATCACCAGGATGCTGTCGATGATTGTTGCGCCGAGACGCGCCCAGAAGCCGACGTACTCGAGCTCGTCTTCGTTGATCGCCACTGCAGGCTCAGCCGTTGTCACGGTCATGCCCCCTCTTGGTCAATGGTTGCTCGGATTTTGTCTTGAGGCGCCCACTGCGCAACCAAGGGTGATTCTGCCCGATCAGCGGCGCGTCGACAGCATGCTCGATCAGGTGCTCAGTCCGCGTCGAGCACTTCCTCGAGCGGGCCCACCGAACTGCCCGACGGCGCCTCGATGCCGAGCAGCGCCGCGATCGTCGGCGCGACGCTGGCCGGCTCGACTTCGCGCCGG
>Ga0075421_100012065_pt1 | contig 10719 bp, 10 predicted proteins | sample SoiMetdeltSBSDD5_FD_75292 | JGI IMG/M metagenome (GOLD analysis project Ga0075421, IMG submission 75292) | Bulk soil microbial communities from a Populus tree surrounding site in Tennessee, USA - Soil MetaG P. deltoides SBSDD5 | ecosystem: Environmental > Terrestrial > Soil > Tree plantation...
GAGGGGTCGCGCAGCGACCCCGGACCCGTCCCCGGGGAGCGCAGGGCATGGTGCCTCGACCCGCGATGCCGCGGGCCGCTTTGGTATTGACAGCCCGCCCGATTCGGTTGAAGATACAGCGCCTTTCGGGACGCCCCGCACTGATCGATCGATCGGACTGAGCGCGGCAGGGTGCGTCCCTGGTTGTGATTTTTTTCACGAACAGGGTCGCTCCGTGACGGACGAAAACCGGCCTCCCGCTCCTCCAGGAACACCGGCGCCCCAGGCGCAGGCTCCTGCGCCGCGACCGGCGCAGCCCGCGCCGGTCCAGGCCGCCCCACCGAAGCCGGCCGCCCCCTCCCCCGCTCCGGCCAAGCCGGCCGAGGACATGACGCGGCGCGGCTTCCTGTCGACCCTTGGCGTCGCCTGGACGGCGTTCGCGGCGGCCTGCGGGGCGGGGGCGATCGCGACGACGCGCTTCATGTTCCCGAACGTCCTGTTCGAGCCGCCGCAGCAGTTCAAGGCCGGCTTCCCCGCGGACTTTCTCGTCGGCACCGTCGATCAGCGCTTCAAGGAGTCCTTCGGGACCTGGATCGTGCGCAACGAGGATGAGATCTACGCGCTCCGGACGGTCTGCACGCACCTGGGGTGCACGCCGAACTGGCTGGAGGCCGAGAACAAGTTCAAGTGCCCCTGCCACGGCAGCGGCTTCTACCGTTCGGGAATCAATTACGAAGGTCCGGCTCCGCGCCCGCTGGAGCGCTACCGCATCGTGATGGCGGACGACGGTCAGATCCTGATCGACAAGACGAAGATCTACGCCTACGAAAAGGGCGAGTGGGAGAATCCCGAGTCGTTCCTGAAAGGGTGACGGTCTGGAGGCCCCCGCGGCGATGCCGCGAGGCCCCGGGGAGATTCGCGCGATGGCGCCTCTGAAGAAGCTCTGGGAGTACACCCGCAACACCCAGGTCTGGAATTCGATCTTCCGGCACGGCCCGCCGGACACGGCGCGCAACCGCGGCCTGGCCGTCCTGACAAACGTCTTCCTGCACCTGCACCCGGTCAAGGTGCGCAAGAGCGGCATCCGCCTGCGCTTCACCTGGTGCATGGGGGGGATCACCTTCTTCCTGTTCCTGGTGGAAGTGGCGACCGGCCTGCTGCTGATGTTCTATTACCACCCGACCGTCGAGTACGCCTACGTGGACATCGTGGACCTGCGCGAGCAGGTGCCCCTGGGCGTGATGCGCGAGCTGCACCGCTGGGGCGCCCACGCCATGGTCATCACCGTGTGGCTGCACATGCTGCGGGTGTTCATGACCGGCTCCTACAAGCCGCCCCGGGAGTTCAACTGGAACGTCGGGGTGCTGCTCCTGGTTCTGACCCTGCTCCTGTCGTTCACCGGCTACCTGCTTCCCTGGGACCAGCTGGCCATGTGGGCGGTCACCGTCGGGTCGAACATGGCGCGGGCCACGCCGCTCCTGGGACACGAGGGGCCCGGGGCGAGCCTGCTCAAGATAGGCGACATCAGCCTGGTGAACGCCGGGAACGACATGCGCTTCGCGCTCCTGGCCGGCCGGTTCGTCGGCGCCGGCGCGCTGCTGCGCTTCTATGTCCTGCACTGCGTCGGCATCCCCCTGGTCGCCACGATCCTGATGGCCGTCCACTTCTGGCGCGTCCGCAAGGACGGCGGCATCTCGGGACCGGTCTGAGGGCGCGCCGGATATGATCGAGACCATCAAGCACGCGGTCAACTGGCTGTCCGAGCCGTCCCGCTTCTTCATCCTCACGGTGGTGGCCTTCTTCGCGCTGCTCTTCCCGGGCGAGATGGGACCGGCCTGGCTGCGCCGGATGACGCGGCCGCTCGGGGGAATTTACCGGCCGAAGACCGGCGGCATCGCGTTCGCCCTGCTCGGGTTCTTCTTCCTGCTGGCCTGCTTCGACGTGAATTTCGCGGCCATCGTCCTCAAGCCCGACAACGTGCCGATCGCGGGAATGATCTTCCTGGTCGCCTTCTTCGTCTGGTTCGCGCTGCAGCAGGGGCGCCGCAACGACGCCCTGGCGGCCGCCGGGCAGCCGATCGTCGAGAAGCAGGAGGCCGGCGACGGGAAGGTCCTGGTGTGGCCCGACCTCGTCCACACCGAGTTCCTCTGCCTGATTCTCTGGACCATCTTCCTGATCCTCTGGTCGATCTTCCTCAAGGCCCCGATCGAGGAGCCGGCCAACCCGGCGAAGACCCCGAACCCCAGCAAGGCCCCGTGGTATTTCCTCGGGCTGCAGGAGATGCTGGTCTACTACGACCCCTGGATCGCCGGCGTCCTCCTGCCGGGTCTGATCATCGTGGGACTGTGCGCCATCCCCTACATCGACAAGAACCCCAAGGGGAACGGCTACTTCACCTGGAAGGAGCGGAAGGCGGAGATCACCCTCTTCCTGTTCGGGTTCGTGGTCCTGTGGGTCTGGCTGATCATCATCGGGACCTTCCTGCGCGGGCCGAACCAGAACTTCTTCGGACCGTTCGAGTACTGGGATTCGCACAAGCTGGTGCCCCTGATCAACATCGACCTGTCGCAAATCATCTGGGTGAAGACCCTGGGCATGGCGCTGCCGAAGAACCCGCTGATCCGCGAGGGCTTCGGGCTCCTGCTGGTAGCGGCCTTCTTCCTGGTCCCGCCGCCGCTCCTGGCGAAGACGTGGCTGAAGTCCCATTACGAGAAGCTCGGGCCGGCGCGCTTCCACATCATGGTCTTCCTGGGCCTGACCATGCTCAGCCTGCCCATCAAGATGATGCTGCGCTGGACCTTGAACATGCACTACGTCGTGTCGATTCCGGAAATCTTCTTCAATATCTAGGGCCGGGGCGATCGTGCCGAAGCGAACCGACGAATACCTGAGAAGCATGAAGTCGCTGAACGCGATCTTCGCCGCGAGCAGCGTCGGCCTCCTCCTGACGCTGGGGGCGATGGTCTACGACGACTACCACCGCGGCTGGAAGGGGTACCAGCAGGGGTTCCAGCGCCTCGAGGCGGAGAAGACCCGGGCGCAGATCCAGACGGAGGAGCAGAAGATCGACCAGGCCGCCCTGCAGGCCCTCAAGGACCAGCTCGCCGAGGCCCAGAAGGCGGCCGAGCAGCACGTCAAGGATCTCGACGAGGCGCGGGCGAAGCTGCGGGCCGTCGAGGTGGCGAATTACCGGGACGACCTGAGCTACCGGACGATCAAGTCGACCTACGACGCCCGGAAGTTCGACTACGAGGAGGCGCTCCACAAGGGCGCCGCGAACGCGGCGGCCATCCAGAAGGACGTCGAGGGTCTCGGCAAGCAGCTCGAGGACCGGCGGGTCCGGCTGCTGGTCCACGAGAAGGAGAAGACCGACGCGCAGGCCGCGATCAACGCGCTCACCGGCCGGGCCGACGAGGCCGGCAGGAAGATCGACGCGCTGACCGCGGGGATCACCCGGCTCGACAAGAAGCTGGACAAGGTGGCGCCGTCCGGAGTCATGAAAGTGGCCATCGATATGCTGAACGCGCCGCTCATGGACTTCGTCGCCCCGACACTCCGGATCCAGCAGGTGGTCCTCGACCGGGTGCCGATCGACATCAACTTCGCCAAGGTCCCCCGCGCCGACCGCTGCCAGACCTGCCACCTGGCCGCCGACCGCGCCGGGTTCGAGGAGGACGCGCAGCCCTTCGCCACGCACCCGAAGCTGAATGTCTTCCTGGGCGGATCGTCCCCCCACCCGATCGACAAGTTCGGCTGCACCCCGTGTCACCGGGGACGCGACCGGGCCGTGGACTTCCAGTACGCGGTCCATACCCCCGACTCGGCGGAGCAGCGGAAGGAATGGGAGGAGAAGCACGACTGGGAGCGCGATCACTACTGGGAGCATCCGATGCTGGCCCAGAGCGCCACCGAGGCCGCCTGCATGAAGTGCCACGCGGACGTCGTCGCCGTGCCGCAGGCCCCCCATCTGAACCGCGGGATCGAAGTCGTCGATCGCTACGGCTGCTACGGCTGCCACAAGATGCGCGGCTTCGAGAACCGGCCGAAGGTCGCCCCCACTCTGGCCCGGCCGCTGGCCAAGCTCCTGCCGGAATGGACGGCGCGCTGGATCAAGAACCCGAAGGCGTTTCGCCCGAGCACCCGCATGCCGCGCTTCTTCGGCCTGGCGAACAACCAGGAGCCGGGGGACGCCGAGCGCGAGGACGCCGAGGTGCTGGGCGTCCTGGCGTATCTCACCTCCAAGTCCGAGAAGGTCGCCTACCCGCCGCTTCCCGGCCGGGGTGACGCGCGGCGCGGCCTCAGGCTCGTCCGGACGGTCGGCTGCATGGGGTGCCACGCCATCGAGCGTGACGAGGTGAAGCCGGAGGTCCTGCAGGCGCGATCGCGGGGTGAGACGCCCGATCCGATCGCCTGGGAGCGCCGCTTCGGCCCCGACCTGTCGCGCATCGGCAGCAAGGCGCGGCCGGAGTGGATCTACCAGTGGATCCGGAACCCCAGGCAGTACAACCCGGACACCCGCATGCCGAACCTGCGCCTCACCGAGCAGGAGGCGCTCGACGTCACGGCGTACCTGGTCTCCCTGAAGGACGACTCCGCCGCCGGGGAGCAGACCGTTCCGCCGAAGCCCCAGCCCGAGGCGCGCGACCGGGCGCTCCTCGCCTACCTGTCGCAGCGCATGCCGCCGCCGGACGCGCAGGCAAAGATTGACGCGATGAGCCAGTCCGATCGCGACGTCCTGCTCGGCGAGCGCACCATCTCGCGCTACGGCTGCTTCGGCTGCCACCTCATTCCCGGCTTCGAGAAGACCCCGCCCATCGGGACCGACCTGTCCGAGGAAGGGAGCAAGCCGGCCGATCTGCTCCTGTTCGGCTTCGAGCCGATCGAGCACACCGCCCCGGCGTGGTTCCTGCAGAAGCTCAAGGACCCGCGCTCCTTCGATGCCGGGCACCAGGCGCCGTTCTACGACCGGCTGCGGATGCCACACTTCGGCTTCAACGAGGAGCAGGCCTCGGCCGTGACCCTCGTCCTGCAGGGGCTGACCAAGGAGAAGATGCCGAAGGAGACCATGCGTCTTCTGTCGGCGCGCGACGAGGCGATCGAGGCCGGCCGCCGCCTGGTGCGGGACTACAACTGCCAGGGCTGCCACTCCCTCGACGGCCGGGGCGGGGCGGTGCGCGAGGCGATCGCCCAGAACCTGGTGGCCGACGGGAGGTCCGAGGAGGAGGCGCAGTCGATCGCGCCTAGCTTCTCCCCTCCCATCCTGGACGGCGAGGGGGACAAGGTCCAGCCGGACTGGCTGTTCTCGTTCCTCAGGAACCCGACACCGATCCGGCCATGGCTGGAGGTGCGCATGCCGACGTTCGGCTTCAGCGACGAGGAAGCCGATCGGCTGGTGCATCACTTCGCCGCCCGCGAGCAGCGCGTCTTCCCGTTCCAGACGATGCCGCAGGCCCCGCCGCAGGGGGCGGAGATGCAGGCGGCCCTCAGGATGTTCGGTCCCGACTACTTCAACTGCTGGAACTGCCATCAGCAGGGGGCCCGCAAGCCGTCCGGACCTCCCGAGGGATGGGCCCCCGACCTGACGCTCGCCTACCGGAGGCTCAACGCCGACTGGATCGAGCGCTGGCTGGCGAACCCGCAGAAGATGATGCCCGGTACGAAGATGCCGACCTTCTACGATCCGGAGGATCCTGCCGGGTCGGCCCCGCCGGACGTCCTCGGAGGGGATCCGCACCGGCAGATGAAGGCGCTCGGGGCCTACGTGTTCACGCTCGGCCTGAAGCGATCGGGTTCAGCCGGGCCGGCGCAGCCCTAGGAGCCTGCCTCCGGCTGGGCCGCCGTCCACTTTGAGGTTAGAATCGTTTCTCCAGTCCAGAAGGAGCCCAAGCCCATGAGCAGAACCCGTACGATTTCCGTGTCCGTCATCCTTCCCGCCCTCGTCCTTGTGGTCGCGGGACCCGCCCTCGCGGGCGACATCGTCGGCAAGGTCCGCTACGCCGGGACGGCGCCGACTCCCGCGAAGATCCAGGTCACCAAGGACCAGGCGGTCTGCGGCAAGGCGACCCACGTCGACGAGTCCCTGATCGTCGGCGCCGACAAGGGGGTGATGTACGTGGTCGTGAAGGTCGCCGACCCGAAGGACGGCAAGAAGATGACCCCGGCCAAGAAGCCGGCGCTCGACCAGAACGGCTGCAAGTTCGTGCCGCACGTCGAGATCGTGCCGGCCGGGGCGGAAATCGACATCGTCAACAGCGACGGCATCCTGCACAACATCCACTCCTTCCCCAAGAACAACCCGCCCTTCAACAAGGCGCAGCCCAAGTTCAAGAAGGTGATGCCGGCCACGTTCGCGAAGGCGGACATCGTCCAGGTCAAGTGCGACGTCCACAGCTGGATGAACGGCTGGGTGGTCGTGGCGGAGCACCCCTACTACGCCATCACCGACGCTTCCGGGGCGTACACGATCAGCGGCGTTCCCGCGGGAACGTACACGCTCGAGACCTGGCAGGAGAAGCTCGGCAAGCAGACGAAGCCGGTCACCGTCCCGGCCACCGGCTCGGTCACGGTCGATCTGGAGTACGCCGCGAAGTAGTCCCGTCCGCGGACAGGCTCATCACGTAGTCGACCAGCAGGCGGCGGGAGTGTGCCTCCTGCAGGGCCTCGGCGTACGACGGCATCGCCGTCCCGGCACCTCGACGGATCGAGCGGTCGATCGCCTCGGGTGACGCCCCGAAACGCATCCCGCAGGCATGGGTCAGGCCGGGACCGGAGCCCGGAACCCCCTCCCCCGCGCCGCCGTGGCAGGCGGCGCAGCCGAGGTCGTTCCACAGGGTCCTGCCCGCCCCGTGCGGTTCCTCGTCCGACCTGTAATTTCCTGCCGGCAAGTCTTCGGACCCGGCCTGGTTTTCCGCTGCGAGCCCGGTGGCTCGAAGATCGGGAGAGAACCGCTTCACCGCCAGAACCAGCGCCCAGCGGTCACGCTCGTCGAGCCAGTAGAACGAAGGCATCGACGCGCCGGTCCCCGAGCCGAGCGTGATTGTCCGGTACCGGTCGCCGTCGGCAGGATTCCTGGGCGAGGGGGCCGCGGTCAGGTCACGCGGCGCGATGGTGAAGAAGGCGGCCGCCCCTCCCCGGCCATCCCCCGCCTCGCCGTGACACGAGGCGCAGTGGCGGCGGTAGAGCTCCTGGCCTCGCGCGGCGAGCAGTCCGTCGACCGGCGGAGGGGCCGGGACCTGCACCTCGCGTCCGCGCCATTCCGCCCAGACGTCGCGCCGGCCGCGGCCGAGCGCCTGGAGGTAGGCTACCAGATCGCGCGCCTCGCGCGTCGGCGCGGGGAGCCCGCCCGCGGGACGGAACAGGTGGCGCGACGCCGGCATCCGCGAGCCGGGCACGACCATCTCCGGGGCGTAGAGGTGGGCATAGTGCCACTCGTCGCTGTGCCGGTGCCCTTCCAGCCCCAGGTCGGGACCGACACGCGATTCCAGTCCCGCGGCCTCGGAGACAGGGGACGGCGGCAGGATGATGCGGCCGTCGCGGGGCGCGCGATTGAACTGGGTGTGGCAGCGCGCGCAATTCTCCCGGCGATAGACGGACTCCCCCGACCGCTCCTCGTCCGTGGCGAGGATCGTCTCTCCGGGTCCCGGACTCGTTCCGGCCGAGCCGGCGTCCGGAACGGGATCCCCGCCGCAGGCCCAGACGTGGAGGACGGCGACCGCGAGAAAGATGGCGCGAAGGATCCTACTCTCCGGACTCGGGAGGGGTCTCCCCCGAAGCGTGCGCTGCGTTTCGCTGCGCCCTGTAGACGAGGACGACGAAGCAGGAGACGACGAGAATCAGGGTCCCCAGCATGAAGTAGATGCTCAGGGAGATCCCCCGGCCGACCTTGCCGGAGGCCGCGGCCGCGCCGCACATGGCGCACTGGGCCAGGGCCCCCCGCGGGCACAAGGCACCCAGCGCGAGGACCCAGAAGGCGGCGGCGAGGCGGCGCATCATCTATATAAGATACAGCACGACGTACAGGCCGAGCCAGACCACCCCGACGAAGTGCCAGTAGAGGGCGCACACCTCGATCGCCCGCTGGCGCCGGTCCGACACCCATGGCTCGCGCTGCACGAACGCGATGACCAGGAGCCAGGCGACCCCGCTCAGGGCATGCGCCGCGTGCAGGCCGGTCAAAACGTAGAAGGTGGTTCCGTACGTGGTCCCCGTGAAGGACAGTCCCGAGCCGAACAGGATGGACCACTGGGTGATCTGCAGCGCGAGAAACAGGAGCCCCAGGCCCGCCGCCGCGAACAGGGCGCGTCTCAGCCCGCGGGCATCCAGGGCGCGGAGGGCGCGAACCCCGAGATGCAGGGCGAGGCTGGACAGGGCGATGACGATCGTGCTTCCCCCGGCGAGCCGCACCGGCAGGCGCGGCAGCCCGGGCGCGGGCCAGGCGACGGCGCCGTAGCGCAGGACCAGGTAGCCGCCGACGAGCCCCGCGAAGAGCATCGTGCCGGCCATCAGGAACATGAACGTCGCGAGCCGGTGGCTTTCCGTCCCCGTTCTCGAGGGAGGCCGGCTGCGATCCGCGGGGGCTTGGGGCATCGGGTTCCGGCGGCCCGTCCGAAGCCGCTCTATCCGAGGTACGGCGCGATGCGATCGAGCGCCATCAGGCAGAGGAGGACCGGCAGGTAGATGACCGAGGCCAGAAGAAGACGCCGCGCCGCCCGCGCCGTCGGGTTGAAGACAATCGGGACGGCGCAGGCCGTCAGGGCGATACCGAGAAGCAGCGCGCCGTAGAAGTAGTAGACCCCGGACAGGGCGAGCAGGGAGGGGGTGAGGCTCAGGGGCAAAAGGACCAGGCAGTGCGCCAGGATCTGCCTGCCGGTCGAGCCGCCGTCGGGATCCACGACCGGCAGCAGTCGGAAACCGCCGCGGGCATAGTCCTCGCGGTACAGGATGGCGATAGACAGCGAGTGCGGCAGCTGCCAGACGAACAGGATGGCGAACAGGACGATCCCGCCGGCCGCGATGTCGCCGCGCGCGGCGGTCCAGCCCATGAGCGGTGGCAGGGCCCCGGGGATGGCGCCAACCAGGGTACAGAGCGACGACACGCGCTTGAGCGGCGTGTAGATCAGCACGTAGATCAACATCGTCAGAGCCGCCAGCCCGGCGGTGAGCAGGTTGACGAGAAGCGCCAGATGCAGGAGCCCGGCGGCCGCCATGCCGCTCGCGAACGCCAGGGCGTGGTTCGGATCCATGCGCCCCGCGGGCAGCGGGCGCTGGCGCGTGCGGTGCATCCGGCCGTCCTGCTCCCGTTCGACGTACTGGTTGAAGGCGCTCGTGCCGGCGGCTACGAGGGCGGTGCCGACCAGCGTGTTCAGGAGCAACACGAGGTCGAGACTCCCTCGCGATCCCAGGTAGAAGCCGACGAGAGTCGTGACCAGCACGAGGGTGGTCACCCGCGGCTTGGTCAGCTCGACGAAATCTCCCAGGCGCTCGCGCACGCCCGGACGCAGCAGCAGCCGGTCGGCCTCATGGAGTGCGCTCACGCTGCACTCCCGGCCGTGGTGGCCGGCGCGGCCTCGGCGCGTCCCCGATGAGGAAGTCGCCCGGCCCGGGCATCCGGCAGCCGGTCACCGCCCGCCACGGCCGCCCGCACCGTGACCGTGAGGCAGGTCGCGAGGAGCAGGGCGCCGACCACGACGTGCGCGGTCGCGGGAAGGACGGCGAGCCGGGTAAGGACGGTGGCCGCCCCCAGGGCGATCTGGGTCACCACCAGCAGGACCAGCAGCCTCGCCGGAACGGCGAATCCGCTCACGCCCCCATGTCTGCGCAGGATCCATCCCGCGAGGCCGAGGACGGCGACCGCCACGAAGAGCGCTCCGACGCGGTGGGCGAAGTGGATCGCGATCTCGAACGATTCGAGGGGCGGCACGAGCCGGCCGAACGCCAGGGGCACATCCGGAATCGCCAGCCCCGCCCCCGTGTGCCGCATGACGGCGCCCAGGATGAGCTGCAGGTAGACCAGCCCGGTGGCGAAGGCCCCCAGCTTCCAGAGAGCCGGCGAGACCTCCCTCCTCTCCGGCCCGGGAGGCCGGGTCAGGAACGACTCCGACGTCGCCAGGGCGAGAAGGACGACGATGCAGAAAAATCCCTGGGCCAGGCAGGCGTGCAGCACCGAGACGGACGGCGGCAGCCGCAGGAGGACGGTCAATCCTCCGAGAAGTCCCTGGGCGATCACCGTTCCGACCGCGGCGTAGGCCAGCCTTCGGACCCACGGACGTCCCTCACGCGCCCGGAACCACAGGGCCAGCACGACGGTGAGGAAGCCGACCGAGGCGGCCACCAGACGGTGGCCGTGCTCGAACAGGACACCTCCCGTCATGCGGGGGAAGATCCGGCCGAACGACAGAGGCCAGTCGGGAACGGCGAGACCCGATCCTGTGCTGGTCACCAGCCCGCCTGCCAGAAGGAGCACCACGGTGGCGATGGCGACGAGCAGCGCGTACCGGTGCCGCCATGGCTCGAATGGGGGCCGGATCTCTGAGCGCGGCTGCATGCGCCGGCAGGTTCCTAGGAGCCTGCCGGCGTCATGACGGTCCTGCCCGGCGTGGGGGCTCCGACCGCGGGGCGGTCCTGCGGCAGGTAGTCTTCCGTCATCCCCGGAGGGCTGTACTCGAACGGCCCGCGGTAGACCGTCGGCACCTTCTCTCCCCAGTTGAGGTGCGGGGGAGGCGAGGCGGCCGACCACTCAAG
>Ga0075421_100012067_pt1 | contig 10718 bp, 10 predicted proteins | sample SoiMetdeltSBSDD5_FD_75292 | JGI IMG/M metagenome (GOLD analysis project Ga0075421, IMG submission 75292) | Bulk soil microbial communities from a Populus tree surrounding site in Tennessee, USA - Soil MetaG P. deltoides SBSDD5 | ecosystem: Environmental > Terrestrial > Soil > Tree plantation...
ACCCGGAAGCTAAGCCCTCCAGCGCCGATGGTACTGCACTAGAGATGGTGTGGGAGAGCAGGACACCGCCGGACAACCACGCACAGGGCCCCAACCAACAGGTTGGGGCCCAAGCGTTTTTATGGCCCGAAAGACATCTCACAGACCCGCCGATGCGAGCAGTATCGGCCGGTTCGTGTAGTAGTACGCGTCGTCACCGGCGTTCGGTGGCACCTGCGGATTGGTGCGCTCAAGCACCAGATAACTGCCCGAGACATACCACTGGTTCACGTCATATGGGCGGTCGGGCTCGTGCTCCATCAGCACGCTCGCGTAACTCTTGAACCGCCCGGTCGCCGGGTCCAGGGACACCAGCGTGCTGTCCGACTCGAGCAGCAGGATGCGGCTCCGGTCGGCGGCGAGCAGGCGGAACGGGGCCGGCGCGGCGGGACGCCACGTCCACAGCACCTCACCGGAAGTGTCCACCATCCACAGCGACGACGAATCGGCCGAAGGCACTGCCACATCCTGCCCGTTGTAGAGCGAGCCGGCCGCGGCGAGCGGCGTAAGCGCCACGGGCGAAGCGTCGGTAAAAACCCAACCCGTGACTGCCCCGGCGACGGTGACCCGCATCGCCGTGCACTCCGACCGCCCGACGCTGCACGATAGCGGCTCGACCGCGTCACCGGGTACCGGCGGCAGCGCCTGCCCGTTCGAAAGGTCCAGACGGGCAATCGTTTTGGCGCAGGTATCGTGTACGAGCAGTTGCGCTGCGGTGGTGGTGAACGTCTCGCCGAGACACTCGGGCGAGGCGGGCACCGGTACCGTCCAAAGCGTGTCACCGGAGCCGGCGGCGCGGGCCGTCAGCTGTCCTGCGGCGGCCGTGATGAACGTCGACCCGGCCGAGTACAGGCCGGGCGGGGTGTACATGGTTTCCGCGCCGGTCCGCCGCCCGCCATACCGATCGGCGAGGGCGTCGCCGCCCTCGACCCGCCAGGTGATGGTTCCAGATTGGGCGTCGATGGCGACGAGCATGCCGTCGGTCCACGCCGTGACGACCAGCGACCGATCGGGCTGATCCGGCTCGTCGGGCCAATCCGCTTTCATCGCAAGGACCCCGGTCACCTGCGCCGGCCACCGCCGGTACGCCCAGTAGGCGCTGCGCTCGTAGTGGTAGGACGCCGGACCGTCCGCCCACACCTCGCGCTTCTTCGCGAACACGCGGATCCGGTTGTCGATGATCAGCGGTGCGGACACGAGCACGCCAAGGGAGCCCGGCGAGGGGTGGGCCACGGTGGGCAGCGCCGTGACCGCCGGGGTGACGACCTCGGTCGGGCGCAGCACTCTCCACCCGATAACGCCGGTGGCACCCAGCAGCACCAAGGTTGCGGCGGCCAATCCGGCCAAGCGAGCCCGCATCAGTGGCGGTGGCTCAGGTCCGCCTCGGGCCCGAGATATTTCTCGGCCGCGGCAAGGAAGGCGTCATTCTCCTCGGGCGTGCCGATGGTGACCCGCACCCCGTCACCGGCGAAGGGTCGCACGATCACCCTGTGCGCCTCGCATGCCTGGGCGAACTCGACGGCCCGGTCCCTCAACGGCAGCCAGACGAAGTTGGCCTGGCTGCGCGGGACGTCGGGCATCCACTTGACCAGGGTGGCGTGCACTCGCTCCCGCTCGGCGATGATGATGTCGCAGCGGCGGCGCATCTCGGCCTCCTGCTCAAGCGCTGCGAGCGCGGCGGCCTGGGCGGCGGCGTTTGTCGAGAAGGGCGTCACGACCTTGCGCACCGCGTCGGCGACGGCGGGCTGGGCCACCAGGTAGCCGATCCTCAGGCCGGCCAGGCCCCACGCCTTGCTCAGCGTGCGCAGCACGACAACATTCGGCCGATTGCCATATGTCTCGAGACCGTCCGTCACCTCGGGATCGGTCACAAACTCGCGATAGGCCTCGTCGAGGACGACGATGACATCCTCGGGTACCCCCGCCAAGAATTCATCCAATACGGCCCGGCCGATGCTCGTGCCGGTGGGGTTGTTGGGGTTGCAGACAAATATCAGGCGGGTACCGGGAGAGACCGCCCCGGCCATCGCCTTCAGATCGTGTTCGTGCGCCGCCGTGTTGGGCACCTTGATGGACTCCGCGCCGGTGGTCGCGGCGATGATCGGGTACGCCTCGAACGACCGCCACGAGTAGAGGATGCTGTCGCCGGGCAGGCAGGCGGTGCGGGCGAGGTGCTCGGCGAGAGCGACCGACCCGCAGCCGGTGACGACGCGCTCGGGCGACACGCCGACCCGCTCGGCGATCTTGTCGCGGAGCGCGACGACGCCCATGTCGGGGTAGCGGTGCACGCCCTCGGCGGCCTCGACCAGTGCCTCGACGACTCCGGGCAGGGGGCCGAAGGGCACCTCGTTGCTGGCGAGCTTGATCGCCCCCGGGACGCTCCTGCCGGGGATGTATGTCGGCAGCGCCTCCAGGTCGGGCCTGGTCAGACTCCTGGTATCCATCATCGTTTTCCTTTCCTGACCGGTGACTTCCTGCCTGGTCCCTTCGGCAGTTGCACTACGTAGGTCCCCGCCGAGCGGTCGTGCAGGGCCATCCGCTGCATCCGATCCAAGAGTACGAACATGACGTCGAGCGCCTGTAGGAGGAGGGCGAACGGGGCGCAGCAGATGAAGACAACCAGCAGCAGGGGCCCGCCCATGGGGTTCCATCTTCTCCAGGCGCGCAGGAACCCAAGCGGTTCAAGGCCTTCGACCCTGACCACCTTGATCTGGTATACCCTCTTTCCCAGCGTCTGGCCGGACTGGGCCGTCGCCGGCACCTCATAGGCGAACCACAGTGCCATCGCCAGCAACAGGATGACGATCAGCAGGGTGCTGAGACGCTCTGGCGCCTGGGGGAACTCGCCATCGCCCTGCCACGCCGCGCTCATGAACGACCGGTAGTAGGGCACGAAGTCGATCACGAACAGGTAGACGAACCACCCGTTGATCAGGACGTTCAGGAGCAGCACGGCGCCGATGTCGATGGCGCGGGCGGCGAGGCGGGCGCCCGGGGAGGCCAGGGCGAAGCCGTGTGGCTTGACCGGTTCGGTCAGCGGGACGGCCGGTGCCCATGGCGGCCTGACCATCGCCGGCTCCTGCGTCACAGTCCTTGTCGGCTGCGGCTTGGGCTGGGGCGGCTGCGTGGGTACGCCGGCCGGAGGGGTGACGTCGACGGGCAGCGGCGCACCGACCCAGCCTTCACCGTCCCAGTAGCGCTGGGTGCTGGGCTCGGCTGGGTCCTTGTACCACCCTGGGCTGATCGTCATGGAGATATCTAACCGACCTTGACGACGACGGTTTTCGCCGCCTTGTCGTGCAGACACTGTTGTAGCGGTTTGTCCCAGAGTTGCCACAGCCCGTCCAGCAGGCTGAAGAACGGGACGACGATCCCGATCAGCCACTGGACCGCCCAGCGCTTCGCATAGTCGGCGCGCCCGAGCGGCGCCGCGCCGGGCTCCACCGGGATAACGCGGAGCTTCATCACTCGCTTGCCGACGGTCTGGCCGTCCTTGCGATGCTGGTACTCCACCCAATAAAGGTAGGTGTATATCGCTCCCAGCACGGTGGCCACGAGCACGAAGTAAAGCATGGGGAGGTAAAGCTGCAGAACATCGCCGAAGTCGAGCACCGGTGGCTGGGCATCCGGATCGGCCGGGTCGTATGTCCGGCTGAACTCGGTGGCCCACCTCAAGATCTGGAAGACATACCAGACTACGAGGGGCACGCTCCACAGCAGCGAGATCGCCACGTAGATCGCGTAGTCGATCAGGGTGGCCACGAAGCGGTCGAAGAACGACGCCAGAGGCTGGCCGTTGGGAGCGAGCGCGGGCGGCGGCGGCTGGTATCGCGGCGGCGGCTGCCAGTGGCCCGGCGGGATCGCGCCCGGGGGTTGTCCCGGCGGCGGTGGGGGATAGCTCACGGGCGCCATCTTCCCACGCCCGCACCGCTTACAGGTTTCCGCGCAGGTCCTGCTCCCGCTCGATCGCCTCGAAGAGGGCCTTGAAGTTGCCCTTGCCGAAGCCCAGGGAACCATGCCGCTCGATAAGCTCGAAGAACACTGTCGGCCGGTCCTGCACGGGCTTGGTGAAGATCTGCAACAGGTACCCGTCCTCGTCGCGATCGACCAGGATGCGCCGCCGCTTGAGCTCCTCGATGCCGGTGCGCACCTTGCCGATACGGGCGCGCAGCACCGGGTCGTCGTAGTAGGAGTCCGGCACGTCCAGGAACTGCACGCCCGCGGCGCGCATCGCGTCAACCGTGGCGAGAATGTCGTTGGTGGCGAGCGCGATGTGCTGCACCCCCGGGCCGGCATAGAACTCGAGGTACTCGTCGATCTGCGACCTGCGCTTGGCGATCGCCGGCTCGTTCAACGGGAATTTCACTTTGCGGGTACCGTTGGCCACCACCTTGCTCATGAGGGCCGAGTAGTCCGTGGCAATGTCATCGCCGATGAATTCCGCCATGTTGGTGAAGCCCATGACGCGGTGGTAGAAGTCCACCCACTCGTCCATCTTGCCCAGCTCGACGTTGCCGACGATGTGGTCGATGGCCTGGAACGACCGCCGTTGCTTACCCCGCCCACCGTCCCCCCGACCCTCAACCCCAAGGGGTCTGGCGACGATCGGGTCGGCGTCGACGAAGCCGGGACGGAACGGGCCGTCGTAGCCAGAGCGCTCTATCAGCGTGTGCCGGGTCTCGCCGTAGGTCGCGATCGCCGCGACGCGCAGCGCGCCATGCTCGTCCTTCTCGTCGGCCGGCTCCTGGAGCCCGCGGGCGCCATGAGCGATGGCGTAAGCGTAGGCGGCGTCGACGTCGGGCACCTCGAGGGCGATCTCGGTGACGCCGTCGCCGTGCTTGGCGTGGTGCTCGGCGCCGGGCGCACCGGCGTGCACCGCGCCGCGCAGCACGAACCGCGCCGAGCCGGAGGTCAGCACGTATTCCGCGTAGTCGCGGAAGCCCTGCTCCGGACCGCGGTAGGCGACGAGGGTCATCCCGAAGGCGGTGGAGTAGTAGTGGGCCGCCTGCTTGGCGTTGCCCACCAGGAAAGCGACGTGATCGATGCCCTTTACCGGGAACGGGTCATGCGTCTGGGCGGTCTTGGCCTCGGCAACAGCGGTCATGAGTGTGATGGTGGCCACCGCCGCCCGCATTGTGCAAATGCGTCGCTGGCGCCTGGGCAGTGTGCGCATTGTTGTGCCATTATCCGGGCAGGAGGTGTGCAAATTGCCCAGCCAATTTGATGCGGTCGATGGAAAGCTAATCGAGCTACTCGCCAACGAGCCGCGCATCGGCGTGCTGGAGCTTTCGCGCCGTCTGCAGATCGCGCGGGGCACGGTGCAGGCGCGGCTGGACAGGCTGATCGTGCGCGGCGTCATCACCGGCTTCGGGCCCGACCTCGACCCGGCCGCGCTCGGATACGGCGTCACCGCTTTTGTCACGCTGGAGATCCGCCAGCACGAGGGGCACGACATCGTGGCGGTGCACCTGGCGACGATTCCAGAGGTGCTGGAGGCACATACCATCACCGGCGCCGGCGACATCCTGTGCCGCATCGTAGCCCGGTCCAATGCGGACCTTCAGCGGGTGATCGATGAAATCGTTGCTTACCAAGGCATCCTGCGAGCGTCTACTTTGATAGCTCTTGCGGAACAAGTCCGGTATCGGACGATTCCGTTGGTGCGCAAAGCTTCTGGAGTATAAGGGTTTTGTGCAGGCTGAATGAAACCGGCGGCGTTATCCTCTGCCAATGGCTGACGGGAGGGGGCGTTGCCCCGTGTGCTGGCTCCTCGTCGTGGTCGCGTTCCTGACCCTGACGATCAGCACGGGGGTCTGGAACCCGTTCCCCGGGCTGTGGGACTGGATAAACACCAGCCGCCCCCTCTCCGAACCCAACACCGCATGGCAGGAACGACTCGGCGGCGTGCCCAAGACCGTCACCGTGCTTGACCGTTACGTGGTCATCGAGCATCGCGAGTCGGTGGAGGTGCGCAACCGGGCGAGCGGCCGGCAGCTGTGGCAGACCAAGGCCGACTGGGCGGCCATCGCGAACGGGCTCGTCGTTGTGGGTACCCTCCTGAAAAAAGGTTATGAAGTAAGAGAAACGAGCAGCGGTGCGGTGATCCGCCGCGACGACAAAGCGTCCGCTGTCTGGACTTTTACCAACGCCATGCTCGACGTCTCCTGCCGCACATCAAAGGATTGCGAGCTGGTGGCGCGCGACCCGGAGGAGGGCACCGAGAAGTGGCGGGTCGGCTTGCCAGGCATAGGTTTCGTGCTTTTCGCCGACAATCCCGAGCTCGCGGGCGCGCGGCAGATGGGCTCCGACCTGACGCCGATGCCGCCACTGCTGGGGTTTCCGATCGACCGGAAGGTGCACGTGGTCGACACGGCTTCCGGGCGGCTGCTACGCGTTGTCGCCCAGGACCAGCACACGGTGGTGCATGTGCTGGCCGGGCGTGTGATCCACAGCGTGGCGGTGGCGCGCAACGGGCGCTGCATCCCCACCGTCTCCGGGCGTGAAGGGGTCAGCGGATCGGAGGTGTGGCGGCGCGACGGGTACCAGCTGCTGAGCATCAACGGCGCCGGCTGCGACCAGCGCGGTGAGCCGAAGGCGGGCGGCAACGCGGTGGTGGCGGTCCGGCCCGACGGCCACCAGGCCCTGCTCGACGCGGGCGACGGGCGCGAGGTCCTGGTCTGCGCCGACGGTGAGAAAATCCTTGCCACCGATGGGGTTTACGCCGTCGTGCAGGCCTCGGACAAATCCAGGATCGCCGGGTATGCGCTGGGCCGTTCGCGGCCGCTGTGGACCCGCAACGCCAACGAGAAGGTGACCGTCACGGTGACCCGCTCGGCGGTGGTCCTCACCGACCGCTCGCCGGACCGGATCATCGTGCTCGACCCGGCCACCGGAAAGGTCCGCTCCGAGGTACGCAGCGGCGCTGACGTGCTCGCTTACGACGGCCGTGGCTTGATGCTGGGCGATCGGCGCGAGCTGGGTTACCTCTCGTTATCGAGCTAGAAAGCGTGAGTACTCTGTCTTGTCGTGACTGACTTCTCCTACTCGCCCTTGCTGCCCATCGGGCCGGACACCACCGAGTATCGCTTGGTCACCGACGATGGCGTTGACGTGGTGAGTGGGCCGGGCGGGAGGCAGTTCCTCACGGTCGAGGCCGAGGTGCTCACGATGCTCACCGCCGAGGCCATGCACGACATCGCCCACTTCCTGCGCCCGGCCCACCTGACCCAGCTCCGATCGATCATCGATGACCCGCTGTCGTCGCCGAACGACCGGTTCGTGGCGCTGGACCTGTTGCGCAACGCCAACATCGCGGCGGGCGGCGTGCTGCCGATGTGCCAGGACACCGGGACCGCCATCGTCATGGGCAAGCGGGGGCGGCACGTGCTCACCGACGGGCGCGACGAGCAGGCGATCGCGCGTGGGGTTTACGAGGCTTACACCAACCTGAACCTGCGGTACTCGCAGCTCGCCCCGATCAGCATGTGGGAGGAGCGCAACACCGGCACCAACCTGCCCGCACAGATCGAGCTTTACGCCGAGGACCCTGATGGGCACCCGGACGCGTACAAGTTCCTGTTCATGGCCAAGGGCGGCGGCAGCGCCAACAAGTCATACCTGTACCAGGAGACCAAGGCGCTGTTGAACCCGACTTCCTTCATACGGTTTCTTGATGAGAAGCTGCGCTTGATCGGGACCTCGGCCTGCCCGCCCTACCATCTGGCGGTGGTGATCGGGGGCACCTCCGCCGAGCACGCGCTGAAGACGGCCAAGCTTGCCTCGGCCAAGTACCTCGACCACCTGCCCACCTCGGGATCGCTTCTGGCGCACGGCTTCCGCGACCTGTCGCTTGAGGAAGAAGTGCTGGAACTCACGCGTGGGTTCGGCATCGGCGCCCAGTTCGGCGGGCGCTACTTCTGCCACGACGTGCGGGTGATCCGGCTGCCGCGGCACGGCGCCTCGTGCCCGGTGGCGATCGCGGTGTCGTGCTCGGCTGACCGCCAGGCACTGGCAAAGATCACGCCGTCGGGGGTATGGCTGGAGCGCCTCGAAACCGACCCGGCGCGCTTCCTGCCCGACTTCGTGCCGTCGTCTTCAGACGAGGTCGTCAAGGTTGACCTGAACCGGCCGATGACCCTGATCCGGGAGGAGCTGTCCCGGTATCCGGTCAAGACTCGGCTGTCGCTGAGCGGTCGCTTGGTCGTGGCGCGCGACATCGCCCACGCGAAGATCGCAGCGCTGCTGGACTCAGGCGCGGCGATGCCGTCCTACCTGCGTGACCACGCCGTCTACTACGCCGGGCCGGCCAAGACCCCCGAGGGGTACGCTTCCGGCTCTTTCGGCCCGACGACGGCCGGGCGGATGGATTCGTATGTGGAGAAGTTCCAGGCCGCGGGCGGCTCGCTGGTGATGCTCGCCAAGGGCAACCGCAGCAAGCAGGTGACCGATGCGTGCGCCCGCTACGGCGGCTTCTACCTCGGCTCGATCGGCGGTCCGGCGGCGCGGCTGGCGCAGGACTGCATCAAGAAGGTCGAGGTGCTCGAGTACCCGGAGCTGGGCATGGAAGCGGTGTGGCGGATCGAGGTCGAGGACTTCCCGGCCTTCATCGTCGTCGACGACAAGGGCAATGACTTCTTCGCCGAGACCTCGCAGCCGGTGCTGAGCATCGGCCGCCGGTGACACGCGGGATTTGCCTGGCAATCGCCCGCGTGTGGCAGCGGCTTAGGAGAGTGCTGTGGCGATCGTTGCCGCGGTGGACTGGACGAGGGGTCCGATGGTCTCCTCGTCCAACGGTGAGAGGGCGATGACGCCCACGCTGGCGGTCAGGCCGGAGACGCCGAGCACCGGCGCGGCCAGGCCGAAGGCGCCGGCCTGCAGCTCGCCCTCGCTCGTGGTCCAGCCATCACCCTCGCCGAGCGACAGGGCCTTTCCGGCGGCGCCCCTGATGACGGGGTGGCGGGAGCCGACGCGGTAGGCCACGTGGAACATGGTGGAGCTGGGCTCGACGACGGCGACCGCCACGGCGTCGGAACCGTCCGCGACGGTTAGGTGCGCGGTGGCACCGGCGCGCTCGGCCAGGCGGCGCAGCGCGGGCACGGCAGCGTCGGCGAGCAGCGGCTGGGCGCGGCGGGCCAGGTGCAGCAGGCCCACCCCGATGCGCAGGCGCCCCTGCGCGTCCCGCCGGACAAGGCTGTGGTCGGTCAGGGTGGCGGCAAGCCGGTAGATCACGGCGCGGCCGACGCCGAGGCGGGAGGCGGCCTCGGTGATCGTGACGCCGCCCGGGGTGTCCGTGACCAGAGCCAGCAGGCGCAGGCCGCGATCAAGGGTCTGGGCGGTGTCCATGCCGTCAGGGTACTTATGCCGCTTGCCTGCGGCTGGTCGTGCCTCCCCGCCGCCGGCGGCGCCGGCTCCTGACCTGTGGCTCGCCAGCTCGCCACCAGACGATAGGCTAGACTCCCGTTGCGTGATCACGACGGTGGCCTTTGATGCCGACGACACCCTTGTTGACACCCACAAAGCCGTGATGGCCGGCCTGAGCGCCGTCATCGCGCATCTCGACGACCCGGCGCTCACCGTTGAGCTGTTCCAGGCCGACGCGGCGGAGCACTGGCGCACGATGGCCGACCAAAGGGCGCATGAGATCAGGGCGGCGGCCACGCGCTGCACGCTCGCGCGGGTGGGGCGCGAGGCCGAGGCCGACGCGGTGGTCGAGCTCTTCTTCGATGTGCGCTTCGCCAACTCGAGGCCGTTTCCGGGCACCGTCGAGGTGCTGGAGAAGCTGCGTGGCGAGTACAGGCTGGGTTATGCCACCAACGGCAACAGCCAGACCCACCTGTGCGGGCTGGAGGGGAGGTTTGACTTCGAGCTATATGCGATCGTCGATGGGGTACCCAAGAAGCCGGCCGAGGCGTTCTACCGCAAGATGATCGAACTGGCCGAGGCGGCGCCGCACGAGATCGTTTACGTGGGCGACAACTACGAGATGGACGTTGCCGGGCCGGCGGGCATGGGCATACGCACGGTGTGGCTCAACCGGGGCGGGGCGAGCGTGCCGGGTAGCGTCCAACCCGACGCGGTCATCGAAAATCTGATCGACCTGCCGCGTATCCTTGCAGGGTGACGCTGAGACTTTATGACACGCTGACCCGTCAGGTGCGCGACTTCGTGCCGCGCGTGCCCGGACAGGCGTCGATCTACCTCTGTGGTCTCACCGTCCAGTCCGGCCCACACATAGGCCACCTTCGATCCGGGGTGAACTATGACGTCCTCCGGCGGTGGCTCGTCCACTCCGGATACTCGGTGACGTTCGTCCGCAACATCACCGACATAGATGACAAGGTGCTGGCCAAGTCGCTTGAACAGGGGCGGCCGTTCTGGGCGATCGCGTATGAGAACGAGGTCCTGCTGGAAAGCTCCTACCGGGCTTTGAACGTCGAGCCGCCGAGCTACGAGCCGCGTGCCACGCAATGCATCCCGGAGATGCACGAGCTCATCAAGACGCTCATCGAGAACGGCCACGCCTACGTGGCCGGCGACGGCAGCGGGGACGTCTACTTCGCCGTGTCGACCTATCCCGACTACGGGGCGCTTTCTGGGCAGAAACCCGACGAGATGCTGGCGGCGGCCGACGGTCCGGAGCGGGCCAAGAAGGACCCGCGCGACTTCGCCCTGTGGAAGGG
>Ga0075421_100012068_pt1 | contig 10718 bp, 8 predicted proteins | sample SoiMetdeltSBSDD5_FD_75292 | JGI IMG/M metagenome (GOLD analysis project Ga0075421, IMG submission 75292) | Bulk soil microbial communities from a Populus tree surrounding site in Tennessee, USA - Soil MetaG P. deltoides SBSDD5 | ecosystem: Environmental > Terrestrial > Soil > Tree plantation...
TGGCCCATGGAGTAATTCACCGGCGGATAACTCGCTGGCGCGGTTGTGTTTGGCGCAGGCAGATTCGACGGAGATTCGACATGCACGCCGATGCCGGAAGTCGCTTTGGGTTGGAGTTCGGCGATCGCGCGCGCTGCTTCCTCCTTCGAGAGCGCTTTGCCGTGCCAACCCTCTTTGTCCTGCAAGAATGAAACGCCGGCGCCTTTGAAGGTTTTCGCGATGATCGCGAGCGGCTGGGTTCCGAGCCCGACGGCCGCAAGCACCTCGATGATTTCTTCCATGTCGTGCCCGTCGATGACCTCGGTGCGCCAATTGAAAGCCTTGAATTTGTCTTCGTACGCCTTGAGGTCGTGACCGTAAGCGGTGGCCTGGCTTTGACCCAGGCGGTTCACGTCGACGATCGCGATGAGATTATTCAGCCCGTAAATCCCGGCCAGCGCCGCTGCTTCCCAAACACTGCCTTCCGCGCATTCGCCATCGCCCAGCAGCACGTAAGTCCGGAAATCCAGATTGTCCAGGCGCGCGCTGAGCGCCATGCCGACGCCGACGCTCAAACCTTGCCCGAGCGAGCCGGTCGATACGTCGACAAATGGCAGGCGGGGAGTCGGGTGGCCTTCGAGATCGCTGGTGAGTTCGCGCAACCGCAGCAGTTCGTTGACTGGAATGAGGCCGTTCTCGGCCCACGCGGCGTAGAGGACCGGAGCCGCGTGCCCTTTTGAGAGGATGAATCGGTCGTTGTTATAGTGCCTGGGATCGTTCGGAAAATAGCGCATGTGTCCGAAGAACAGCGCAGCCACGAGATCGGCGGCGGACATGCTCGAAGTCGGATGCCCGCTGCCCGCGGCAGTCGTGGCGTTAATGGAATGAATGCGCAACTGGTTGGCGATACCCGCCAACGTCTCCACTGAAGCTTCTTTCGTCTCAATCATTTTTCGTGCTGCGCAACCTACCCTCCAAAAATCCAAAGGAAAAGCACATTTGCTTTCCACGGGCGGGCAAGGATCGATGCAATTGTGAGGGTCGCCACTGACCACTGACCAAGGAAATCCCAAGTCGAAAACACGTTTTCGCATTTTTTGCCGTAGTAGGCCGTACTAGGCCGTATTTGCTCGGAATTACTCGGGATCGGTCGGCACCCCGCGGAGCGCCGTGTGAGGGCACGTGGCCTACCACAAATCGGCCGGAGCCGGTTTTCACATTTTTTAGGCCGGCATAGGCGTCCAATTACCTGGCACCGGGAGGCGGTTTTCACGTGTTCTTGGTCGGAATTGGTCGGAATGGAACGCGGAACGCGTGCAGGGGCGCGGAGCCGGAAGTCCATCAACCACGAAACCCGATCGGATCGGGACAGGTAGCCGCGAATGAACAGCCATGGGACCGCGGATTGCGCGGATGGCGCAGATCCATCGCCTTTAAGGCTATGGTGGACACGTGAAGACTGGATGAACCAAGTCATCGGCTGGAGTATACCATATATAATATCGGTATCGGTATTTCAAGTTCTGACGCTTAAGCGAAACGGCGTGAGATCTCGGCCCACGCCGTTTGTATGCACCTTCCCGTCAGGTCACGGGGTGAATTTCTCTGAAAATGCGAAATCCAGTTGCAGATGCTGCACGAGTGTTCCTGCATTATTCTCATCGAGCGTCACTATCCACAGATTGTTTAAACCTCTGACGGCGCCTGTGGCAGTCTTCGGGAATCGCGATGAACTGCTCGTGTCGATTCCCAGACCCTGCATGATGGGGTAAATGCTTAGGCTGTGTCCGACAACAACGGCCTCGCTTCCCGACGGCATGGATTGAATCGCATCGACCATCAGCGAGTAGAAGTTGTGCGCGACTTCGAAACCAGGTTCACATTCGTCCGCGAAGGCCGGTAATTGCTGCACACCGTCGCCCGGATTCTTGTCGAGGTCGGCACCGTCCGGGATGCCATCGCCGTTCAGGTCGCGATTCAGGCCCGCGGCACGGGCGATCCCGGTGACTGTCTGGAGGGAACGTGCCTTGTGGGTCGCGAAAACATGAGTGATACCGGGCAGCAATCCCTTGTCCTGAAACCATTTAACGAGCAACTCGGCACGCTTTTCGCCGAGAGGGGTGAGAAGCTCAGTGCAACATTCCGAGAGAAGCGCTCCATCCATGAAAGGCCTGCAATCCGGGAGCCATGCGTTACCGCTGTTGCCTTGTTGGAACAGGCCGGGTGCGGATTCCGCGTGCCGGATGAAGTAAATGGTTTTGGTGGGCTGGGCGGTGACTCCCTGGGTCAGGAGCACACTGGAAGCCACGGTCCATCCGAGAAGTCTGAAGGGTGATATTTTCATGTGTTTGCTTGGTTCATGTGTTTGGTTGGTTTGGGCATAGTTGCCATTCACCCCTTCCAAAAGCAGAAGGCGCGAAAGGTCACAGGAATTTTCCAGATTCGTTCAGGAGGGGTTGAGCAGCGGGAAGCAATTGCAGAGGCGGCTCTCGCGCGCAGCCCCACACCGGCCTTACGGTTGGTCGAACAGCAGTGCTGTTGGCATTATGTTGCGAACGCCATCGTAGTCGCTGTCGCTCGCAATTCTGAATCCGATCAAGTCCTCCTCGATCCGGGCGAGGATTTCCCGGTTCTTCAGAGAAAGAAGGCACTTTCCCACACTCTGAGTAAGCTCCGCATTCAGGTTTGTCGTCGCCACCCAGGGCATGCCGGGAATGGGATAAGTCAGAATTTTCGTCAGGCTGGGATTTCGCGTGACACTTTCTTTCGCAGCGCCGGCGGCGAAACCATCCTCCAGCACGGCGCGCGCTACGTCGTTGTGATTGCGACGATAGACCAGGTTCGTCGAAAAGTCCCTGTGCCGGATGCCCAATTCGACGAGCGCCGCCTTTGCAATCAGTGTTGCTGTTGAATTCCGGGGACCAAACGCGAAACTACGGCTCTCTTTTAAATCGGCCGGGAGTTTGATTGCGTTGCTTCTCAGGGTGAAAATGGCTCCTCGAAAATCCTCGTGTGCTTGCCGGGCCAGCACCGTCAGTGTGGGGTTTTCTTTTCTGGCCATCACGTACGTGGCCGGGCCCACTCGCATGAAATGCACCTCTCCCTGCACCAACGCGGCTTCGCCCAGCTCATAGGAGGAATAGATCAGGAAATCGATGAGGATAGGCTTCCGCTGGTCTTGCGTCAGCGTCTTTTCCAGGTAAGCAAGGATTGGGTGAAACGCATCAACCATCTGCATCGGTTCGGAGTGTTGATAAACAGCAAAGGTCAGTCTCACGGGTGCCTGGCCCTCGGCCAAGGGTTCCAATGCAGTTCCGGCCAATAAGGCGCGCTGTTCCGAACCGACGCGCACCACCTTGGCATGGCTGTCAGTGATCAAAACCTTTAATTCTTCCGCCAACTGCGCTCTCCAGCGTTGCCGTGTCCGCTCGCGGTCCCCTTCAACCTTCAGATTCACCGCCAGCAGACGCGCTTTCTCCCGCTCGTCCCGGTACTTGATCGACAACAACGCCACCAGGGAAATCACGAGCAACAGCGAACTCAAACCTGCCGTGGCCAGGACCGGGTTTTTGCGTGCCCAACGTTTCAGGCTCACAAAGGCGCTCGCGGGACGCGCCAGGATCGGGTCGCCCCGCAGCCAGCGTTCCAGATCCTCGGCGAAGGCTTGCGCGGAGGTATAACGCTGTCCCGGTTCCTTCTCCAGACACTTTAAGCAGATCCTGGCCAGGTTTGGGTCTATCCCTTTATTGAACGACTGCGGCCGCTCCGGCTCACGCTCAATCACCTTGCGAAGGACCTCGACAGGAGTGTCCCCTCGAAACGGAGGTCGTCCGGTGAGTAGTTCGTACAAAATGGCGCCGAGGCTGTAGATATCGGCCGCGGTGGTCAGGTGCTTGGTCTTTCCCGCAGCTTGTTCGGGCGCCATGTAACTCGGGGTTCCAATTACCGCTCCCGTCAAGGTGAGTCCCCCGCTCTGATGCGCGATTTTTGCTAATCCGAAATCCGTAAGATATGGCGTTCCTTGACGATCCAGCAGAATATTGCTGGGCTTTAGATCGCGATGAAGCACTCCATGCTGGTGGGCATAATGCACGGCACGTCCCACCGTTGCCATCACTTGCGCGGCTGACGCCTGAACTTTGCGTCCTGCTTGTTTTGAACTCGTCGGTTCGTCGCCACTCTCGAATCCGCGCGGCCCTATGAGCTTGTCGAGTGACTGACCTTCAACCAACATCATGCTTAGGTAGTGTCGTCCCCCGTGAGTTCCTACTTCGTAGATTCGGACTATGTTCGGGTGCTCCAGACTCGCAACCGCTTCTGCTTCGATCCGAAAACGCTGTTCGACAATCGCAGAGGGCAGTTCAGACGCGATCATCTTGAGAGCTACGAGACGGCTGAGACTCCTTTGGCGCGCCTTGTAAACCAAGCCCATTCCCCCGCGACCGATCAGCTCAATGAGCGTATAATCTCCAAATCGGTCAGGTGCGCCGCCAGCGGCCATGTTTGAGTTTGCGTCGTCTGGCAACTCTCCAAAGCCCAATTCGAGCAGGCATTTGGCGCAATGGCCAAATGGAGCATCCGCTCTGACTGCGGCGCCACAGTGCCTGCACTTGGATGTTTCGGTCATGCCACGAGATCCATTCCATCAGCTACAAAAGCAAATATGCTGAAAGGTCACGCCAGACCTATTGCCGACCGAGTACGGCGAGCAGATACCGGATTTCTTCGTCGATTTCCTCGCCAGCCCCGATGGTTTTGCTGATCTCTGTCCTCAGCAGCTCTCGGTATCGTTTTCGCAGGCGAACGGCTGCCATTTTTACCGCGCCTTCGGTAATGCCGAGTCGTTCGGCCAGGTCGGCATAGGAAACATCGGCCTTGTCCCCGGATACGCATGGTTCGAGCGCATCGAAAAGCGAAGACTTTTCAGCTGCGATAAATTCTCTTTTTAGGCTGCTTCGCACGGTTTCCAGCAGCACCATTGCCCAGGTCCGGTCGAAGTCCTCCTCGGGTGTCCGTTGCCCGCAGGTTCCGCGCTGGAAAAGTTTCTCTGCCGTTTCTTCATCGCAGGAAATAAATGAGCACCGGCCGCCTCGCTTCAGTGCATGCCTTCGGTCCCAATCGTTGGCAAGAAAGTTCTTTATCGAGGAGAGCAGAAAAGAACGGAACTTGCCTTTTTGCCGGTCTACACCACGGAGAATTTTCTTTTCCACTAAACGCATGAAGAAGCCCTGTGCCAGATCCTGCGCGTCATGCTGGGTGTAGCCCTGTCTGCGCACAAACGCGTACAGCGGAAACCAGTAGGCGCCGCAAAGTTTTGCGAGCGCCACTTCCGCTGCGGCTGATTCTCCGGCGCCAGCGGACAAGACGGCGGACCAATCCGTCGTCCTGAAATGCCCAACCTGCGCCGCGTCAGCCCCACAGTCACTGGATGGCAGACGTTCATTCATAGCAGCATCCCGCGGATCTTTAGGCGATAAGCACACTGGCCGGTGGACCGACATGGAGGAATCGCTCAAGCGTTAATCTTAGAACAAACGTACAATCGGGTCCACATCAAAAGGGCATGTTGCCCAAAATGTAAGTTTCTAATGCGGCGGATCAAGACAGATGGAAGTAAACCTGATTGCATCAGGCGGCGTTTCGCATAGCCTGTTTTCATGTTTAAACCGGGTGACTTGTTCGATTTGAAGCAGACGCGGCATGCGGCGATTTTCGATGGCTGCCAGTATGCGTGGGACGCTTTAAAGAAGATCAAAGACTACGTTAAGGCGAACCTGAAGCCTGGGCTCTATAACACTTGCAAAGGCAACGCATATGTCGGCGATGACGTCTTCATTGGCAAGGGCACCGTGATTGAAGATGGCGTGATGATCAAAGGGCCGGTGATCATCGGCGAGAATTGCGACATCCGGCACGGCGCTTACTTCCGGGAAAATGTGATTATCGGGGACAATTGCGTGATTGGGAACGCGTGCGAATTGAAGAACACGCTTGTGTTCAACCAAGCAGAAATTCCACACCTCAGCTATGTGGGCGATTCGATCTTTGGCTTCCAGGCGCATCTCGGGGCGGGCGTGAAAATTTCGAACATCAAACTGATGCCGGGCAATGTGACCGTCGAGATCGATGGCAAAGCCTTTGACACTGGCTTGCGCAAGTTCGGCGCGTTACTGGGCGATTTTGCCAATGTTGGGTGCAATTCCGTCCTCAACCCTGGGACCATTCTTGGCCGCAACTCGGTGATTTATCCGAACGTGAATTGGCGCGGCATCCTGCCCGCCAATATGATCGCCAAGAACAAGGCGGAAGTGGAAGTTGTCGTGCGGCGGCCGCGCGAATAGCGCAGCTTGCCCGCATTTCCGCGCGGACAAGCTGTCCGCGCTCCTATCGCTATGATACACTGGCTTCGATAATGATCAGCAACATCGACGCGCAGCCGTGCGGCAATGGCAAGATCGATCTCCTCGCTCAAGTGGAAGAGATTTTCTCGCCGACCGGAATTTTGTCGCGCTCGCCTAACTTCGAGTATCGGCCGCAACAGCAGGAAATGGCGGTGGCGGTCACGAAGAGTTTGCTGCAGGGCGGCCACTTGATTGTCGAGGCAGGCACGGGTGTCGGCAAAAGTCTCGCATATCTGATCCCGTCGATCCTGTTCGCGGTCGCGCACACGAGGAAAGCGGTTATCTCGACGCACACGATCAATTTGCAGGAGCAGCTTACGAAGAAGGATTTGCCCATGCTGAATGCGATCCTGCCGGTGAAGTTCAGCTTTTGCATGCTGAAGGGTCGCGGCAATTATCTGTGTTCGCGGCGATTGCTCAAGGCGCAGCAACAGGCCGCCTCACTGTTCACCTCTAGTGAGATCAGCGAACTGCAGCGCATCGCGGAGTGGGCGAGCAAAACGACTGACGGCAGCTTATCGGATTTCGAAGTAGAACCGGACGCGAAAGTGTGGGCGGCGGTGTGCTCGGAGCGCGGCCTTTGCTCGCGCAACCTTTGCGGGCCGGCGTCCGATTTCGCGAAGGAACACCCGGTCTGTTTCTTTCAGCGCGCGCGCCAGAAGTTCCTGTCGGCCACGGTGCTGGTGGTGAATCACACGCTCTTTTTCACTCTTCTGAATACGATGGAGGAGAAGGAGGATGACGACTTTGGCCTGCTCTTCAAAAATGACTTCGTGGTGTTCGATGAAGCGCACACCGTTGAGCACGTCGCTTCGCGGCACATCGGTCTGAGTGTTTCCAAGTTTGCAGTGAAATTTGCTTTGAATCGGCTCTGGAACCCGAACACCAAAAGAGGCCTGCTCGGCACGGTTGCGCAGCCGCAAGGGCTTGGGGCGATCGAGCAGGCGCTGGCGGCGACCGACCGCTTCTTCGACGAAGTTGAACTCGGGTGCGATGAAATCGCGCGGCGGCAGAACGCGCGCAAGGTGGAGAGGGACGATCTCGGTTTTGCTTACAACGCGCCGCCAACGTGGAGCGAGTTGCGCATCCGCAAGGCTAATTTTGTGCCGGACAAACTGACCGATCATTTGCAGCGCGTGCGCGAAACGGTCAGCGCGGCGGTGCAGGCAAGCGAGGACAGCGACACCGGCAAGGAGTTAATGGAATGCAATCGCCGCGTGACGGAAATCCGCGACAGCGTGGCTGTGTTTCTGGCGCACGACACGCCCGGTTACGTGCATTGGGTAGATCGCACAGGTAAGACGCAGCGGAACCTTGGCCTGCACGCGGCGCCGGTCGATGTCGCGAATTTTCTGCGTCGCCGGCTGTTCGGGAGTGGCACGTCGATCGTTATGACCAGCGCGACGCTTTCGGTGAGCGCGCGGCAATCCGATTCGCAGGGGCTGGACTATTTCGCTTCGCGCGTTGGCGGCGAAGAGGCGTTGCTCTTGCAAGTCGGTTCGCCGTTCGATTACGAGCGACAAATGCAGCTTTACATCGCGAATCAAATGCCTGATCCGCGCGACTCGGGTTATCGCGCGGCCCTCATCCGGTGGATCGAACATTTTGTGAAGAAGACCCACGGCAAAGCCATCGTCCTTTTCACGAATGCGAAGCTGATGCGCGAGACGGCCGAGCAGATGGAGGACCGTTTCGACAGCCTCGGTCTGCAATGCTTCGTGCAAGGCACCGGCATGCCGCGTACGCTGATGCTGGAAAAATTCAAGGAAGACACTGACTCGGTGCTCTTCGGGACGGACAGCTTCTGGCAGGGCGTGGACGTTCCCGGCGAATCGCTCAGCAACGTCATCATCACTCGCCTGCCTTTTGCGGTGCCCGATCATCCTCTCACCGAAGCGCGCATCGAAAAGATCGAAGCGGAAGGCGGCAATGCCTTCGCGCAATTCTCGCTGCCCGAAGCGGTCCTGAAATTCCGGCAGGGCGTCGGTCGCCTCATTCGCACCAAACGCGACCAGGGCATCATTGCCGTTCTTGATAACCGGATCCTTACGAAGTTCTACGGCCGCACCTTCCTGAACGCCATTCCCAAATGCCCGGTCGAAGTGGTATAAGAGGTAAATATGAAGCCGTATCAATCCTATCAAGGTCTGCCGCCGCTCGGCGGGTTGTGCACCATGGAAGAAGCCATGAAGCCCGGCCTGTCCGTGGACCAATGCGTTACCCGTCTGAAGCGCTACCACTACGCGTTCAAACGCCTGCACCAGATTTTCACGGCGCGCATCACCGCCGAGCCAATCCTTGAACTGAAGAACGCCTTCAGCCTTCACTCGCACATCTGCGCCGAACACACCACAACGTTGCGCAAGCGCGTGGGCGAAATGCGCGAACCGCCGTTGGGACTTGAGGAGATTCCGCATCCGTCACTGGAAATCGCTTTCGATGAAATGCTCGCTGCGCCCGCGACGGAACTGCTCGTGCTCGGATTGTACGGCAAGGCAATCCCCGCGTTGAAGACTGCTCTTGAAAGGCACGTGCTGGACACCAATAAGCTCGCCGACGCGCCATCCGTGCGGCTGATTCGCTTCGCGCTGCTGGAAATTCAGGACATGCTGGCCTTCGGACAAAAGGCCATGGAGGGGCTGGGGAAAAGCAAAGAGAATGCAGCGTGGCTCGCTTTGCTCGACGACGCATTGGCTGAGAAGTCGGTTGAGCGGCACTTTTCCAGGACGCCCTTCAAATACAATGGCGTGCCCAAACGCGACGAGCGCTTCCCCGATCCCTACAACATGGGTGTCAACGCCGAGGTCTTTCTCTACGACCCGCAATTTCCGCCGCAGCCCAAGACCGTGATGATGTTCTACAAGCGCCTGCGCGAAGTGGACGTGCCGGAAATGATGGCCAGCATCATCGCGGAAACCACGGGCAAGCCCTGGGGATATTACCGCGACATGACGCGCCAGCTTTGGGACGAAGCGCGCCATTCGATGATGGGCGAAGTCGGCTTCGCGCAACTCGGCATCGATTGGCCGAAGAAGGTCATGGTCAATTTCACGTGGTCCCTCGGCCTCAACACGCAACTCGCCCCCATCGAGCGCCACGCGGTTCTTTATTTTATCGAGCAAGGCCTCATGCCGAAAAACGGCAAACGCTTCGAATGGGAAGTCGGCCAGAAATCCGGCAATCCGCTCTCCGCTCTGTTCCAGGATTATGACTGGGCCGACGAAGTTCTGCATGCGAAGATCGGGCGCGACTGGTATCTCAAAGATTTCGACAATCCGCAGGAAGCGATCCGTTATGGTGATCAATGCTGGTCCAAGGTTCTCATTGGTTGGCGTGAATGGCGCGACCAGGGCCTTACCCAGCATCGCAATTGGTGGCCGGACGTCTACCGCGAGGCCTGCAAGACCTGGGGCGTCGAACCCGACCCGAAAGTGCTCGCGTTCAATACCACCTACGAACAAGTCCGCGCCGACCTGAAAGCAGTCACCGGGTCTGCTTAAATCACTGCGCCGCGGAGTTCGCACATCCGGTCGTCACCCTATTTGCGATTATCACCGTAAGATGGTTGGCTTCCTTGGAGAGGCACCGACCCGAGCACTAATCGGTGGGTACTCAAGAAACGTTGTGGAGGCGCAACCGCGCCTGGAAAGGAGATTATGAACACGCAAACGCAAACAAAGCCTGACCAAACCAAACAAAGCCAGGACGCGCCGACCGTTGTCTGGTTTGAAATCCCGGCCGACAACATCGAGCGCGCAAAGAAATTCTACGGATCATTGTTTGGCTGGAAGATGGAAAAGTTTCCTGCCGCGGTAGCCGACTATTGGGTCATCAATACAGGCAACGGCGAGGACAAGCCCGCCGGCGGCCTTATGCCGCGCATGCATTCGCATCAACCCATCACCAGCTACGTCGCTGTCCCCTCCGTGGACGAGTCCGCAGCGAAAGTCCAGAAGCTCGGCGGCAAAATCATGAAGCCCAAGACCGCCGTCCCCCACATGGGCTATTTTGCGATTTGCACCGATACCGAAAACAATGAATTCGCCCTGTGGCAGTGCGACGAAAATGCAGAGTAGCTCGCTGGAACTCACCATATGCGAACGGAATGCGGCGTTTACGCCGCTTCTCGTTCGCCCGAACCAAATTCAAAGGAGAATCATATGAAGACTACTTCATTGGAGAAAACCATGCACGCGGCCGCTATCGACAATTTCGGCGGCATCGACGCGTTAAAGATGCAGACCCTGCCTGTGCCCAAGGTCGCTCCGGATGAGATTCTCATCCGCGTGGAATCGGCCGGCGTCGGCGCGTGGGACCCGTGGGAGCGGGAGGGCGAGT
>Ga0075421_100012069_pt1 | contig 10717 bp, 8 predicted proteins | sample SoiMetdeltSBSDD5_FD_75292 | JGI IMG/M metagenome (GOLD analysis project Ga0075421, IMG submission 75292) | Bulk soil microbial communities from a Populus tree surrounding site in Tennessee, USA - Soil MetaG P. deltoides SBSDD5 | ecosystem: Environmental > Terrestrial > Soil > Tree plantation...
TCCCCACTTTGGCGAGATGAAGGAACTGTCTTGAACGTTCTGCAAATCCACGGGACTGATGCCGGTGTCGGTGGTGGGCCGATTGCCATGCTCCGCTTGCAGGAGGGCGTGCGGAAAGCCGGAGTTCAGTCGAGAATTTTATGTATGAAACCGACGCTGCCGGATTCGGTTGCGTTTCCTCGGATGCGTGGGGAGCGTCGTCTGGGAACCGTAACGTCGCGGTTGGGGTTCAACGACTTGCACTGCCTCGGCACTTTTAGGATTTCGAACCTGGCTGCCTACGTCGAGGCCGATCTCTTGCACATTCACGGCGTGCATGGAGGATACTTTAATTATTTGGCATTGCCCCGGCTCACGAAGAGGAAACCGGCCATCTATACCCTGCATGACATGTGGCCGTTCACCGGACATTGTGTGCATAGCTTCGATTGTGACCGCTGGAAGACGGGATGCGGACACTGTCCCTACCCCGAGATTCCTAACGCTATCCAGCGGGATACCACCTCGTGGGAGTGGAAACTGAAAAATTGGAGCTATCGCCGGTCCGACTTCACGTTCGTGACTCCAAGCACCTGGTTATCTGAGCTGGCACGACAGAGTATGCTCAAGCACTTCAAGGTCATGCATATCCCGCAGGGCATAGATACCGAATTGTATCGACCCTTGGATCCGGAAATAAGCCGCGTGGCCCTCGGCATTCCAGCCGGCAAAAAGGTGCTTCTGTACATAGTGAGGCGGATGAATCCCTCGCACAAGGCGGCTCATATAAAGGGTGTGGATTTGTTTGCTCGAGCTGTCAAAGAGATGCCGGCCTCACTCAAGAGAGAGACAGTACTCTTACTGGTGGGCGAGGGAGGGGAACACCTGGCGCACGAGCTGGATATGGCCTCCATACCACTGGGGTTTGTCTCGAACGACCGGCTCAAGGCAGTCGTATACTCTGCGGCCGATATCCTCGCGTTTCCGTCGCGCGCTGAGAATTCACCGTTGGTTCTTGTCGAAAGCATGGCCTGCGGCACGCCCGTGGTCGCGTTTAATGTGGGTGGAGTATCGGATGTCGTCCGTCATGGTGTGACCGGCTTGCTCGCGGAACCTGAAAACTACAAGCAGCTCTCGGAGGGCATCGTCCAACTTTTGGAGGATGCCGACTTGCGCGCTTGTCTTGGTCGTCAGTGCCGAACGATAACGGAGAAAGAGTATCCCCTTCAACTTTACGTGGACCGCCACGTTGCGCTCTATCGGGATGTGTTAAACAGCATGTAATTGTCCTCACTCTTACAGTACCCACTATGGCGCTATGGCTCGACGTGCGATTCACGTACAGGGGCTCGGGAAACGATACGGTATCGGAAGCAGGCAAGCCTCCTACAGCACCCTGCGCGACGCGGTCATGGATGCCCTCCACCGACCGATTCGTTGGGCCGGAAACCAGCTGTGCCATGGCCGGACAGTTTGTGAAGAACAAGATGAAGTGGTCTGGGCGCTCAAGGACGTGTCATTTGCCATTGCCCGTGGTGAGGTCGTAGGGATCATCGGTCGCAATGGCGCGGGCAAGAGCACTCTCCTCAAGATCCTGTCTCAGATTACGGACCCGACTGAGGGCGCGGTAGATATCTATGGCCGCGTCGGTTCATTACTGGAGGTCGGTACCGGCTTTCATTCTGAACTGACGGGCAGAGAGAACATCTACTTGAATGGCGCTCTCTTAGGGATGAGGAAACGGGAAATCGGATGCAAGTTTGATGAAATGGTCGCATTTGCTGAAGTGGAGACGTTCATCGATACCCCCGTCAAACACTATTCCAGCGGGATGTACATGCGATTGGCATTCGCGGTTGCCGCCTACCTCGAACCCGAGATTCTCCTCGTCGATGAAGTGCTTGCGGTCGGCGATGCGCGTTTCCAGAGAAAGTGCCTGAACAAAATGCAACAGGTCGGCCACGAAGGAACGACTGTGCTCTTCGTCTCCCATAATATGCCTGCCGTCGCTCGCCTTTGTGAGCGAGCCATCTTGATTGACCAAGGACGGGTATCCGCGGATGGTCCGACACACAAAGTTATAGCAAGATATCTAAGCGATGACCTGGGAACAACCGCCGCACGAGTCTGGTCGGACCAGGCGAGGGCGCCCCGAGGGGAAGTGGCACGCCTGTGCGCGATGAAGATCAGGACTGAAGACGGCCGGGTTTCAGAAGCCGTGGACATTCGGCGACCTATTGGGCTGGAGATGGAATATGAGGTGTTACAATCCGGATACCTCTTGCTGCCCTTCTTCAATGTATGCAACGAGGGCGCAGTGCACGTCTTAGAGCTCGTGGATCTTGATCCTGTGTGGCGGCGGCGGCGCAGGCCTGCCGGTAGATACGTGGTGACTGCCTGGATACCTGGAAACTTGCTTGCGGAAGGCACGCTGTTTGTTTCCTGCGGTGTGACGACACTTGAGCCGCGAATTCTTCAGTTCAACGAACAGGATGTTGCTGCCTTTCAGGTCATTGACACTCAGGATGGAGATTCAGCGCGCGGAGACTGGGCGGGGACCATGACGTCGGTCGTGCGTCCACTCTTGCACTGGGAGACGCGGTTCGAACCGATTTTGGCTGTAAGTGGGGACGGTAAGTTCGGCAGGACAGAACCGTGGTGACCAAGCTGAGATTGACAAACCCGTGGCAGATCACACGTCAGCCAAGTCGCTCAAGTCATTTCTCAAGTCCTATTGCCCCGTTGTCGTATCGGCCTACCGAAGATTATCCGCGCGTAGAGTCCCTCCAGACCCGGAGAATCTCTGGCATCGATTGTTGAATCGGCTGGCGACCAGGCGCAATGACATGTTTTTTGTCCAAGTAGGTGCAATGGACGGGATATCTTTCGATCCCCTGCATGAACATATCATAAGACACAACTGGCGAGGTCTGCTGGTGGAGCCTCTGTCGGATCTGTTCGCAGAGCTGAAACAAACTTATGACGGCATGGACCGGCTGCTGTTCGAAAATGTTGCTGTCGCAGACGATCGCGGTCAGAGAGACATGTATCGGATTTGCAAAGAAGCCATACACCTTGGAAAAGTGCCGTATTGGGCGAAGGGAGTCTCCACTTTCACCGAACCCCGAAATATGCTGGGACCAAATTCCTTTCACAAGGAGGAGTTGGAGCTGATGCGCCCGTATATCATCACCGAAACGGTACGGTGCGAGACCCTGGCAGCCCTCTTTTCGAAGCATCAAATCAGAAGTATAGACATCTTCGTCACCGACGTTGAAGGGTATGACTATGAAGTCTTGCGGCAGCTGGATTTCACGACGTATAGGCCGAGTCTCATCCGAATTGAGTGGGCGAATCTGTCGGAATCCCACAAGCGTATGACCCTCGATCTTCTCGGCCGTCACGGATATCGAACGAGGATTCTCAAGCTCGATTTGGTTGCATGGAAAAGGCACGACCAGCCGGCGCCGAACTGGAAGCAGGCTATTCTGACCAAGCTGCAGGGACAGAAGGAACGTCTGAACTAGATGGGTCTAGGGAGGGTTGAATCATTCACCATAGGGGAAAGGTGCGGGTTTCTGGACGACTCGTCTGGAACGGCGTTAGCCGGCGCTATTGAAGCGAACCAGGTTGCTCAACTCTCTCTGCTGGCGCGTACGGACAACGGTAAGTTAGAGAGTCACGAAAAGCTCATGTGGTTTGTGTCGGGGATCCCTTCAGGGGGATTGAACGGAGTAGGGCGAGCACAGCTTTCAGCCTTAGATATAGGTGTCGCCATCAAGGATATTCTGCATACCTTCAAACTGCACCATGTGCCGATGACCTGGTGGGTTGGACCTTCCGCGAGCCCGTCCGACCTTGAACAGCATCTACTGGCAAACGGACTGATTCATGCCGGGCACCTCCGCGGGATGGCCCTTGACCTCCGGCAGCCGCTTGGTGAGTTACGCAGACGGCGGGACCTTACGATTGAACCGGCGACGGATGCTGCCACACTCGAAACGTTCATGAACGTGTTCGCCGCAGGGTTCGGCTTAAAGCAACATGGCATAGGCGAAGCCCTTCTCGATCTGTGGCGCGTGATAGCCTCGTCCCGGTATCCATGCATCCGGCACTACATTGCCTCTCTCAAACAGGAGCCGGTAGCAATTTTCTCGCTCCTCTTCGCCGAAGGTGTAGCCGGCATCTATCATGTCACGACGATTCCACGCGCTCGAAGGCAGGGGATCGGGACCGCGTTGGTGTCCAAGGCCATAGAGGAGGCACGGCGAGCGGGCCTTAGGTTTGCGACGCTGGTTGCAGCGCAGAGTGCCGTCGGCCTCTACCGAAGGATCGGGTTCGAGGAGTATTGCACGTTTAGGTTATACGGATGGGCACCGGTTAGCAGAGGCGCTTTTCTAACCAGCATGATCCGGGCCAAACACTTCCTGAAGAGATTCGTGACGATCTAGCCGATGGACGTCAAGATTATCACCACGACCGAAGAGTTCGAGGAAATTCGGGGTGATTGGGATGCGATCTATGCCGTAGACCCTCACGCCACGATTTTCATGTCATGGTCTTGGATACGCGGATGGATCGAAGGAGAAACACGGAAGTGGGCGGTCATTGGGGTGAGGCCGGACTCTGCCTCGCCATTCGCGGCCTTCATGACCCTCGTCATTTCACATGTGCCGAGCTGGGTTAGGTACCGTCTGGCGGTGTTACATATGGGCGGGCATCCTTTGAGCGATCACACGGGATTTGTCTGCTTGCCGAGTGTTTTCGATAAGGCAGTGGCAATGTTTGCAAGAGTTGTAGACAGGCATTTTGGAAGATGGGCTACATTCTACGTGCGGGACGTGATGGATCCTCGCGCGGAGACATTTCTAGCCGCGTTGCGCTCTGATGCTTATACGGCTCATCGGTTGCCGGCTACCCCCGTTCCTTTCATGCAACTGCCGCAAACATGGGAGGAGTATTTGCGTGAGTATCGATCTCGCCATCCTTCGCACCATCATATTGCACGCAAGCTGCGCAAGATCGAGCGGTACTCAGACATCCGTGTGACGCAGGCGGGACAGGGCGATTTTCATTCGCACTGCGAGACGTTCTTAAGGATTCATCAGATACGATTCGGTCAGAAGGACGAAGAACGTCTCAGACGCCTGAGGGTGCTTTTTCGCTGGTGCTTGGAAGGCGGCTCATTGTGGTTGGCCGTGATGTGGTTAGGGGATCGCCCAATGGCTACACTGGCGGCGTTGATTGACAAGCAAAAGAGAAGGTTTGCAACGTATCTCTGTGGCTTTGATCCTGAGTTCGCGAAGTTTTCGCCGGGACAAGTCTTGTTTGCATATAGCATCCGATATGCCATCCGTGAAAGTTTCCAGGAGTATGATTTTCTGAGAGGCCCGGAAGATTACAAGTACATGTTCGGTGCAGTTGATCGATTCAATGCTAATGCATTCATCAAGCCCAAGGGACTCATGCGTGCCATTGAGGGAGTGGATCGTCGGATTACACGAGGGATAGAACATCTCAAGCACGCAACGACCGGTCGCGCCCTATTCGGTTGACCACCGCAGAGCGCGGCATCCCATGTCGAAAAACATGGATCACATGTTCGGTAAAACCATATTGGTAGTGGCGCACCCGGATGATGAAGCCTTGTGGTTTAGCTCCGTGCTGGGAACAGTAGATGCCATCGTCATCTGCTATCTGAATCCTCATGGTAAGCCGGGCCTGGGACGCGCAAGACAAGCGAGCTTGCAGGAGCATGTCCACAAGAACATCGTGTGTCTAGGGGTGGACGAAAGCGGCGTGTTTGAGAAGGGGTTGTTTGACGACAAGACAGTGACGGAATATGGAATAGAGGTAGAAGCCGGCAAGAAACGGCGCGAGAACTACAGGGAGAATTTTGACGTGTTGGTGAAGACGCTTCGTACGACACTCTTGGGATATACGGACGTCATTACCCACAACCCGTGGGGCGAGTATGGTCATGCAGAGCATATACAAGTCTATGCTGCGATCAAACATCTCTCCGAGAGGATGAACTACAACGTGTGGTTTACGAACTACTGCAGCAATCGAACGATCAAACTGATGTCGAAGCTGATGTCCACGCGCCGGCTGGAATATGTACCACTTAAGACAAACGCGATGCTAGCCAAGGAAATGATGGCGATATATCAGAAAAATGGCTGCAGCACCTGGTATGAAGATTGGCAATGGTTCGATGAAGAGTCTCTCATACGAGATAACCATGACACACCGGGTGAGCGCGCTTCCGGTCAACGATTGCCGTTAAATTGTATCTTTATGCCCGTCTCGATTCAGCCAGGGAAGCAGGGTTGGCGTTCACGAATATTCGGGTCTCTCTCTCCTCGGTCACGCTGAGGGTCTGAACTGAACCATTCGTATCAACGATCTCTTTGCGTAGCCTGCCGGATCAATCCCGGTGGAGCCTTCAGGCTCCGACGGCAATGGTCAGCAGCGTCAGGGACAGATGATGGATATGTTGCGAGGAATGAGAGACGAGCGAAGGATACCCTTCGTGATTCAAGGTATCAACGTCGGCGGACTCGTACTGCTGGGGTTGCTGCTGGTGCCCGCGGCGGTCGTCAGGCTGGATCAACTCCTAGTCGTGCTACCGGTCTTCGTTCTACTGATCGCCGTCTATTGGGTATTCCGGAACAATACCACGGCTTCGGCGCTATACTTCACTCTTTCGATCACACTCGGGTTATGGATCATCCTCTGCGAAAACATTGTCTTCATCGATAACCTGCTTGGAAGCCATATTACCGGAGAACTGAGCTTAGGAATACGATTGCAGGATTTTGCGAAGACACACCTCAAGGACCAGACCCAATTTCGTCAGGGATGTTGTGGAGATCCATTGTCATTCAACTATAAGCCAGGATCGCTCTATAAACGAACCTATGACTGCCCTCAATGTAACGAACGCTATGAGGTAGTTGTCGACGCAACAGGATATCTGAATCGACCGCAAGAGCTGGCCGACAACGGAAGGCACATCGATATGTTCATAGCCGGCGATTCCGTGCTGCAGGGATACGGTACCCCGAGCATTGTAGAATCTTTGAACCGGCTGCTTCCGGCAAGAATATGGAACCTCTCAATCACCCGGTATGGCCCAAGGCAGAAAGTGAATGCCCTCATCACCTATGCGCTTCCTCGACATCCACAGTGGATCATCGTCGAATTCTACGCGGGCAATGATATCAATGACACAATCATAGACGAAAGCTGTGAGGGATCGGGCAACTTTTACTGTCTATTCAATCCATCAGAAAGGCGCAGACGCGTACTGGGCCACCCGGTGTTTTCTTCAATGGTGGATACTTCAAAAGATACCGTCGGTGTATTCGAGGACTATAGCGAAAATAGCTTCACATTAGCCGTCACAACATATCTGCTCTCAAATATCAAGGGCAGGGTCAAGGAAGCGGTGAGTCCAAGCCGTGGGAGGACAATCATTGATGCGAATGCCAAGGGAAAAAATCCGGACAAGGCGGGGAAGGCGCGATTGTCTGCTTCGGACATCACGGTCCCAGGATTCGCAGACTTCAACGTGTCTCAGGTGAGAAAGTTCGATTGGTTGAAAGAAGGAATGCGGCTGACCTATAGGCGATATGATCGTCTTGCGGAAGAAATTGGAAAAATGGAACATCCCCCCATCGTTATTCTCCTCTATAACCCCTCCGCCTATGAAATCTATAGAGACGTAAAAGTGGGGCGCGACGGGGAAGCCGATCGTGTGTCGGATTTCCAAAGACAAGCCCTCAAAGAGTATGCGGAAAAGACCGACTGGAGATTACTGGATCTCACGGAATCTCTTAATGCTGAGGTGGAACGAAGCGGAGTGTGGGTATATGGAGAATCCGACACGATCCATTGGTCTGCGCAAGGCGGGGACCTGGTTGCGTCTGTGCTGGCACGCGAATTGGCGTCGCTTACCAGGGGATCAAAAGAGGTTCCTTCGGTAACCGCTGACTCGACTGCTTCACTCAAGATGTCTTCTGATATGGGTGCTCCGCAAGCGCGGCAAGGGCCAAATGGATCACTCATGGCATGTATGTGAAGGGTTGAAAGGTGTCACGTGAACATTTTGCAAGTACATGGAATTGATGCCGGTACCGGCGGTGGACCGATCGCCATGCTCCGCCTGCAGGAAGGACTCCGCAAGGCGGGAGTCCATTCAAGGATCTTATGCCCGACCCCTGCGCACACGGATTCCGTCGCCATTCCGCGGGTACGGTTGGAAGGCCGGCTACGAGCTGTGTGTTCGCGCCTGGGGCTCAATGAAGTCGATTCTCTGGGCGCCTTTCGCGTCCGGCACCTGCCTGCATACGCCGACGCTGATCTTCTACATCTCCACTGCCTTCATGGCGGATTTTTCAATTACCTGACATTGCCGAGACTCACGAAGGCGAAGCCGGCGATCTATACCCTGCACGACATGTGGCCGTTCACCGGCCACTGTGTGCATAGCTTCGATTGCGAGCGATGGGAGAGTGGCTGCGGGCGCTGCCCATATCCTCAAATGCCGAACGCGGTCAGGCGCGATGCCACCTGGTGGGAGTGGAAGCTGAAAAATTGGAGCTATCGTCGATCCAACTTGACGATCGTCGTCCCCAGCACATGGATGTATCGGTTGGCACGACGGAGTATGCTCAAGGATTTTCATATTCAGCACATCCCCCATGGCGTCGACACGGACATGTATAAACCTCTGGATCCTGAAGTGAGCCGGGCCGCCCTGGGCATTCCGCCCGGCAAAAAGGTGTTGTTGTATATGGTGAGAAGGATGGATCCATCTCACAGAGTTGCCTGGATGAAGGGCGCGGATTTGCTCGTTCGAGCGGTACAACAGATGCCGGCCTCACTCAAGAGGGAGACCATGCTATTGCTGGTGGGGGAAGGAGGAGAGGCTTTGGCGCGCAAACTGGATATAGCCGCGACTCCTCTGGGATTTGTCGTCAGCGACCGGCTCAAGGCCCTGGTATGCTCCGCCGCCGATCTGCTCGTTCTGCCCTCGCGTGCCGAAACTTTCGGTTTAGTTCTTATCGAAAGCATGGCATGCGGCACCCCGGCGGTCGCCTTCAGCGTAGGCGGAGTTACCGATTTGGTTCGACCCGGTATAACCGGTTTCCTCGCTGAGCCGGAAGATGCAAAGGGACTGTCGGAAGGCATCGTCCAACTGTTGGAGGATGCCAATGCACGCGCCAGCCTTCGTCTTCATTGCCGAGAGATTGCGGTGAAGGAATATCACGTGGATCTCTATGTCAACCGCCACATTGCACTCTATCAGGACGCGCTGCAATCCGTTGCCGCCTGACGAATCCCCTGACATGAGTCTCTACATTCTTGGGCTCTCAGCGTTCTATCACGACTCGGCTGCCGCCTTGTTGAAAGACGGAGAGATAGTCGCGGCTGCGCAGGAAGAACGGTTCACACGACGGAAATTCGATCCGAGTTTTCCCACCCATGCCATCCAATACTGTCTGGAGGCGGCAGGCATCACGATGGCAGAGGTCGCTTACGCCTCCTTTTATGAGAAGCCCCTTGATAACTTTGAGCGGATTCTTGAGACCAATCTCGCATTCGCTCCCCATAGCCTTGGCTCGTTCTCCTCATCTACCGGACTCTGGGCACGAAAGAAAGCTCGCATGAAGGAAACGATCTTGGCCGGCCTTGGACCTGGGTTTTACGGCGAACTTTGTTTTACGGATCACCATGAGTCTCATGCGGGGAGCGCGTTCTATCCATCACCGTTCAGTGAGGCCGCGATTCTGACACTCGATGCAGTGGGAGGGTGGGGCACCAGTTCGATCGGCGTCGGTCGTGGCCGCGAGATCACTCTTTTAAAGGAGATGCGGTTCCCTCATTCGCTGGGGATGCTGTACTCAGCATTCACCTACTACGCGGGGTTCAAGGTCAACTCCGGTGAGTACAAATTGATGGGTCTTGCACCCTATGGACAGCCTAAATATGTGGACCTCATATTGGAGAGGGTCGTCGATATGAAAGAGGACGGGTCGCTCTGGCTGGACATGTCCTATTTTAACTATTGCGAAGGGCTGACCATGACCTCCCCAAAATTTCATGACTTATTTGGGGGCCCACCTCGAAACCCGGAAAGTTTGATCACTGAAAAGGATGCGGATTTGGCCGCGTCGATTCAGAAGATTTGCGAAGAGACTGTTCTCCGATCGGCTCGTCATGCCTACACAATTACCGGGATGAAGAATCTTACGATGGCAGGCGGGGTGGCCCTCAATTGCGTGGCCAATGGACGAGTACTTCGGGAAGGACCCTACGAACGGATATGGGTGCAACCCTCCGCGGGTGATGCCGGAGGTGCGTTGGGGACAGCATTGCTGGTATGGCATCATTTCCTCAAATGCCCTCGCCTGGTCGATCCAGCAGATAGGCAGCAAGGGTCGCTGCTCGGTCCGCGCTTTTCTGACGCGGATATTCAATTGTACCTCGATAGCATCGGGGCACGATACGAACACTATGAAGATGAATCCATGCTACTGCATCGAGTAGCAGAACTCATGACGCAGGAGAACGTCATCGGGTGGTTTCAGGGACGTATGGAGTACGGACCGAGGGCCTTAGGGTGCCGAAGCATCATCGGAGATGCCCGGTCATCGAATCTCCAATCAGTCATGAATTTGAAGATTAAATTTCGCGAATCCTTCCGGCCATTTGCTCCTTGTGTACTCAA
>Ga0075421_100012076_pt1 | contig 10716 bp, 10 predicted proteins | sample SoiMetdeltSBSDD5_FD_75292 | JGI IMG/M metagenome (GOLD analysis project Ga0075421, IMG submission 75292) | Bulk soil microbial communities from a Populus tree surrounding site in Tennessee, USA - Soil MetaG P. deltoides SBSDD5 | ecosystem: Environmental > Terrestrial > Soil > Tree plantation...
ATAGCCCCGCTCAGGGATGTGCGGTCCCAGGGCTGCTGCCTTCCATCGGTGGCCTTGTGTACGTCCGTGCGTAACGCATCGAGCAGGGCGGCGACATCCTTGCCCGGCACTTCGATGTGTTCGAGCAGGGCCGCCGCATAGCGCGAATTGCGGCCGGGTCCTTCGAAGGAGAGCGATCCCGGCTGCGTCGAGAAGCCGATCACGGTCCCGCCCGCAGTTCGCACCTCGGCGAGGCCCTGTCCGACCTGCGTTCCACGCGGGCCCATCGCCTGCGCCAGGTTGCGTCCAAGCGGGTTGTGGCGGCTGGCGTCGAGGAAGACCAGGCTGGCCTTGGCCTCGCGCTCCATCTGCTTGAGGATGAGCCCGAGCGATACGATCTCGAAGTCGACATCGTCTTCAGAGGAGAGCTTGGCGTCGGTCGGCACCAGATAGTTGAGGCCACGGACCTGCAGGCTGTGGCCGACGTAGTAGAAGAGTGCGACGTCGGCTCCAGTTAGCCCAACCGCGAACTGGCGTACCGCCCGCTCCAGCGAGCGCTTGTCGAGGTCCTTGCCTGCGATGACCTGAAAGCTGAGCCTGCGCAACGCTGCCGCAATATCGTCAACGTCATGGCTGGCACTGGCGAGCGGCACCGTGTTGACGTAGGCGGCGTTGCCGATCACCAGGGCGACGCGATTATCAGCCAGCGCGCCAGATGCCGCGTACACGGCGGCGAGGAAAACCACGCAAATCGCCCACTGGCCTCGCATCGGCTCGCCTACAATCAGCTTAGTATAATTCCGTACCTCCATTCCCCATAGTAATGTGGCGGCAATCCGATCGGCGCGGCCTCAGGTCTGCACGCCCAGCATCAGGCCGATGTTCTGAACGGCGGCGCCGGATGCGCCCTTGCCGAGGTTGTCGAGCCGAGCCACCAGCACGGCATGACCGTGCTTGTCGTTGGCAAACACGCGGATCTCCAGCACGTCGGTATCGTTGAGCGCCAGCGCGTCGAGACGACCGCCTTTGGCCGATGCATCGCCAGCCGGCACGACTTTGACCAACCTGGCGCCGCTATAGTGGTGGCGGAGCGCAGCTTCCAGGTCGCGCGCGGATGGCTTGCCCGGCAGCTGCTCGAGGTGCAGAGGCACGCTGACCAGCATGCCCTGCCGGAAATTGCCGACCGAGGGCACGAAGATCGGCCGACGCTGCAGCCCGGCATAGAGCTCAATCTCCGGCACATGCTTATGCTCCAGTCCGAGGCCGTACAGCTCGAACTCCGGCGCCTCACCCGACTCGTAGGCTTCGATCATGCTCCTGCCGCCGCCGCTGTAGCCGCTGACGGCATTGATTGTGATCGCAAAGTCGGCAGGCAGCAGCTGCGCATCGATCAGCGGCCGTAGCAGGGCGATGGTACCCGTCGAGTAGCAGCCGGGATTGCTAACGCGCTTGGCCGCTTTGATGGCCGCAGCCTGCCCCGAGGCCATCTCGGCAAAGCCGAACGTCCAGTCGGCGGCAACCCGATGCGCGGTGCTGGCATCGACAATCTTGGGCGCCTCGGCGCCGAGGGAATTGGCCAGCGCCACGGCTTGGCGGGCCGCGTCGTCGGGCAGGCACAACACGACGAGTTCGGCCTGCCGCATGAGGGCAAGGCGCGCCGACTCGTCCTTGCGCTTGTCCGGAGCAATGCTGCGAACCTCGATGCCCGACACGGCGGCCAGCCGACGGCGGATCTCGAGACCCGTGGTACCCGCTTCGCCGTCGATGAATACCGCTGGTTTGGTAGCCGGCACCCGTGCCTTTGCGGCTTTGGGCTTGGTCGTGGTCTTGGTGATCATGGCGTAGGCTCCAGCCTGGCCTGAAAAACAAAAAAGCCGCGATGCGAGCGCGGCCCCTGCGAAATGACAGTCACGCAACCGTCATCGCATCCGCGCAGGGCGCGTGCGGCGGCGTCGCGGCAGAGATGTATCCCTAGCGATCATGGCCTTCTTATGGGTGCACGCGCCGCTGCTGTCAACGGCGCGTGCCAGGAAAATCGGCCGATCCGAGAGCGATCAGCGCTTGGAGAACTGGAAGCTGCGCCGGGCTTTCATGCGGCCGTACTTCTTGCGCTCGACCACGCGGCTGTCGCGGGTCAAAAAGCCGCCCTTCTTGAGCACGCCGCGCAACTCCGGCTCGAAGTAGGTGAGCGCCTTGGAGATGCCGTGGCGGACCGCGCCGGCTTGGCCGGACAATCCGCCGCCGGACACGGTGGCCATCACGTCGAACTGGTCCAAACGGTTGGCCGCCTGCAGCGGCTGCTTGAGCAGCATCTGCAGCACGGGACGGGCGAAATACTGGGTGAAGTCCTTGGTGTTGACGAGAATCTTGCCCGCACCCGGCTTGATCCAGACGCGCGCCACGGCGTCCTTGCGCTTGCCGGTCGCATAGGCCCGGCCCTGAGCATCAAGCTTCTGCGTGTAAGCCGGCCCAGGCCCAGCAACCGGCTCGTTGTCCTTGAGGGTGCTGAGGCCCTCGAGACCCTTGGTTTCTGCGGCCATGATCATACCCTCGCGTTCTTGGAGTTGAGCGCCTTCACGTCGAGGGGCTCTGGCTTCTGAGCCTCGTGCGGGTGCTTGGTGCCGGCGTAGACTTTCAGGTTGCGCATCAGCTTGCGCTGCAGGGGCCCGCGCTTGAGCATGCGCTCGACGGCCTTCTGCAGGATGCGCTCAGGAAACTTGCTGGCCAGGATCTGCTGTGGCCGGCGCTCCTTGAGGCCGCCGGGATATCCCGTATGCCATTGATAAATCTTGTCTTGCGTCTTGTTGCCGGTGAAGACAACCTTGTCGGCATTGATCACGATCACGTTATCACCGGTGTCGACGTGCGGTGTGTAGGTCGCCTTATGCTTGCCGCGCAGGCGAACCGCGATCAGCGAGGCGAGACGGCCGACCACCAGTCCGTTGCCGTCGATCAGCACCCACTTCTTCTCCACCTCGCCGGGCTTGGCGACATAGGTTGTCATGATTGAGCCCTCTGGCTGTGTGCGGGCCCGATTGGCCAGCCGCAAATGTTCGCGCGCATTTAGTGCGTTCGCAGACCAGGTGTCAACGGAATTTGCGGTGTCGGACGGCCTGAAATGCCAATTAAATCAGCGACATACGATTTAGGTATTATGCTACCACATCGGTGGTATTATGTTACCGCTGGATTTGTAAGGGCAGCGCATAGGTGGCGATGGCGTGCGCCACCATGTCAGGCGATCCCTCCGACATCAGTTCGACCTCGCCGACCGCCAGCCGGCGTCCGAGGCGGATTAGGCGGGCGTGGGCCGTAAGATCCCGCGGCTCCGGCTTGGCCAGGAAGTTGATGTTCAGATTGGTGGTCACGGCCTCGATGCCGGGCTCGCCAAGGTTGGCGATGATCGCCACATACACGGCGTAGTCGGCGAGCGTGAACATGGCTGGCCCGGACACCGTGCCGCCCGGCCGGATGTTGCGGGCCTGCACGTTGAGGCGTACGCGCGAGCTGCGGTAGGCAACGTCCTCGATTACAAGACTGCGGCCGCCGGAATGGATCTGCGGGAAGCTTGCATCGAGCAGAGCTTCTATGCGCGCGATGTCGAGCAGAGGTGTTGCCGAAGCGTTACGTGTCATGCGGCCGATGTCCAACTTTTGTCATTTGGAATCGATACCGGACCTTTCTATCTTGTCACCCGAGATCGGCAAACGAGGAACACTCCCATGCAGCAGGCGCTCCGGCTGGTGATCGCAGCGTTCGTGGCGATCGCTTTCGCGCAATTCTCGTCGTCTGCGTTCGCACAATCCGAGGCCAAGCAGGTCAAGCTGACCGAGAAACACATCGAAGGCTTCATCGCAGCCCAGAAGGACATGGAGTCGTTTGCGGAGAAGCTGCAGGGCGGCGCAACCGACAAGCCCGACCCGAAGATGCAGGGCGAGCTCGAGAACATCGCCAAGAAGCACGGCTTTGCGAACTTCAACGAGTACGACGACGTGGCCGCCACCATCTCCAACATCATGGCCGGCATCGACCCGTCGACCAAGGTGTTCTCCGACCCGAGCGTGGCCATCAAGAAGGAGATGGAAGAGGTCACCGGCGACAAGACGATCGCAGATGCCGAGAAGAAGCAGATGCTGGACGACTTGAAGGAGGCGCTGAAGGCCGCCCAGCCGATCCAGTATCCGACCAACATCGAGCTGGTTACCAAGTACTTCGACAAGCTCGACGCGGTCCTGCAGTAGCGATCGCAGAACCATGGCTACGACCAAGGAGGCGACGCGCCGCAAGAGCGGGCAGGCAGCGCGCGCCGCCGATCTGTTGATCGAGCGCCGCCACGGCGCCCTGCTATTGACCTTGGCGCGGCCAGACCGTCGCAACTGCCTGTCGCAAGCGATGTTGCGCGCGCTGCAGACGGCAATTGCCGACGCGGCTGTTGACCAGCAAGTGCGCGCGGTCGTGCTCGCCGCCCAGGGGCCGGTGTTTTGTGCCGGTCACGATCTCAAGGAGCTTACCGAGCATCGCGCCGATGCCGATCGCGGGCGTGCCTTCACCGAGCAGCTCATGCACCTGTGCTCCACGGTCATGCAGGCGATCGTGAAGTGCCCGAAGCCGGTGATTGCCGCCGTGCAGGGCACCGCCTCGGCAGCCGGCTGCCAGCTGGTTGCCACGTGCGATCTGGCGGTGGCGTCCGAGCAGGCCCAGTTCTGCACACCGGGCGTCAACATCGGGCTGTTCTGCTCGACACCGATGGTCGCGCTGACGCGTAACGTATCTCGCAAGCGGGCCATGGAGATGTTGCTGCTGGGCGAGATGCTGCCGGCGCGCGAGGCGGCCGAGTACGGCCTGGTGAACCGCGTGACGGCGCACGACAAGGTGCTCGATGAAGCGCTGTCGCTGGCTGCGCTGATCGCCAGCAAGCCGCCGGTTACCATCTCGACCGGCAAGGAAGCCTTCTACAAGCAGATCACGATGCCTTTGGCGGAGGCCTACGACTATGCCGCCAGCGTGATGGTGGAAAACATGCTGCATGCCGAGTCCAAGGAAGGCATCGGCGCCTTCCTCGAGAAGCGCTCCGCCGACTGGAACAAAGGCTGAGGATGGAGCCGCGTCTCTCCCTGCTGCCCCTAAGCACGAATGACGCGGCGCCAGCGTGCCGTTTCTACCGGGCATTGGGCTTGTTCAGGGGCGGCACGATCGGCTATGTCGCGGGCCCGATGGACATCTCGAGGACATGGCCTACAACTCCGACTTCGCGATAGCAGAAGCGGGCAATCTGCAGCTGCCTGCCCCCACGCCATGAGCCACGACAGCTACAGCGACACCTACATCGCCGGCATCCTCGGTGCAGCCCGCAGCATTGCCATGGTCGGTGCCAGCGCGGCGACCAACCGCCCAAGCTACTTCGCCATGAAGTATCTGCTGGGCAAGGGCTATCGCGTGATGCCCGTCAACCCAACCCTGACCGGCAAGGAGATCCTGGGCCAGCGTGTGTACGGGTCGCTCGCCGAGGTTCCAGCGCCGGTCGACATCGTCGACATCTTCCGCTCCTCCGCGGCCGCGCTGCAGGTCGTGCGCGAGGCCATCCGCCTCAAGGATGAGCTCGGCATCAAGGTAGTCTGGATGCAACTCGGCGTGCGCCACGACGAGGCCGCCGCCGAAGCTGCAGCCGCCGGCCTGCAGGTGGTGATGAACCGCTGCCCGAAGATCGAGTATGGCCGCCTGTCGGGCGAGATCGGCTGGGCGGGCGTGAATGCCGGCACAATTTCGGCCAAGCGCCCGTTGCTTGGCGGTCACGGCGTGCAGAACCACGTGATCGCCAAGCCTCGATCGTAGGAATTTCAATGGGTTTGCGCCGCCTCGGCCGGGCCCAAGCGAAACATGCGGATAACTTCTGGACGACGGGGCCCGACGCCTTGAAGGCCCAGGGTACGGCGGCTAGCGTCGCGCGCTCGTGGTGGGGGACCGGGGCAGCGTCCGCCATTGGTAGACGGTACAGCGGGGGTGATCAGATCATGACGACGCTTCAGTCTTCAGCGCAGAAGCAGCTGCGCCAGCTCATCGAGCAGATCGAGCGGCTTGAGGAGGAGAAGAAGGCACTGGCCGGAGACATCCGCGACAAGTACCTGGAAGCCAAGGCAGTGGGCTTCGACGTCAAGGCGCTGCGCAAAATCGTCAGCCTGCGCAAGAAGAGCAAGACCGACCGGCAGGAGGAGGAGGCGATCCTGGCCGTCTACATGCATGCGCTCGGCATGCTCGACGACGAGCTGCAGGCGACCGGCGCCGACGCAGACGACTCGCACGTCATGGACGCGGCGGAGTAAACAATCAAGCGCAAGCGTCGGCTCACAAGCGTCGCCCTGATCCAAGTTTGCGTCCGGGCCAGGCAAAACGGACGGGCATGCGGCAGCGCGGGCTGGTGGCGGGTTCGATGCGCTGCGTCCCCGCAAGCCGAGACGCGGTCGAGGCTATCTTGCCGGCGCTTGTGCATGGCAGGGGAAGCATCGCGGATAGCTGCGTCGGGCAGCCCTTCGAGCTGAGCGTGCCTTTTCCGGGAACGCAGGTGAGTGGGACGGGCTGCGGGCTGCTACTGGGTCGCTACTGGGCCCGTTATTGGGCCCGTTATTGGGCCCGTTATTGGGCCTGTGTGTGCACGCGGCGATTGTTGAGGTTTGGGGCGCGGGCCGAGCGATCGGGATCGGTCAAGCTGAAAAAGTTGACCGCCTCGCCCTTGAACTGCTGCGCCCACATCACCTGTGCGGTTTGCGGTCCAACCCGGAGCCGCATCGGCAACGCCGACAAGCCCTGGTCGATGAACTCCAGGGTCTTGGCCAGATCCGGATGCACCATGCGCGACAGCGCCGGATCGTCGGCCGAGGCAGTCAGGGTCAGGAGCGGCGCGATCGGGAATGGCCGGTAGGATAGCTCCTCCGGGTGCTCCTCGTCATAGGCGGGCGCCGGCACGAATTCCTGGCTGACCGGAACGGCGTCACGCAGCCGTTGCATAGCCTTGGCGTCGGTGGCCGGGTCGGCCGCGGCCACCCGCAACTGCCCGGACCGTGATGTGCTATCCGCTGCCGGCGCCTTGCGGCTGACCAGCTTGGGCTCCGACACGAGACGCGGCGGCTCGGCGGCAAGCGCGGCCAGTTTGGCCCGGTCCATGTCGCTCGGACGGGTGTCGAACACGGACGGCCGCTCGACCAGCCGCGGCGGCGCGAGCAGTTGCGGCAGAGACGGCGTCAACGAGGCAACCTGCACCGCACTCTTGGGACGGGTGCGCTCCTGGTGATACGCGGCAATTTGCTGGACCAGCTCGCTATTGGAGGCGCGCGCCCGCTTTACGTCTTCCATGCTGATCGGGTCGCCGTCCTCCGGCACATGCTGGGTGCGGCCGTTCGGAAACAGCAGCGCCAGCTCGTTGCGCGGCAGGCGCGGCCAGGCACGTACGCGATCGGTGTCGATGTGGACGAACGGAATAGCCGATGTCGGATAGTAGCCGACCCCGCCCCGCTCGCGGATCAGCGCCGAGTAGCGCAGCTTCTTGATCGGCACGTCCGGGAAATGCACGTCGGCGGCCTGGCCCAGGATGTGGCGACTCTGGCTCGCCTGCCCGCCGACCGTCCGGCGCAGCATTTCGTTGGTGCCCTTCGAGCGGTAGCCGGAGATGATGTGAATGGGCTCGGCAGAGCCCAGCTCGTTATGGATCTCCCACATCAGGTCGATGAGATCGGGATCCATGCGGGTCGCTTCATCCTTGCGCCAGTCGCGCAGCATCCAGTTGACCTTCTCCATGGCCTCCGGCAGGTGCTTGCCGGCCTTCATGTACTGGATGGTCAGGGTCTCCTTGCTGTGGATGTTGTAGAGGGAGATCGTGCGGTCTTTGGTCGGCTCGGCCGTGCGTGCGGCGGTGCCGACGGCCATCGCCGCTACGGCCATCGCCAGACACAGCCCAATTCCGCGAGAGTGCGCGTGCAAGACCCGTATTCCCCCATTGACCGCCTGCGGGAACATTCACCCCGTCTTCCGCCGGCGGTTCGGCTTTCGGCTCACAGGGCAGTGCCCCGACGCAATGCCCGTCTAACCCGTTGAGAACGCCGAATAAGCCATTCAACGCAGGGTATGCGGCAACATCACGGCGAACGGAGCCAATAACGGTATTGGCTAGTTCTGCTGCCAGACACGCTGCGTCCAATCCTTCTTGCCGCCGGCGCCGCCGGTACTGGTTTCGGCAAGTGAGCCGACCGCGCCGGCCACGATCGGTGTCTTGTCGCGCGGAATGAGGTGAGCCTTGCCTTCGAGCCCGAGTGCGATCTTGCTCTCGTGGTTGTAGAGGTCGGTGAAAGTCTTGACCTTGCCGTCGTCCTCGACCCAAACCGTGAAGTAGGTCATGTGGGTGGCAACCTTGCGCTTCAGGGTGATCTGGTTGTTCGGCTGATTGCTGGCGATCACCGACGCCACCCGACCCACGGGCCACCCCTGGTCCTCGGCCAGGATCAGCTCGGCCAGCCTTTGTGGGTCGCGCACCCGCATGCAGCCATGGCTGTTGGCGCGCACCGTACCGTTGAACAGGTGCTTCTGCGGCGTGTCGTGCATGTAGACGTCGTGCTTGTTGGGGAAGCGGAATTTCACCACGCCGAGAAGGTTGTTGTCGCCGGGCGGCTGGTAGACATGGAACTTGCGGATGTCGTTCTGCGTCCAATCCACGGACAGCGGATCGATGTCGCGGCCGCCCGATTGGATGCGCACGTTGTAGCGCTCGATCATCTTGGTGCTGCCACGCATCAGCGTGGGCAGGATGTCGTTTTTCTTGATCGAATCGGGAATGCCCCAGAACGGGTGGAAGATGATCTGCTCCATCTCGTCGGAGAAGATCGGCGTCTGCGTGTCGCTCTTGCCGACCACGACGCGCTCGGTGTGGATGATCGTGTCCTGCTTGACGACCCGAATGAGGAACTCGGGGACGTTTACCCAGACGTAGAAATCGCCGAGCTGCTCTGGCATCCAACGCCACTCCTCCATGTTGACGAGTAGACGTTTGGCGAGGGGAGCTTCAGGTGCAGCGGCTTTCTTGGCATGTGCCTGCGCGCCGGCGTCATTCGGCGCTGCCGACAGGCCGGCCTTTGCAGCCAGATATTTCTGGCGCAGGCGTTCGAACTGCGGGTGCTGTGGATGCAGACCGCGCAGGTAGGCATCGGGCTGGCTGGCACTAGCCGCGCCTTCGATGATCTTGCCTGGGTCGGCAAGGGGGGGCTTGCGGTCGATGAACTTGCTGAGCGCAGTGGGGTCCAAGCGGCCGCCGCGCGCGTGTCGTGCATACTTCAGGACAGCGAGGCTGACGGCGACGTCGGCATTGGCGCGGTCGGTCCGCGACAGATCCACGCTCCTGACCGGCAGCGGCGGCAACCGAAACGCAGACGCCTCCAACCCCCAGTCGTCGGCCCTGGCAAGCTCGGCCGCCACGGCCTGACCGGCCGCGTTGAGGCCTGTCGTCGTCACCCAGACTGGCTCGTGCTGGCGCGTCGCGTAAAACGTGGCGAGCGCAGCCCGCTCGTCGCGGTCCGCACCGGAACGTGCGCCAGCCGGCGCCAAAGCCGCTGCGATCTCCGGGGCCAAGCCGACGATGGCTGTGCTCTGCTGCTGTTGTTCCGTCGTGGCGGACGATCCACCCTCGCTTGCCGTTGCTGGGCTGGCGATCAAGGCAAGCAGGACAGGCAGGGCTGCGGAACGGCGGCTGATGCGCATAGGCTGGTCCCCGAATCTAGCCCGGGTACAATACCCATAGGGCAAGCTCGAGGCACGGATTTCGTGCCGGGCGGGGCACAACGTGCATCCCCGCCTGCGGCACGGCAACAGCAAGCCCTGCCAGGACTAGCTGACCCGCTCTTCCAGGCCGAACTCGCGCATCTTGCGGTACAGGGTGGAGCGGCCGATGCCGAGGCGCTTGGCGACTTCCGTCATGTGCCCGCGGTAGCGGCCGAGGGCTAGGCGGATCATGTCGGCCTCCATCGCCTCCAGCGAGCGGATCTCGCCCGCGTCGGTGACGGCTGGGATGCCGAGCGCGCTCCTCCCGGAAGCGCCGGGCGACACCTCAACGGTGTGCGGCACGGTATCTTCCGCACCGATCATGGCCGGGCCGCTGATGACCGGCGGACGCTTGTCCACCTGGGCTGGGGCCGGCGGGATGGTGGCGCGGAAGCCGTCCACGTGCGCTGCAATCTGCGGGAACTCGGCGACCGTGAGCTGCGGACCGTCGGCCAGGACGATGGCGCGGAACATGGCGTTCTCGAGCTGGCGCACGTTGCCGGGCCAGGAATAGCTGGTGAGCAGCTGCATGGCCTCCTGATCGATGCCCCCGACCCTGCGGCCCTCCTCGGCAGCGAAGCGAGCCAGGAAGTGCAGCGCGAGCTCCGGCACGTCTTCCAGGCGCTCGCGCAGCGGCGGCACCCAGATCGGGAAGACGTTGAGGCGGTAGTACAGGTCCTCGCGGAATTTGCCTTCCTTGACCAGCTGGATGGTGTCGCGGTTGGTCGCGGAGATCAGGCGGAAATTGACCTTCACCGGCTTCTTGGAACCGACCGGATCGATCTCGCCCTCCTGCAGGGCGCGTAGCAGCTTGACCTGTGCATCCAGCGGCAGCTCGCCGATCTCATCGAGGAACAGGGTGCCGCCATCGGCTTCCTGGAACTTGCCGATGCGCTTCTCGACCGCGCCGGTGAAGGCGCCCTTCTCGTGGCCGAACAG
>Ga0075421_100012077_pt1 | contig 10715 bp, 7 predicted proteins | sample SoiMetdeltSBSDD5_FD_75292 | JGI IMG/M metagenome (GOLD analysis project Ga0075421, IMG submission 75292) | Bulk soil microbial communities from a Populus tree surrounding site in Tennessee, USA - Soil MetaG P. deltoides SBSDD5 | ecosystem: Environmental > Terrestrial > Soil > Tree plantation...
TCGTTTGCGAGAGGGCGGCCCTCACGAAGGACCTCGCCGACTACGCGTTGATGGTTGGAAACCCGGCACGCCTGGTGGGATGGATGAGTCGTCACGTCGACCGGCTCGGCGACCCGGACGCTGAAGGTGTGTTGCGGTGTCCCGAGAGCTGGTATCGTTACAAGGTGAGACAGGACGGATCTCTCGGATGTCTCGAGCTGCCGCAGGAAGAGTCTCTTCCCGCGGCGTTGAGCAGGAGCACGAGGTCCTATCGAATGTTCAAGACGGAAGCGGTGATCCTATGAAGGTTCCTTTGCTCGACCTGAAAGCGCAGTACGAAACCATCCGACCGGAGGTCGAAGAGGCGATCCGTGGTGTCATGGAGTCTCAGCAGTTCATCCTTGGACCGCACGTCCAGAAATGCGAAGCGGCCATAGCGCAATACTGCGGCTCACCGCACGCGATCGGTGTGTCGTCCGGCAGCGATGCGCTGCTGGTCTGTCTCATGGCCGAAGGCATCGGTCCTGGTGACGAAGTCATCACGACGCCCTACACCTTCTTCGCAACAGTGGGTGCCATAACGCGCCTCGGTGCAACACCCGTGTTCGTGGACATTGATCCGGTTACGTACAACATCGCCGCCAGCCAGATTGCGGCCAAGATCACCGCGCAGACGAGGGCGATCATACCAGTCCATCTGTACGGACAGTCCGCCGACATGGGCGCCGTCATGGACGTCGCCGAAGCTCACAAGGTGGTCGTCATCGAGGATGCCGCACAATCGCTCGGCGCCGAGTACGACGGCAGACATTCCGGCACCATCGGCGCATACGGCTGCTTCTCATTTTTCCCGTCGAAGAACCTCGGCGCGGCGGGCGATGCCGGGATGGTGGTGACCAACGATGCGGCGCGGGCCGAGAAGGTGACCATTCTCCGCGCGCACGGGTCCAAGCCGAAGTACTACCACCGGCTGGTTGGAGGGAATTTCCGCCTTGATGCGCTGCAGGGGGCCATCGTTTCTGCCAAGCTGCCACATCTGGATGCGTGGACGGAAGGGCGGCGCCGAAACGCTGAGCGTTACAACAGGCTCTTCGCTGAGTCCGGGATGGATGTGTGCAACACACGTGAGTGGACCAATGGCCGCCGACACCTGGTAGGCGGTCGTGGTGCTCCCCACGTTGTGCTGCCGACCGAGGTCACCCAACGGCACGTTTTCAATCAGTACACCATCCGGGTCTCATCGCGGGACGAACTGAAGACCGGGCTGCAGAAGAGGGGTATCGGCACCGAGATTTACTATCCTGTGCCAATGCACACTCAGGACTGCTTCCGTAGACTTGGCTACAGAGCCGGCGACTTCCCCGAAAGCGAGGCGGCCGCGGCACAGTCGCTCGCGCTCCCGATCTTCCCGGAACTGACGGACGAACAGGCCGCTTACGTCGTCGACTGCATCCGTGAGTTCTTCAGCCTTCTCGACTAGACCCGGCGTTACCGAGGCGAAGAGGGCAGCCGCCCTTCCAGCTGACCCACTCAAGCACCAAACGCTCCCTGCAGTCCTGATGGTCGCGTCCACGAACGACGTAGACTCGAGGTGATCCGCCGCAGAGGCCGCCTCGCGTTGACGGCGCTCGCGATCGCCGGATATCGCAAGGCTTGATACGGCAAGACCTCAGATGGTCAAATTCGCGCGATCTGGACGTGAGGCGACCGAAAAACCCACGCTGGCATTGATCAGGTTGCGCCTCGGCTCCAGTTCGGGCTAGAGTCTCTGAGATGTCGTCCACGGGCTCGTCGGATTTTTTCCAGGACCCTCCATCCCTCGGAAACCAGTATCTCGACGACCGGGTTCTGCGACATTTTCTCTGCCGTGCCCTCCCTTCGAGCGTCCTTCGAGAAATCGAATCCGACCTGTTGAGAATGGGTGAACTTGCCGGGGGAAAACTCCGCGACCTTTCCCTCGAGCACCGACGCGACGAGCCTAAACTGATCGAGTTCGATGCCTGGGGCCGGCGCGTCGATGAGATTCGTATTTCACCGGCCTGGAACGAGATGGCGCGGGTCGCGTGCGAGTTTGGTCTGGTGGCCATGCCTTACGAACGCGCTCATGGCCAGTACTCTCGCCTCCATCAATTCGCGCTCGTCTATCTTTTTGAACCCTCGGCCCTTTCCTACGGCTGTCCGCTGGCGATGTCGGATGGAGCCGCGAAGACGCTGCGCGAGGTAGGGACTGCTGAACTTCAGCGCCGCGTGGTTCCGCGCCTCATTCATCGGGATCCCGATCAGGCCTGGACCTCGGGACAATGGATGACCGAACGGACCGGCGGTTCCGACGTGGGACAGACCAGGACGATCGCGCGCCTCTCCGCCGAGGGCTGGCGCCTGTATGGCACAAAGTGGTTCGCTTCCGCGGCCAACTCCGACATCGCGCTCACTCTTGCGCGTCCGGAGGGAAATCCGACCGGCGGAAAGGGCCTGGCCCTTTTTCTTGTGATGCAGCGCGACAGCGAGGGAAACCGCAACGGCATTCGTATTCATCGCCTCAAAGAGAAGCTCGGCACTCACGTCCTTCCGACTGCGGAACTGACCATGGAGGGAACTCTGGCGGAACCTGTCGCCGGCCTCACGGATGGAGTACGCCACATCGCTCCCATGCTCAACGTCACCCGAATGTGGAACGCCATCGACTCGGTGGCGGTCATGCGGCGCGGCCTCGCCCTGGCAAGGGACTACGCACACAAGCGCGTCGCGTTCGGGAGTGCTCTTGCCGGAAAGCCGCTGCACCTCGAAACACTGGCCGAGCTTCAGACCGAATTCCATGCGGCGTTCTTGCTGGCCTTTCACACCGTCGAACTTGTCGGCCGCGAGGAAGCAGGAACTTCAACGCCGGATGATAAGGCAACTCTTCGCCTGCTGCTGCCGATAACCAAGCTCGTGACGGCGCGCCAGGCTGTGTCTGTGACCAGCGAGATCCTGGAATGTTTCGGAGGCGCCGGCTACATCGAAGACACCGGAATTCCGGCGCTGCTGCGCGACGCCCAGGTCCTGCCTATCTGGGAGGGAACAACCAACGTGCTTGCGCTCGACTGCCTGCGGGCGGTCGCGAAAGAGAAAGCATTGGGGCCTTTTTTGCAGCAGGTCCTGTCGCTGAACGCAGCGGCGGGCGAGCCCCCCGATCCGCCCCTTGAGCGAAGTGTCGATCACCTGGCGCGATGTTACCGGCGCGCAGAAGACGACGGCCTCCTGGAAGCCGGGGCGCGCCGGTTCGCCATGGCACTCGGAAAACTGATGCAAGTCGCGCTGCTCCGCCGCCAGGGGGAGTGGGAGTTGAAGAATCTCCACGACGGCACGACGGCAGCCGTGGCTCGGCGTTTCTACCGGCGCGTCCTTCCCTCGCTCACCATGCCCGAGTTATGTCTCGAAGAATCGCGAGTCATCGCACTCCAGCAGCCATTAAAAGATTCTTAGTGTTTCTTCGTGTCTTGGCGTCTTAGAGGTATTTGTACCGAGAGGCCGAGAAGCTCGGGCAGCCGATTCAAGCTCGGGATGGTCGGGACTTCCAGATCTTCTGGCTCCTGCTCGCGCCGTACAAGGACGACATGAAGCCCGGCGTTGCGCCCGCCGGCGAAGTCATCGGCCAGGTTGTCGCCTATGTGTAAAACTCGGTGTGCCGGCACCTTCAGACGGCGACAAGCTTCGTTGAAGATTGCCGCGTCCGGCTTGGCCGAACCCACCTCGGCCGAAGCAAGCACATGATCGAAGGCGTGGCCAAACCCGAGTTCTACGCAGAAATTCCTCAGACCACACTGCCAGTTCGAGACTACGGCCAGTGGATATCCGGCCGCCTTGACCAGGCGCAGAACATCGGTGACTTCCGGAAAGACGGCGAGGCTGGCAGGACCAAGCAGGTTCCACAGGTTGGCCGCATGGTCCGCCGCTGTACCGTCCGGTGCCCGCACGTTCAAACGCCGGAAGACACGTTCGGCTAACTGCCGCACGTACAGCTCTTTTTCTTGCGTCGGTTGTTCAGGTGAGTACTCAATTTCGTGCCGGTCAAATACGTCATAGAGTACCTGGTGTTCCCACGGATCACTTTCCAGGCCACACTCCAGCAGGTACTCCATCAGCGTTTCACCACGTCCACGGTGGGTTCGGTGGTGAACGAGGGTATTGTAGAAGTCGAACGTGAGGGCATCGACTTCGGGAAAGCAGGGCTTCATAGAATCCTCGGCGCATCCTCCCTACAGCATTTCGCAATTGCGGTGACGAATTGGAGTGTGGGAGCTTGCGTACCTTGCTACCGCCCTCAGTGACCAAGAAGACGCAAGCGACCTTGCGCCCGGAGTTCGGCGATTCGCTGGGCGCGGCAGCAAGCTGCCGCAGTACAAGGCGCAAGCCTTAGCTTGGCGAAGCTTGCTTCGCCTTGTGCGACCACGGTTTGCACACCCCAAAAGCCTTGTCTTCGTGTCTTCGTGGTTAATGAATTGTCTACACCCCGCTGAAAGCGGAGAATCCGCCATCTACCGGCACCACGACACCTGTGACAAAAGCCGACGCCGGCGACAGAAGCCAGAGAACCGTTCCCAATAAATCCTCCGGCTGGCCAAAACGTCCCATCGGGGTGTGATCGAGAATGCTCTGGCCGCGCTCGGTCAACCGGCCCGATTCCGGTTCCGTCAGCAGGTTGCGGTTCTGTTCCGTCAGGAAGAAACCGGGGGCAATCGCGTTGACCCGAATCCGCGGTGAATATTCGCGCGCCATATACACGGCCAGCCACTGAGTGAAATTGTTAATCCCCGCTTTGGCGGCCGAATAACCCAAGACGCGGGTCAGGGGGCGAAAGGCGCTCATGGATGAAACGTTCAAGACCACGCCCTCTCCCTGTTCGGCCATGGTCTTGCCGAAAACCTGGGTGGGGAGAATGGTGCCCAGCATATTCAGATCAAAGACGAAGCGGAGCGCATCTTCGGGCAAATCGAAAAAGGAGAGGCCGGCCCGGGTTATGGCGTTGGGCTGATTCCCGCCCGCGCCATTGATCAGGCAATCTATGCGGCCGAACTCGGCGATTACGGTTTGCAGGGCTTGCTGAAGCTCGCTCCTTCTCAGAACATCTGCCTGCGCTACTATTGCGCGGCCCGGTCCCGGCATGGTCGAGATCAGGGAGGCGCCCTTGGCCGGGCTTCGCGTCACGATGGCGACGTCGGCTCCACAGCCGACCAGGCCCCGGGCCATGGTGCTGAACAGAACGCCGGTCCCGCCTGTGATGGTTACCGACCGGCCGGTGAAGTCGTACATCCTGGATAACTCTCGCAAGTCTATTCTTCCGATTTGTCTCTCCAGGTCCTGGCGCTGAACCTTATCCGCCACCGCGAAGCGAAGACGCCAGGACCGGGGATCTGAATGGTATCAGGTGCTTCTTGAAATGCTCTTCGAGCATCCGGTAGTGAGTTTCTTCACTGCGGCGCAAAGTTGCGAAGAAAGGGCTGCGGAATGACGTGTGGTTCAATACGGCGCCGAAGGTCACATGAAGCGCTTGCCGCGCGTGGAAATCGTCTGGAAGCTCGGTCAACCTTTCGTCAGGCCAGGAGGATATGTCCGGCATGCGCGCGATTTCAGCCGAGACGTGGTACGTAGCCCGGTCGACCGGATACCGTTCCCGGGCATAGTCGACAATTTCACGGAATAGAGGGGGGTTCAGCGCCGCGATGGCGCGCACGGCTTCCAGATAGCTGGTTCCGGCAGTCTTGAGATGTACCAGTTCGCCCGCCAACCTGGCAACGATCGGATAGACGCTGAACTTGTCGGAGCCGGAATGGAGGCTGAGCTTGTAGGGACCGAACGTCCGGGCGACAGCCAGATGCCGAGTGAAGGATTGCTCGAACTCGGCCAGACTGCCGATGTAATCCACTCCCTTTTCGAAACTCCCCACGTATCTCGGCGCCAGGCTGACCCAGCGTACTCCCAGCCGCTTGAGTTCCTGGGCAATGTACACGTGTTCGGCCAGGCTGGTGACGGTCTCGGTTTCATCCACGCTCATCTCCAACTCGAACGGCCGGCTTTTCATCACGTCGACCAGATGGCGATACATACTCACGGTGTGGGCGACCACGCGGCCATATTTCGCCGCCGCTCGCAAGACTTCCTCTCGTCCGATGGCCAGGTTGAAACTCCCCAGGTCTATGGGACGGTCGGCGAGCCGATACTGCAGATCGGAGGGATTGCTCTCCAGCTCAACCCAGTTCAAGGCTTCGACCTTCTCCCGAACCTCCTTGGCCGCAGCCGTGTTGGCCTCGTTGTCGACGTGATCGCCGGGATCGATGGTATAGAAGGTATATCCGGCAGCGGCACAGAGATCGATGTCCGCCTTGGTTTTCAAATGATCGGCATCGGCTCCAAAACCGTCGCGCCAGCCCTCCTGAAAAACACCCCAGAGCGCGTCGTCCATCACTTGCTGAGGGGTGCGCCCCGTGCGCGCGTTCTCGCGCATCGATTGCTGCGCGAAGATGGGAGCCATGTCAGAGTGGCGGATTGCGCGAATGTGGCCCGGAGTGGCCAGTCCCAGCCGATCGCCGCATCCAGCCGATTTTTGAAGACCAAGCGTGCGAGGAATCAGATAGGGCAAGACGTTTCGAAGAGCAGCCGCGTTCTCGGCGCCGGCCGAGCCCACGGTCAGCATCAGCTCCATTCCGTCGACGCTCACCGGTTTTACCTGGCCGGCGAACTTTCCGGGCAGGACGTCCGCTGGCGAGAGGATCCCGAGGTATTTGTTTTCCCCCTGGCTTCCGAGAAAGAAGAGCGCGCGCTGAGCCCCCGTAATCGAGCGAGCATAGACCTGAAGACCGGTCAGCTGATTCAACTCGGCCGCCAGCGCCTGCGTTTCGTTCTCCGGTAGCGCCGGCGCCAACGTTGCCGTGTTCACGTAATCGAGAAGCTTTGATCTCATAAGTAAATTTGTTCCTCGCTAATCTGAAAGCTGACGGCTGATAGCTGACTGCTGGAACACCGAGTCCCGCGTCTCTGGTTACGATTGTGCATCAAACTTGTACGCTCGCTGCGCCAGGCGATACGCCGTATCGTGAATCATCTCCTCGGCGTCGGTGGTATCGACGATGCCGCGCACGACCAGGCCCGCCAGCCAGTTGGCGTCGACCCGGCGCGCCAGGTCATGCCGGGCCGGAATCGAAGGAAAGGCGCGGGTGTCGTCGTTGAACCCAACCGTGTTGTAGAGTCCGGCAGTTTCAGTCACTCGATCGCGGTAGCGGCGCATGCCGTTGAGACTATCGTGAAACCACCAGGGCGGTCCGAGCTTGACTGCCGGGTAGTGCCCGGCCAGCGGCGCCAATTCCCGGGAATACGTGGCTTCATCCAGGGTAAAGAGGATCAGGGTCAGGCGCGGATCATTACCGTATTTATTCAACAAGGGAAGCAGATTCCGAGTGTACTCGAGCGGGACCGGAATATCGGCTCCCTTGTCGGGACCGAAACTCTCGAAGACCTGGCGGTTGTGATTGCGGTGTGACCCGGGGTGAAGCTGCATCACCAGGCCGTCTTCGATGCTCATGCGGGCATTTTCGATCAGCATGTGTCCCGTGAACTGGACAGCATCGGCGGCGGTACCCTCGCCCTTGAGCGCGCGCTGGAAAATTGCCTCGGCTTCCGGTGCGGGCAGTTCGACGGTATAAGGGGTCACGACCGCATGATCGGTGGCAGTAGCGCCCATGGACTTGAAATGAGCCCGCCGATTTTCCAGAGCCCGGATGAAGCTGCCGTAGTCGTTCACCTGAACCCCGCTGACCTGGCTGAGCTTCTCGATATTCTCGCGCCAGTTGGCCGTGTCCAGATTCACGACGCCGTCGGGACGGAAGGTCGGGAGAATCCTTGCCTGCCATCCCGATTCGCGAATGGCGCGATGATGATCCAGCGGGTCAGTCGCCGCATCCGTCGTTGTCAATACCGCGATATTGAATCGTTCGAACAGGCGGCGCGGGCGGAATTCAGGGAGTTCGAGCCGGGCGGCGATGCGATCGTAGATATCCTGAGCGGAATCCCCGGTCAGCTTGTCCTCGATTCCGAAAACATCGTAGAGCTCGTGCGCCAGCCACATCCCGGTGGGAGTGCTGCGAAAGAGGTAAAAATGTTCCGCGAAGGTCTGCCAGATCTGGCGGTGATCCGCGCCTCCATTGTTGCCGTCTTTTCGCGAGATACCGAGTCGTTCGAGCGGAATCCCTTGCGAATAGAGCATTCTGAAAACGTAGTGGTCGGGAATCAGCAGCAGTTCGGTCGGGGTCCCGAAAGTGTAATTCGGGTCGGCAAACATGCGCGGATCAACATGCCCATGCGGGCACACCAGCGGTGCCTGCGCCACGCGATCATACAAGTGCTGCGCGATCTCTTTCTGGCGGGGGTTGGGATCAAAGTAGCGGTCAGGCGGCAGAAAGACCTTGGGACGGCTCGTCATTATCGTTCCTCTTTCGTATTCGCTAAGAAAGACGAGTATAGTACAGCCACCGCGAAGACGCGAAGCGTCGTTTTCTTGGTGTTTCTTCGTGTCTTTGTGTCTTAGTGGTATGTTAAATTGTTCGCGTTGGTTTCATCCAAGCATAGGAGGACGTGAAGCATTCCGGCTAAAGTCAAACCAGCATCCCGCGTACTAAAGCCGGCGGCCGCCAAGGCAGTGAAATCTCCGGGGGCGGTCGCGTCTCCAACCAAAGCCAGGCTTTTACCGAAATCCCCAAAAGCGCCCAGACCCGACGGACCGCGCCAGCTCTCGCTGGTGGAGTCGGCGACGCCCCTCTCTGAACCGGCCACCAGAGCGGACAGTGCAAGCGAACAGATCCCGACCGAGGCCAAGGTTGAAGCTCCAAAGCCAGAGCCGGCGCCGGAAGCGGTGAAACCGCTGCTGCGGCGCGAGACCGCCGAGAGCATGGCGTCCCGCCAGCGCGAAATCTCGGTGTCGGAGTTTTTCACCAAGAATCGTCATCTGCTCGGATTTGACAATCCCCAGAAGGCGCTCCTGACCACGATCAAAGAAGCGGTTGATAACTCGCTCGACGCGTGCGAAGAGGCAGGAATCCTTCCCGTGTTGAAAGTGGACATCCAGCAGCTTGCCGAGGATCGTTTTCGCATCGCCGTCGAGGACAACGGCCCCGGAATCGTGAAGGCTCAAATCCCAAAGATCTTCGGGAAGCTCCTGTACGGTTCCAAGTTCCATGTGCTGAAGCAGGCGCGCGGCCAGCAAGGAATCGGAATCTCGGCGGCGGGAATGTACGGATTGCTTACGACCGGCAAATCGATCGCGGTGACTTCAAGGACCGGACCCGGCAAGCCGGCGCACTATTACGAGATCCAGATCGACACGCGCAAGAACACACCTCAGGTGATCATGGACAAGGTGGTCGAGTGGGACGCGCCGCATGGGACCCGGGTCGAGATCGAGCTGGTTGGAATTTACAAGAAGGGGCGCCGCTCGGTGGACGATTACGTCCGCCAGGCGGCCATCGCCAACCCTCACAGCGAAATCTATTACCAGCCGCCGGGCTCCGAACCGCAGCACTTCCCCCGCGCATCGGAATCGCTTCCGCTTGAACCCCGGGCGATCAAACCCCATCCCTACGGGGTCGAGCTGGGCGCCCTGATCAAGATGCTCAAGGAGACAACGGCGCGTCAGCTGTCGGTCGCGCTGCAGCGCGATTTTTCTCGAGTGAGCGCGCGAACCGCACAGGAGATCTGCGCCGCTGCCGAACTGCGGACCAACGCCAACCCCCACGCGATTGGCGCGCACGAAGCCGAACGTTTGTTCAAGGCGATCAACAGCGTCAAGATCATGAGCCCTCCGACGAACTGTCTCTCTCCTATCGGAGAGGACCAGATCCTGTCGGGCATGGGCAAAGAGATGGAAGCGGCGTTTTACACCGCCATCACGCGGCCTCCGGCCGTCTATCGAGGAAACCCCTTCCAGGTAGAGATTGGAATGGCCTATGGAGGGAATCTGCCGGCGGAGGAACTGGTCGATATTCTGCGCTTCGCGAACCGCGTCCCGCTGCAGTACCAGCAGTCCGCCTGCGCCATCACCAAGTCGGTCCTGAGCATCGACTGGCGCAATTACGGCCTCTCGCAGTCGAAAGGAGCGCTCCCGGCCGGGCCGATGGTGCTGCTGGTCCACATCGCTTCCGTCTGGGTCCCTTTCACGTCCGAGAGCAAGGAAGCCATCGCGGCGTATCCGGAGATCATGAGGGAGCTCCGCCTCGCCCTGCAGGACTGCGGTCGCAAGCTCTCGACCCACATTCGGGCGCACCGCCGCGCGGTCGATGAGGAGAAGAAGAAATCCTACATAGAAAAATATATCCCGCACATCGGGATCGCATTGCGCGAGATCCTCGGGCTCTCGGAGAAGAACGAGGCCGAACTGGTCACGACGTTGAAGGACGTGCTCGAGCGTAGCCGGTCGGGAGAGCCGATCCAGGAGTAGTTGTCATGGCGAAAAAAAAGGCCGCGAGCACCACGGCGGCAGCGAACAAGGAGGTTCTCAGCGCCATCCAGTCGTCGGCGCGCGATATCCACAAGAAGATCCTGGCGCGCAAGAAACCGACGATGAAGTTCCCCGTGCGTTCCCTGACCAACGTCAGGTATCGCCCGGATCGAGGTTTCTTCGAGATCGCAGGGCAAAAGAAGGAACGGACCTTGACGGTGAACACCGTAAAAACCTTCGCTCAGACGCTACGCATGGTCGCTCTCTCAAA
>Ga0075421_100012078_pt1 | contig 10715 bp, 13 predicted proteins | sample SoiMetdeltSBSDD5_FD_75292 | JGI IMG/M metagenome (GOLD analysis project Ga0075421, IMG submission 75292) | Bulk soil microbial communities from a Populus tree surrounding site in Tennessee, USA - Soil MetaG P. deltoides SBSDD5 | ecosystem: Environmental > Terrestrial > Soil > Tree plantation...
TGGTCGCCGCCGGCGGAGAAGGACCGCTGCCCGTCCAAATGGGGCGCCGGCGACGAGCGCGGCTCGGGCAATCACCAAAAGCCCGCGGCAGTGCTGAAAGCCACGAGCCTCATCAAGACCGGCGAGGTGATCGAGCTGGCCCACGTGCTCAACGAGAAGATGCCGTTCTTCGGCACCCGCCGCTTCGATGTGCACGTGAAACGCACGTTCATGAACCCGCCGTCCAACCGGCGAGGGTCCAACGAGGAGATGGTGATCTCCGAGATCGGCCAGGTGGGCACCCAGTTCGACGGCTTCGCGCACCAGAGCCACGAGGACAGCCTCTATAACTGCTACAAGATCAGCGAGACCTCGACACGCGGCGGCTTCACCAAGCTCGGCATCCATCAGACCGGCACGCTGTTCACGCGCGGCGTGCTGATCGACGTGGCAGCCTACAAGGGCGTGGAGATGCTGCCCGACACCTACGAGATCACGGTCGAGGACCTGGAGGGCGCGCTCAAGAAGCAGGACACCACGCTGCAGCCCGGCGACGCCATCCTGGTTAACACCGGCTGGCACAAGCTTTGGGCCAAGGACAACGCCCGCTATGTCAAGTCGTGCCCCGGCATCGGCGTGAAGGCGGCCCAGTGGCTGATCGCCAAGGATCCGATGCTGCTCGGGTCAGACAACTGGCCGGTGGAGGTGGCGCCCAACCCCGATCCGCAACTCTCGCTGCCAGTGCACCAGGTCGCGCTGGTGGTAAACGGCGTGCATCTGCTGGAGAACCTCAAGCTCGACGAGCTGACGGCCAAGCGCGTCTACGAGTTCGCCTTCGTCATGCAGCCGATGAAAATGCAGGGCGCGACCGGATCGACCGTCGCGCCGGTGGCGGTCAGGTAGTGCGCTCTTGCTTGCACATGGGCGCTCGCCCCGGACTGCGCTCCTTCGCTGCAGCCCGGGGCGGCGCCTTTTTCACCTGATCCGAGGCGCCGGGCTTGACCAGGACGATGCGGAGAGCGTGTAGAGGGGCGACGAGGTTCCTCGCGATTGTCGGCATTCTCCTCATGGCAGACCCGTCGCACGCGCAATCCGCAATGCCATCGGCGCCCATCGCCACGGGCGCCGAGGTGCTGGTGGCGACGGGCTTTGCCGCGCTCGCTGGCAAGCGGGTGGGGCTCATCACCAATCAGACTGGCCTTGTGGGCGGTGAGCATCTGGCTGACCTGCTCGCCAAGGCCCACGGCGTGAAGCTGGCCGCCATCCTGGCGCCGGAGCACGGCTTTCGCGGCGAGATCGAGGCAGGCGCCAAGGTCGGGGACACGGTTGACGCCAGGACAGGACCCCCGGTGTTCAGCCTCTACGGCGCCACCCGGAAGCCGGCGCCCGCGATGCTGCGGGGGGTGGATGTGCTGGTGTTCGATATCCAGGACATCGGCACGCGGTTCTACACCTACATCTCCACCATGGGGCTGGCCATGCAGGCCGCAGCTGCGGCGCGCATCCGGTTCGTAGTGCTGGACCGGCCCAATCCGCTGGGCGGTGAGTATGTCTCGGGCTTCGTGCTGGAGCCGGCGCTCGCCTCCTTCGTCGGCCAGTACCCGATCCCCATCGTGCACGGCATGACCGTCGGGGAGCTGGCTCGCGCCATCAAGGGCGAGAGATGGCTCGACGGCCTGGAGGCGCTCGACCTGACGGTGATGGAGCTGCGGGGCTGGCGGCGGTCCATGCGCTGGCCCGAGTTGCAGCGGCCCTGGGTGGTCACGAGTCCGAACATCCCCACCTTCGAGGCCGCGCTCGTCTATCCCGGCATGGGGCTCGTGGGCGAGGCCCAGGTCAACGAGGGCCGCGGCACGCCCACGCCGTTCTCGCTGCTCGGCGCCCCCTGGATCGATGCCCCGCGGCTAACGGATCGCCTCAATGCAGCCGGGCTCGCCGGCGTGCGCTTCTCGGTCACCGAGCTCACGCCGCGCTCCATCCCCGGCGTGGCCGCGCATCCGCGCTTCGAGGGCCGACGCCTGCCAGGCGTGCGCATTGCCGTCACCGACGCAGCGCGTTTCGAGCCGCTGGAGACCGGCACGCACACTCTCGCGGCCCTCTTTGCAGAGGCCCGCGCCAGGGGCATCGCCGAGCCCATCGCCAACCTGGCCATGCTCAACGCGCTGGCCGGCACCCGGCGTCTGCACAGCATGCTCGCGCAGGGCCGCAGCGGCGCCGAGATTATCGCCGCGTGGCAGGCCGAGGTCGCACGCTTCAAGGCGCAGCGCGCCAGCCATCTTCTCTACGGGCCATAGGCGCCGGGCTTGACCCGGCCCGCTCAGCCGTGGGCGATGTAGGCGCGCATGGCCGTGGCCTCCATCTCGATCTCGGCCACGTGGTGCTTCACCACGTCGCCGATGGAGATGATGCCGACCAGGTCGCCGTCGGTGACGACGGGCAAGTGCCGGAAGCGGCGCTGCGTCATCATCGCCATCAGCTCGTCGAGTGTGTCAGTCTCCTGACAGGTGACGACCTGCCGGGTCATGCTCTCGGCCACCGGCCGATCGAGACAGGCGGCACCGGCCTCCGACAGCGCGCGAATGATGTCGCGCTCCGATATGATGCCCTCGATCTGGCCGCGCGCGCCGACGACCACCAGGGCGCCGATGCGCCTCTGCGTCAGCCGTTTGGCGACCTCCTGCAGCGTGATGGTGGGCGGAACAGTGGTCACCGACCGTCCCTTCTGTTTCAGGATCGTGGCAACGTTCATGGGCGCACTCCCGTCGGTTGGGGCCGTCGACGGGAACAGACATGGGGCGCCGTGGCGTTCGGCGTCCGTCCAGGGTGCTGTCCGACCCCGCCAACGGCTGCGGGCTTCTTTGTCAGCCGACGCCAATTGTGAACGCGATCGGGGGCTCAGCGCAAGAGACTCGGTCCGCAGTCGCAGCAACAGGGTGCACTTAGTCTGAACGGGGCGGGCGCGGGTCGAACAGGCCGAAGGTGAGGAGCCCGGTGAAGAATCCGCCAAGATGCGCCTCCCAGGCGATGGTCAGCCCGTCCAGGACCACCGGCAAGGCCAGGGCCGCAACGATGTTGAGCACGGTCCAGGCCCCGATCCCGATCAGGATGCGGCGGTCGGTGAGCGTGTCACGCAGGCTTAACAGCTCGGCGCCCCGTGCCTTGCTGGCGAGCGGCTCGGGCTCACCGTCGGTGAGCGGCCCGAAGAGAAAACGCAGCGCTCCACCCATCAGGCCGGAGATGGCCCCCGACGCGCCAACCATGGGCGCGCCGTTGAACGGCAGGAAGAGGAGCGCACCGCCGATGCCGCAGAGGAGAAAGAAGGCCAGAAAGCGCACCGTGCCGAGCCGGCGCGCGACCGGTGTGCCTATGGCCAGAAGCCACGCCGCGTTGACCGCCAGATGCATGAAGTCGCCGTGGACGAAGATGTGCGTGACGAACTGGGTCGCAGCGGCCAGCCGGCCACCTGGGAGCCCACCCGGCGGCGTGCCGGGGAGCGCGCCGGCACCCTCGCCGAGCCGCTCGGGAAAGAAGGCCAGCAGGACGAGCAGCCGCGCCCGCGTCTCGTCGGGCAGCAGGCCCCAGGCGGGGTCCACGGCGAGGAACACGGCCACGATCGCGCCCAGCACCGCCAGAATGACGCCGGGCGCGTTGAAGATCGGTTGTCGCTCGCTCACGGAAACCCCTGCTCCTGCGGATGGGCTCCGCCCGCTTACACACCGCCCCTGAGACTGGCAACCCTGGCGGACGTCTGCCGGACATCGGCCGGACGAGAGCCGACGCGGCATGTGTGGCAAAGGTGCGACCCGGCAACCTTGTTGACAACGAGCGCTCGCGCGCCGCCGCGGTCGTGGCACGATCAGTGCTCTTGCCCTCACGGGCGCCCGGACTCCTCGCAACCTGTGTCTCGTTTCGGCACGGGGGGCCGAGCGAGCCCGCCGGTGTCCGCGGGGACCGCGGAACAGAGCTCGCTCGACGGCCATGCAGCAGCGAACGTTGCAGATCCTCTACGCCTACTGGAACGGCCTGCGCGCGGGTCGCATCGCGCCGTCGCGACTTGAGATCGATCCGTCCCGGATCGGCGCGATCCTGCCCGAGATCTTCCTGATCGAGCGGGTGGACGCCGCCACCTATAGCTACCGCCTGGCTGGCACGCGCCTGTGCGAGATCTTTGGCCGCGAGCTGCGCGGCACCAACCTGCTCGACGGCTGGGCGGCCGCCGACCGGGCGCTGCTGGCGCGCGACCTGACGCTCACCTGCGAGCATGGTGCCGGCACGCATTTCGTCGTGGAGGCCGGCGCGGGCAGCTCCCGCCGCGTGCAGCTGGAGACGCTGCTCCTGCCCCTCATGCACGCAGGCAGCGCCATCGGGCGCGTGATCGGGGCCACCAGCGCCATCGCCTCACCGCATTGGCTGGGCCACGACAAGCTTATCGACAAGCGGCTCGTCAGCCATGAGCAGATCTGGCCCGATGGGCGGCCGCGCTCCGCCGCCGCGGCCGGCTCCCACGCCGCGCCCGCGCCATCCCTTCCTCCCGCCACCCTCAAGGGCGACCGCCGCGCCTTCCGCGTGCTCGACGGCGGCCGCAAGGAAGACTGAATTCTGTCTGAATGCCGCGCTAGCGTAGGCTCGGGCGGTCCTGCCCGGCTGCCATCGGTGGCCGTTCGGGCCGTTCCCGGAGCGTCGGCCGCCTGTGCCGAATTCGGGCGGAAGTTAGGCCTTCATTAAGGCCGGCGGGGTCATAATGGGTCACACCAAGGCAAAAAGCATCCGCGTCGATCGGCTTGGCTGTTGCTCGGCCCGGTCGGGACTTGTGTGGGAACCCGTCGTCCGGGGTCGGGGTGGCGTTGAGGGTGAATGCGGTGGAGTTGTTGAGGGTGAACATGAGACCGAGTGCACATGTTCTTGCGTCCATGGCGGGGATGCTGGCGAGTTCGGTAGCGGCGTTCGCGGAGCCCGTCGCAGCATCGATACCCATGCGGATCTTCGGGCCGGCGCAGCCGCCCTACGGTTTCGTCAATTTCTGCGATCGCATGCCGCGGGAGTGCCAGCAGGGCCCGCAGGAGGAGCAGCGGTTCGAGCTCACCGTGAGCCGGCGCACCGAGCTTGAGGCGGTCAACCTCAGCGTCAACCGCGAGATCAAGCCCGTCACCGACATCGAGCTCTACGGGGTGGCCGACTACTGGACGGTCCCGGCGCGCCAGGGCGACTGCGAGGACTACGTGCTGCTGAAGCGCAAGCGGCTGATGGCCATGGGGTGGCCGGCGAGCGCGCTCCTCATCACCGTGGTGCGCGACGAAAAGGGCGAGGGGCATGCGGTGCTGACCGCGCGCACCCAGCAGGGCGACTTCATCCTCGACAACAAGACCGACGAGATCCGCCTCTGGCACCAGGCGCCCTACCAGTTCGTGATGCGCCAGTCTTATCTCAACCCGCGCGTGTGGCTGTCGCTCGATCCCAAGGAGCGCCACCAGTCCATGCCGCTGGCGGGTGTGAAGTGAGGGGTCAGACCCTGCGAGTCTGACCCCGGGGGACCACCTCTCGCTCTTCATCGCTTCCCGACGGTGCGGCTCTCCAAGGGGGTGCGCGGCCGCTGCGGAAATTCTCTTAAGTTTCTTCCACGGGGCCAGACCCACAGGGTCTGACCCCGGAGGCCCTACTGCCGCTGGCACCCGCGCGCGTAGGCCTGCCAACGATCGATGTAGGTGAGAACGCCCCCGCGCATGATGGCGAGGTCACGCTCCGTGACCTGGCGGACGACCTTGCCGGGGGAGCCCAGCACGACGGAGCGCGGCGGAATGTCCTTGCCCTCGGGGATGAGCGCACCGGCGCCCACCAGACACTCCTCGCCGATCCTCGCCCCATTGAGGACCACCGCACCCATGCCGATCAGGGCGCCACGACCGATGCTGCAGCCGTGCAGGACAACCCGGTGGCCGATGGTGGCCTCCGGGCCGACGGTCAGAGGAAACCCAGGGTCCGTGTGCAGCACGCAGCCATCCTGCACGTTGGCGCGCGCGCCGATCGCGATGGGCTCGTTGTCGCCGCGAACCACCGCACCGAACCAGACGCTGGCGTCCTCCTCGATAATGACCCGGCCGACCAGCACGGCCGTCTCGGCCACCCAGAACCGGCCACTGGCCGGGGTCGCGACCCGGTGGCCGTCGAGCTCGTAGAGCGGCATCAGCGTGACAATCCCCGGCCGGCTCCGACGCGCGCTGCCGCCTCAGGCATCCTCAAGGTCCATCTCGAGGATGGCCATCTGGAACTGATAGCACAGCTCGCCGTCGTCATCCTCGCGCGTCAGGGTGCCGATGAACTCGTCGCCGACGTAGACCTCGGCGGAGTCCTTGATCTTGGGTCGCGCCCGCACCGACAGGGTCTTGGCGCCGAACACCTTGCGCAGATAGGTCTGGACCTTCACAAGCTCTTGGGTTTCCACCGGATATCTCCTAGCTGCAGCCGCAGTCGTCGGGGGCGAGGCGCTGATCCATGGAGCGGGAAGGCTCCGGGCAGCCGGCGGGACCGATCACCTTGGCTGGGACGCCGGCGACCGTAGTGTTTGGCGGCACCTCCTTCAACACGACGCTGCCCGAGGCGACCTTGCTGCAGTTGCCTACGCGGATGTTGCCAAGCACCTTGGCGCCGGCCCCGATCATCACGCTGTTGCCGATCTTGGGATGGCGGTCACCCATCTCCTTGCCGGTGCCGCCCAGCGTCACGCCCTGCAGCAGCGAGCAGTTGTCGCCCACCGTGGCGGTCTCGCCGATGACGATGCCGGTGCCGTGGTCGAGCATGATGCCGATGCCGAGGCGGGCAGCTGGATTGATATCGACGCCGAAGATGCGTGAGCTCTGACTCTGCAGATAGAGGGCGAAGTCGCGCCGTCCCTGGTTCAACAGCTCGTGGGCGAAGCGATAGGTGACGAGAGCGTGGAAGCCCTTGAAGTAGAGGAGCGGCTCGATGTAGCGCGTGCAGGCCGGATCGCGGTCGCGCACGGCGGCAAGGTCGGCGCGGAACGCCCGGCCCAGCTGGGGCCGTTCCGCCAGCACCTGCGCGAAGATGCCGGCGATCAGCCCGGCGTCCACGTCGGAGTGGTTGAGCCGCTGCGCCAGCCGGTGGCAGACGGCATCCTCGAGACGGTCCTTGCTCAGAATGGTGGCGTAGATGAAGCCGGCCAGCGCCGGCTCGGCGTCCACCGTCTCCTCGGCCTCCCGGCGCAGCTCGGTCCAGATCGGATCGACCGTGGCGACGCTGGCAATCTGGGCTGTACGAGCCATGGCTCACTCAGGGATTAGGTTTCAGGGACAAGGGTTCAGGGGTCGGGTGCGACTGCGACACTCCTGCACCTAGTTTGGCCCAGGGGCCAAGTCAATGTGAAGAGACCAGTTGGCGGGCCAATTTTGAAGGCGCCAAGTTGTAAGAGCCGCGGCTCAGGCGATTTGACACCGAGCCCTGAAACCTAATCCCTAGTCCCTGAAGCCTAGCCTTTGCGCTCGGCCTCGATTTGGCTCACGGCCTGGGCCAGGCAATCGACCATGACCTTGCGCAGCTCGGCGTCGGACACGGCCACGGCCTTGGCGTCGAAGTCCTTGCGCAGCTTCTGGAAAACGTCCTCGTCGCCCTTCGTGGCGAGGTCCGCACGGCGCAGGGCCTTCACATAGTCGTCAACGGCGGAGCCGGCCATCCCGAGCTTGGCTGCAGCCCACTCGCCCAACAATTTGTTGCGACGCTGCTCGGACCTGAACTTCAGCTCCTCGTCGAGGGCGAATTTCCTTTCGAAGGACTTCTCCCGCTCGTCGAAAGTGGTCATGCTATCTCTCCGGTGGGGGCTGTGTTCGCGCGGTGTTCCGCAGGGCGCCTCAGCGGGTGCCCGATTACGCAGGTGCATCACAAATGCCATAGCTCGACAAAGGGGCAGAAATCAAACGCGCCCGACAGGCTCCAGAAGCATCGGCCGGGTTTCCGCCCCGGAAGGCACGGCCTGACGTTGTTTCCTACCGGCCGTTCGGCTACTGTTCGGTTCACCTGCGTTGCCGATCAGAGCCTCGATTGTGCGCCGCAGCACAAAAGACGAGTGCAGCGTTCAGGAGCACGTTTTCCTCTCGATCCTGCCCAGACCACCTATCATGAGGATAACAAGAATGAACAAGCGGCGTCGCGTGTATGAGGGCAAGGCCAAGGTGCTCTATGAGGGCCCGGAGCCGGGCACGCTCATCCAGCATTTCAAGGACGACGCCACCGCGTTCAACAACAAGAAGCACGCGCTCATCGAGGGCAAGGGCGTGCTCAACAATCGCATCTCCGAGTACATCTTCCTCAGACTTGGCGAGATCGGCGTGCCCACCCACTTCATGCGCAGCCTCAACATGCGCGAGCAGCTGATCCGCGAGGTGGAGATCATTCCGCTCGAGGTGGTGGTTCGCAACGTCGCCGCCGGCTCGCTGGCGCAGCGCCTCGGCCTCGAGGAGGGCAAGCCGCTGCCGCGCCAGATCGTGGAGTTCTACTATAAGAACGACGAGCTGGGCGATCCGATGGTTACCGAGGAGCACATCACCGCCTTCGGGTGGGCCACGCCCCAGGAGATCGACGAGATCCTGGCAATGGCGCTACGCATCAACGATTTCCTGGTCGGCCTGTTCCTCGGCATCGGCATCCGGCTGGTCGATTTCAAGATCGAGTTCGGGCGCGAGTGGGAGAACGAGCAGATGCGCATCGTGCTCGCCGACGAGATCAGCCCCGATACCTGCCGGTTGTGGGACATCGCCACCTCCGACAAGCTCGACAAGGATCGTTTCCGCCGCGACCTGGGCGGCGTCCTGGAGGCCTATCAGGAGGTGGCTCGGCGGCTTGGCGTGCTCGCCGGCAGCCCGCGCCCGAGGGGAAGCGGACCGATCCTGGTCAGCTCGAAGCCGAATTGAAGTTTCAGACCCTCCGGGTCTGACACCGTTCCGCGACCTGCGTTGGAGCTACGGTGTCAGACCCTCCGGGTCTGACACCCAGGATGGGACCGTGAAGGCAAACATCAAGATCACGCTGAAGGCCGGTGTCCTGGACCCCCAGGGTAAGGCCATCGAGCACGCGCTCAAGAGCCTCGGCTTCGACGGTGTCAACGAGGTGCGGCAGGGCAAGTACATCGAGGTTGAGCTGGCCGAGACCGACGAGGACAGGGCGCGGGCGCAGGTGGACAGGATCTGCAAGGACCTGCTCGCGAATACCGTGATCGAGAAGTACGCCTACGAGATTGTGAAATGAGGGATAGGGCGATGCATCGCCGGACCGGGCCGCGCAGGCGCATCGCAGCAACCGGCATGGCGGCGGGGCTCATCCCGCTTCTGCTGGCTCTGGCTGCAGGCCCAGGCGCAGCGCAGCAGGCCGCCGAGACCAACAACTCGACGACCACTTTCGAGAGCAGCCAGTTCCGCTACGTGGTGACCCTGCCGTCCGGATGCCGGCACGAGGAAGGTCCGGGCACGATCGATGCCATCTGTGCGGCGGACCTCGACGCCGAGAGGAGCGCCGCGGCCGGCAATGCCACGGCGCTGGCGCTTGGCGTTGCCGCCGAGGCGCTGGCCGCCGAAGGCGACAGCTCGGTGGACGGCCTGCGGCAGCGCCACGGCGAGGCGGGCTTCAGGGAGGAGCTGCCCGAGGCGGTCTGCGGCGAGACCGACAAGGCGCGCGTCAAGATCGAGGGTTTCAAGGAGAGCGTGGAAGAGGGTCGCCTCGTCTACGCCGCGGAGGTTGTCTGCGCCCCCGTCAAGTTCCTGCAGATCGGCGAGCGACGTGCCGCGGTTCGCCAGGTGATCGCGCCCGACATCCGCTACCGCCTGGTGGCGCGGGCGCCGACCGAGGACTTCGGCAAGCAACGTGCGACCATCGCCGCCTTCTTTGCCAGCTTCCGCGCCCTGCCTGGTGCTGGGGGGCCGATGGCCGGAAAGTAGCAGAAGACTAAAAACGAGACCCAGCCATGAAGGCCGCTGTCATCGTCTTTCCGGGCTCCAACTGCGACCGCGACGTCAAGGTGGCGATCGAGCGCGTCATCAACGGCGAGGTCAGCCTCGTCTGGCACGCCGACGCCACTGTGCCCACGGTCGATGTGATCGTGCTGCCGGGTGGCTTCGCCTACGGCGACTATCTGCGCACAGGGGCGATGGCGGCGCACTCGCACGTGATGCGCGACGTCGTTGCCAAGGCCAAGGCGGGCACCCCCGTCATTGGCATCTGCAACGGCTTCCAGGTGCTGTGCGAGGCAGGGCTGCTGCCCGGCGTGCTGATGCGCAACGCATCGCTCAAGTACGTGTGCCGGGACGTGTGGCTCAAGGTGGAGCAGACCGCCACCCCGTTCACCGGCCAATACAGGCCCGGCGAGATCATTCGCCTACCGATCGGCCACGGCGAGGGCAACTACTACGCTGATGCCGCAACCCTCGACGCGCTGGAGGCGGAGGATCGGATAGTATTCCGTTACGTTGACTCGGATGGCAAGGCGACGCCGGACGCCAACCCCAACGGATCGCAGCGCAACATTGCCGGCATCTGCGACCCGGGTCGGCGCGTCGTGGGTCTGATGCCCCATCCCGAGCGTCTGATTGAGCCGCTGCTGGGCGGCATCGACGGCCGCAAGATGTTCGAGAGCGTGCTGGCCGCCGTGGCCGCCTGACGCAACCCCGGCCTGGCAGCAGCGCCCGCAGACCCAGCGCACGCTCAGCGCGGCAGCGCCCGCGCCTTCTTGCGCAGGT
>Ga0075421_100012079_pt1 | contig 10715 bp, 5 predicted proteins | sample SoiMetdeltSBSDD5_FD_75292 | JGI IMG/M metagenome (GOLD analysis project Ga0075421, IMG submission 75292) | Bulk soil microbial communities from a Populus tree surrounding site in Tennessee, USA - Soil MetaG P. deltoides SBSDD5 | ecosystem: Environmental > Terrestrial > Soil > Tree plantation...
GAGCAGGCGGCCGAGGCGCTTCGGCTGACCGCTCCCGATCTCCTGGAATTGAACGTGATCGACGAGGTGATTCCGGAGCCGGTGGGCGGCGCCCATCGAGACCCGGAGGAGGCGGCGCGCCGGGTGAAGGATGCCGTGATGCGGCACATTCGAGGGTTGATCGGGCTGCCCGCCCAGGAGCTCTTGGACAGAAGGCTGGAGAAGTATATGCGGATGGGTGTGTATCTCGATGAGAGCGCCGCCCCACCGGGCGCACAAAAGGAGTAGAGCCGCATGGCGATCAGCGACGAGCTACTGGAGATTCTGGTCTGCCCCCGATGCCACGGCGACCTGACGTACGACCGCGCGGCGGAGAAGCTCCAATGCTCCGCGTGCCGGCTCCGCTACCCGATCGTAGACGACATTCCCGTGATGCTGATCGAGGAAGCCGAGCGGATCGCGGACGCTTGATTCGGAAAACCGTCCCGCTCTGGCTCCTCGCTGTTCTGGCCGCGGCCCCGTTGGCGGCGGAGGAGATGCCGGCGCCTCGCGTGGAAGCGGCGGGCCCGCTCGGCTACCGGGTCACGGTGCCGATCGGTGAGCCGACCGTTACCCGCGCGCGCGCGTTCGGGTTCGATCTGGCCCAGATCGAGGTCCCCGGCGGCAGCGATGCCGGCACGCCGGGCGCGCCCCAGCTCCCGGTTCGAACCATACTCTTACGCATACCCTGGGACGCCACGGCCTCCGTTCGCGCCATCGCGCGCGGCGCCCGACCGATCGGCGCGCTCGAACCGGTGCCCTTTCCGCGAATGCTCACCGAGGGCGCCATGACGCGCTCGCTCGACCCGACCCTCGTGGCGGATGCCCTCGCCGGCCCTTCGTATCGCACCCTCTCGGCCGGGCGACCGACCGACGAGGGCGTCCTCGTGGACGCGATCCCGATGGCGGCCGGTAGCGAACGATTGCTCGTCGTGCGCGTGCGCCCCGTGACCTGGGACCCGGCGACGCGCGTCGCGTCGGTCGCGGAAGAGATCGTGCTCGACGTGTCGTGGGATCGCGCTGCGGAATCGCGACCGGAGGGCGCGCCGACCCGGGCCGGTCTCGCGCCGGACGGCGCCGTCGGGCCGAGGTATGCGCCGCGCGATCGCGGCGCGGCGACGCCCGCCGCTCGCGCCGGCGCCCGCGCCGCGCCGAGATTGTCCGCCGCTCCGGCGGCGGGCGGCCTTCTTCGGGTCGATCCGTCCCGGCCCTGGCTTCGAATCGGCGTCGTGCGAGGCGGGCTCTATCGCGTCACGCCGGCCGAGCTCAGTACCGCGGGATTCTCGACGGCGGGCATCGACCCCACGACGTTCCGGCTCTTCCGGGCGACGCCGGGCGACCTGCCCGAGAGCGTCGACGTCGACCTGGGCCCCGACTCGCTTCGGGAATGCGCGATCGCGGTTACCGGGGAAGGGGACTTGGCGTTCGATCCGGCCGATCGGATCTACTTCTACGCGACCGGGAACACTGGATTTCGGTACGACCTGGTGCGGGGCGGAAACCGAAACTACGGCGAGGCGCTCCGAAGCGACGAGCAATCGCTGTGGCTCACGTGGGGGAGCGGGCCGCCCGGGTTCCCCTTCCCCGGTCCGCCGCGGCGCATCCCGACGCGCGTTGCGTCCCCTGCGACCCCGGCCGTCCCGATCATCACCGGGGTCACCCACCGCGTCCATTTCGAGGAGAACCGGAATCGCGCGCCGGACCTCTTCCAAGCCTCGCTTCGCTGGGAACGCTGGTTCATGCGCCTCTTGGGAGAAGGGAACCGACTCGCGTTCATCCTCGATCTGCCCGGGGCCGCACCCGGAAGCGCGGCGGACATCCTCGTCCGGATGTGGGGCGCGGGCACCTCGGAAGGAGCGGTGCTTCCGGATCACGTCGTGCGGATCACCTGGAACCGCGTCCTGGCCGACACGGCAGGTTGGAATTTCACGACGCCGCGCGACATCGCGGTGAGCGGGCTCGCCGCCGGCCCTCGCGACACGCTCGAGGTCGAGGTGCCGCGGCTCAACGATCCGACCGACCCCAACCGGTCCGATCGCTCGTATCTGGCGTGGTTCGAGTGCTCGTACCGCCGCCTCCTCGCCGCCGCGAACGACACGCTCCACTTCGCCTCGCCCGATTCGACGCCTCCCGGCGTGGCGCAATTCGAGATCACCGCGATCACCGACACCACGAACGCGTGGCTGCTCGACCGGACGGACCCGGAATCTCCCATCCGGCTCATCGGCGGCTCCTTCGCCGGACTCGCCGCGCCCTTCACGCTCACCGTGGAGGACAGCGTGGGACTCTCCGTGCGGCGGAGATACAGCCTCGTGTCGCCGGTTCGCGCCGCGACGCCGCGCTCGATCGCGCGATACAATCCGCTCTCGAGTCCGCACGCTCTAAGCGACCTCCTGGATCCTGCGAATGCCACGGACTACCTCATCGTGGCGCCGGCGACCTTTCTGGCGGCCGCCGAGTCCCTGGCGGTTCGCCGTTCCCAGGGCATCCAGGGAATCGCCGCTCCGATCGTTTCAATCGCCACGACGGAGCGCGTCTTCGCGCAGTTGGGCGCCGGGCTCCCGGATCCGGTCGCGATTCGAAACCTGCTGGCCTACGCCACGCGATACTGGGCGACGGCCCCCGCCTACGTCTGCTTTCTCGGCGACGCATCGGAGGATCCGAAGAACTACTCCGGGTTCAACGTGCCGGACCTGGTTCCGACGTACTCAAACTACTTCGACCCGTCGCTTCGCCTTCAGTTCATCTCCGACGACTGGTTCGCGTTCCTCGGCGGTCCGGGAGACCAGCTCTTCGATCTCGTCATCGGGCGCCTTCCCGCGCGCGATCCGCTCGACGCCGTCGCGATGGTGGGCGGGAAGATTCGCACGTTCGAGGAGGCGACCGAGTTCGACTTCTGGAGAGCGCGCTCGCTCCTGAGCGCCGACGATTCGTGGAAATGGTTCGAGGAGGACGACCGGGACCCGCTGGGCAACGACCACGTCGACCAGATGGAGCGAAAGGATCGGCTGCACCTACCGGCCCCGATCCGGCGCGAGAAGGTGTACCTGAACGACTACGCCTTCGCCGATTCGTTCAAGACGTCGAAGCCGAAGGCGCGCGACGCCTTCATCGCGGCGATGAACCGCGGCAACTGGCTGGTCGACTACATCGGACACGGAAACGAGAGCGTGCTGGCGGACGAACAGCTATTCCGGAGCCTCGACCTGGGCCGTCTCCAGAACGCGTCCCGCCCCTCGCTCATCGCCTTCATGTCCTGCGCCCTCGGGCGCTTCGACGCGATCCAGGGAGACGGCCTGGCGGAGGCGCTCCTACGCCTCCCGACGGGCGGAGCGGCGATCACGGTTGCCTCGAGCCAGGAGGCGTTCGGGGTCGAGAGCACCCGTCTCAACGATACGTTCATGGATACCCTCTTTCCGGCAGCGCCGAGGACGGATTCCGTCCGCGTCGCGGGTCTAGCCTGGGCGCTCGCCAAGAACGCCCCGCTCAACGTCAACCAGATCGTTCGGAAGTACGCGTTCCTAGGGGATCCGGCCGCGCGGCCCCCGGTTCCGCGGGGACGCGGCGTTTGGGAAAAAGCGCCCAACGACTCGGTCCTCCGGGGGGAGATCGCCACGATCCAGGGCCACGCGCTCCATTTCGACGGCTCGGCCGACACGCTCTCCGTCGGAACCGTGGAGGTCGAAGTGCTCGGGCCCCGCTCGCCTCGCGTTCAGATCGCATTCCCGTTCGGAGAGGCGCGGAGCACGACCTACTTTCTGCCGGGGGTGACGCTCTTCCGAGGCTCGGTCCCCCTCGATCAAGGATCCTTCGAGGTGAAGTTCGTCGTGCCGACCGACGGCCGCGTGATCGGACGGGGCGGGGAGCTCCGCGCATTGCTCTCTACGGCGGGCGGCCGCGGGGTCGGGCTCGCGGGCGACTCCCTCCGGGTCGGGGCGGCGCTCTCCCCGCGCGTCGATCAGACGCCGCCGGACATCTCGCTTCTCTACCCGAGCGGCATCGACTCACTTATGAAACCGGGGGACGTGCTGACGATCGTGCTCGAGGACTCGAGCGGCATCGACCTGACGCGCCTCGATGACCCTCACTCGATCTTCGTGATCGTGGACGACCGCGGGACCCCGTACGAGCTGACGGCGGGATTTCGATACGATCCCGGCTCCTACACGCGCGGCCGCGTCGATTTCACGATCCCCTCGCTCCCGCCGGGGGCGCACCAGCTGGAAATCCACGCGTCGGACACCTATCGAAACATCGGCGTTCGCAGATTCCTGATCGACGTGACGGTGCCGTCGACGTCCGGGAATGCCCTCACGATGGATCAGGTCTTCAACTATCCGAACCCGTTCCCGAAGGAGACCTTCATCCACGCGAGGCTGAACCGCCCGGCCCGCATCCGCGTGCAGATCCTGACCGTCGCCGGCCGGCGCGTCCGCGAAATCCAGCTGGACGGGAAGGCGGGGGAGAACTACATCCCCTGGGACGGAACCGATTCTCAGGGAGAAAATGTGGCCATTGGGGTGTACCTGTTCAAACTGACCGCCGAAGCTCCCGGAACGACCCGGGTTACGGAGGTGGGCAGAGCCCTTCGAACCAAGTAGTTCGATCGGCGGTAAGCGCTTGAAGGAGACCGGATTCTTCGATACTATAATGGTCTCTCGTGGGGCGCCCTTCGGCGTCCCTGTTTTGTATCGCCAAGGAGGTCTTCGAAATGAGTCGCATCCTGTCCGCCATCCTCGGTCTCCTTCTAATCGCCGGGCTGGCGGGATCCGCACGGGCGCAGTCCGAAGCCGGCGCCCAGTCCCTCCTCATCGCACCAGGAGCGCGTGCCGACGGCATGGGGCGAGCCTTCGCCGCAATCGCCAACGACGCCAACGCGGTCTGGTGGAATCCGGGCGGCATGGCATTCGCCCGCGGCCACGACGCTTCCTTCATGTACACCCAGCTGGTCCCCGATCTCGCCGATGACGTGAACTACTCCTACCTGGCCTACGTGCAGCACGTCGAAGGTTGGGGCGGGATCGGCGGCTCGGTCGGCTATCTCTCGTATGGAAAGAGCCTCGCGACCGACGAGTTCGGCAACGATATCGGTGAGTTCACCTCGTATGAAATCGCGCCGACGATCGCCTACGGCACGGAGATCGTGAGCAATTTCGGCGTTGGCGTCGCGCTCAAGCTGGTTCGCGTCGACCTGGCACCGGCGTTCGTCTCGCTCGACGGTCGCGCGGGACGCGGCACCACGTTCGCCGCGGACATCGGCGGTCTCGTCAAGGCGCCGGGGCTCAAATCTTCCTTTGGCGCCGTGATTCAGAATCTGGGCCCGAACATCGCCTACATCGACGAGGACCAGTCCGATCCGCTGGGACGGAACCTCAAGGTCGGCGTGGGCTACTCGCCGTTCGAGAACGAGGTGCACCGCGTTCTCGTGGCCGCCGACGCGAATCGCTTCCTCCTCCCGGGCCGCACGCTTGCCGTCGACGTGTGGAGCGTGGGCGCTGAATACGAATTCAACCGGCTCCTGGCGCTCCGCGTCGGGTACATCAGCGATCCGCGCGGAACGATCGAGGATATGACGTTCGGTCTTGGTCTCGGCTACCACGGCTTCCGTTTCGACTACGCCTCGGTGCCGCAATCGGAGTTCTTGGAGCGCGTGAATCGGTTCTCGGCTTCCTATCACTTCTAGAAAACCATAAGACCCCATGCGGCATGCTCGGTGGGCGACAGCGGCCGCCCTCCTCATCTTCGGGAGCCAGGTCCTCGAAACGGACCTGGCTCCTTGTGCATCCGCGGCGCCCCTCGTTGGGCGCGGCGCGCTTCGAGGCGCGCGTCCCGACGCCGCCAAAGCCGCGACCCCCGCATCCCGCGCGCTTGCCGCGCGTCGGATCGAGAAGAGCCACTCCTTTCCGCACCGGGTCGGGCCGCTTCGGAGAGGTCCGGCCGTCTCGCGCGGGAGGGCGCCGCTCCTCGCCCCGTCGATCGGGTCCGGCCGCTTCGAGCGGACCACGCCGTTCCTCGTGGGCACGCCCGACACGGTTCGCGTTCTCGGGATCCGCGTGGAGTTCGACACCGACAACCTCGGCTCCCAGACGACCACGACCGACGGCCGGTTCGACTTGCGGGATGGTGAAGCGCTCGGCATCGTCATCGACCCGCCGCCACACAACCGCTCCTTCTTCCTCTCGCACCTGAAGGCGATGTCTCGGTACTGGGCGGACATGTCGTACGGGAATCTCGTCGTCACGTACGACGTCTACCCGCAAGCGGAGAACACCGCCTACCGGCTCGGCGACACCGGCGACTACGGCCCTTGGACGCTGGGGCAGGCGTCGTTCGAGGAGGCGCAGCGCCTCTTCAAGGACGCGATGACCGCGGCGGATCAGACCGATTCGATCCCGTTCGGCGAGTTCGACGTCGTCTGCCTCTTCCACTCCGGCTCGGACTTCCAGACCGACCTGGCCGGAGATACCCAGCGCGACATCCCGACGTTTCAGATCGGCCTCGAGGATTCGGTGCTGGTGAACGACGGGGCTGTGGCGATCTACGGCGGCATGGTCATGCCCGAGACGGAGAACCAGGACGGTTACTATGGGGCCCTGAACGGAACGTTGGCCCACGAGTTCGGGCACACGCAGGGGCTTCCCGACCTCTACGACATCAACACGTTCTTTCCGGCGGTCGGCATCTGGAGCAACATGGACTCCGGATACCTTCTCGGCACGCAGCTCCAGGACGAGAACACTGGGAACATCGTCGACGTGACCGGAGTCCTCCCGAACAGCCTCGATCCCTGGTGCAAGACGGTCCTCTGGCCCGAACGGCTCGACCTTCTCGATCCCGGCCGCTCGGTCACGACGACGCTTCGCGCCACGCAGCTCGACGACCGGATCCTCTACGTTCCCCTCGGGGGCGACGAGTACTACCTGATCGAGAATCGGCAGTACGACCTGAACGGCGACAACACGATCTTTCTGGACCGCGACTCCACGACGCACGTGATCCAAGGGCCGGGTCTCTCCAGCGTGGATCCCTTGGACACGACCGGGGACAAGGAGTGGGACTTCCTGAACCCCGGCCAGGGGATCCTCATCTGGCACATCGACGACACCGTGATCTTCGGCGCGAACATTCCGCCCGACCACGGCATCAACTCGAATCCGGCGCGCCGCGGCGTCGCGGTCATGGAGGCGGACGGCATTCAGGACATCGGCGATCCTTTCTCGAGGTATTTCTTCGGGAGTCCGTTCGATCCCTGGTTCGTCGGCAATCGAACGCGGCTGGGGCCGAACACGAGCCCCTCCACCGCCACCAACGACGGCGGACAGAGCCACCTCACAATCGACGTGCTGTCGGCTCCCGCGGTGGACATGGACCTGACGATCTTCTCGGAGTGGCGTGCCGAGGGATGGCCCATCTTCACGGACTTCGGCCGGGCGGGCACGCCGCCGACCTACGGGAATCTCCTCCACAACGGGCGACACCACGTCGTGTCCTCCTCCGACAGCCTGCTCTACGCGTGGACGTCGGACGGCCTCCCGTACTACGCGGGGAATACCGACGGACGCTTCGCCGAGCTTCCGGCGCCGGTCTTGGGCGCGGTGCTGTTCGCGGACAGCCTCTATCGTCCGAACGCGGCCGCGCGACACGGGGCCGCCGTCCTGGCCACGGACGTCGACGGCGCCGTGCACGCGTTCCGTCCCGACACGACGACCGCGTCCGAGTCAATTGCGCTCTTCGGGTGGCCGCCGCTCCTCGGCGATCCGCTTGCGCCCGTGGGCGCGACCACGGCACCGGTGCTCGGGCCCACGATCGGCGGAGTCGGCGAGGTCCTGGTCGGCGTTTCCGACGGCCGCGTCTTCGCGATCGCCCCCTCGGACGACGCCTTCGCGCCGCCCCTGACGTCGGAGGTCTGCGACACGCTTCGGGTCGGCGGCATCCCGGTCGTCTCGCCCGTCGTCGGGAACCTGGCGGTGGGGCGATTCACCGGCGCGGGCGGCTATCTCGTGGCGCACGCGCTTCAAAACGGCACTGTCCGGATCGTGAGCCAGAACAACAAGGACCCCGGTCGCATCGACGTCGCCTGGACGGCGGGCGGACCGAACTTCGATCCCTACCTGCTCGGCGTGGACGTGGATCGCGCGGCGAACCGAGATCTGGAATTGGTGGTCTTGGACCGAGCACAGGGTCAGGTCCACGCGTTCGACCTGTCGGGGAACGAGCTGACCGGGTGGCCGGTCTCCGTCGCGACGGGGCTTCCCGGGGCGGCCGCCGCCGGCGACTTGGACGGCGACGGGTACCCCGAGATCTTCGTGGTGGACGACCAAGGCTACGTGCATCGATGGAATCGAAACGGGATCGAGCCGCTGGGGTGGCCGGCGATCGCGAGCACGACGAACCTCGTCGGTGGCGTCGGGACCACCGGATCGCCGGTCGTCGGGGACGTCGACGGAGACGGCGACTCTGACCTGCTCGTCGCCCTCGCGAACGGCGTGCTCGTCGCGCTCGGGAACGACGGCAAGGTGCTTCCCGGCTGGCCGATCGCGGCCCAGCCCGGGAGCGGTCTCTCGCCGGCGCTCCTCTCGCTCAACGATCCCGTCTCGCCCGCGGATCCGCCCGGGCCGGCCTGGCTTCACGTCGTGGTCGTGGGCGGCGACGGGCTCTGGAATGCGTTCCAAGTCGGGGCCCGCGCCGACAGCGCGCTCTTCACGACCGACGGCGTCTCGGCCCGAACGCCCTGGATCGGCTACGGCGGCAACCGGCGCCGCACCTCGGTCCTCGAGGACTCGAACCAGCGCGGAGCGTCCCCCGTCGCGAAGGCGCTGGCCGCCGGATCGTTCTACTGCTTCCCCAATCCGACGCGCGGCAATGACATCGGGATTGCCTATACGCTGGGGGCGGGGGTCTCTTCCGTGGAGATCCGCGTGCTCGATCCGCTCGGAAACGAGGTGCTCCGGAAGAACGGACCGGTGGCACCGGCGGCGCAAGTGGCGAGAATTCCGGTGAATGGGCTCGTGAGCGGGGTATACCTAGTACGGGTCGAGGTCACGCGGCCGGGCTCGAGCGAGGTCGCGTTCCAGAAGTTCGCGGTTGTCCGGTGACCCTCGATCAGGTAGAATAAATCATTGAAATCGAACCAGTTCAGGCCGGTGAAGGAATGGTTTTTCGTGACCCGACGCGGACGGCATCTTGCGATACTTCTTGGCGCGTTGAGCCTGACCCTGGGGACTGAGGCGGCGACTGCCTCCCTCCTCGACTACCAGGGGCTCTCGACCGGCGAAATTCTGATCGCACAACGGTCTATCGCGGACTCCGTCACCTCGCCATCCCTCGATCCCGTACCCCTCGACACCCCCCGCACCATGTCCACCGCGCCACAGACCATCGATCGCCACAAATCGCCCGGCCGCGCCGCTCTCATGAACCTGGTCCTGCCGGGACTGGGTCACATCTACGCGGGGAACAAGCGCGGATGGGCGAATCTCGGATTGGAAGGCGCGTCGTGGGTCACGTTCCTCTATTATCGCGACCGCGGAGGCGCGAAGGAGGACCAGTTCGAAGCCCACGCGGACGACCACTGGGACTACGATCGGTGGGTCAATTCGTGCGGATGTTCCGGGTCGCCGGAGGATAGCCTCATCAAGTACTTCGAGCAGAATAACCGGCAGCACTACTACGAGGACATCGTCAAGCTCGGCACGTACGCCGGCGGCTGGGACGATCCCGCCAATCGAAGCTTCAATCGCGGAATTCGAAACGACAGCAACAATTTCAAGAAGAACGCGCGCTACGCCGTGGTCGGCGGGTTCGTGAACCGCATCGTCTCGGCGGTCGACGTGCTCCGAGTCTTGAAGAATCGAGGCCGTGCTTCGCTCGGCAAAGACACGACCATGCGGTTCCGCTTGAGGACCAAGCCCTTCGCCTCCGAGAACGCCGTTGGGTTCACGATCACGAAGCGCCTGTAGTCTCGTTCTAGCGTTTCTTTGCGTCGGCGTTCCGTCCGTGCGCGCCGAGCGCGCGTCGTCGTGGGCGCCGCTCTCCCATCTCTACGACGGCGCGACGCTCGCGTCACGCTCCTCGGGGGAAGAGTCGGGCGGAAGTGCCTCGACGCCCGCCTCGATCGCTTCCGCCGCGCTCGCCGCGGCGGCGCGGGCTTCGGCGCAAGAAGGCGCTCCCGCGTCCTCGGAGCCGCGCGCGATTCCAAGTCGCGGAAAGGCGCTCCTCCTTTCCCTGGCCCTGCCCGGCGCCGGAGAGCTCCTGCTCGGGTCCAAGGGGCGGGCGACCGGATTCTTCATCGCGGAGGGCGCCATCTGGACGCACTTCGCCTGGTACACGGTGGCCGGAAACTTGCGGAAGGACGACTACATCGAGCAGGCCCAATTGAACGCCGGCGTCGGCACCGAGAGCGAAGGCGACGAGTATTGGCGGCTCGTGGGGCAGTTCGAGACCTCGAATGGGTCAGGCCCCGCGGCCTACGAGGAGGAGCTGCGCCGCGAGGCGCGCGACCTCTATCCGAGCGACCCTGCGGCGCAGGATGCCTGGGTGGCCGAGCGGCTCCCGACCGGCGAGCGCGCCTGGAGCTGGACCGACCCCGACCTTCACCAATCCTATCGCGACACGCGGGAGCGCTCGCGCCGCGCGTTCGATCGCGCCAAGTATTCCTTCGCGGCCGCGATCCTGAATCGAATCGTGAGCGTCATCGA